>Ga0180431_10003299_pt1 | contig 20911 bp, 16 predicted proteins | sample SS_ome_11_FD_132459 | JGI IMG/M metagenome (GOLD analysis project Ga0180431, IMG submission 132459) | Hypersaline lake sediment archaeal communities from the Salton Sea, California, USA - SS_1_MS_1 metaG | ecosystem: Environmental > Aquatic > Non-marine Saline and Alkaline > Hypersaline >...
CTCAACTTATTTTTCATCGGAATTATATGTATAAGAGCTAAAATTTATATTAAAATAAGCATTTAAATAAATATACATTTAAATAAAGAATTTCTTATATTGTATTAATACATAAATGAGTTTTTGACTTAGATAGTTGCATAAAACTAAATTTTAAGGTTTAAATCACATGACCGAAGAAGAAATAATTCGAACAACCCAAAGCCTGTGTCCAGAATGTTTAACGCAGATTCCGGCGGAACTCTATGTGGATCCAGAGACTCATTGGGTGATGATGAGAAAATACTGTAGAGACCATGGCGAATTCAAGGATAAAATTTCGATCAACGCTGACGATTACAAGTGGCAGATGAGATTCACTGAAGAAATGGGGTCAACTGTTGAGATCTCAACACAACCCCGTTCAGTATTATCTGGGATTAAAAAAACGGAAAAGGGCTGTCCTTACGATTGTGGTATCTGCGAAAATCACAAGAGTGCACCATGTATTTGCTTGATTGACGTGACTAATCGCTGTAATTTAACATGTCCCATTTGTTTCGCAAACGCATCGGCCAAGGGGTATGTGGTAGAGCCCACGTTTGATCAATTAGTTCAAATAATGACTCACTTCAGGTCAATGGAACCTACTCCCGCCGTTATGCTCCAATTTGCTGGTGGTGAACCAACGGTCAGGGAGGATCTCCCTGAAATCATTAAAAAGGGTAAAGAATTGGGTTTTATTGAAACAATGGTATCAACCAACGGCGTTAGAATGGGAAAAAGCGTTGAATATTGTAAAAAATTGGTAGACGCGGGATTAGACGCAGTATACCTGCAATTTGATGCTACAGATTCTCCCGAAACTTGGAAAAAGATTAGAGGTGTGAATTTATGGCCTTTAAAAAAGCGAGTCATAGAAAATTGCCGTAAAATTGGATTTCACGGAGTAATATTGGTACCAACTGTTGCAAAAGGTGTGAATGACCATCAAGTTGGGCCTATCTTGGATTTTGCCAAGCAAAATACGGATGTTATAGCTGGTATAGTGTTTCAACCTGTTAGTTTATGCGGTCGAATTAATTACGAAGAATTGATGGATCTGCGATACACCACATCGGATTTAAAAGTGGCGATTAATCAACACACGAACAACGCAGTACAGAACTTTTATCCAATAGCCACGACATCAAAATTCACCAAATTGCTTGCTTGGTTCGATGACGTGCCGGCCTTTTCCATGGTTAGTCATCACGACTGTGGCTTCGCCACGATCTGCGTGGTAAACGATAAGGACGAATGGGAACCTATCGAAAATTACTTCGATGCCAACGGATTGATAAAATGGGCTAATAAAGTATACGATATGGTTGTAAATAAGGAAACGCCCCGACCGACCAAGATGTTAAACCTTGATATGTCGAAATACGGCAGCGTTTTAAGCACGATTGGGAATTTCATTGACGATATGACCAATTTGGGTTATCGGCAGATGATGAAGGCTTATTTTGTTGCTGGGCTGTTGCGATATATAAGGAATCCGTCGAAGATATTGACAAGTAAAACTTTCCAGTCTTTTGCCAAATTAGTGTTTTCTCCAAACTTATCGACAGCGGGAGGCTTTTTACAAACCAAAAACCTGATGATTGGAGCAATGCACTTCCAGGACGCCTATAACTTTGACCTAAACCGCGTGCAGAGTTGCCTCGTTCATTATGGTATCATTAACCCTGATAATCCTAATAAAGTGCTTGAGATACCATTTTGCGCAATGAATACCGTACATAGAGAGAGATTGGAGCGTAAACTCGCCTTAGTTGGCGAACATGCTAAAAAGCCAGAAGTAATTCAAAGTGAAATCGAAACCCTTTTAGATAACTTAGAGTAATAACTACTTTTTTTATTTATTTTATTTTATTCTTAATAATTATCAAATCTTTCTAGATTGATCGTAAGATTTATATAAAGAATTGACTATTTTGTCACATCAACAAATGGAGGACAAAAATGTCGATTTTATTCGAACCAATGAAAATTGGTGAAATGCAATTACAAAATCGGTTCGTGCGTTCTGCGACAGGTGAACTCATGGCATATGAGAACGGAAAAATCTCTAGCGACTTAATTAAGATGTATCAGACACTTTCTAAGGGTGAAATTGGACTCATCATAACGGGATTCATGTATATTCATCCATCTGGTAAATGCGTTAATAATCAAATTGGAATCGATAACAATGAAATGATCCCAGGTTTGCAAAAATTATCTGACGCTGTTCATCAGTGGGGTAGTAAAATTGCTTTTCAATTAGTCCATTCTGGTCTTCAAACAAAGAAAGAAATCGTAGGATTCAAACCAAAAGGGCCATCTGGAGGGATAAGAAACCCTATAACCTTTTCTAAATCTAAACAGATGACGGAAGAAGATATAAATACCGCAATACGAGCTTTTAGCGAAGCGGCATGGAGGGCAGCCGAAGCTGGAGCGGATGCCGTGCAGCTTCATTGTGCGCACGGTTATTTAATAAATCAATTTCTCTCGCCTTTTTTTAATCGTAGATCAGATGAGTGGGGAGGATCGGAAGAGAATAGATTTCGCTTCCTAAAAGAAGTATTTATAGAAACGCGGAAAGTAATATCAAAAGACAAACCAATTTTAGTAAAACTCAGTACGTGCGATTATACAAAGAAAGAAGGAGTAACTCCTCTCTTGGCGAAAAATTACGCTCAAAGACTTGTCGCTCTCGGAGTTGATGCTGTAGAAGTAAGCGCTGGGGGAACATATTTTGCTTACATGAACATGTGTCGTGGGAAAGTTCCTATAGAAGGGTTACTAAGAACTGTTCCCAAATGGCAGAAACCACTTGCAAAGATTCTATTACAAAAAATGGATAAAAGTGGGAAATACGATCTTCAGGAAGGCTATAATCTTGAAGCAGCGAATATCATAAAACCCGTTCTCAAGGAATATGCTGTACCTTTAATATTAGTAGGCGGTCTTCGAAGACTTGCTCACATGGAAGAAATAATCATGAATGACCAGGCGGATTTCATTTCACTCTGCCGGCCATTTATAAGAGATCCCCTCTTGTTAAAAAAATTTAAGGAAGGGAATAAAAACAAATCAGATTGTATATCGTGTAACCAATGTTTGTCAGCAGCGGCCTCAGAAATCCCCGTACGATGCTATGTAAAAAAGTTACCATCAAAAGCAGAGACTGAAAAGAAGAAAGAGGAAATTCCTTTATCAATCTAAATCTATTTTTTTTTATATCTTTATTCATTGAGAAAAATATACTTATGAGCAATTTTTCTCTTGTCCTTACCGGCGAGAATATGGATGTGTTTGATTGTGTTTAGCGATTCCTTGTTAAAATTATCTAAAGGAATGTGGATTAATTCCCGATTTTTCACTCCCGCTAGCGAGAAAAAATATTTCCTTGGAGGCTTTGCTGCCAGGTAAACTATATAACGTTCCTTTGAATAAAGGATGCCCGCTTTCAAGAGCCGTTCGGCTTTAGTTTTAGTATCGTAGAACTCGTAATCCATATAAGATCGAAAGATTTCCTTCATGGTATGCGGTGGATAAATCGACAACATTCCTCCGATTTCCACGTGAGAGATTCCCGGACCAATTAAATAATCTCCGGGATAAGTAGAATAAAGAGCTAAATTGCTTTCTCTATCGTGTTCTGCCCACCAAGAAAACTTGTAAGGGTATTTTTCGATTTCACCGTCGTCTTCGTCGAATATAACGATGAGCGTGTCGATTTTCCCTTGGAGTTGTTGTTCGTTTCGGACGAATATCTTTTTCTTGAACGCCCAGTTTCTAATAGTTTCTTTTATTGCAATTCCATCCATTAAGCTCGATTTAAACTCTTCGATTTTAATTCTCTGGTTCTTTAAATTCTTTTTCGCCTTTTTCCTGATGAAAGCAAAATAATCTTCTTCAAGAATATCCTCGGGAGGATAAGATACAGTTTCCCAGTTTTTATCTTCCCACTCGTCTCTCCATTGCCCAAGATATTCTTCATCTGGGCGTTTTCTCAAGGGAACATCGTCTTTTTCATTTCCGTAGCTATAAGGGTGGTGTCTTCTTAGTTTAATATGCTTCCCGCTTGGATCGATTCCACCTTCCACGCTTAGTTTCATCGTTTCATACTCATTGCTGTCATCGTCGTAAGGGTATTTAGTTGCTTTCTCGTACACTTTCCACCCATAATCGTCGTCAACGATATTTTTAGCCGAAACAATCAGGTGAAATAAATGGGGTAAAAGTCTATGTTCTGTCAATGCTAGGTTCCTAGAATATTGAAAGAGGGTTTTAGATTTGTGTAAATCAATAAATTCTTTAAATTCCTCTTCGTATTCTCGTTTTGACTTTAATAAAATACTCCTTAAATTCTCGATTTTATCATAAGAATTAACAATTTCATTGATTTCATCTACTGATCCAACTTTATCCAGGATATTATACAAGTGCTTTTCTTTAAATTTCAACCATCTATAGGTGTAATATGGCAATTCTCGCAAGAGAAATCGCGCATCAGAACTTTTCACGTTATAAATTTGCACGTGTTTGTGGGGTATGAGGTCTATTTCAACATCCTCTATCTCTTCAGGGTTTTCCAAATAATATTTGATGTTCTCCCAATGTACCATTCCTACGATCAAAAGGATTCTATTATACAAGGGCATCATCCTTTTTAAATGACTTGCCATGTACTTTTCTCTCAAAACATCCTTTTCTGCAAAATCATGTTTTTTTTCAAGATCTTTATGGTCTTCGAAATAATCGTCTAAATTCACCGTGTTTCTAAGCTCCTTTTTTCGAGTGATATATTCCTCGTTATAATTATCCACTATTTTATCATAAAATGTGGATAATCCAATTTTATTGATGGAGTAATCGTCCGGAAGTTTCAAGCTAGGAGGAGCGTAATCCTTCACCGAAAGATCGATAAAATCAACTGGAATGTCGTGTTCAATACTTATTTTAACTCCTTCAATGATTGAATCGCCAGGGTCGATAGGAATGAAATTAAGTTTTCTTGGATTTAAGCTATCAGCGTATCCTAGAAGTGACAAAAAGGGTAATCTCTTGATCGATTCCACGACCTCTTCCCTCACGTTATTTGGTAATTCTACGGCGATCAAGTCCGGAGAGACCTGAAAAAAAGCCTTGTTCACGAGTTTGGCAAATTCAATCCTGGAATGAAAGGTCGGGATCACGTGGATGTTCTTATACTTGATAAAAGGTGTAGTATCCATTAGAATCTATTCGTTTATTCTTAATTAAGAATAAGCAATGCTAAATAATAACGTTTCTCCCCTATACTAATTTTTTTCTTCCTATTCGAATGCCTTGAGGATTCCTTCAAATCGGTCTTTGACCAATCCTTTCAAGATATCGTCTGTATGAGTCAAAATATAGAACTTCTCGTCCATTATCCCTTTAAATATTATGTCAGCAGCTTCATTTGGCTTCATTGGGGGTTTCCCTTGTAAAAGATATTTCTCTAGTTTTTCTTTGACCTCATCTATTTTTATATCTTGAATTACTTCGCTAGGATCGTTTTTCCATTCTTTTGGACGATTCCTGTTGTTTAATATTATCTTCGTGTCAACCATTCCAGGACATGCAACAGCCACTTTAACTCCTTTATTTACAGTTTCAAGGTCCTCCTTTAAAGATTCGCTTAAGGAGATGATAGCATGCTTGGAAACGCCGTAAGTTGCGGCTCCAGCAAGTGCCCCAAATACTAGTCCTTCAATGGACGAGGTATTAATAACAAGGCTCTCAAAGTCTTGTTCTAACATTTTTGGAACGAAGTATCTTATCCCATAAATGACTCCGAAAAGATTTACTCCCAATTGCCACTGCCAATCTTTTATAGTGTAGTTCCAAGTAAATTGAACATTAGTTACACCTGCATTATTGAAGAGCAGATGAACGGCTCCATACGTGTCAAAGGTCGCTTTTGCTAGTGCTTCCACATCCTCAGGTTTTGAGACATCTGTTATAACTGAGATGTATTCTGCTTCAGGATATAATTCTTTTAGGTTTTGTTCAGCATTCTTTAAACCCCTTTTATCTATGTCAGCTAATACAACTTTCATTCCTTCTGTGATACAATGTTCAACGAGCCCGTATCCTATCCCACTAGCCGCTCCAGTAATAACCGCAACCTTATCTTTAAAATCCTTCATTTTCTACTTTCTTTATCATAAGTATTTTGGGTAATACCACGTTTTTTTAGTTCCCGTTTCAAGATTCTATGAACCATGTTTTTTGGAAGTTCGTCTACAAATTCGATATATCTTGGTATCATGAAATCTGCCATTTTGCCCTTACAATAATCTAACAACTCTTCGGGCGTCATGGTTCTCCCTGGTTGGAGTACAGTGGCAACCATCACTTCGTCTTCCCCTAATTCTGTCTTAATACCATAAGCAGCCGATTCTAAGATTTTATCGTGTTGATTGATTATTCTTTCAATGCTATATGCTGCAATATTTTCTGCACGTCTTCTAATAACGTCTTTTTTTCGATCCATGTAAAAAAACCAGCCATTTTCGTCGTAGTACGCTAAATCTCCCGTACTAAACCACTTTTTACCGTCCTTATCTGCTACAATCAAGCTATTTGACGCTTCCTCATTTCTATAATATTTCACAGTTCTTTGTTTGGCTTCCTTCTCCTTCCACTCAAAAACTAGCTCTCCTACTTCTTTTGGGCCTAAGTGAGTTCCATCGTCATCTAAGATCGAGGCATTTTGTCCTTGTATGGGTTTTCCCATTGTACCTACGGGATATTCATCATATCCCATGGCGTTTAACATGAATCCGCCTCCATCCGTAGCACCATAAAATTCTAGTATTTTGACGTTAAACCTATTTTCAAAAGCTTCCCATACTTCTTTCGGACAAGCAGCAGAGTGTACGATTTTTACGTCGTGCTCTCTATCGTTTGGTTGCTCCGGTTGTTTCATTAAGATGGGAATCATAACTCCAAGCGTGTTAAATTGCGTGACGTGATACTTCCTACATATATTCCAATGTCGACTGGCACTGAATTTTTTACCGAGAATTAACGGTCGCTCGTTAAGGTAAGCGTTAAAAGTGGTAATAAATAGGGCGTTTGCATGAGCTAATGGTAAAGCGGTAAATAACACATCATCCCCACGAAGATATACTGTTTTAAAAGCACTTCGCACATATTCTAGCTTATATCCTCCTATTAACCTTCCCTGCAAAAACGTCACGGCTTTTGGAAGTCCCGTTGTTCCGGCGGTATACATTAATATCACGATATCCTTAAGGCTTATCTCGACAGTGATATCGTCATCTGATGCTTCCATTACCTCTTGAAGGGAGATCGTGCCTTCGGGTAATTTGAAATCGCTTGGAGCGTCCCTTAAATTAACTATAACATGTTTTATGTTTTTTAATTGATCTTTAACTTCTAAGAACGTGTTCAAATATTCGTGATTGATAATTATCGCTTTAGCTTGCGAATGATCCAAGATAAAAATCAATCCTTCTCCTACTAATCCCGTGTTTATTAACGATGTATACGTCCCAATTTTGAAACACGCGAATATAGTAAATAAAAACTCTGGAGAATTCGGTTCCATTAATCCTATTCCGTCTCCTCTTTGCAAACCTAAATTCAACAATCCATTTCCAAGACGATTTGAGAAGAGATGCAGATCCTTATAAGAATAGGTCTCGTCGAGGCCATTATCAAAATCTGTAACAAAAGTCAACCAATTTTTATCTCCTAAAGTCTCAGCCTTTTGTGCTAATACATCCCTAAGAACGTTTTTCTTGTACTTTCTTTTTGTTACTACCATTGATATACCATTCTTTTATTCTGTTTAAGTTAAGTCTGTTCTTTCACTTTAACATCTTGTTGTTGTATTTCGGTACTGGTTCCTTCTTTTCGGAACCAAATTACTGGTCTATCTTCACGAGGGACGATTCCTTCCTGTTTGAATTTAGGATAACCAAGACTTAAAGATGTAATAATCTTCCATGGTTTTGTAATGCCTAGCTTTTTCTTTAAAGATCTAATGTTATCAAGGAACCTACTTAAGAAACCGTTCCAACATACCCCTATCCCGAGGGAATGGGCAACTAAATTCATATTTTGACCACATATACCAATATTTAAACTAGCACCACTTGGAGCCCTCTCATCACCTAATATTAATATAACAGCGGGAGCACCTAATGATACGGTTTCTTCACCTTCCCTACTCACAGTTCCCATTCCACCTAACATAACCCTTGGATCAAGATTTCCAACACCTTCGTTTTCCGCAACACCTACTAAATTCTTAGCCATCTCGTTGTCTAAATATATATTATATAACGCGCTTATAAGTTTATAAACTCCTTTATTTATCTTATCGATCATATCTGGATCGGTAATCACAATAAACTTCCATGGTTGACAGTTCCCCGCAGTTGGAGCAAACCTCCCAGCTTCTATAATTCTTTGAATTATCGAATCAGGTACGGGTTTCTCCTTGAAATTTCTCACACTGCGCCGAGTAAAAACAGCTTTTTCGATAGCGTTCCATTCTGCGGTATTTCCTTCCTTGTCTTTAGGCTGAAGTGGTTTTTTTATGGGTAAGGGAAGATCCTCTGTTTTCCAATATCCCCCATCAACATGATAAGTATCCACTATTGAAATGGCATCGTTTGGACAAGCCACTATGCAATTAAAGCAACTAAAACATGCGTATACTTCCTTCATCACGGGGATATCATTAGCATCTTTTTCCCAACATCTAAATGGACAATTTTGAATGCATAATCCACACTTATTACATTTAGTTTCATCAACCTTCTGTACGCCCATATGCACTTCGTTCATATTTGGACGTATTGCTGATTCGTATTTTTCCCACGACATTTTTCTCACTATTTAAATTTCACATTTGTATTTTTTTTTTCTTATTATATGAGGTTATATAAATATGTATAATTATATCTTCTCTAAAATATGTACGCACATGGCTGCTTCTCCAACTCCGATATTTCCTCCTCCATTTTCGGCCAAGGCGATTCTAGGATTTTTAACTTGTCTTTTTTCTGCCTCTCCACGCAACTGAGTTACCAACTCGTAAATCTGTGCTAAGCCTGAAGCCCCAATTGGATGACCACGGGAGAGTAAGCCTCCGCTCGGATTAATTGGTATTTCCCCTTCGATCGCTGTAGCTCCGCTTTCTGCAAACTCCCCGCCTTTACCTATGGGACAAAAGCCCATCTGCTCAGATTGGTGTATTTCTCCAAATGCAGTAGCGTCATGGACTTCCGCGACATCTATATCTTTCGGACCAAGACCAGCCATTTTATATGCTGCTTGAGAGGCTCGTTTTGCAATACTGTCTTCTTTCCACGAGCCAGATCTCAAAACCGATGCTCTTATTAAAACGGCTCTAGGATTTGGATGCTCTTTTAAGTATTTTTCAGAGCAAATAATGGCTGCTGCGGCTCCATCTCCTACGGGGGCGCACATAGATCTGGTCAAAGGATAAGAAACTTCGTAATCTTCCATTACCTCTTCGACGGTCATTGGAAATGTGTATTGGGCGAGTGGATTCATCGTTGAATTGGTGTGATTTTTTGCCGCAACGATAGCGTAGTGTCGTTTAGTAGTTCCATGCTTCTTCATGTGAGCACGGGCAGCCATGGCATAAAGATCCATGAAAGCAGAGTGGCCTCCTTTTTTTTCTTTAGTACCTTCAGTTCCCTGCTTTTTTGCTTCCTTGGCTTTTTTTTTTTCAGCCATCTTTTTTAATTGTGCGACCATTGCCGTTGTTTTTTCAACATCAGTATAGGTGATAAATCCCTGCATCATTTTTTTCCGATCTTCGTTATAAATTTTTTCAACACCAATCGCCAATGCGCAATCATAGAGCCCCGCTTTTATTGTGGCCCAAGCGCCATGTAATGCAGTGCTTGCACTGGCACAAGCATTCTCCACGTTTATAATTGGGATTTTGTCAATTCTATTAGCAGAAAGAGCCACTTGACCTCGAATACCATGCTGATTCTCATAGAGGCCCCAAGTGCAATTAGAAAACCAGGCTGCTTCAATATCTTTAAAATCTAAATCGGTATCGTTTTTAGTTACTTCAAGAACCTCACCCGTCATTTGTTTCATGCCTTTATCGAGAAATTTACCGAACTTGGTCATTCCAACGCTATAAATGTATACATTATCGCTCACATTAATCACTTTTTCTTTTTAATCTATTACTGCATTAGATTTGATCCTATTCTATAATAAGAATCAGTATTATTTAGCAAAACAATTAATGAACAATATTTAAATATTATGATTACGTAAATACTTAAATAATTTAAAGCGATAAGCAACCACGTAATTTTTGGGTGTAGAGCGAATTATGAATGAACTACAGAATGTATATGAGCAGATAGAGAATATAGTAGGAACAAAATTTGTCTCAGATTCAAAACCAATTTGTTATTCTTATTCCATGAATTGCGATGCTGTTCTTCAGGGCATCCCAGAGATCGTTGTACGACCTGGTAATGCTGAGGAAATATCTGCAATCTTAAAAGCTGCAAATCAATATGGCGTGAAGATAATTCCTAGAGGAGGAGGTGCTGACTTAACGGGAGGCGCAAAACCAATCGGAGATGGAGGTATAGTATTAGATTTAACTCGAATGAATAAGGTATTAGATGTAGACGAGAGAAATCAAATCGTTACCGTTGAAACGGGAATTTCCTGGAGCGAGTTGTGCGATTACCTAAGCAAGATTGGCGTTGGATATTATACTGGTTCGACGGGTCCTGCCTCTGGATTCTCTGCAACGATCGGTGGGGGTCTATCGAATAACTCAGTTGGAGGGGGCGGTGCCGCAATGTATGGAGCAGTAACAGAACAATGCGTTGGATTAGAAGTGGTGCTACCTACTGGAGAAATAATTTTTACCGGTACTAAAGCCAACTCTTTCTGTGAAAAGCCTCTAACAAGATTTGGAATGGGTGCCGATTATTCAGGGATATTTTTAGGAGACGTAGGAATTCATGGTGTGAAAACGAAAGCCTCATTCAACATGTATCCTCTTCCAGAATACGCTGCATATGGTACTTATGATATAAAAAAACTCCAGGGAGTAGCTCCCTCAGATAGAGTTATCGAAGTAATGATGAAGTGGCAACAAAATCATCTCCCATTACATGATTTTTATTTCTGGCCTCAAGCTTATGCAAGAATTTTAAAAGCAGCAAATGTGTTTCCTCCTATTAGCAACGCAAAAGTAAGGGGTGGCTTTTTATTCTATACTGCCGTAGCAAAAACTCAAAAAGAATTAGATGTAAATGTAGAAAAAATTGAAAAAATTGCCAGCGACGCTGAATTGCGTAAATTGGGAGATAGTGTAGAAGAAGGTAATTTAGGAAAGTGGTTTTACGAGGAAGAGGGAAGGTGGCAGTGGGCTCACGCGTATTGGGGGTTATCGGGTACGAATGCGGGTACTTGCGGGTGCTGCTTGAAGGCTCCTACTTATCATCTGCCAGATTATGTAAAATTATACGAAGAATGGAATCAAAGAAACCAACCCAAACTAGATGAGGCTGGTGGAGGAAGTGCGTCTTTTATTGTATTTGGCGTGCACCCGTGTTATATTGACGTAACTGGGGGGCTTTTATTTGTTGACGCTGATCCAAAATTCAGACCTATTCAGTACGAATTGTGGAGGGACTTGATTATTGCTCAACTGAAAGAATTAGGCGGAATGCACTATTGGATGGGCGAGATAATCGGACAAGCCATGGTAGAAAGTGGAGCTTTGTCAAAAGAATATTATAACTTTATGATTTCCATTAAAAAGGCTTTAGATCCAAACGGAATATTGAGTCCGGGCAAGTTTCACTTGACTGAAAACTATTAAAGGTGTTATAAATGAGTGACATAGAAGAAAATAAAGAGATTGTAGAAGGGCCATTATCGAATTTAGAACAAGTAAGCGCTGCGGCGTTAGCGTGCATACATTGTGGACAATGTCGAGTTGCTACTTTTCCTGCCAAGGGAATTTATCAAGTATGTCCAGTGTATAAAACGGATGTTACCCCCAAGTTCGAGCCGTATTTCGCTCGTGGTAAAAACCTGATTCTGAAAGGACTTTTGTGGGGGCATTTAGAATTAAGTAAGGAACTCAGCGATATCATTTTCCAGTGTTCTCTCTGCGGAGCGTGTGAAGAGTTTTGTCATAATGCATATAATGAAAACATTGATTTTGCAAACCATAGATGGGTAGAACATGTGAAGGTGTTTGAAGCCCTTCGAGCAGATTTAGTGGAAGCGGGATTTGCCTTGGAAACACATGTCCCCATGAATAGAGCAATGGTCGAGTTATTGAACCCATACGGTCGAGATAATAAAGAGAAAGCAAGTTGGACAGAAAAATTAGATTTTCCAATAAAAGATGCGAGCAAGGATAACGCAGAGATACTTTATTTCGTTGGGTGCACTGCCGCTTTAACTCCTGCGATTCAAGAGGTTGCGATCAATACGGCCAAAATTCTTAATAAAATTGGGGTTGATTTCGCAATTTTTGGTGAAAAAGAAGTGTGTTGCGGTAGCGTGGCAAAAAGAACTGGCGATCTAAAAGCTTTTGATAACGTTGTTGATAAAAATGTAAAATTATTCGAAGAAAAAGGGATAAAGAAGATAATAACCAGTTGTGCTGGATGTTATCGCACCCTCAAAAAGGATTACGAAGGTAAATTAAGCGACATCGAAATATTACACACCATTGAATTTTTAGATGATCTGATAAAGCAAGATCAAGTCAAGTTAAAAAATTTGGACATTCAAACAACCTATCACGATCCTTGCCATATAGGGAGACACATGGGACTTTACGAGGTACCAAGAACGATACTAAACAAAATCTCTACTTTGATTGAAATGAAAACAAATCGTGAAGGGGCAATGTGTTGTGGAGCTGGTGGCGGCGTGAAAAAGGGAAATCCCGAATTAGCGCTTGAAATGGCTAAAAATCGAATTAAAGAAGCGGAAGAAACTGGTGTTAACACCTTGGTAAGCACGTGTCCATTTTGCTATAGAAATTTATCGGACGCAATAATTGCGTTAAATTCAGACCTCAAAATGGTTGACCTGGTGGAGTTATTTTTAGAAGCCATTGAAAATTGATCTATTCCTTTTTTTTTCTTTCCTACTTTTTCTTTTAAATAGTTTCTATCACGGTCGTATCACTAACATTAATAGAATACTTACAACTACATCCTTATAATACAAATCTATGTGATAAAAAAATGGTAGTAAAAACTGCGTCACGAATGAAGGGGTTTATGTTGTGTGAAAAATGCAACAGCATGATGTTCACGAGGCGAATTGCTGCGAATAGCTCTGATCCTACAAAATTCATTGATGTAAACCAGTGCGATGTCTGTCGCTTCTGGATTCCTTTAGATTAATCTTCAAGGTATTAATCCTTATTTTTTATTTTTCAATTATAATAAATAATGTTGAATTAATCCTCGTAGTCGTCAAAAATATCTCTTAACGGAGATTTTTGCAACTGTTTTAAGAATTCTTCGTAATTATTGGGACAATATTTAGTTGCCGCTTCTTCTAAAATGTGAATAGTGGCATTATCGAACTGCTCTTTATTTAGCGATTCTTTTTTTTCTTCCTGTAATTCGCGAGATTTCATGTAATATCTCAAGATATTTATGCCGTCTCGCACGGTATAAGGTTCATCGTGGTTGTGAGAATTTTGGAGAAAATCAACGCAATACTCTAAAATTTCATCTGAAGCAAATGGTAAGTTGTACTTAAGGATTTTTAACTCGTCTGCTCTATTGGGGAACTCGATATAAATCTTAGGCTGGAGGCGGCTCTGAATGTATTCTGGGATCTCGTACGTGCTGCTATCGCTATTCATGGTGACGCACAGCCGGAAATCCTCGTGAGCATAAATCCTGATACCTGCAATGATGCTCTCGATGTATCTACGCTTGTCCATTAAAGGAGCCAATGATGCCCAACTTTTTTCGCTCATTCGATTTCCTTCGTCTAATAAACATACTCCTCCCTTTAAAATTGCTGAAACTAACGAACTGGCAACATACGCAATTTGATTTCCTGAGGCAATAACCGGACTGATTAATAAATCTTCAGGTCTCGTATCCATTGTACATTGAAAAATATATACATCTTTACCCATCCTTTTTCCCGTAGCATAGGCTAGTGTCGTTTTTCCAACGCCTGGTTTTCCAAGAATTCTGGGATTTAGTGGAAGATCGTTATCATCAACAACTAGCCATGCCGCTTTTAATTCATTAATTGGATCCTCATTTCCAACCCAATCCATGTTCACATCTGCGGGTTCTGTTAATATTAACTCGATACCAGAAACGGTGATTTTTTCGCTCATGATGTATTCAATTTTTTCTCAATATTTAAAATATATTCTGTCAGGGTAATTAATTTTTCTTGTTAGAATTGTATTACTATTTGAAAATACAATTATCTTAAAAAAAAAAGTATATAAGAATAAACTAGCGCTAAATATATAAGAATAAAATTCAATACCGATTCATCGTAAAACTATAAAGAGAATGGAGAAAGATCTTTAAAATGTCTGAAGAAAAACACATGGAATATGTCCTAAAACTCGTAGTTTTAGGCGACGCTGCCGTCGGTAAAACCTCATTGATTAATCAGTACATCGAAAACAGCTTTAAAGAGGATTATAAACCAACTCTCGGAGTAAACATCGTTACAAAGAATATTCCCCTAAAAAGTAACTCCAATACCGTGGTAAGATTGGTTTTATGGGACCTTGCTGCTCAATCAAAGTACGACCTTTCCCGTCAAATGTTTTTTCAAGGATGCTCTGGCGCTCTCTTCGTATACGATATTACTCGACCTGTTTCAAAAAATAATATTCAACTAAAATGGTACAAAGATTTATTAAAGTTTGCAGGAACAAGATCAGCCAAAGAAGGGACGTATCTCCTATTAGGTAACAAGAGTGATTTAACTGACACGCGCAGAATTACAAGAGAAGAAGGAGAAGAGTTAAGTAGGGAATTAAACGCTATAGAATTCATTGAAACCAGTGCAAAATACGGAGATAATGTCGAAAAAGCGTTTGAAACCTTAGTGGATTATATCATAAATAGACCTAATGCGAAGTTATCATGAAAACGGATAGGTAATAAACAACATGCATAAGCTTTATATTCATAAAAAATAATAAAGAAATCATTAGGTTATCAATAAAAATAAGTACGAATATTAAAATCAAGGATCTTTGCAATGAAAAGTATTGAAAGACATGTAAGTAGAGTGATTGTTGGAAGGATATATCCTGATGAGGATTTAATTGACGGAATTACTGAAATTGTAATACAGCACGATATTAATGGAGGTCTCGTGAATGTTATTGGCGCCCTTAAAAAAGTTTCTTTAGGATTCTTTAATATTGAGAAGGGTGAATATAAATTTAAAACATTCGATGAGGATGTAGAATTAATCTCGTGCATGGGTAACATCGCTTATGGGAATACTGGACCGGTAATTCACTTACATGTAACAGTAGCTAGGGAAGATTATAGCGTTATAGCTGGGCATTTAAGTCAGCCTAGCATCATCTCAGTAACAGGGGAAGTTTATATATATGAAATTGACCAGAAATTAAAACGGGCAGTAGACCCACAATTTGGTTTATCACTTTTAGATATATAGAGAAGGATTATAGGAATGTCAGAAGAAAAAAAAAGTTTTGTTTTCAAATTGGCAATATTAGGAGATGCTGGCGTAGGTAAAACATCATTAGTCAACCAGTATTGTGAGAATATCTTTAAAGAAGATTATCGCGCGACCATGGGCGTGCATCTCATTAAAAAAGACATCGAGCTTGAAAACATCAACTCTGTAGTACATCTAATACTCTGGGACATTGCAGGACAGGACGCGTATGAAAAAACGCGGCAAAAATACTACGATGGATGCACGGGAGCATTACTGGTATATGATATCACTAGATATAATACGTTTAATAGTATCGAACAAAAATGGATTAAGGATTTCAGTAAGCACGTGAAAAGTAATGTACCATACGTGTTAATTGGTAATAAAACAGATCTGGAGCAAGATAGAGGTGTCTTTTCAGAAGATGCCTTGAAATTTGCGAGCAAGATAAGTGCTGCCGATTTTCTTGAAACAAGCGCTAAATTGGGAGATAACGTGGAAGAAGCTTTTCTAAAATTGGTACAACAAATCTTAAGTAATCATGGCATCAAATTTGAATGAGAAACTACAAAAAATCAAGAATTAATAATAAAAAGAATTAATTGGTGAATTTTAGTCATAGAAGAGAATAAAGGAGAAGTAAGAAATAAAGTAGTAACTGCACTTTTATTAGCATACCACGATGTACTTGACTATGATGGCTTGAAATCAATTTTGAAAGAAGCTAACATGCTTTTCTTAAAAGATATTAAAAATATCAATCCTGACGGCACTTTAGACTTTCTTTCTTTTAAGAAGATCATTGCCGCACAAAATATTCTCCTTTTCATGTCAGAAAATATACTGAAAGCAATAGGTAAAAAATTTTCATTCTACCTGTTTCCATTTGGAAAAGATTTCGATGAGATTGTACGCGAAATTAATGATTTAATAAAAACTGATTGGAGAGTCGAAATTATTGATAGAACTGAAGATCAAATCGTCGTGAGAGTTGAAAAATGTATTTTCTGCTCTGAGACCGGCGTTCCTTGTGATTTAATCAAGGGATTTTTAACTCATTCTCTCGAAAAGACATTACCATCAAATGTTCAAGTCATAAGTCGTGGAGTAGAAACGAATATAAATGATCCCCATCACAATAGTTTTGACATGAAATTAATATTATCCCAAATAAAACACTAATAAAGAATGATAACAAAATAATAAAAGAATGACAATAAAATAATAAAGTATAATCAAAATAAAGAATGATAATAAAATAATAATAAAGAATGACAACAAAATAATGACAAACGAAGGGATAAAAGAATTTGTTTTTAAAATAGTTGTTCTTGGAGAAAGTGCCGTAGGCAAGACTTCTCTTATTAACCAATATGTTGAATATACTTTTAAAGAGGATTATAAACCTACCTTAGGCGCTAACATCATTCGTAAAGATGTTTTTATTGAAGAGATTAACTCAAAAGTCCGTTTGATAATGTGGGATTTAGCTGGTCAGGAGAAATATAACGTAATTAGGAGCATGTACTTTCAAGGTTGCGTTGGCGCGCTACTTGTATACGACGTAACGCGCCCAAGCACGTTTGAACTCATTAATTCGAAATGGTTAATGGATTTTAAAAAATTCATTAAAAAAGAAGGAACTTATATATTAATTGGTAATAAAATCGATTTAAGCGAACAAAGAGTTGTAAAAACTGCGGATGGAGAGAAACTGGCTGAAGAAATTCAAGCTAGTGCTTTTGTTGAAACGTCCGCAAAACTAAATCAAAATGTTGAAACTGCTTTTAAAAATTTAGTGTACCAAGTTTTAAGAAATCACGGCGAAAACATTTAAACTTTCATTCTATTCCGTGAATTCTTTAAAATATCGCAAAACCTAAATTTATTAATACTATCAAGTTTTTAAGATAAATTATGAAAGAACTATCAGATAAAGTAATTCAAGCGCCGAAATCAAAAATTCGAGAACTCTTTGATTTAGCCGCTGGAAGATCGGATATCATTAGTCTAGGGATTGGTCAACCCGATTTTAACACTCCTGAACCTGCAATTCAAGGGACGATTAACGCTTTAAAAAAGAATATCACTACTTACGCACCTACTCGAGGAGTTCCCGACCTTTTAAAACTACTAGAAGCTAAAATGGCGCGTGATAATAATGTTATAGTCAATGCAGAAAATAACATTATCATGTGTAATGGAGGTTCAAATGCAATTACCTTGGCTTATGCCACTATTTTCAATCCTGGCGACGAGTTGATCTTGTCATCGCCCAATTTCGTGTCATATTTTTACTGTGGATCTTTTTTTGGATTAAAGATCGTTGAAATTGAACGCAAAAGCGATCTCAGTCCGAATATTGAAGAAATGAGAAAAGCGATAACAGAAAAAACTAAGGCCCTCTTAATTAATTCACCAAATAATCCTACGGGACATGCATTAAGCAAGAAAGAACTAGAGCAAATAGTGGAAATTGCCGTTGAGCACGATCTTTATTTGATAAGCGACGAGGTTTATGAAAATTACGTGTATGACGGGCTTAAACACGTTAGTCCTGCGTCTTTAGAAGGAATGTTCGAGAGGACGATAACTTTGAACGCCATGTCGAAACTATATTCTGCAACAGGATTTCGATTGGGTTATGTAGTTGCGAAAGAAGAAATTATTGATTTAATGGAAAAATACCTCCAATACACCGTTGCGGGAACGAATCACCCCGCTCAATATGGATTTATTGAAGCGCTCAAAATGGATAATAGCTTTTTTAACGAGATTCACGAGAGTTTTAACAAGCGTAGAAATCTTGTTTACGATAGATTGACAGATCATGGATTTGATGTCGTAAAACCTCGCGGTGCCTTCTATATAATGCCATCAGTAAAGCCTTTTGGAATGACGGGTTCTGATTTTTCAATGAAGATCATGAGAGAAAAAGCTATTGCGATTGTTCCTGGAAATATATTCGGTTCCTTTTCTGATGACAAGTTGAGAATATCGTATGCTACTGCTTATGATAAACTTGAAGAAGCAATGAACCGAATTGGAAAATTTGTGGAAGATTTGTAAGTTATCTGTATAAATCTTCTCTTGATTCTTTTATATTCCTTGATTTAATTAAATCGTTTGACATTTTTTCGTACTGTTCAATGATATCTACAGGAAGAGTAGAATTGATCTTCTCTAAAGCGGCTTCAAAATGCTTGTTTTCTATTTTATTCAGGTCCTTCATTTTTTCCCTAATAGCTTGCATGCCTGCTTCTCGACACACGTTTTCTAAATCTGCTCCACTATATCCTTCGGTAAGTTGAGCGATTTTACTTAACGACACTTCCTTATCTAAAGGCATGTTTTTCGAATGCACTTCTAATATTTTTTCTCGCGCATCAACATCCGGAGCCGTAACGTACAATAATCTATCAAATCTTCCAGGCCTGAAAAATGCGGGATCCACTATGTCGGGGCGATTGGTACTGGCAACGATGATGACGCCTTTCCTCTTTTCTACACCGTCTATTTCCACTAGTAATTGATTTACTATTGATGCGTATACTTGGGAACCTTGGTAGTCTCCTCTTCCTGAAGTTATCGCATCAATTTCATCGAAATATATTATGGAAGGAGCGGCTTGTCGTGCTTTTCGAAATATTTCTCTTACTGTTTTTTCACTTTCACCTACCCATTTGGAGAAAACTTCCGGTCCTTTTATTGAGATAAAATTACACTGGCTCTCTGTAGCTACTGCTTTAGCTAAAAGCGTTTTTCCGCATCCTGGTGGGCCATAAAGTAAAATTCCATGTAATGGGCGAATTCCTGCTTTTTCAAACAATTTTGGATATTTTAATGGCCATTCAACTGCTTCCTTTAATTCTTCTTTAATTTGGGTTAATCCTCCCACATCCTCCCAATTTATATTAGGCCTTTCAATCATTACTTCTCGCATGGCAGATGGTTCTATCATGTTGATAGCTTTGACAAAATCATCGTCTTTTATGATTAATTCTTGAATGATATCGCTCGGAATTGGTTCATCTAAATTTATTTTAGGTAAGACCCTTCTCAAGGAGAACATTGCCGCTTCACGGCACACTGCCATTATATCCGCTCCAACAAAACCGTGAGTAATTTCCGAATATTGCTCGAGTTTGACATCTGGAGCAAGTGGCATCCCTCTCGTGTGTATTTGAAAGATTTCTTTCCTCCCTTTTACGTTAGGTACTCCAAATTCAATTTCGCGGTCAAATCTTCCGGGTCTTCTCAACGCCTCGTCGATAGAATTAATTCGATTTGTAGCACCAATGCATATTATCTCTCCTCTACCTTGTAATCCATCCATCAGCGATAAGAGTTGGGAAACAACTCTCCTTTCAACCTCTCCAGAGGTATCTACTCTTTTCGGAGCGATAGAGTCGATCTCATCTATAAAGATAATGGTAGGGGCTTCTTGTTCGGCTTCTCTAAAAATATCTCGTAGTCGACCTTCACTTGCTCCGTAAAATTTGCTCATGATTTCTGGTCCATTGATGATTTTAAAATTTGCGTTGGATTCTTGTGATACTGCTTTTGCCATTAAAGTTTTTCCAGTTCCAGAAGGGCCATAAAATAAAACGCCCTTAGGCGGCTCTATGTTCAATCGATGGAAAAGTTCTGGATGCTTTAAGGGTAATTCAACCATTTCCCTAATCCTTTGAATCTCGTCAGTTAATCCTCCAACATCATCGTAGGTAACAACTCCTCCAGAGACATTGAGGACTGCTACTCGTTTATTAACTTTTATCTTGGTGTTGCGCGTGATCTTGACTACTTTACCTGACGGATTGGAATTTTCAACAATTAAACGTAAAGTACCTAATGTGGGTCTTTTCTTACCGCCCCCCATCATCATTTTCATTATCCCATCCATTGGATTATCAGGATCGCTTTTCTGGACAAAGGCGCCCAATACATCGACTATGTCACCAATAACCACTGGTTTATCTATTAATTTCCCCTTAATCGCGTCTGCCTGCCGTTTTAAATCGATATTGGGGCGAGTTGGGGTTAAAACAATTTCTACTGCGGGATATACTTCGGCTATTTTAATCGTGATGTATTCCCCAATGGTTGCTCCTGCGTTTAACCTTTGAAGGCCGTCTAGTCGAATTATTTTTTTACCTCTATCTTC
>Ga0180431_10003300_pt1 | contig 20907 bp, 32 predicted proteins | sample SS_ome_11_FD_132459 | JGI IMG/M metagenome (GOLD analysis project Ga0180431, IMG submission 132459) | Hypersaline lake sediment archaeal communities from the Salton Sea, California, USA - SS_1_MS_1 metaG | ecosystem: Environmental > Aquatic > Non-marine Saline and Alkaline > Hypersaline >...
AGGGGATCCAGAAGTGTCTGGCGTTGATGGACAAGTGGGAAGCTATCCGAGACCATGCCTGTGCCAATCTCGATCTCGGAGGACTCTTCCAGGTTCAGGAAAACGGCCGCATCAAACCCGTCTAACTCGGCGCCTTCCCAACGGCCGAGGCGGCATCGGCTACGTATACGTCAAGGTGAGGACGGAGTGAGGGGGTTTGCTCCTGTGAGGATGAAACGTTCCCTGGTGCGAACGCGGATCACACGAAAAGCCAGCGACGCCAGCTGCCCTTCCCATGACGACTTGAAGGCGGCTATGTCGTCAATGGACCTGTCGAGCTTCCCTTGAATAATACTTCCATCGCTCATCTCGGCCTCGAAACGACGAGATTTGGGCAACATTCCAATGATGGTCCCCTCATGCTCCTGCTCCTCCTCCGAAATATCAGAGGCGGCTAGGGAGGTGACGACTCGCTCGACCTGCTCACCATTGTCGAAGCGCACCTGTATGTCACCAAACGCGACGGCGAATAAGGCTGAGCTCTCGTTGAGGACCTTCGCAAACGCATGGACCTTGGCGGCTGCTCTTGGGTGGGTCTCTGCGATCAAATCAGAGAGGGCGTCCTCGTCGTCTGAGGCGGCCTCGTCGAGAAGTTTCAGGGTCGTCGTGATGGCTTCAACGTGGGGGTCGGATTCTGGGAACAGGTCGTTTTGATCTTCAAGATCGTCTGGCGGAGGAAGCTCGAGTTCGAAGCCAAACGAACCGAGCGCTGTATCCACAATGCGCAAAGGGCGCCTACCAGCACCAGGGAGAGGGCCCAGGTCCCGCAAGTCCTTCTCGACAAGACTCGCTGTCACGGTTTCTGTGGCCTCGACGAACGCTTTCACGGCCTTGCTGGCAAAAGTTGCGTCGATGGAGTGCGATCCATCTACTGGAGCACCACGAAAGGTGATTGACAGTGGGTGGGCCTGGGGGCGGGCCTCGACCTCGGCAAGTCGTTCTCGAAGGACCTTCAGACGACTCTCCCAGGACTTCCGCATGATGATGGAGTTTTCTGGCGTCTCCTCGAGGAAGCGCTCAACGGTACCAATCTCACTGCGAATGTGCTCGGCTTCGGTATACCTCACGGTGTTCCTCCGTCGACAATGGCGTGCTGGTTCATCCACAAGCGAGCCGGTTCATTCGAGTCGAGAGGAACTGAGACAAAGCCTTTCCACAGTTGTGTGCCGCGTTGATGTGCCCACATCGAGTACCAATACGCGGCCCAGCGCGCGAGAAAAGCAGCCACTGACGCCTGGTCTTCAGACACGTCCGTCTGTACGAAGTAGTGGTCCACCTTGTAGGTGGCTTTCGCACTTGCCGGATCAAACGCCTCAGGTACTTTTTGCATCAGGCGCTGCTGTTGTGTTACGTCGCCGAACGCACAGAATGTCACCACATCGATGTCTGCTGGCGCTCGCCCACGCAACGTCTCCACGTCCTCGACGAAGCTGCCGTTGAGCCATTGAAACCCTTCGACGATTCCCGCGGTTCGTAGAGCATCGCGAAGATCAAGCAAGCCACTGAGGATGAGACGCCGCTCTGGCGAACCACCAAAGCGCTGACAGAACGTACACATGTCAGTATGGTAGGGTGCTCGGTCAGGAGAGTGACCTGCCAACCCGGGACGAATTGGCGGCACGACACCGTGGATGTTGAACGTTGGAATCATGTTGACATTCTAGCATGATACCTTCGGTGACGATAGCTCTTCGGCTTATTCACTCACCCATAAACCGCCCCCATCCGCCGAATCTGCTCCGCGACCGCCTCCCGGAGATGGTCCGGCCGTAGAACCTCGACCCCCTCTCCCCACGTCAGAATCCAACGTCGAATCTCGGGCGTGATGGCGACGCGCATCCGTAGGACAGAGCGTCCGTCCTTGAGTTCGCGCTTTGCAATCAGGCGAGAACGCGCGCTTGGTTCGCCTCCTCGGCGATCTGTAGCTTCTCCAGGATGGTTTTCAGGGTGGGATTGTCGCAGGCCTCGACCGCCTCCTCGAGATCTTTGATGGTTTGCTCGGTCGCACAGACGAGGACGGCGAGCTCGTCGCGCTTGCTGAGCTTGATGAGGGAGACGGGGTCCGTGGCGGGTGGACTTGGATCTTGACCACCGAAAAGCACGGCAACATCCGTCTCCAAGGCGTCGGCTACTCTCTTGAGGTTCGAGCCGGTAGGACTTGTCTTCCCACTCTCCCACTGCGTCACGGCCGCGCGCGAGACATCTAAACGTTCGGCAAGCTGTGCCTGAGTGAGCCCCAACTCCTCCCGTCTGATTTTGTCTTGACAGGTAAGGGTAGCCGTGCTTACATTGTTCGTAGAGCTGAACGGAACAAGGAGCCGAAACATGACCCTGACAACCCTCAACACCGAGCTGTTTCGTCGCTTCCGTCGCTACGCGAACGGCTACTGGGCCGCTGGAAACGTGGTGGAGTTCGAGGCTTGGCTGCGGGAGCTCCGCGAACTGGCGACCCGGAAGGCGCGCAAGGACGGCTATCGCCTGAGCTACTACCAGGGCGCCGAGTCGCTGTTCTTCCGCGTCGTGGTGCCGCAGCAGACGGTGTGGGGGTGCTTCAACGCCGAGGGCTGGGTCGAGGCTCACGTCCACCACCAGACCCGAACGATCTCCTGGCGGACCGTGACCGAGCGGCAAGCCAGGGCCGCGTAAGGAGGATCCCATGCACCGCGAGAGCTTGAACCTGTACAACCTGATCTACGCCGCGCTGAACTGGCCCGGCCGGACGCTGCAGCACCTCCGTCGTGCTCGGGTTCGGGTCGCCCTCGACGTCGACCTCGGCGGCCGGGAGCACACCTGCGTCGGGGAGGACGGCGACGAGCTCACCGTCATCGAGCATCCCGATCACCAGCCCTGTCTCCAGATCGTTCGATAGGAGGATCCGATGAGCCACGCACTCGCCATCCAGAAGCCCATGACCATCGCCGACCAGCTCTCCGCCTGGTGCGACCAAGAGGACGCCGCACGGATGATGGGCCAGTTCGAGCGCTCCGGCTACCAGTTGGAGGAGTGGGACAACGTCGCGGACGTCTGCGACCTGCTCATCTACTGCGACGACGCCGGTCACACCTCCCCGGAGCAGGTCCGCTTCGTCCTCGAGCTCGGCGTCGAGCCGAACACGGGCGCCGTCGTCACCTGGCAGGAGGAGAACGGCAAGTTGGCTCCGGCGCCGTGGGCGGTCCTCTGCAGTGAGGAGTTCTGCGACGACGTGGCGATCGTCAGCTCGCACGAGGCGAGCTCGGAGCCGTTGTGCGAGAGCTGCGCGCGGGGGTGGACGGAGTGGTGCGAGGAGGAGCGAGGCTAGTCGGGTGGAGCACAGAGGCGCTGTGCGAACCAATCAACGATCTCGGAGATGGTCAGGTTACCGCATGTCACGGCAATCACGAAATCATAGGCATCGTCAGCTGACGCCGCAACGCTCACCTTGGCGTGCTCTTCCAGGACGAAGAGGGTCCCCCACCATGCGGTCCTCTTGTTTCCGTCCGGGAAGCAGTGATTCGTCGCGATGTTTCGGAGCAGGAAGCAGGCAACTTGAAACGGGTCTGGCTCCAGTGTGCTGCTGCGGTACAGGGAGCTGTTCACAGCCGTGCCTACGCTTCTCTCCAGGCACTCAGCGTCGCCAGACCCAGGGTGACCGCCGAACTTCTGGATCGAACGAGAGTGAATCTCGACCAACCTCTGAACTGTGTCTTCGATTGGCCACATGTCACTCAGCAAGTCGTGCCAGCACGTCGGACCATCGCTCACCGATTCGTTCGATGACGGCTTCTGAGTCTCGTGAGGGCAAGACGCCGTCACGCAACCATACCACCCGAGCAGATTTCCCGACGAGGATGGCGGCCGAGACGGCAGCAGACCGCAGCGAGAGGGCCTGCTCGACCTGTTCCGGAGAGGCATCAGCAACTGTAGTCCGACCATCATGGCGAAGACCGACCGAGGTCTTGCCCGGCTCGAAACCGACACTGACCACGGAGGCGGCCTCAACCAACAGGAGTCGTGGAAACTCTGACTCTCCTTCGTGGACGGTGAAAGATTTCACGGAGGCCTCTCGGAGGACAACGCCATCCTGCTCCAGCCGGTACTCCTGGTGTGAGAGACCAGCTGGCAGTGTCGACAAGTACTTCTGGACGAGTGGGTCTTGTGCGCCTGAGTCGAGCTCCTCGAGGAAGCCGTCGACAGCTCGTATGTGCAAGTCATCCTCGATCAGAACTGCTTGGTCTGTGGGCTCGAGTAGGTCGACATCGATTTGCAGACCCAGTGAACCCGGATCGATCTGCGACAGCGAGAGCGAGATTCGCTCGGCGGCTCCGTACCGTCCCCCTCGTGTGCCGAATGCAGCATCCGCGTCATCTGCAAGCAGACGTTGGCCAACTCTGCGGATGGCCTTCTGTAGGGTGTCGAGTGGCGTCAACCACACATCGAAGTCGAGCCTCGACTGTTTCAGGCCTGTGACCTCCCCGTCAAACTTGAGCTCCAGCTTCGCAGTCACATCACACCAAGAAATAAAAACGCCCACAGGCCGTGGTCTGCGGGCACGGCAGCACCGCAGCACTACCGGTAACGAGCAAATGCTAAACCAGAGGACGACAGGAGTCAACAAGAGTTTCACCGAAGCAAGCCCAAATTCAGGCTGAATTCAGTGGAACTTTCGGTGATACCAAGGAGGAGGCCATGTCGGCATTCCAGTTCAAGAAGGCAACGAAATCCCAATCCAAGCTTCGCCTCGGCCTCGTCGGCCCGAGCGGCAGTGGCAAGACATTCACTGCGCTTCAGATCGCGACGGGTCTCGGAGGGAGCATCGCGGTCGTCGACAGCGAACGCGGGTCCGCCTCGAAGTACGCCGACCTCTTCGACTTCGATGTGCTCGAGTTGGAGACGTTCGCCCCGAAGACCTACGTCAACGCCATCAAGGCGGCCGTTCAGGCCCGTTACGACGTGTTGATCATCGACTCGCTGTCGCACGCCTGGGAGGGTGTCGAGGGCGCGCTCGAGCAGGTCGACATGGCGGCGCGACGCAAGCGCAGCGGCAACCGTTTCACGGCCTGGGCCGACGTCACGCCGATGCACCGGGAGATGGTCGACACCATTCTCCAGTCGGGTCTCCACGTCATCGTGACGATGCGCGTCAAGACGGAGTGGGTTCTCGAGGAGAACGGCAAGGGGAAGACCGTGCCACGCCGCGTCGGCCTGAAGCCGGTCCAGCGCGACGGGATGGAGTACGAGTTCGACGTCGTCGGGGACATCGACCTGGACCACGTCGTCAGCATCTCGAAGAGCCGCTGTCACTCGCTGACCGACAAGGTCTTCCGTCAGCCCGGCCCCGAGCTCGGCGAGCTCCTCCGCGACTGGCTCTCGGACGGTACCGCCGCTCCTCCTCCCCCACCCCCGTTCGACCAGGCCGCCTTCGAGGCGCAGCTCCCGGCCGGCGTGACCTACGAGAAGGTGCGGGCCATCTGCTCGCAGCTCAACAAGCCTCAACCGGAGCGGATGACGGAGGAACAGCGGACGGGGCTCCTGGGCTGGCTCGCGAAACCGGAGACGCTGGCGAAGTTCGGCGTCGAGCAGTCCCCTGCTCCTGCGCCGCCTCCTGCACCCACTCCCACCAACGGCGGCAGCCCGGCGGATAACATCCGACAGCTCCGCGCTGCCATCGAAGCGCGACGTCAGGAGAAGGGCGAGCAGGACTTCGCCGTTGCCTGCGCGGCGGCGGGTGTGCCGACGGACAAGTACTTCATGCAGGGAGTCCCCAAGATGGAGGATCTCCTGCGTGAGCTCGGCGGGGAGGCGGCGGCATGAAACTCCGAAGCATCGCTGGCCGCGCTCGCGGTCGAGACATCGACGTCGAGTTCACCGCCCCCGTGACCGTCCTGTCCGCGCCGACGGGCGCTGGGAAGTCGACGCTCATCCAGGCGGCCATCTGGGCACTGACCGGAGGCCTCCCCGTCGGGAGCAAACGCGTCCGCGCGACCCAGGACGTCTTCGCGCTGCTCTCGCACGGCGGGGAGGACGTCTCCGCTACGGTCACACTCGACGACGGTTTCGTTGTGCGGCGGTCCATCTGCCAACAGGAGGACGGACGGCTCCGGCAGGAGCTCAGAGCCTCGCAGACCCCTCGCGGCTCGCTGACCGAGACACAGGCCGCAATCAATGCGCGGATCGGCGACCTAGCCGTGCTCGACGTCGGCGCGTTCCTGACGCTCGGACCTACCGACCGGCGGCGCCGTTTGCTTGACATGGTTCAACAGCACGCTCCTGTCATGTCAGAGCAGCAGGTCGTCGCGCAGGTCCGCAGATTGTCCTCTCCAGAGGGACAGGATCTGGTGAAATTCTCCCTCCAGGACGGAGAGGACCTTTTCGAGGCGCTCCGGCGCCACGTCGAGGAGGCGAAGCAGGCCGTCCGAGACAACGACCGCGCTGTCCGAGAGACTCAAGCGGCGGTCAACGAGCTGACGGCACAGGCAGCGGAGAGAGAGGTTGTCGCGGAGCCCGAGGAACTCGCACAGCAGATCGAGCAGGTCAACGAGTCGATCCGCAAGGTTGAGCGCTCCCTCGGTGAGGCGAGGTCGCTGGCGGCTCGTTGGGCGGACCTGGAGCGGCAGGAGTTGGCACAGCGGCAGGCGCTCGACAACGCGCAGGCAGCACAGGCCGAGCTCGCACAGCTCGTCGAACCTTCTCCGCACCAGCCGAACCCAACGCTCGCCTCGTTGCAGGACGAGATCGAGATGCTCAAGGCGGCGGTCAGCGAGATAGCAGGAAGGCGAGAACGTCTCAACGGCCAGCTCGGCGAGCTCCGGCGCAACCAACGCGCGTTACAGACGGCGGATTGCTGCCCGGTCTGTCGGCAGACAATCAACGAGGCCGCACGTTCCGCGCTCGACTCCGCAGCAGAAACGCTGTCCAGCGAGGTCGGAGAGCTCTCGCGGCAAGTTTCGAGCCTCGCCGACGAGATCGAGATGCTCAAGGCCGAGCGCGCCCGACTCGAGCAGGAGGATCACGACAGGCAGGCCTCGGTCGGGTATGCACGACAGCAGTACGAGCGCCGCAAGGCTCAGCTCGGGCAGACGGCGCGCCCGGTTCTTCCCGCGTTGGACGGCCTACGTCAGGAGCTGGAACAGCTCGGACGCCCTGCCGACATCTCCGAAACAGAGATGCGCCTCGCCGAGCTCGTCGAGCAACAACGCCAGCTCACCGCCGCGCACAAGGCCGCCATCGAGGGCGTCCAGATCGACCGAGAGTACAAGACGGCGGTCGCGCGACGGGAAGAGGTCGTGGCGCGCAAGCCCATTCTCGTCGAACTGGCCAAGGCCTGGGAGCAAGTCCTCAACGAGTTCGGGCAGGCAGCTGTCCAACCACTCGTCGAGACCGCCGAGCAACTCCTACCATTCGGCTGGCGACTCGGCGTCGACCTCCCATCGATGCAACTGTTTATCGAGCGGCTCGACGGACCTTCCGTGCTCGTCGAGGCCCTCAGCCAGGGCGAGCAGGCACTCTTCTACGCCTCCATGGCCGCAGCGCTCGCCAGTCTCACCGGAGGCCTCCGACTGGTCGTCGCCGACCACAGCGAGTCGCTGACGAACCAGGAAGGCGACTGGTCGAAGGACGGTCTGCTCGTCGAGCTCACGGCTGGACTAGCCAGCGCCGTCGAGAAAGGCGTCATCGACCAGGCCATCGTCGCGACGAGCCGCCTCGAGGAGGACGAGCGGACGGCCATCGAGTCCAGCGCCGACGTCCAGACGGTTCCCACCAACCGGCTCACGACGCACCGTCTCAGCGCGATGTGGCGTTCCGTTCGAGAGTGCTTCGGCGAGGACATCGGCTCGATGACTTCGTTCTTCGCGGGGGTCGGCGTTCCGTACCCGCCCGACCCGCAGGACTTCCGATACCACGGCGCTGAGTACTCGCTCGAGGAGGTCGAGAAGATCGAGCGCGAGCTGAGCGGGAGGGCGGCAGCATGAACTGCGCTTGCGCCTGTGACGCCGACTACGACCCCAGTGACGCGTACTGGGAGTACTACAGGAAAGCCCGCGTCGCGCACGTCTGCTGCGAGTGCGGGGAGACCATCAAGCCGGGCGAGATGTACGAGTACTGCTCGCAGGTGTCCGACGGGGAGTGGTTCGTCAACAAGACCTGCGACGGCTGCCTGTCGCTGCGGAACGCGTACTGCCGCAGCTACATCTTCGGTGAGCTGCGCGAGGTACTGTGGGACTGTCTCGGCTTTGACTACGTCACGGGCGAGTCGCAGTGCTGGGAGTGCAGCGCGACCATCCCAAGGGATACGGACATCTGCCCAGAATGCGGGTGGGTCGAGCCAGGCAGTGAGGAGGAGAGGAAGAGGTCATGACCGAACACAACGAAGAACAGGTCGAGCGCGTCATCGAGCTGCTCGAGGACGTCATCGCGCCGGAGTTCGAGCGACAGTACCTGCAGACTGCTCTGCTCAACGCCCAGATGGCGTTGGCGCTGTCCAGAGCGAAGCGCAAGTACAACGAGGAGAAGCGCAGGAGGGCGGCATGACAGACCTGCGAGAGCTCGCGCAGTACGACCAGGCACGCGGACTGCCTGAGCGCATCGAGGAGCAAATGGAGCGCCACCGACAGCGCATCGCGCTCGCGCACGAGATGATCGAGCAACTCGGCACCGAGGCGGTCATCGACGCGCTGGAGGATCTCGGGTTCGAGGTGGACGAATGAAGTATCTGGCTCGCGCAACCTACTCCGTCTGTCTGTTCCTCGAGGTCGAGGCCGAGTCTCTAGAGGAGGCGAAACAGAAGGCGTTGGAGATTGGGTTCGAACGCGGCCCTGGCACACCTGGCTTGGGTGATGGCGAGGTCGATCCGGACTCGGTTGTAGTGGAGGTGAGCGAATGATCCTCGACGAACAACAACAAGCCGCCGTCGACAGCCGCTCCGACCGCCTGCTCGTCGTCGCGCCGGCCGGAAGCGGCAAGACGAGGGTGTTGACGGAACGCGTCGTCCGCCTCCTCGAGGAGGGTGGGGCGTGTCAGCGGTGCCGCGGGGCTGGCTGTTTCGACGACCGCTACGGCAACGTGGAGATGTGCTCGAGCTGCCTTGGCTCCGGCGAAGGACCCTGCGACCCGAGTAGGATCCTCGCGCTGACCTTCACCCGTCGCGCCGCGGCAGAGATGCGATCGCGTATTTCCGAGGAGGTCGGCGAAGCGATCGCTTCACAGCTCACGATTACGACCTTCCACGGCTGGGCCGCATCGGTCCTCCGCGACTGGCCGGCGCTGATGGGTCTGCGTGACGGCTTCACCATCTATACAGAGGATGAGAGATGCGATCTCCTCCGTGAGATCGCTGGCGAGCTCCGCCTGAAGGTACCACGTCGTCCGGAGGCCCTCCTTGACGACGAGAAGGTCGGGGCACTGTACAGGCGAGCGCTCGTCCGTGCGAACGCCATCGACTACGACGGGCTGGAAAGCTCGCTGCGAATTGTCCTGCAGGCAGGCGAGGAGGTCTCGGAGAGATGGGACCACGTCCTCGTTGACGAGTACCAGGACACCTCCGCGATCCAGGCCGCCATCCTCACCGAGTTCGACCCGCCCAACCTCTTCGCGGTCGGCGATCCCTGGCAGGCCATCTACGGCTTCCGCGGAGGCTGTGTCGAGAATCTGCGTGCCTTCGACGAGCAGCTCCAGCTCGGCACGAACTACCGCAGCGGACGTGCCATCGTCCGCGCCGCAGGAGCCATCGACCAGCGAGAGGTCCTCGCCCGTCGCGACGGAGGCCTCGTCGAGTGCCATCTCCTTCCCGACACCTGGGACGTCGAGCGCGAGGTCGCTCGTCGTTGCTCGGAGGCCGTGCCCGGCGATGTGATGGTCCTCGCGCGCACGTGGCGCGAGCTGGAGCAGCTCCAGAAACAGCTCCGAGTCCTGTGCCAGCTCGGAAAACACGACCCATGGGAGACCGACGAGCTGCGCAGGATTGTTGCCGAGCTGCGCCTCTCCATCAATCCGCACGACATCGCCGCGATGCGCGCGCTCGATCTACCGAATCTCGCAGCCATCCAGGCCGGTCAGCAAGAGTTGGGATTCGAAGCGCGCCAAGGACTCGATTGGGTCGAACACGATCTCGTCGAGGGCTGGCGTGATGAGAACGGCGACGATGTTGAAGAGTTCCTGGCCTGGTACGCGACTCGAGACCGCATCGCCGAACTGGACCCGGAAGCCGTCGCGCTTCTGACGGTCCACGCCGCGAAGGGACTCGAGCGGCCCATCGTCCATGTCATCGGCTGTGACGAGGGGTTCTGGCCACGAGGGGATGAGGAGGAGGAGCGGCGCCTCTTCTACGTTGCCATCACCCGAGCTCGCGACGAGCTCCACCTCTACTCTTCGGACGTCCGACAGGTCTGGAACCAGAGCCGGCCAGCAGGGCCGAGTTCGTTCTTCGAGATGGTACGGAGGTCGATTTGACACCTGAACAGGAAGACATCCTTCTCCACGCCACGGCCAATGGCGCTGGCTGGCGTCGGTATTACGTGCTGTTCCCAGACAGCGACGGAGTCGAGGAGGCGGACGGGTTGTGCGCCCTGGGTCTGATGGTGCGCGAAGACCTCGAGTACCAGCTCCTATTCACCGCGACCGATGCAGGAATTGAGAAGGCAGCTGAGCTGTACGAAGTACGCCTACGGGCGTATGGCATGCGGCCTTACACGGCACAGGTTGACAACGAGCCACCCATTGAGAGATGGGCCGAGTCAGCTGGGAAGGTGCGGTATCAGATTGCGCAGCAAATTGCCGATGTGATCGACATCCCCATGCTTGAACTGTTTCGGCGCATCAAAGTGAGGAGGGCGCGTTGAACCAAATCGCATCCACCTACACCCGCGACGACGGTGCGTTCATCCGCATCGACCAGATCAAGGAAGGCTGGGTCTACTTTCGGTCGTGGAGGGGGGGCAACAATGAGAGGGCTATGAGGCGGATGAAGACCGAGGTGTTCCTCGATGCGATCCGCAAGGCTGGGATGAGAGAGGAGGGAGTTTGAGATTTACTGTCCTGCACCTCTTCTGCGGCCTCGGCGGGGGCGCGCTCGGATTCAAACGCGCTGGCTTTCGCGGTGTCGGGGCCTTTGACGTCGACGCGGACTGCTGCTGCGACTTCGAGCTGCTCGTCGGCGAGCCTTCGACCGTCGCAGACCTTGGTGAGATGACGCCAGACGAGCTTCGCGCACAGTGCAGCGGTCGGCCCGACGTTGTCTTCACCAGCCCTCCCTGCAAGTCGTTTTCGGGCTGTTTGCCCGCCGCAACCGCGGAAACGGAGCCCTATCTGCAGCTGTCCAGCCTGGCTCTCCGGGGTGTCTGGCTCGTTCTGGAGGCCTGGGACCCGCCCCCATCCCTCATCGTCCTGGAAAACGTACCTCGGATCATGAGCCGAGGCCGACACTGGCTCGACCAGCTCAGCGGTCTCCTACGGGCCTATGGTTATGCAGTCTCCGAGACGACGCATGACTGCGGCGAACTCGGTGGGCTGGCGCAGCACCGCCGGCGGTTCCTGCTGGTGGCTCGTCACATGGCGCAGGTGCCCGAGTTCCTTTACAAGCCGCCACTTCGTCGAGTTCGTGGTGTTGGAGAGGTCCTCGGAGGCCTCCCTGTCCCCCTGCCCGGCGCGAGTGATGGGCTCCACCGACTGCCGCGCATGTCTCCGCTCAACTGGTTGCGACTGGCGCTCATTCCAGCCGGGGGCGACTGGCGCGACTTACCCAAAGCTGTCGCTCTCCCCCAACGGGCGAGCCGCCACAACGGACCGTGGGGAGTCAACCGGTGGGACGCTGGTTCGCACACCGTGGTCGCTGAGGGCACTCCGCGGAACACCTGGTGCAGCGTGCAGGACCCTCGGGTCACCTGTCAACGCCGTGAAGGGTCGCTCGGTGTTCGCAGCTGGACGCAGTCCTCCGTCGCCGTCATTGCCAACGGCACTCATCACAACGGCCCATGGCAGGTCGCAGACCCTCGACTCGCGCACAATCCACGTCCGGACTCCTATGGTGTGCTCGACTGGGCCGAGCCGTCGCACTGCATTCGGGCGGTGCAGAAACCGCAGAACACCAGCGACTCTGTCGCCGATCCTCGCGTCGACGCCGAGCTCGTCGGCGAGCCGCTCGACCTCAATGGCCGACCCTGCCACCTGGTCATCCGCGCGCTCGACGGCACCTGGCATCGACCAATGACCACGCTTGAACTGGCGGTCCTGCAGGGCTTTCCCGCCGACCTACAGCTCGTAGGCCGTTCACACGCCGCGTGGCGCCAGCGTATCGGCAATGCCGTTCCGCCGCCGGCGGCCGAGGCGATCGCGAGAGAGTGTCGGACGACCCTGGAGGCGGCACGGGGAGGGCGGCTGCTGTTGTCGGGACAACCTGTGTGGGTGGAGGAGAGGGTATGACGCGAGACAAACAGACAACGCTCTTCCCTTCTACCGATCCCTTTCGCTGGTTGGGCCTTGCTCTCTCGGTCCGACAACCCTGGGCGAACCTCATCGCGCAGGGCAAGAAGACGATCGAGACCCGCACCTGGTCGACCGACTACCGCGGCGAGTTGCTCATCGTCTCGAGTCGGAAGCCGAACATCGCACCGGCCGGCTGCGCGGTCGCCCTCGTCGAGCTGATCGACTGTCGGGTGATGTTCGAGTCTGATGAAGAGGCCGCTTGTTGTGAGATCTACCCCGGAGCCATCGCCTGGTGTCTCGAGAACATCCACCCCGTGAAGCCCGTCGCCGTTCGAGGACGGCTTGGGTTGTACGAGGTCGACGTCGAAGTGGAGCTGGTATGTGGATGACCACAAACGAGGCAGCCAAGTATCTCCGAATCCACCGTGCAACGTTGGACAGACTCAGAAGGAGTGGTGAGCTCACCCCAGATGGTCGCGTTGGATCGCAGTGGCGGTACTCCATAGACTGCCTTGATTCATATGTCAGGGCTGGTGTACCGTCCACGGGCGACAACGCGTGCGGAGAGGAGACTCATGACAGCACGCAAGAGACAAATCGCCCCCGGAATCGTGCGCCAAGAGAACGGCACGTATTCCGTGAGGGTCACATGGACAGATCCGAGAACGGGCAAGCGGAAGGAGGTGAGACGCAAGGGGGTGACGAGTCTGGACCAGGCCATCCAGATCAGGACAAACCCACAGACTCTGGTAGAACCACCTGTGCACGACTGGCAGGTTTCCGACTACGTCGAGCAGTGGCTCGAGGTCAAAGCCAGACAACTGGCCCCATCGAGCGCTGATACCTATGCCCAGGCTTTGGCCAGCGCCTTGGAAGCACTGGGTCACCTGAAACTGAAGGCTGTCACACCTCTTGACGTGAGAACATGGTTGGATGGGATGACACTGGCACCCAGGACTGTGAATCTGAGGCGTTCTATTCTGAATGCCGTATTCGAGCAGGCTTATCTGGATGAGCTGATAGACAGGAATCCAGTGAAGCGGGTAAAGTCACGGAAAACAAGAGCAGCTGGTGGCCGACGTGGTAGGTCTCTGACGCCAGAGCAGCTCGCCTCGTTTCTGGCTTCAGTTCAGGATGAACAGGTTGCCATTGCCCCAGATGTGAGACGCATGATTCTGACGCTGGCCTGGACTGGATGCAGACAAGGTGAGGTCAGGGCTCTCATGTGGTCCGACCAAGATGGCGATCAACTCACCATCCAACGGTCTGTATGGAGAGGTAGGGTCAAGACAACGAAGAGCGGTGAGCCCAGGGTTGTGGCCATCCCACATCCGTTGGGCGAGGTGCTTGACACGCAGCGTCAGTGGCTGCTCAACCAACAACACCCGGGCCTAGCGTCAGGGCTCGTCTTCCCATCGCCCTGGCGTCACAAGGGGCGTGAAGGATGGTACAGGGGAGCCGGGGTTCTCGGAGAACCTATCGTCAAGGCTTGCAAGAAGGCTGGCCTTCCAGAGATCTCACCCCATGCTCTTCGTCGCACATATGAAGATCTTCTAAGAAGAGCAGGGGTGGACCAGATGGTACGCCGCACCATGGCTGGTTGGCAGGACGACAAGGTACAAGCAATGTACGCCAGCGTCAATCCGGATGAGATGAGAGCAGCTGCCGAAGCTGTGGTCAATCTGGTGCGAGGGTGATGTCAAGTGTGGTCACGAATGTGGTCGTGAAAAAACCACAGACGCGAAACACCTTAGAATAGCAGGGTAATTTACGTGACCGAGCAAAACCCCTACTTTTTAAGGCGTGGGCTAAGTACTTGATTTTTAAGCGCGTGTTGTCGCACTTTCACGCTTTCTTGAGCTTGATGTGGTCATAGATGTGGTCACGTGACCACAGGGGTGGACGGGACTCGAACCCGTCCGGTTCGTATTCCGAAAGCCCTGAAATTCCGCGCACTAGGCCGATTTTTCACCGTTTCTTGCCCGATCTCGACTGGGGTTGAGTGGACTGGAGTTGCGCGACTTGCCAGGGTTGCGACAGATTGGCGGCAGAATCGGTGGCGATGGAAGATTCGAGATTGTCGATGACTGAGATTCTCCCCTGTTTGAAATTGGCGGATTTCGTCCCGAGGTTCATGGCGTGAAGGGACAGGAGGAGTGGATTGTCGTGGTCGAAACGGGTAAGTCGTTCAGGGAAGTCAGAGCGCTTCGGCGATGGCGAGCGTTTGTCACATGGGCGCAGGGTGAGAATCGACGTGCTGTGCTCTTCGCGCCAGAGCAGGACATCGAGGAGGTGAAACGTTACCTGCACGGCTACGACGAGTACCAGGGCTACGCCGAGTTCGAGCAGTACTAGACCAGCACCACCCAATCCCGCAACCCCGCCTCCCGCCTCAACCTCCGAACCCGATGCCCCCAACGGTTCTTCGCTGTCCTCTCCTCGAGGACTGCGAGCGCCTCTCGGCAGAACTCGACAGGATCGGCCGGCTTCGACGTCGAGCCGATCCCCATTCGCCGAACGAGCTTGCGCATCCCACCAACGCCGAGCTGGCAAGCCCGGTCGAAGAGGATGACGACGGCCCGCTCGGAGTTGAGGTGCTGCTCGATCGCGAAGGTGAACGTCGGCTTCATGTACCGCTCGTGAGCTGCTCGTCTCTGTGCCCACTGGAACAGAGGCAGCTTGCCCGCCGCGACGAAACGCGACAACCAGGGCTCCTCCCAGAGGTCGGCGCCGGCGACCTTCTTGACCCGAGGGCCTCGACGGATGCCCCGCTGAAAACCCGACTTGCCCTTGCAGGTGACGACCTCGAGGAGCTCGTCGGAGGCCTCGCCGAAGATCTCGCGGAAGAGACCGAGGCTTCTCTCGGCGGCGAGCTCGAGCACGCGACCGAGCGACCCGCCGTCCTGCGTGAACTGGATGTACCCCCACGAGAGGCCGATGTGCGTCGGCGTGTCGCCGTGCTTTGAGGCGCGGTGCGTCTTGCTGGTGCGGTCGAACTTGCCCTCGTACTCGCCGTCGCGGTTGCAAGCCCAGTAGCGGCCGTGCGACTCCATCTCGGCTGTGAAGGCAATCAGGCGGTCAGCGACTTCATCGGTGAACTCGATGTACTTCGGCGCGAGCGGGTAACGCCAGACGAGCCAGGCGAGCGTGAGTGCGCCGAGTTTACCATCGACCTTCAGCGGAGCGGCTTCGTACCAACCCGCCTCGATGGACTTGTTCGCCTCGCGCTGCTCCTCCATGACGATGCGGACCGTCTCGGCCGAGCCCGGCTCCTCGAGGACCTCATCGACTTCGGACCAACCTGGAGGGAGGTCGATCCAGTGGCCTTCGGCGGCCCGAGTCGCGTTGTACTCTCGCGGGTTCTTCATGACGGTTCCTTGACAAAATGTTGGGGTTTGACGGTTGAGTCAGGCGGTGGAGTTTGGTCAAGTTAGAGGGCTTCGGCGATCACGATGACCAGAACGGTCTCGATGACGATGGCTGCAGCGACGGGGATTACCCACTCCCACCACTCCCAGGCGCACTCCTCGCACTCGATGACGGGAGGACAGTCGAGCGGCTCCCAGGGGTCGTATTCCTTCGCCATCTCTCTGCAGTCGGAGAGCCCCTCCTGACAGACCGCGAGCTGACGGCGGGCGGTGACCAGGTCGGCCGCGAGTCGGGCGGCCTCGTCGACGGGGATCTGGACGCAGCGGCCCTCGTCGCAGTCGACGATCTCGGCGCCTTCGACGCGGCGGGCCGTGCAGATGGCGAGGAGGCAGACGAGGAGGGTGAGTAGGACGAGGACGAGGAGTTGGCGTCTGGTCATTGAGTGAGGCCCTCAAGGAGATCGAGCAATGCTCCCTCGTCGTTGGAGAGCTCACGGGCGAGCTCGGCGCCGACGAGCTGGGCTTCGCAGTCGTTGTGGCAGGTCTCGAGAGCTTGGGCATGGTGGGTGTCGCGCTCCTCGAGTTGTCCGAGACAGACCTGTTGCCCGCGCTGGACAACAGCCTCCCTCGAAGCAACGCAGGTCGAGAGCCGCACTTCGGCCTCGATCTGAGCCTTCTCTGCTTGCTGCCAGGCTGAGAAACACGCACCCGCGGTACAGATAGCTGCGATCGTGAGCAAGCTGCCGGCGAGCTCGAGGGCGGTTCTAGTCGTCATCGGTGACCTGTGGAATTTCGTCCTGGTCCAGGACAACGACACGGACCAGGTCCTGGGTGTTCGCTGGCTCCAGCGCCTTCGCCCAGTCGGCCGACTTCGTCGCGTAGGGAGTGACGGCGAAGAGATCGCCGTCGTCCTCCTCGAGGAAGACAAGGTCGTTCGCGGCGAGATGGCCGCTTCCAGCCCAGGTAACGACTTCGAGTGTTCCGGGGATCATGGGTCCCTCATGATGCGTTCGAAGGCTGCCGTCTTGGTCCCTTCCAACTTGAGCAGTCGCGCTCGGCGAAGGAAGGCGTATTCAGCGGCGGTGTGGGAGAGTCCGGTCGGGTAGAGCGGCGGTCCGTAGGGCTCGGCGTCGAGACCCCACGATGCTGGTGGCGGTCCCATCAGGTAGCGCGCCTCGGTCGCCAGCATTCGCAGGTCCGCTTCGAACACCTCCGGAGGTATCGGCCACGGCAAACCGAAACGCTCCGCGATGACCCCGAGGAGGCGCTCCTCGACAGCCTTCGTCGCGTCGGTTTTGATCGGCCGCGGGTGGTCGCCGATGTAGGCCTCGGCTGCATCGTGCATCAGCCCCCAGGCCTGCAGATCGTGCGGCAGCGCCTCGGAGACGAGGACGCTGTGTTCGGCGACGGAGTAAAAGCGGCGGCAGTGGCCGTTGAATCGGCACTGCATCGCGAGACTGTGCGCGATGTCTCGGAGGTCGACGTCTTCTGGACGAGGATCGAGCGGCCAGAACTGGCGGCCTGTATAGGTCTGGACCCAGCTCATGGTTGCACCCTGTCGTCCTCTCCAATGTTTCGGAGCTGATGCGTGAGCAGCATCATGACCGAGCAGGCAGCGTGCGCGAGGTGCGGCAGCCCCGTCTCCGGGTCAGCGTCCTCGCCGCGCCAGAAAGCCCACAGATGGCGACAGCTCGCACCGAAGAGACGTCCCCAGGCGAAGCCCTTCTCCCAGTTGCGATCACCGTACTTGCTCGCGCCGAAGGTCCAGACCTGCGTCACGATCTCGAGGGCGTCAGCTGGGACGAGGTCGTAGCGGGTCTTCTCGGCGTCGTGCTTGCGTGCTTCACTCATCTTCAGTCTCGCTGAAGGTTCGCGTCTTGTCGTTCGCCCGCATCCGCAAGACGTACTGGGTGAGTAGGGCACCGAACAGTCCGACGGCGACGTTGAGGATGTCGTGGGCGCGCTCAGCGAGTGCAGCGGGAAGGAAGATCGCGAGCGCCATCAGAATGACGACAACCAGAAGGCCGACCAGAACAGAGAAGGCGGACCATGACCGTTTTCCGGCGTGGTCGATGATGGGTGAGCGGATGGTCATGTCTGCTCCCGTGCGGGTTGATGTTGGGTCTTTGGGTATCTGGATCGGTACGGAAGTACCGCTCGGGATCACACCGCCAGAGCGAACGCCTGCCAGCCCGTTGCCTCCGCGATTTCATCCGAGCGGTCCTGACCGACGAGAGTCAGACCGCGGAGGCGCGTCCGGCCGTCGATGATCGGGAGGAGCGTGGGCCAGACCTCTCCATGCTCCCGCTCCAAGAGCGCGAGCCCCTGCTGCCAGTTGTTTCGACGCTTGAAGGCGGGGACGACACCAGGCTCGATGCGTGTGATAGTCCCAGGAGACAGCGCGAAGATCTGCTGAGGACCTCGAGGTCCGTGGATGGTGTTCCAGGCGAGCTCGTGTCTGTGGATGTGACCGAAGACCTGTGAGTAGCTCGTGTCGTCCATAAAGGCCGCGCCGACCGTCTGACCGCCGCGCTTGCGAACGATCTCACCGTGGTGGACACGCACCTCCCAGAGCCAATACTCAGAGTCATACGGGCCGGAGTACTCGACGTCGAGTTGGTCGAGAGCGAGTAGTTTCGGGACCGTCACCACCTGCATGTCGGCGAGCTCGGCGAGCTGGGAGACGAGCAGAACGTTGGCTCGTGCCTCGTGGTTGCCCTCGAGGTAGACGATCCTGGCTTCGGGGCAGGCAAGCCGTAGTTGAGCAATCCACCAATGGAGCTCGTCCACAGCTGGCTGCGTCGTGAAGCGGTGCGTCGGCTGGCGCAGGTACTTCTTTGTCCAGACTGCCAAGTCGAGCATGTCGCCGAGGAGGACGATGTGCTGTGGCTGCAGGAGTTGCGCGACCTGGACGGCGAGATCCCAGGCGCGTCGGTCATGGAGGGGATAGAGCTTGTCGCGCTTCTGCGACCACCAGCAGCCGTTCTGACTGTCGGGGATGATGAGGGCGCGCTCGACGGTGCCTCGCTGTACGACCGGCTTGCGCCTCTGAAGCGGCCGAACCGGCTCGACAGGTCGAACCGCCGCAGGCCAGACGCGCGCCAGCCACGCCTTGACCTGGTGCATCTGGCCGACGCGACCCTCCGAGAGAGGCGTCGTCCAGGCGTTGGCGACGTAGCGCTCGACCCGCCACGTGCTGAGGTCGACCTGTGCGCGGTCGAGCAGCTCGTCGAGCGTTCGAACGCAACCGCGAGCCGTGACGACCATCTCGTCGCCGTCATCGGAAACGTCGGTGGAGACGCCCTCGGCTTTCAGGGTCGTCGCACGCCCTCCCTGCCAGCTTTGCGGCTCGACGCCGAGCTCGTCACACGCTGCCCGGTACCATCGCCACGCTGTACCGCGGTGACATCCGAGAGCGGGCGCAGCCTTCGGGGGTCCTCCGAGCGACTCGACCAGGTCGACGATCTCCCGAGCAGGTGGGCGTCTCATGCGCCTGTGAGCTTGAGGATGAGACCGACGACGAACCCGCCAGCCGCGCCAGCGCCTGTCAGATAGCCGAGCATCTTCGCGACGCCGACCTGCAGCCCAACGATCTTCTCGTCCTGGAGGCCGTTGCGTGCCTTCATGTCCTCGATCGCGGCGCGCACTGGGCAGTTCTGCGGGTGCGCCTCCACGATCTTCAGGCGAGCCTCGAGACCGGCGAATCGCCCCTCAGCTCTCTGCCGCTGCTCGCGCGCGAGGCGCAGCTCCTCCTGGATCGGCTCGAGTTCGGCGCGGAGATCGGCGCGGGTCAGTGGCTCGAGCATTGGTACGTCTCCACTGTGCGCCCGCCCAGCCGACCGGCCTGACCGAGACGGTCGATTGATAGGATGGGGCGGCGGTCGTTCCCGTTTCGGACGTCGATACCCTGGCACGAAAGCGCGAGCACCTTCGACCGGAGCGGCACGTGAGTTATTCCGCCGTACTCCTCGTGCTCTAGTATCCACGGCTCGGAGACCGACGTGCCCGAAATCGTGTCGCCGCCGCTATACACTTGCGCGCGCTCCCCTATCGAGTAGGCGCACCGAAGCGGTCGAGCGCGATTCCCCTCAAACCGCGAGCCGTGGCTCTGCAACCACGTAGCTCGGCCAAGTTCCACAGCGTTGCGACCACCGGACGTTTTCAGGCCCGCGATATTCACGCCGAGCAGGTTGCACCCGTCCGCGTCATCGAGGCGCACGCCACACTCGGCCACGCGGATGCGCCCGCCAACGATCGTTACCTCGTTCGCGCCGTCTCGGCAGAGCAGCGATACGTCTCTGCCGTACAGATCACACGCCGTGACCACGCTGTTGTAGCACGGCCCGACGAACTCTAGCCCGCCGCGAAAGCGGCAGAAGTCGATGCGGCAAAACGAGCCGCGCACAACCACACGTTGGTCAAAACGCATGTTTTGTAACCGCGCCCAGTCGCCGAGCACCTCGACCTTGTCAGCTACGGTCGAGGTCACGGGCGTGTCGCCGACCAGTTTGCCGCCGTCCTTCAGAATCATCCGTCCACCCGATAGGCGGTCTGCACCCACTCGCCGCGCGTGCTATCGAATAGAAAAATGGCCGAAGTCAAATTGCCGAAGACGAGGTTTGCTGCACCGTGTATGCGCACCTTGGAGCCCGCCAGGTTGGTCTCATCTTTGATCAGTACATCGTCAGTGTCGTCCGTGCCCTGCACAATCAGGATCTGCCCGTCGACCGCCCCCGTGGTCGAAATTGACGGCGTGCTCGCCAGGTTGACAGTGCCGCCTCCGCTGACAATGCGCACGAAGGGCTTGTCGATCGGGACGGCGTCACCAGCGGCGAGAGTCACTGTTTGCGACCCGAGCGCCAGTCTATCCAGACTGGGCAGTGTGAGCGGATCAGCCAGCGAGAGCACGATCCTGCGACCGCTCGTCTCGGTGACGACGATCTCTCCAGACGTGCCGGACACGAGCTGGTAGAGCCGTCTGAGGTTCTGCCAGAATCGTCGTGGTCCAATCATCACGTTGTCGGCCACGAGGCCGCCTCCTGTTCGGTCAGACCGCACGGAGCGAGCCCGACGATGGTACGGCCGTCTGTGTCGACGACCTGGC
>Ga0180431_10003302_pt1 | contig 20904 bp, 17 predicted proteins | sample SS_ome_11_FD_132459 | JGI IMG/M metagenome (GOLD analysis project Ga0180431, IMG submission 132459) | Hypersaline lake sediment archaeal communities from the Salton Sea, California, USA - SS_1_MS_1 metaG | ecosystem: Environmental > Aquatic > Non-marine Saline and Alkaline > Hypersaline >...
AAAAATATACCGGTCCACCGGAATGGGAAAAAACCCATTACATCGTCGAAACGCTGAGAAAATCGTTCTGGCTGTATAATTACGGCTGTTCGGCGGATGACGAGGAAGTTCAGAAGCTGGTGGAGTTTCTCTTCTCCACTCAGTCTAAGGAAGGGGATTTTCGAGGCGCTTACCTCAATGAGTATGCACCGACCTATCATGCACTGACATTGGATGCCTTATGTCTTTTCGGATATCAGGATGATCCGAGAACGCAAAAAGCCTACCGATGGGTCATACGAAACCGCCAGGAGGATGGCGGCTGGGTGATTCCCTATCGAACCATAAAAAAAGACGAACTGCGGAAACGTTATAATTTCGACGCGCAGCTGAAGCTCAAACCCGTTAAATCCGATACTTCGCAACCCTACTCCCATCTGGTAACGGGCATGGTGCTGAGGGCCTTGGCGTCATCTTCCCATTGGAGAAACAGAAGGGAAACGCGCAGAGCGGGAGAACTTCTGGCAGCCAGATTCTTCAAAGCCGACAAATATGAAGATCGCCGTAGGCCTGATTTTTGGGCGGAGATCACGTATCCTTTTTGGGCGACCGATATCCTGAGCAGCCTGGATTCTCTCTCCAGGATCGGATTTTCTCCGGAATTGCCGCCTATCAAAAAAGCGCTGAACTGGTTATTGAAGCGTCAGAAGGCTCAGGGATACTGGGAAGCGGGTTATAACAAATCCACATTGGAAGATCACCTTTGGGTGACGTTGGTGGTTCTGCGTATATTAAAAAGGTTCGATCTGATCGATATTTAAGCCGCGGGAAGAGGATTCCCCTTAAGAAGGAGCTTCCGATGCGCTATTTTATAGGGCTTGGCGCCAATCTGGGGGACCGAGAAGAAAACCTGGCGCGGGCGCTCAGCTCTTTCATCTCTTCCGGAATGGAATTGAAAAAACAGTCGGCCTACTATGAGACGGAACCCGTTGGGCCGGTTGAACAACCCTGGTTTTTAAACCAAGTGATCGAGGTCGATTCGGACATGTCTCCCAGGGAAATGCTGTCCTTCCTTCATAAAATAGAAAATCGCATGGGAAGGCGCCGAGGGATACCACTGGGTCCGCGTTGTATCGATCTGGATATTCTGCTTGCCGGGGATGCGGTGATATCCGATGCGGATCTTACGATACCTCACCGTGGACTCAACCATCGAAAATTCGTTCTGGTGCCGATGCTTGAAATCGCCCCTGATGTTCGGCATCCGGTATCCGGTCTGACGATACGTGAGCTGGTCTCAATCTGTCGGGATACTTCGCGGGTCATCATGGTGAAATAAACCATAGGATAAAGCCGTTCACGGTTATCGTGCTTCCCCCGGGTGAGGCGCCCGCAGGCAGGCTGCTTTCCACGATCATGCATATTTATGCGTATGATCGGATCAAAAGCCGCTTGTCTCGTCAGCATCATGATGCTGACGCCCCTTGCCTCTCAAACCGCCATTCTCCGCGCATGATGACATCTCAATGGAAACCCGTCAGTATGTTAACAGGGAAGATTCAACTTTCCCCGCCGACGGGATCGCCGGATACGGGTTTTTATATGAAAGCGTGGTGGCGGGAGTGTATCATGTTGATAAAAGAAGCGAAAATCCCATGAGATTCCTCAGCGGTGGGGGAATGGATTTCGGGAAAGAAAACCTGTTTTCATCGCGGCGAATTCATTTTGACGTCATGTGAAAAGCTTGATTCAGCGCTGCCAATTGATGGATAATCTCTATGCGTACGGTAATGTGGACAGCGGCCGAATTCACGGTTGGGAGTTGGAAATGGACCTCACGCCGATTTTGGGATGGAGCAAATTCGGAAACGCTTTTACCTTCAATGGGAAGAGCGCGCGAAGCTTTATCTTGGGATTGCGATATGAATTTTAGGGATGAGATTTGAAATGAATGAATCTGCAACCAACCGAGCCGAGAAAGGTATCCGTTGGATGATGACGTTCACGCTTTTGATGTTGTTGGGCTCCGGAGTTTGGGCGCAGGAACGTCCCAAAGTGGGCTTGGTGCTTTCAGGCGGGGGGGCCAAAGGCTTGGCGGAAATAGCGACCCTGAAGCTTTTGGAAGAACTGGGGATTCCGGTCGACTGCATCGCGGGGACCAGTATGGGGGGGATCGTGGGCGGACTGCATGCGGTCGGATACTCCGGTTGGGATCTGGAACACTTGGTGCTGGCGACCGATTGGAATGAAACCCTTACCGATAGACCACCAAGAAATTATAAACCGTATTTTGAAAAAAAGGAGGACGGTAAATTCCAACTGGAATTCGGGTTTGAAAACCGTGAAATCTGGATGCCGCGGGGATTGATCATGGGGCGCAAAGTTTCACTGCTGTTTTCCAGCTTGATCTTCCCTTACGCAGGAGTGATGGAATTTGACGACTTGCCGATCCCTTTCCGTTGTGTCGCCGTCGATCTGCTGACGGGAAGAGAAGTCGTATTGAAGAAAGGTTCGCTTGCGAAAGCGATAAGGGCCACCATGGCCATCCCTTCCGTATTCACCCCGGTCGAATGGGAAGACTACCTGCTTATAGACGGAGGATATGCCAACAATCTTCCCGTCGATGTCGCTCGGGAAATGGGAGCGGATATCATCATCGCCGTCGATGTCGGTCGCCCGTTGATGGAAAAAGCCAAGATCCGATCGGCATTGGATGTTCTGCAACAGTCGATTGCCATGCTGGGACTTGATAAGTGGAGAGAAAACTCCCAAAAGGCGGACATCGTGATCCGGCCGGATTTGTCCGGATATTCCGCTGTGGATTTCTATGATATGGATCGGTTGCTGCGAATAATGGAAATCGGTGAACAGGCGGCTGAAAAAGCCAGACCGAAATTGATTGAACTGCGGGATCGATTACAACTCGATTCCCGTCGCGAGGAAACATCCAAACTCACCGATTTTAGGGGAATGAGGATAAGCCGTATCAGCGTAACATGCCGGGATTCGGATGTGCCGGAAGAGATAAAAAATCGTCTCCAGGATATAATCTCCGCCGAATACGGATCGAACAAGGTGCGAAAATCCATTGCGGAAATCAAGTATGATTTCGATTTGGACGAGATCGTTTTCGAAGTCGTGAAAACCGGTCCCGACACCGTCGGACTAAACCTCCGTGTAAAGGAACAACAGCTTCCTTTTATCACGGAAATAGAGATCAGCGGGAACCGGAAGCTTTCCACGAAGTTCATTTTCCGCCTGTTGGGATTAAACACGGGGGAGGAACTCGATACCGAATTTCTCAACCACAAGGTCATGGAAATGTATGGGCTTGGATATTTCGAAGAGATCGAATATGAGATCCGCCCTTTGGGAAATAACAATATAAAGCTTTTCTTCAGGATAAAAGAGCTTCCTGAAAGGAAAATAAGGGTGGGACTCCGATATGATGACGAGCACAAACTGGTAGCGGTGGTAGGATCCAGCATTACGAATATACCGGTTACGGGGCTGCGAATCGAAAGCGCTTTTCAGTTCGCGGGACTGAACCAGATGGACTTGAGAATATTTTACCCTTCGAGAACCATGAATCTCCCTGTGTATCCTTTCCTCGATTTGAGCTATAAGGATATCAGCCGGAATCTGTATGGAGGGGATGGAACGCGCATTGTGCGTTACAACGACCGGTCCGGCTCCGCGGCTTTAGGCGTCGGTTTGCTGTTCACTCGGTGGTTGAATTCCGAGATTTCCTATGAACAGGAATACATGAATCTGCGGCCCACCATCATGGCAACCGATTTGGACCTGTTCCCCAGGAGGAAAGACCATCTCAAAAAAATTCATACCGAATTTACGATAGATACGCTCGATGACAAATTGATTCCACATAACGGGTTATGGCTGCGGGCTGAATTCGAAGGAAGCTTTTCGAGATTGAATTCAGATATAAATTATAACCGCAAAAGCCTTGCGGCGGATTTCTATACGACGTTTTCTGGAAGGCATACGATCAGGTTTTATGGTTATTGGGGATTCGGGTCCAAGGGATTGCCCGTATATAAATATCACAATCAGGGAAATCCTTTGAGTTTTGTAGGTATGCATTATAATCAGCTGTTCGGGAACCGCCTTTCCCTGCTTCGATTCGATTATCGCTTCGCCTTGAAGAGTTATCTGCATCTTAAGTTTATGGCGAATATCACACTCGATTTCGAATGCCGGCTGCCTGAGAGGACCTATCGACCGGACAACCTGAAGGGGGCGGGAGTGGGGCTCATGTTTTCTTCACCCTTCGGTCCCTTGGAACTTACGTTCAGCAGGGGCAACAAAAATTTCACCCAACCCGGCAAGGGGCGGAGCCTGATCACATTCACGGCGGGAACCAGGTTTTAGAGACGGATACCGGGATTCGCCGCCTCCCGTTTATCATTCATGGTTCAGTGAAAGGAGTCATATGAAAACCAAACCGGTACAACCTGTATTCGATATTCGGAAATGGAGAAGAGAATTTCCACTGCTGGAGACGCATGTCCATCTTGGGAATTGTTCTCAGTCTCCCCAGTCTCACCGTGTCCGGGAAGCGGTGGAAGGGTATTTGAATCATTGGAACAGCGTAGGAATGGATTGGGATGAGTGGATGGAGGCGATTTATCGGTCCAAGTTGGAATTCGCACGTTTGATCGGGGCGGAAGCGTCGGATATATCCATGCACGGATCGGTATCCCAGGTGACCTATGCCGTAGCCAGCGCGCTTGACTACGGTGGGAAACGGAATCGAGTGGTGATTACGGATGCCGATTTTCCTACAGTCGTGCACATTTGGAAGGCTTGTCGGCGTATGGGATATGAACTGGATACCGTTCCGGTCCGGGACGGAGCGATCGATATGGAAGACTACGAACGTATCGTAAACGAAAGGACGCTGCTGGCATGTATTCCCGCCGTATATTACCTCAACGGTTTCAAACAGAATATCTCCGCCGTTGCTGAGATCGTTCATCGGAAGGGAGCGAAGCTGTACGTAGATGCCTATCAGAGTTTGGGAACGGAATTGTTAGATGTCCGTGAGGTACCCGTGGACTTGCTGTCATCAGGAAATCTGAAATACCTGTTGGGTGTACCCGGTTCCGCTTATCTGTATGTTCGACCGGAGCTGATATCATCCATGCGTCCCATGGCGACAGGGTGGTTCGGGCAGGAAGATCCATTCGCTTTTGACATCGCTCGCTTTGAATATGCTGCGGATGGCCGGCGCTTCGACACCGGAACGCCCTCCGTCATCACGGCCTATGCGGCTCAGGCCGGGATGAGCATCGTCAACGAGGTCGGCATCGATAACATCAAAGCTTGGATCGATGAACTTTCCCGATTCGCATTGGATGAAACGGCGCGGCGGGGGATGCATACCGTGTCTCCGAAGGATATTCGATGCAAAGGCCCGATAACGGCGGTTAGGGTACATGATTCGCACGCCGTGGAAGCGGAATTGAAAAGACGGAATATTATTGCGTCCGCCCGGGGACCCGTGATCCGATTGGCTCCGCATTTCTTCAGTACCCGGGAAGATATAGCAGGCGCGCTGGAAGTCCTCGCCGATATCATGAACGGGTTTCATGACGGCACGAGCCAAAGAGGTTAGGCATGCCCGAAGCTCATAAACGAGAAACCTTTTCTTCGTTTTTTGGGCTTCTTATGTCCATGATCGGAGTCGCGGTCGGCCTGGGGGCTGTATGGCGGTTTCCTTACATGGTGGGCAGGTTCGGCGGCTCCGCTTTCGTGCTGTTTTATCTTGCGGTTGTTATTTTTGTCGGGATCCCCGGATTGATGGCGGAATGGTCGCTGGGTCGAACCACTCTGCGCGGGACCTGGGGTGCTTTTGACCGAGGCGGATTGCCGGGCGGTAAAATAGTCGGCGTCTTCCTGTTTTTTATCGTATTCTGGGCGACAGGTTACTATTCCAATGCGGTCGGCTGGGTCGGGATCCACGCACTGGGAGAGCTGGCGCGAGCCCTGCACATCCCCATGGATGCGTCCGCGATACTCCCGCCGGAACATGGATGCAGCATCACGTCATTTCTGATGCAGTTCGGTATGACCGGATTCATCATTCTGATGTGCGGAATGGTTTTGCGGAAAGGGCTGCGGAAAGGAATCGAGAGGATAAGCAAAGTTATCGTGCCCGCACTTTTTATAATCCTTGCCTTGCTTATCCTGCGTTCGGTTACGCTATCCGGCGCGGGGGCGGGGATGCGATGGTATATCGGAGGATTTCATTGGCATGAGTTAACCCCATCGGTGATGGCGGCGGCCTTGGGAATGGCCTTTTTTTCTATGTCTCTGGGTGGAACCTTCATGGTGATATACGGATCTTATCTGGATAAAAGGCAGAGTATTCCACGCAATGCATTGCTTACGGGATTCGGCGCCATGTTGGCGGGAATTTTATCCGGATTCGTGATATTTCCTGCGATTTTCTCTTTTGGAATGAAACCCGACTCCGGGCCGAGCTTAATATTTTCCACGTTGCCGGGCGTATTTTCCCGAATGCCGGCAGGCTGGTTGTTCGGCCTTTTGTTTTTTCTGGGACTCTTCGGCGCGGCTTTTCTGTCTGACGTCGCCGCGTTCGAAGTACTCGTGGGGGGGATCGTGGACAACACCGCAATCCCGCGCCCGAAGGCCGTCATGCTCGTTTGTAGTTTGGTCATGTTGCTGGCGGTGCCTCCCATGATCAATATGAAAATATTTTTTGTTTGGGATCTGACATTCGGTTCCGGTATGCAGGCCTTCGGGTCGCTGCTGGCCGTAATCACGCTGGGGTGGTGCATAAAAAGCTCTGATGGAATCCACGACCTCGGTCATGGAACCAGCCGGAATTTTACACGCTTGCTGTACTGGTGGATAAGGCTGATCGTTCCGGCTGCCATCCTTTTCGTGGGAATCAATTGGCTTCTGGATTCGGTCTTCGGGATAAAGCTGATTGGGACCGGATAGAGTTTTACGCGCGGTTCCGGTTCCCTAGAGGGAAATTATCCGATCAGGATCAAGAGTGCCGCGCGGGCGGCACTCCCTTATTGAGATCCCGCGTAGAATATCGAATTGAACAGGAGCTTAAACGTTGCGTAGGGCTGACCGCGAAACTGGATCGGAAATCCTAAAAGGATAATTCGTCCTTTTCCCAGAGGGACATCGAGGATCGAAGACTTTTGCCGGATGGCCTTGCCTCCGTACATCCATCCGCTCATTAAGAGGTTGTTTGCGGCGTATCGAGCCACGCTGACGGGCTCTTTTTTGGATATGAATGAGGGCATAATCTGAAAGGCGAAGCTGCCTGAAAAAACAGCGGGGGCTTGTTTCGGCATCCCGTACGCAACGGGATGGGTGTTGTCGAAATCCATCCGGAGAAGAGATCCGGTGCAGATGAAATCCTCCTTTCCGGCGTTTTCAAGCACGCTTCGGACGGGAAGATCGAAATGCTTCAACGCCATGGAACAGGATCCGTTGATAAAGATCAGCGTACCTCCGTTTGTGACGAAGTTTTTAAGATTACGAACACCCTGAGCCGTCAATCCTCCTACGTAGGCAGGAGGCATCGTGCCTTTCGTGTGACCATCGACGAGGGATTCCGTTCTGCGGGCATGGGGGATGATGATGGCATCGAAGTTGTTTTTCAGATCTCCTGCTCGGACATCGGCATCGTGAAGGCTTTTGTAGGTGAAATGATGATTGTCCAGGACAAGCCGGGTCCAGCCTTCTTCTGCGGAGGAAATCCAGGATTGGTACATGCCCAGCCGGGTGGGTTTCAATGAGGCGAGCTCGGTATCGGGCTTTCGGGGGAGCCCGTTAATATTGACGCCGTTTTCTCCGGCCAGGCGCTGAATCAGCGATCGGCTGATTTCGCGGGAGGGAACGATCAGGGTGCCTGGAGAAAATGTGTGATCCGCAATGGAAAATGCCTTTTTGGATCGAAATACTTTTCCTCCGGCTTTGAAAACATCGTTAACGACGGAATAACTGGCGTTTTCTCTCGGAGAAAAAGCATATCCGTATCCGGAGCCGCCGGATATTCGGCCGGAGGGCACATCGAAGGTTTCAAGGCGCGTCATCGGGACATCGATCGGGGTGTTGGCGACATGCGTTTCAAGACCGAATTGATACGGAAGCGTCCATCCCATCATATCGTAGGACTCCAGGGGGGCGCCTTCAAATGTTTTGGGACGGATGAGCCCTTGCCACAGCTGGGGGTACTGGCGTAGGTCGGGATATGCTTGCTCCTCGAAGACATTTTTTAGAAACAATCCGAAAGGCTGTGAAACCGGAAGGATCGTGGTGCCTTCGGGATAGGAAATTCCGTCGCTGGTAAACGATTCGTTGCTCCGATAAACATCGATGCCTAATAAATGCATCCGGCTGAGCAGGAGAGCGGATGCGGAGGGATCGAGCTGTCGATCGGGGACGATCCAGGCATAAGGAGGTTCATTACGAAACCGCTCGATAACGTCCCTGGCCATTCGGTATTTATTGAGCAGCATTTCCTGGCGGTATTTGGACGCGATGTCAAGAACGGATTTTGACGCGGTGAGGCAGTAGTCCACAGCGTCTTTCAGGCGCCACCAGCCGCCTTTCCAGGGATTGGGATAGAAAGCGGACATCGTCAGATCCTGATACTGCTTGGGAAAATCATTGAGCGTATAGAAATGAGGTGTGGCATAGCGGTAGAGGGCGGTCTCCGTCAGAATGGAGATGATGTTGTGAGAGTCGACGGCTTGAGTTACGTATCCGGGGTACCAGGTATCGAAGATGATGCGTGAGATAGCGCCTTCCTTATTCTCAGCATCGAAAGCGGCTCCCATGGCCGAACCGATCATGTTTTGCCAGCGGACGACCAGGGGATGAATATTGGGATTGGTCGGCTCGGAGTTGGGCGGCGTCCAGATCCGTGCGGGAAATGGCGCGGTTTGATGGTGATTGTACAGAATAACTGGGAACCATTCTTTATGCAGCAGGCGAGAGATGTTCCGGGTCTCCACGAGATTTGCAAGATAGGAATCGCGATTGTTGTCATGCCCGGCATAGATATGATAAAGGCGGGGGAGAGGAGAAACCTCATAGGGAGTTCCGAGATTTCCATGATACCACTCCGCCAACATATTCATGCCGTCCGGATTGGCGAAAACCAGAATAAGAATAACATCATCCAGAATACGGAGGGTTTTGGCGTCTTGGGCCGTTGCCAGGTCGTAGGCAAGTTGAATGTTATGTTGAGCGGGCGCGCATTCGGAAGCGTGCAAGCCCCCGTCGATGTAGACGACGGCTTTTCCTTCCCGGGACATCGCTTCGGCTTCTTCGGGAGTCAGATTTTCCGCGAGGCTCAGGCGGCGTTCCATATCCTTGAATTTATCCAATTGAGATAAATTGCTTTGGGATGAGATAACGGCATACGTCATGGTCTGGCCCATGGAGGTCTGCCCCATATCGAAAAGACGGATTCTGTCCGAAGCCGACTCCAATGCGTGGAAATATTCGACGGCTTGGGTATAGGTCGCCAGATGATAATCCGCTCCGACGGGAAATCCGAGGATTTCCTCCGGTGAGGGGATATCCTGCGTGATTCCAGGAACGCAAAGTAAAAATCCGAGCACCATGAGTGCGGTGAAGCCTCGCAACGATTTCATGCCATTCTCCTTTATTAAATATGATTTATTCAAAGGCATTACGAAATTGCGTTATCGTCCAGCCCTTATCGGGAAGACGTTCAAGTGTAAGCACGTCAAACCGGCAGGGCGAGTCTTCGAGATCGTGCTGGGCGCAATATTTTTCCGCCAACCTGCGGATCTGTTTCTGTTTTGTAAAGGTGACCGATTCTTCCGGGGTGCCGAATCTGCGGCTGCGTCTGGTCTTGACCTCGATAAAAACCAATGTTTGTTTATCGTAAGCAATGATGTCGATCTCGCCGCGGCCGACCTTGCAACGCCTTGCGATGATCTTATAACCTTGGCGGCGAAGATAACGGAGGGCTGTGATTTCACCGGACTTTCCAAGTTGGTGCGGAGATTGGTGCGGATGTGAGATCCGGAAGTTCGCGTCGCTTTTTTTCAAGCCATATCCTGTTCGTAGATTTTTCGATCGATTTGGCGGCGGTCGCCGTCGAAATACCCATCGTTTCAGTGTTACCTGTCTGGGTTACCTGAAGGATCGGTGAGCCGATCCGAATCGACGATCTTATAACGAACACCTTCTTTGGTATCTTCGAGTTGGACTCCATGTTTGAGCAGCTCGTCACGGAGTTCATCGGCTAAACGGAAATCTCTATTTTCTCGCGCCTTTTGACGGGCGTCGATCTTGGCCGAAAGAAAAGCGGGCAGTTCCATTCCGGATTGTTCATGCAGAATTCCAAAAACACGGTCCATATCCATAAGCGCCGTGATCAAATCCTCCGCGTCTGATTGGAACAAGGCACCCGCCGCATGCTGAATGTGGCATTTTTTTACCATCTCGAAGACGGCGGTCAGTGCGGTGGATATGTTGAGATCATTACTGAGGCCTTTGATGAATCGGTTGCGTGTTTCACGGATCAAAGTCGCAATATCAGAATTTTCCCCTGGAGGGAATTCCGTGGTTCTCAGCTCGTGTAAAAAATCTCTTAAACGCTTCAGAGAAGATCGGGCTTGTTCCAAGGCCTTGAAACTGAAATTGAGATTTTTACGATAATGTGTGGAAAGCAGAAGAAAGCGAAGTGCGATCGGATCGATGCTGCGGTTGCGAAGTTCCTGCAGCGTGTAGCAATTGCCCCTGGATTTTGACATTTTTTCGCCGTCGACGATCAGGTGATGGCAGTGAAGCCAATACCTGACGAACGGCCGGCCGTTATAGGCCTCGGATTGAGCGATTTCGTTCTCATGATGAGGGAATATATTATCGACTCCTCCGCAGTGAATATCGAAAGTGGGGCCCAGATAGAGAGAACTCATGACGGAACACTCCAGGTGCCACCCCGGACGTCCCGAGCCGGCTTCGGTATCCCAAAACGGTTCGCCTGCTTTCTTGTTCTTCCATAAGGCGAAATCATGGGCGTTGTCCTTCTCGTATTCGTCATTGTCGATTCGATTCCCTGCTATAAGGCTGTCGGGATCGATTTTGGAGAGTTTTCCATATGCGGGAAAGCGGGTGATGTCGAAATAGATGGAACCATCCTTTGTATATGCGAATCCTTTATCAACCAGGCCCTTCGCCATGCGGGCCATCTCCGGAATATGTTCTGTTGCTCGGGGATAGTGGTCGGCTTTAAGGATGTTCAATGCTTTGATGTCCTGAAAGAAGGCTTCGGTATATTCACGGGTATATTCATGAAGACTGACGCCGCGGTCGCTGGCGCCCTGGATGGTTTTATCGTCGATATCCGTGATGTTCATCACGTGTTCGACCTCATAGCCGCTGAACAAGAGAAATCTTTTCAAAAGGTCTTCGAAAATGTAGGTTCGGAAGTTCCCGATATGGGCGAAATCATAAACGGTGGGGCCGCATGTATATAACTTCACCTTCTTGGGAAGGATTGAGTTGAACTCTTGCAATCGGCCGCCTAGAGTGTTGAAAAACTGTATCATGATTGATATTATCAAAGTTCTCATTACCGGAGTCAACCTCTCTATAAGGTTTAGGTAGGATTTTTACCGTCAAGGAGTACACGGCTTGACAAACGAGAGGGAGCATTCTATTTTTGAAAAGGTGCCGAACCCGGGTATAGATGGAAATAGCCCCGATCATATTTTTGAATACCTGAAAGGAAAATCATGAATAAAATTCGAATTGGAATTCGAAAAGAAGACAAAAATCCTTGGGAACGACGATCCCCCTTGATTCCGACGCACGTAAGAGAACTGATTCAAAAGCACCAGCTTGAGATATTCGTACAACCCTCACCAACCCGAGTTTTCACGGATGAAGAGTTTCGACGGGAAGGAGCCGTGATCACGGAAGATCTATCCCCTTGTTCCTTAATCTTCGCGATCAAAGAAATACCCATAAAGTTGCTTTTAAAAAACAGTGTTTATCTATTCTTTTCCCATACCATCAAGGGGCAGTCCTCCAACATGCCCATGCTCAAGACAATAATCGATAAAGAATGCACGCTGATCGATTATGAGAAGATCGTGGATGAGCAGGGGAGAAGGCTGGTTTTTTTTGGGACGCAAGCCGGTTACGCCGGAATGATAGACACGCTCTGGGCTCTGGGCAGGCGTCTCAAAGTGGAAGGGATCGAATCGTCGCTGAGCGCCGTGAAGCCGGCGCATGCGTATGCCGGTCTTACCGATGCCAAGGAATCTCTTGCACGCATTAGCCGGGATATACGTGAAAACGGACTGCCGTCTGAAATGAAGCCCTTGATTGTCGGATTTGCCGGTTATGGGAGGGTTTCTCAGGGAGCTCAGGAAATATTCGATATTTTTCCGTTTGAGAGCATCGAGCCCGCGGATCTGAAACGGTTTTACCGCGAGGGGAATTATTCCTCGCATCGGTTGTACAAAACCGTTTTTAAGGAAGAACATATGGTCGAACCCATTTCAGCTCAGGCGGGATTCGATCTGCAGGATTATTATGACAATCCCGCGCGCTATCGTTCTGTTTTCGAAGAATATCTTCCTTATCTGACGGTTTTTGTCAACTGCATATACTGGACCCCCAGCTTTCCGCGCTTCGTCACATGCGATTATTTGAAGAGAAGCTGGGATAAAAGCGGGCCGCGGATTCCACTACGGGTGATCGGGGATATTTCCTGCGACATCAACGGATCCATTGAATGCACGTATCGGGCCACGGATACGGGCAACCCCGTTTTTATTTATGACCCTGTAACAAACACATATCATGATGGATTCGAAGGTAACGGCGTGGTCGTCATGTCCATCGACAACCTGCCGGCTGAGATACCCCTCGAATCATCCGTTTTCTTCAGCCGCTCACTGATTCCTTTTATCCCCCGGATCGCCGCTGCGGATTTTAATGGGGGATTTGAAGACTGCCTTTTGCCGGATCCCATAAAAAAGGCCGTTGTCGTCTATAAAGGTCGATTAACGCCGGATTATCAATATCTGAAAGAATTTCTCGATCGCTTCGGATCAGAGATGACCTGACGGATAGATCGAATTAATAACATAGAAATAGAGAAGGAATCAAAATGAATAAAATATTGGTTTTGGGGGCGGGGCTGGTTGCGGGTCCGCTTGTGGATTATTTGCTTGAACAACCTGCGTTCAGTCTTACGATCGCTGATTTAGTTCTTGAAAAAGCACGAAAACTGGTCGGGGATCATCCACGTGCCGTCGCTCGATCACTGGACCTGTCGGAAGAAAGCTTGCTTAAGGCACAAATTGATAATGCCGACCTGGTCATCAGCATGGTTCCATACACATACCATCCATTAGTCGCGAGACTTTGCCTCGCGGCTAAAACGAATCTGGTTACCGCCTCTTATGTCAGCGAAAAGATGAAATCTCTGGACAGCGCCGCCCGAAATGCTGGGATACTATTTCTGAACGAATTGGGATTGGATCCTGGAATCGATCATATGGAGGCCATGAGGATCATCGATGAAGTCAAACAGGAAGGGGGAGACGTTACGAGCTTCACTTCTTTTTGCGGTGGACTTCCGGCTCCCGAAGCCAATGATAATCCCATGGGCTATAAGTTCTCTTGGAGTCCGGCCGGGGTTCTTTTGGCGGGAAAAAATTCCGCGAAGTACCTTGAAAACGGAAAGGAAGTGTCGATTTCTCCCAAAGATCTCTTCGACAGCACGAGGAAAATCGATATCGAAGGGTTGGGAGTTTTCGAAGGCTATCCCAACCGCAATTCGCTGCCCTATATAGATCTCTACGGAATCCCCAAGGTGGAAACCATGCTTAGAGGAACTTTGCGGTATGAAGGCTGGTGTCCCACACTTAAAAAATTCGTCGATCTCGGTTTGCTTGATCAAGAAGTCAAGAAGTGGAAGGGGATCACTTACAGGGATTTTATCCGAGGATTGATGGAGGATGTGAGGCTTCCCGGAACCAAGGAAGCATTAGCCGCGCACTGGAAGATCGATACGGATTCCGATATCCTGAAGCGAATGGAGTGGCTGGATCTTTTGAGCGAGAAGAGCATCGAAATGGAGAAGGGATCCGCCCTCGATGTCCTGGCGGAGCGGATGGAAGCGAAAATGCAGTTCGGCCCCGGGGAAAGAGACATGATCGTGATGCAGCATGTTTTCCATTCCAAGGAATCTTCGGGACGGAAGAACCGGATTACATCGACGCTGATCGATTTCGGCGTTCCCTTCGGGTATTCCGCGATGGCTCGGACGGTCGGATTGCCCGCAGCCATCGGAGCCCGGCTCATTCTGGAGGGGAAAATCAACCTGACCGGTGTCCATATACCGGTTATCAAAGAGATTTACTCGCCTATTCTTGAGGAATTAAAAACGCTGGGGATACGATTTGATTTTAAAAAAGAAAATCTGTGAACCGGATTGGATTATCAGCTCCGACTGAAGAGTCGGTTTTATAGAGCCTGAGCGCGCCGCTACGCCTGAGCGCATTTTTTGTGAGGGAGGCGGGTATGAAAAGAAAAGCAGCGGTGGCGGGAATATTTTATCCCGCGAATCCCCATGAACTCCGGAAGATGGTGAGCCGGATGGTTCCTCAACAGATCCGGAAGGAGTCGGCCGTATGCATCGTTTCTCCACACGCCGGCTTTGTTTATTCCGGTTCCGTGGCCGGGGCGGTCATTTCAACGGTGAATATTCCGGAAACGTGTATTCTGATCGGGCCCGGTCACCGTCATCATGAATCCCATTTTCCTCTGATGTCGCACGGAATATGGGAAACGCCCATGGGAGATGTTCCCGTGGCCAGCGGATTGGCCGGTTCCATTCTGAAAGATTCGTCGCTTGTCGTTGAAGATGCGGCGGCTCATGCTTCGGAGCATTCATTGGAGGTTCAGCTTCCGTTTCTCCTTTATTTTCAGGGGAAACTCAGGATCGTACCCCTTTTGGTCGCGTATCACGCGGATTATGAAGAGCTGGAAGAGATTGGCACGACGTTGGCTCACGCCGTAAAGCGGAGTGGAGAGAACGTTCTCATCGTAGCCAGTACGGATATGAGCCATTATGTCACGGCCGAAGTTGCAAAGTTCAAGGATTCCATGGCGATTGATCGCATACTGGATTTGGATCCCCGTGGACTTCATGATGTCGTTCGCGCCGAAGATATCAGTATGTGCGGTTATCAAGCGACAACCGCCGCCCTATGTGCCGCCAAGATGTTGGGTGCGCGGCGGGGGGATCTGATTAAATATCAAAATTCAGGCGACATCACCGGCGACAACCGGGAAGTCGTCGGCTATGCCGGGATAAAGATCGCAAGAGAATAGGATAGCCCCATCATGCCGTTTTAAGTCGGCGCAACCATCAAATAAAACGGCTGTGTTTCTCGGATGATTTAGACTGTTTCCAGGCTGCTTGAATTTGATATTTTACCCGTTTAGTGCTATATATTTTCATGGAGAAAAAAATCATGTCCAGGACCATTTTAAGGGAGAAAGATACGCGTATTCTCAATATCGCTGTTGAGCAGTATCTACGGATCGGGCAGCCCGTCAGCTCGGGAACCATTGCTCGGCAGACTTCCTTCAGCGTGTCTTCGGCCACCGTCCGTAACGTCATGGTCAAACTAGAATCCCAGGGATATTTGCATCAGCTGCACACCTCTTCAGGGCGCATCCCCACGGATAAAGGGCTGCGTTTTTATGTGAATGCGTTGCAAGAGGAAGCTCACGCCGTTCCCGATAACATTAATCTTCCTCCGCAGGATATTTTGCCGGGAGGATGCGATTTGAACACCATGCTTGTTCAGGCTTCACGGCTTCTTTCGGAATATTCGGATAATCTGGGGTTCGTCATATCCCCCAAAATATCCAGAATCAATCTCAATAGCATCCGGTTCATAAAAATCGCCGAAAACCGCATCTTTATCATACTGATAACGCTAAAGAATCTGGTACTGACCGGAGCCGTCGATACTTCGGAATATTTTTCTCAAAACACCCTTGACGAAGCCGCTCGTTTCATCAACCGGAATTTCAGCGGTAAGAACCTGATATTTATCCGTAATTATCTATTGGAACAGATGCCGAAATACCGCGTTCAATTTTCAGATGCATTCCACAAAGTGGCCTTGATGCTGCGCCGCTATATAAGCCAGGAAGAAAAAGAGAGCCAGATTTTTGTCGAGGGGACATCCAAGCTTCTGGGCAAGCCGGAATTAGTCAAGGAAGGCGGCTTGATAAAATTGTTTGAAAAGCTTGAACAAAAAGAGAAACTCGCAAAACTGCTCGCGGATTTCATCAGCCTTCAGCATGTTAAGGTGTTGATCGGTTCCGAGTTGGATCTTCCGGATGTCTTAGGATGCGCGCTGGTTCTTTCCCACTACGGACATAACCGGCAGGTCCTGGGCTCTCTGGGGATCCTGGGGCCGAAAAGGATTCCATACAGAAAAATAATCCCCGTTGTGGATTGTGTCGCAAAAAAACTGAGCCGAAGTCTAAGTCTATATGAGTCTTAAGGAGGAATGATGGCGGAAAAAAACCAAAAGAAAGATAAAGATCAATCTTCGAATCCTGAAGTTGAAATAGAATATATAACGCCGAAGAAGCGGGAGACAAAATCCGAAGCGGCCCCTGAGGAAAAAGACGTCCGATCGGAGGCGGGGCTTCGGAAGAAGGATACCGAGATCAGGAAGCTGAAGAAAGAGTACAAGGAATTGAAGGAAACCTATTTGCGGGAACTGGCGGAAAAAGAGAACCTGCGAAAAAGACTCGAAAAAGAAAAAAGCGAATTCTATCAATACGCCTTGAGCGATTGCCTGACGGAGTTGCTTTCGGTAGTGGACAATTTTGAAAGGGCCCTTGACAGCTCCCAGGAAGGCGATGAACCTAATTTACAGGAAGGTTTGCGGATGATATATCGGCAGCTGCAGGACGTGATTTCCAAACAAGGAGTAAAGCCCATCGAAATCAACGATGGGGTTTTCGATCCTCAATTCCAACAAGCCCTATTGACCGAGGAATCGGAGGATGTCTCGGAAGTAGAGGTCGCCGAGGAACTCCAACGCGGTTACACGCTGCATGAACGTTTGCTGCGCCCCACTCTCGTAAAGGTGCGTGTTCCCAAAAAAGTGAATTAGAATGGGACACATCATCGGCATCGACCTCGGAACGACTTATTCCTGTGTGGCTTATATCGAAGGGACCGAACCTCGAATCATTCCCAATCTTGAGGGACTTCCAACAACCCCTTCCGTCGTCAGCTTTACGGACAGCGGTGATATCCTGATCGGGAACCTGGCCCTGCGGCAGGCGATAACAAATCCCGATAAAACCATCTTTGCGGTCAAACGGTTGATGGGAAAAAAATTTGATTCCGATGAAGTTCAAGATCTTATGGGAAGGATGCCGTACAAGTTGGCTCAAGCTCCCAATGGCGACGTGTTGATTGAAGCCAAATCCGATAAGATCAGCCCACAGGAATTATCGGCGATCATTCTGAAATACTTGCGAAAAAGCGCGGAATCGTATTTCGGCGAAGAAGTCACAAATACGATCATAACCGTGCCCGCCCATTTCAATGATCACCAGAGACAGGCCACGAAAGACGCGGCGAAAATCGCCGGCCTGAATGTGATGCGGGTCATCAATGAACCTACCGCCGCCAGCTTGGCATACGGGCTGGAAAGGCAAGAGGATTCGATCATCGCCGTTTACGACATGGGAGGCGGAACTTTCGACATCACGCTGATGGAAATCAGTAACGGCATATTTCATGTTCTGGCTACCAACGGCAGCACCTATCTCGGTGGAATAGACTTCGATGCCCGGATCATGGATTGGATGTTGAAAAAATTCGAAATGGAATGCGGAATCGACTTGAGGGAGGATAAATATGCTTTGCAGCGGGTCCACGAAGCCGCCGAAAAAGCGAAACGCGAACTGTCATTTTCCATGGAAAGTGAAATTCATCTTCCTTTTATTACGGCGGACGACAAAAGCTCAAAGCATCTGCGAGCCAGCCTGACTCGAGGAAAGCTGGAGTCGCTGACCAAGGACCTCATCGATCAAACATTTCCTCTGATCGACCAGGCTCTCGGTGACTGCAGGTTGGGTGTGGATAAAATCGACGACATCATTCTCGTTGGCGGTCAAACACGGATGCCGCTTATCAGAAAAACAATATCCGAATTTTTTCGCAAACCGCCGGTGGAGCATCTGAATCCAGATGAAATCGTGGCCATGGGAGCTGCGGTGCAATCCGCTGTTTTCAATGACCGTCTGAAAGATCTTGTGCTGTTGCTGGATGTAACGCCGCTTTCGCTGGGTATAGAAACCGAGCATGGACGGTTTGTCAGGATCATCGAAAAGAACACCACGATTCCAACCCGAAAGACCATGGCTTTTACCACGGTCGAAAATAACCAGCGCCGGGTTCGGGTGCATGTTTTACAGGGAGAGAATGAAACCGTGACGGAAAACATATCGCTGGCCCATTTCGACCTGGTCGGCATAGGGGCGGCGCCCGCGGGAGTTCCGCAAATCGACGTCACGTTTGAGATAAACGCGGATGGGATTGTAACGGTTTCAGCTAAGGATATAGATAGCGGAAGGGAGCAGGAAATCGAAGTCAAACCGGCATCCGGACTGAGCAAGCAAGAAGTGGATAACATCATATTGAAATCTCACAAGAAAGCGACAGAGGAAATCAATGACGACAAAAGCGGACTATTATGAAATTCTGGAGGTGCCGAGGAGCGCTTCCCCCGAAAAGATAAAAAAAGCCTATCGCAGGATGGCGCTTAAATATCACCCCGATAGAAACCCTGGGAACAGTGAAGCCGAGGAAAGGTTTAAACTTGCGGCGGAGGCTTACAGCGTCCTCATAGACGATGAGAAAAGGTCCGTCTATGATCGATATGGACATGACGGCCTGAGGGGAGAGGGCTTCGGAGGATTCTCCGGTTTTAACTCTTCCGTATTCGAAGGATTTGAAGACATCCTGGGCAGCTTTTTCGGATTTGGATTGGGCGATATCTTCGGCGCCCGCGGGGGAAGCGGAAGGAATTATCCGGAAAGGGGTCGGGATCTGGTTCTCGATATGCGTATTACTCTGGAGGAAGCCGCGGTCGGAGTGGAAAGAGAAATCACGATCAATCGTAAAGAAACCTGCGACGAGTGCGGTGGGAGCAAAATGAAACCGGGGACCGAAAAATCCACCTGTCCCAAATGCCAAGGGAGGGGACAGGTGCGCTATCAGCAGGGATTTTTCACGATCGCTCGTCCTTGTCTGCATTGCCAGGGAAGCGGTGAAATCATCAATGAGCCCTGCGAGAAATGCGGGGGGAAAGGAAAAATCCGGCTGAAGAAAAAGATAAAGGTGAAAATACCGGCGGGTATCGATGAAGGGATGAAACTGCGTATGAGCGGAGAGGGGGACGCCGGAGATACCGGTGCGGCCGCCGGTGATCTCTATATTGTCGTCAATGTAAAAAAACACAAGTATTTCGATCGCGACGGACGTAATCTACACTGCGTCGCAAAAATATCCTTTACGCAAGCCGCTTTGGGATCCGTTATGGAGATTCCCACTTTGGAAGGAAAAGAATCGGTGAAGATACCTCCCGGAACGCAACCGGGAGAAGTGTTTCGCATTAAGAACGAGGGCGTTAAAGACGTGCATTCGCATAGAAAAGGCGACCTTTTCGTTTCGCTGACGGTGGAAACCCCGCAAAACCTTTCGCGGGAGCAAAAGGATATCTTGCAGCAGTTCGCAAAATCAAGGGAGGAAGATCTCGACGGAGTGCATGCGAACATCGTCGCCAAGATGAAAAACATATTCAATTAGAGCCCTATTTTGTCATCCAAACGATTTTTTATAAACAGCGCGGAAATTGAGGGGGAGGTTATCCAATTGACGGGAGAAGAACATTATCACCTCAGCCGCGTTGTCCGAATTCGCCGGGGCGCCATGGTGGACCTTTTCGATGAAAAAGGGTGTTGTTACCGGGCATGCGTCGAACACACGGGCAGGGAACGGACACGCCTTCGATTGATCGAAGAAAACGAGCCGGAGATTCCTCGCCTCAGAATCGTTCTGGCTCAATCAATCATTAAATCACGTAAGATGGAGACGGCTCTGCAGAAGGGCACGGAATTAGGTGTAACGACGTTCATTCCGATCGTCACTCATCGAAGCGTCATAGAGCCCGGATTGAATTCCGGGAAAATAGCGAGGTGGCAGAGGATTTTGAGAGAAGCCATGAAGCAGAGCGGACGAAGCGATCCGCCGGAAATCAAGCCGGTGGTTCAGCTATCCGATTTTCTGGAAACAGGGGGATACGGAGATAAGATATTATTGTGGGAGAGGAAGGGGAAGCCCCTGAAAGAGATCCTGCAGGCTCGTTCGGAAGCGGGAGAGAAAACCACCGATGACCCGGATTCCGTCGTGGTTCTGGTCGGCCCGGAGGGAGGCTGGACAGAGGAAGAATATCAGCGTATTATGAATCACGGCTATACAGCGGTGACTCTGGGACGGAATGTACTGAGATCGGAAACCGCCGCCATCGCGGGAGTGGCGATGATCGCTCATTTTTGGAACCTGTGACATGTTTCTCCAAGGCCAACAAGTTGGAAAATATAAAATTATAAAATCGTTGGGAAGCGGCGGCTTCGGCAGTGTGTACCTGGCAAAAGATACGTGGCTGAATATCAATGTCGCTATCAAGGTTCCTCACAAACAATCCATGGAGCTTTTCAAGCTCTTGAAAGAATCGCGGTTGCAGGCCGCGTTGAACCACCCCAATATCGTGCGCATGATTGCCGCGGATAAGGAAAACAAGGTTTTTTTCA
>Ga0180431_10003303_pt1 | contig 20898 bp, 21 predicted proteins | sample SS_ome_11_FD_132459 | JGI IMG/M metagenome (GOLD analysis project Ga0180431, IMG submission 132459) | Hypersaline lake sediment archaeal communities from the Salton Sea, California, USA - SS_1_MS_1 metaG | ecosystem: Environmental > Aquatic > Non-marine Saline and Alkaline > Hypersaline >...
ATCGCTTCGCCTCGTTGAGTCCATCCCTTGTTCTCGTCGAGATTATAGGCCACAACAGCTCCAATTCCAAGGCAGAGGCTGACTTTTTCAACAGGCCCGTAAGGGCCAGGTAGACCAGCCCATCAACACACAGAGCGCCGAAGGTGCGACAGAAGAAATCCGTGGTCGTCCTACGCCCAGAGCTCGCGGTGGACGGTATGGCCCTTGGGCAGGACGGCGAGAAAATAGGCCAGCGCCTCGAGGAGCACCGCCTTGTTCGGCGAGAGCGAAAAGGTGTAGGCGTCAATAGCGTTCGCGGCCATCTCCACGTCGTGGCCGAAGGCCTGCGTCCCGTCGTTCATCGCGGCACCCAGCACAAGCTGCGCATAGAGCGCCTCGTTCCGGCCGCGTTCGAGCGCCGCGAGCGCGCAGCGCGCCGCCTCGAGCGTGTTCGAGATCGTGATTGCGTGGTCGAGCGTCTCGATCGGCTTGGTTGATTTGGGAAGCTCCTGGCCGCCGAGCGGGTCGCGGTTCTCCTTGAGCTTCGTGCTCTGGCGCGCCATCCGGCGCACGAAGAGCGCCGCCATGTACGCCGCGAGCAGCCGCTGCGGGTGGCGCGACGAGCGGGTGACGAACCGGCATTCGCTCGTGTAGTTGAAGCCGTGCACGGCGAGGACCCATCGTTCCGGCTCGGCGTTGACCACCGAGCGCGCCGCCGCCACGAGCACCGCGTCGAGGATGCTCCGCACCCCGTAGCCGTCGGCCATGAGCCCCGCGATCGCGTCCACGAGTTTTTCGTCGTCGCCGTCCCAGAGGATCTGGTGCTCGAGCGCGTCGGCCTCACGCCGGCCAAGGTCGCCTCGCTGCTGCGCGTAGGGCTTGAGCTCGACCTTCCCTGCCGCCAGCCGATCGCGCACGTGCTGGCTGATGTCGTGCTCGCGCTTGCCGAGCATCGCCAGGTGGAGCGCGGGGAAGAACGCCGGCGCCGCTGGCGCGAACCCCATCGCGATCCCGAGCTGCCACGCCTTGGCGAACGTGATGAGCTTGTGGCCGAGGTAGCTCGTGTCGTCGAGCGCACCGAGCAGCACCTTGTCGCGAATCATGTAGCGCTGCCGCGAGTTGCCCAAAAAGCCCTGGAAGAGCGCGTACGCCTTCCTCGGGTAGCGTCGTGACAGCGCCAGCTCGAAGCTCCGCAGCCGGTGCGACGGGCTCCCGAAGCTGTTCGGCTTGATGCGGCCAAGACGGACCGGGGCGTGTTTCTTCTCGGTGGACGCGTACCAGAGCGCCTGCGCGATCGGCTTGAGCCGTTCGCTCGGCGGCACGAACTGCGCCGCCTGCCAGGCACCGACCAGCCCCATGAGCCCGCGCGGCACCGTGGTCGGGTACGTGTCCTGGATGAGCATCTCGCCCAGGCCGCACACCGCCTCGCGCACGATGACCTCGGGCGGCACCTCGCGGCGCTGCAGCACATCGAACGTCGCCAGGAACGCGTAGAGGTCACGGCTCTGGATAAGCTTTCGCACTTGGTCGCGCACGGCGATTTTCCCTTTGTCGGGCTGACCGCGTGCAATATACTGAGGCCGAAACGGGAATGTCAAACGCTCGCGCAGGAAAAGGGGAGACCCGATGGAGATCCTGGTCTACGGCGCCGGCGCGATCGGCAGCGTGTTTGGAGGCTTCCTCTCGCGCGAGCACAACGTGACTTTGCTCGGCCGGCCGTGGCACCTCCAGGAGGTCCGGCGGCTCGGGCTCCAGATCAGCGGCATTTGGGGCACGCACACCTTTTCGAAATTCGAGCTTTCCACCGAAGCGAAACCGCTCCGCAGCCGCAAGCCCCGCTACGATCTTATCCTCTGCACCGTCATGGCGAACGACACCCCCGCGGCCGCCAAGGAGATCAAGCGGATCGCCAAGGACCACGCGCTCGTCCTCTCGCTCCAGAACGGCTACGGCAACATCGAGGCGCTCTCGGCCGAGCTGCCGATCGGCCAGGTCCTTGCCGGTCGCGTCATCTTCGGCGCCGAGCTCACTCCCGGCGTGGCCACCGTCACCGTGAGCGCCGACGACGTGCTCGTCGGCGAAGCGGGCAAGACCAAAAAGCTCGACCGCGCCGACGGGATCGCCCAGGCCTTCACCCAATGCGGCATCAAGACGAAGGCCGTCCCCGACATCCACCGCCACCTCTGGACCAAGCTCATCTATAACTGCGCGCTCAACGGCCCGGCCACCTTGCTCGACATCCCCTACGGCAAGCTCCTGCTCACCGAGGAGACCAAGGCGCTTATGAAAGCGATCGTCGAGGAGATCTACGCCGTCGCCAAGAAGCGCAAGATCGCCCTCGAGCCCGCCACGCCCCAGGGCTATCTCCAACGGCTCTTCAAGAAGCTCATCCCCGTCACGAGCGCGCACTACCCCTCGATGCTCCACCGCATCCGCCACGGCCGCCGCACCGAAATCGCTCACCTCAACGGCGCCATCGTCGCCCTCGGCAAGAAGCACCGCGTCCCGACGCCGATCAACGCGCTGGTCGCCGACCTCGTCCAGGCCAAGGAACGCCTCAACCTCCGTGAATAAAACGTCGGTCACAACGCCGACCGCACTGGGCGCACGCCAGGCCGAGCTCGAAAACGGCCGCACGCGCGTGCCCGGGAAGGAAAGCGATTGCAGCGGTCTCGTCCTGGGCTTACAATCAACGCGTCGTCGAGGCCGGCTCGGGAGCGCGGCCGCGGCCACGATCATGAAACAGTGTAACAGCGCCCCCGACGGAGCAGGGCAATGACGCGGCGCTCGGAACGATTCGTTCTCCACTTTGCGATCCTTTTTCTTACCGTGCTGCTGGCGATGTTCGCCCTCTTCTACGTCATGCGGGCCAACGACGGCCGCCCCATCGAGGGCGGCACGCTGAACTTCAGCGAAGCGTTCAAGGTGAACCTCTTCATCATTGACCTTGCGCTGCTGCTCGTCATCGAGAGCCTCCTCGTTTTCCTCTTTGTGCGCTACACCACGCCCGCCCTCGTCATCTCGAGCGCGGCGCTCATCGCCCTTGCGGCATTCCGGCGGCGCGTGTTCGACCATGAAACCGCCACCCGCCTCTTCGCGCCGTTCGTGCGCAACAGCTACGCGAGGCTCGGGCTGCGCGATGCCGTGCTGCTGCTTGTGCTCAACGCGGTGCTCCTGGCCTTCCTGATCGCCATCATGCATACCTACCACCGGCTCGATCTGAGCGAGGCCCGCAAGCGAGCCGAACCCGAGCCGCCCAAAGAGGGCCCGCCCCAGAAGCCATAGACCGCGGCTGCACGACGGCACAGCTCGTTCCGACACATTTCTTGACACAACGCAGCCCGTATGACAGCATCCGACGCTCGACACTGACCCGAGGCACAACAGCAATCCCTTCAAGACGGAGGTACGTTTTCGATGGCGATTCGAATCGGCATTAACGGATTCGGCCGGATCGGCCGGCAGGTGTTCCGCATCATGAAGGAGCGCGGCGGCTTCGACGTGGTCGGCATCAACGACATCACCGACGCCAAAACGCTCGCGCACCTGCTCAAGTACGATTCCATTCACGGCAAATACCCCGGAAAAATCGCCGTCGAAGGTGATGAGATCATCGTGGACGGCGACCGGATCAAGATCAGCGCGGTCCGCGAGCCGAAGGCCATCCCCTGGAAGGACCTGGGTGCCGAGATCGTGCTGGAGTCCACCGGCGTCTTCCGCAAGAAGGCCCAGTGCATGGAGCACATCGCGGCCGGCGCCAAGAAGGTGCTCCTGAGCGTGCCCGCCAAGGACGAGGTGGACGCCACTCTCGTCATGGGCGTCAACCACACGACCTACAAGCCGACCGACCAGGTCATCTCGAACGCCTCGTGCACGACGAACTGCCTCGCGCCGATGGCCAAGGTCCTCCACGACACCTTCGGCATCGTGCGGGGGCTGATGACCACGATCCACTCGTACACGAACGACCAGCGCATCCTTGACCTGCCGCACTCGGACCTCCGGCGCGCCCGCGCGGCGGCGATGAACATCGTGCCCACGACGACCGGCGCGGCCAAGGCGATCGGCAAAGTGATCCCCGCGCTCGACGGCAAGCTCGACGGCCTCGCCCTGCGCGTGCCGACGCCGTGCGGCTCGCTCACCGACCTGACGGTCGAAGTCGAAAAACCCGCCTCGCAAGATGCCGTGAGCGCCGCCATGAAAAAAGCAGCCGAGACGCCGCTCGCCAAAGGCGGGCTCCAGGGCATCCTCGAGTACTGCGATGAGCCGATCGTGCTCACCGACATCGTGGACAATCCGGCCTCGTGCATCTTCGACGCATCCGCCACCTACGTCATCGGCGGCACGTTCGTCAAGGTGCTCGGCTGGTACGACAACGAGTGGGGCTACTCGCAGCGCTGCGTGGACCTCTTCGAGATGATGGCCGGGTGAGGGGGCGCGCCGAATGAAGAAGCTGTTCATTGAAAACCTCGACGTCGCGGGCAAGCGGGTACTCACCCGGGTGGATTTCAACGTCCCGCTCGACGAAAACGGCACGGTCACCGACGATACCCGGCTGCGTGCGTCGCTCCCGACGATCAACTACATCCTCGACCACGGCGGCACGGCGGTGCTCATGTCGCACCTGGGCCGGCCGAAGAAAGTGGACGACAAGCTGCGCATGAAGCCCGTGGGCGAGGCGCTCTCGAAGATCATGGGCAAGCCGGTCAACACGCTCACCGACTGCGTCGGCCCGGAGGTCGAGGCGGCGGTGGCGGCGGCGAAACCCGGCGACGTCGTGCTCCTCGAGAACCTGCGCTTCCATCCCGAAGAGGAGAAGAACGAGCCGGGCTTTGCCGCGGCGCTCGCCAAGCTCGGCGACATCTACGTCAACGACGCGTTCGGCTCGAGCCACCGCGCCCACGCCTCGGTCGTCGGCGTGACCGAGCACATCGCGTCGTGCGCCTGCGGCTATCTTATCCGCAAGGAGATCGAGTTCCTCGACGACGCGCTCAGCGAGCCCCAGAAGCCGCTCGTCGTCATCCTCGGCGGCGCGAAAGTCTCGACGAAGATCGCGGTCATCGAGCGGCTCATGGACAAGGCCGACGCGTTCCTCATCGGCGGCGGCATGAGCTTCACGTTCGTCAAGGCCCAGGGCCTCAACGTCGGCAATTCGCTGCTCGAGGCCGACAAGCTCATCGTAGCCAAAACGATCGCCGAAAAAGCGGCCATGCGGGGCGTGCAATTCATCCTCCCCGAGGATTACGTCGTCGCGGACAAGTTCGACAACGACGCGACCTCGAAAGTCGTCCCCCCCGACGGCATCGAGGACGGATGGATGGGCGTGGACGTCGGCCCGAAAACGATCGAGGCGTTCGGCCGCGTCATCACGGGCGCGGGCACGATCTTCTGGAACGGGCCGCTCGGCGTCTTCGAGATGCCCAACTTCGCGCACGGCACGTTTGCCGTCGCCCGGCTCGTCGCCGACTCCGGCGCGGTGAGCGTCATCGGGGGCGGCGACTCGGCGAGCGCGATCAACAAGGCGGGCCTCGCCGAGAAGATCACGCATATTTCCACGGGCGGCGGCGCCTCGATGGAGTACGTCGAGAACGGCGCGCTGCCCGGCATTGACGCATTGACCGACGCGTGAAAAGCGAAGGAGATTAGCGCACGGATGCGCCCGGCAAAAAGTTTTTTGGAAGAATCGAACGAACAGAAAGCCCCAACGAGGCGGCCGCTCATCGCCGGCAACTGGAAGATGCACAAGACGCTCGGCGAAGCGACCGAATACGTCATGGCGTTCCGCGAGACGGTGGCCGACGTGGACGCGGTGGACGTGCTTTTGTGCGTGCCGGCCCCGCTCTGCAGCCCCGTCGCCAAGCTGCTCAAGGACTCAAACATACAGCTCGGCGCGCAGAACCTCTACTGGGAGCCGAAGGGCGCGTTCACCGGCGAGGTCTCGGGCCCGATGCTCGAGAGCATTGGGTGCAACTACGTCATCGTCGGCCATTCCGAGCGCCGGCACATCTTCGGCGAGACCGACGAGGCGATCAACCGCAAGCTGCGCGCCGCACTCGACGCGTACCTCACGCCGATCTTCTGCATCGGCGAGAAAATCGAGGAGCGCGAGGCGGGCGAGACGGATAACGTGCTCACGCGCCAGATCACCGAAGGGCTCAAGGGCTTTGCCGCCGAGGAGATCGCCAAGATGGTCATCGCCTACGAGCCGGTTTGGGCGATCGGCACCGGGGTGACCGCGACGCCGAACCAGGCCAACGACGCCCATCGCGTCGTGCGCCAGCTCATCAAGGCCCAGGCGGACGAGACGGTCGCCGACTCGTTGCGCATCCTCTACGGCGGCAGCGTCAAGCCCGACAATATCGCCGAGCTGATGCGCGAGGCCGAAATTGACGGCGCGCTCGTGGGCGGCGCGAGCCTGAGCATCGAGTCCTTCGCCAAGATCGTCAAGTACTACGAGACCGAGGAAATAGAGACCCCCCAGTAGGAGCCGCGTGATGCTCGAAATACTGCTCCTGATCATCCATATTGTGGTAGCCGTGCTGATGTGCATCGTGATCCTGATGCAGTCGGCCAAGGGTGAGGGGCTCTCGGGCGCCTTTGGCATGGGCCAGGGGACCTCCACCTTCTTTGGCGCCGACACAGCCAACGTGCTTGTGAAGATCACCACGGCGCTCGCCGTGATTTTCATGCTAACCTCGCTGTCGCTGGCCTACATCAAGGCCCGGAAGGCCAGCTCCGTGACTGAAAAAGAACCTCGCGCGGCCGCCGCGGCAGAAGCAGCGGTGGGCGCCTCACCCGAAGAAGAGGCCACGCCGCCCGAGGAAGGAGCAACACCCGAGGCCGGCGGCACGGTCGAGGGCGAGGCCGACGAAACCACCGAAGGTGAAGCGCCCTCCGCCGAGGAGCCGGAAGAGCCTGCGGCGGGCCCAGGGGGACCCGCCCTACAGCCTGATGAGCCCAAGGAACCAGGCTCTGGTGAGACTGAGGAAAGACCAAGCACGGAATCGTAAAGGGCGTGAGGACCGGTGACCCCACCGACGAGCACCCAACGCCAAACGCTCATTGATATCCGGGACCTCTGCACCTATTTCCATTCCGACGAGGGGACGGCCAAGGCCGTGGACGGCGTCACCTTGCGCATCCCCGCCGGGCGCACGCTCGGGCTGGTCGGCGAGTCCGGCTGCGGCAAGAGCGTTACCGCGCTCTCGATCATGCGCCTGATCCCCTCGCCGCCGGGACGGATCGAGCGGGGCGAAATCTTCTTCGAGGGGCGCGACCTCCTCAAGATTTCCGAGCCCGCGATGCGCCGCATCCGCGGCAACGACATCTCGATGATCTTCCAGGAGCCGATGACCTCGCTCAACCCGGTCTTCACCTGCGGCAACCAGATCACCGAGGTGCTCCAGCTCCACCAGAAACTCGGCAGAAAAGAAGCGCTCGAGCGCGCGATCGAGATGCTCGCCAAAGTCGGCATTAACTCGCCCGAGCAGCGCGTGCACGAATACCCGCATCAGCTCTCCGGCGGGCAGAAGCAGCGCGTCATGATCGCCATGGCGCTCGCGTGCAACCCGAAGCTCTTGATCGCCGACGAGCCGAGCACCGCGCTCGACGTGACCATCCAGGCGCAGATCCTCGACCTGCTGCGCGCGCTGCAGCAGGAATTTCACATGGCGATCCTGCTCATCACGCACGACCTCGGCGTCATCGCCGAGATGGCCGAGCAGGTCGCCGTGATGTACGCCGGAAAAATCGCCGAGTTCGCCGAGGCCGGCGAGCTCTACGACAACCCGAAACACCCCTACACCGAGGGGCTGTTCGGCTCGCTGCCGAAACTCGGCAGCACGGCCGAACGGCTCACCGTCATCCCGGGCATCGTGCCGAACCCGGTTGATTTCCCCAGCGGCTGCAAGTTCCACCCGCGCTGTGCGCACTCATTCGACCGCTGCTCGGTCGAGGAACCGGTGCTGCGGCCCGTTGGGCCGAACGGGCATATCGCCGCATGCCACCTCTATCCCGACGACGGGGGCGAGTGGGCGGGAGGCGCCTCATGAACGCGCCACCTCGTCAGGACGGAGCGCTCGTCGAGGTCTCGCGCCTCAAAAAATACTTCCCCGTCAAGCGGGGCCTTTTTGCACGTGTCAGCGGGCACGTGCGTGCCGTGGACGACATCTCGTTCACGATTCGCCGGAAGGAGACCCTCGGGCTCGTCGGCGAATCGGGCTGCGGCAAGACCACCGCCGGCCGCACGATCCTCCGGCTGCTCGAGCCTACGGCCGGCGAGGTGCGCTTCGAAGGCCAGCCCGTGTTCGAGCTCAGGCGCGAGGCGCTCCGCCGCATGCGCCGCAACATGCAGATCATCTTCCAGGACCCCTACGGCTCGCTCAACCCGCGCATGACGGTGGCGAACATCGTCGGCGAGGCGCTCGGCGTCCACGGCATCGCCCGCGGCGCGAAACGGCGCGAGATGGTCAAGGAGCTCCTTGACAAGGTCGGCCTCAACCCGAACCACCTCAACCGCTACCCGCACGAGTTCAGCGGCGGCCAGCGCCAGCGCATCGGCATCGCGCGGGCGCTCGCGCTTCGGCCGCACTTCATCGTGTGCGACGAGCCGGTGAGCGCGCTCGACGTCTCGATCCAGGCGCAGATCATCAACCTGCTCGAGGAGCTTCAGGACGAGTTCGAACTCGCCTACCTCTTCATCGCGCACGACCTCGCCGTCGTCGAGCACATCAGCGACCGCGTCGCCGTCATGTATCTCGGCGAGATCGTCGAGCTCGCCACGAGCGAAGCGCTCTACCGCACCCCGCTCCACCCGTATACCGAGGCGCTTCTTTCCGCGATCCCCGTGCCCGACCCCAAGACGAAGGTGAAACGGATCATTCTCCCCGGCGACGTCCCGTCGCCCGTCAACCCGCCCAAGGGCTGCCGCTTCCACCCGCGCTGCCCGAAGCGGTTCGAGCCGTGCGACGGCGAGCCGCCCCCGCTCAAGGACGTCGGCGACGGCCACTTCGTCGCCTGCTACCTGCACGTGACGAGCGACAAATGACCGGTTGAGCGCCCGAAGAAACGCTGTTCCCCTGAAAAAATTTTCCGGTGAAACAACAAACAGATGTTCATGCAGATCCGTTGGGGCGCGTTCCTCCTTGGGGAAAGGCCCGCGGTATCGTCGTGCCGCTCGCCGTCTATCTGGCGATCGTCGGTGTCCTCACGCTCCTCGGATGGGTGGTGTTGGTTTCCACGCCCATGCTCTTTCCAGGGCCATACGTCGTGTTTCAGCTCACTTGGCCCGGCATCGCCCTGCTGGACGTATTGAACCCCCTCGGCAAGTCGGTCGTCGCCATTATGGTGCTCTCCATGGGCCTCACCTACCTCTTGGAGTTCCTCCCATCGCTCTGTTACATGCTTTCAAGAAAGAAGGGGTGGCTTCTCTTTCAAGGTGCCATCGTCATCGCCCATCTTTGTGTCGGAACATTCTTCTACTATCGGTTCGTATATAGCTTTTGGCTCGACTGACGAATCGTCAGACCGTGACAAAGTCGGAGCGCACGACACGTCATTGTCCGCTCCGGGCCGTCCAGGGAAATGAGTATGGCGTCGTCAAATTCCATGCTCGTCGTGAGCGCGTGTCTGGTGGGCTGCAAGTGCCGCTACGACGGCGCCGACTGCCTCGATGAGTCGCTTCGCGCCCGATGGGACCGCGGCGAGCTTTTCGCCGTGTGCCCCGAGCAGCTCGGTGGGCTGCCGACCCCTCGACCGCCCGCCGAGATCGAGTCCGGCTCCGGCGAGGACGTCCTCGAGGACAAGGCCCGGGTGCTGCGGGAGAACGGCGAGGACGTGACCGACGCGTTTGTCGCGGGCGCGAGACGAACGCTCGAGATCGCCCGGGCCGTCGGCGCACGCGAAGCGATCTTCAAGCAGCGCAGCCCGGCCTGCGGCTGCGGCCAGATCACGCGCGCCGGCCGTACCGTCGAAGGCAACGGCGTGACCACGGCGCTCCTTGCGCGCGAGGGCCTGCGCATCGTCCCACATGAGTAGCCCCCGCGACCTCCCCTACTCGGCGGATAGCGGTCACGCATGCTGCCCGACAGCCGCGAAGCGGCGGCAGCCAGTAGCCTGGGCCGTCAGGCCCAGGAACACGGATACGGAACACCCCATCATGAGCGCCGTAGGCGCGACTTCACACCTGGGCCTGACGGCCCAGGCTACCTGCTGGCGCGCCTACGGCGCTACCGTCGGTTCGCCTATTCACTGGCCACCTTGTCACCCCTTGGTTAAACAGCCTCTCGACGAGGACGATCTCTCACCCCCGATTTGAGGGAACAAGCCGCGCTGGACTTGTGAGAAATCCGGGCTAGAATGAGGCGTCGTGAGGTGTGCTCGTGAACGAGTCTCCACAAAAGCAGGTCCTGGCGGTCGTCGCGTTCGAGCTCTTCCGTGACGAAGAGCTCCTTGTCCCGCGCGAGATCTTCGAGAAGGCGGGCATCGGGGTGACCATCGCCTCGAGCATGCTCGGCGCCGCCACCGGCAAGCTCGGCGCCCGCGTCGAGGTAGGCGTGCTGCTCGCGCAAGCAAAGGCGGCTCACTACGATGCCGTCCTCTTCGTCGGCGGCCCCGGCTCGAAGGGTTTTTGGGACGATCCCGACGCGCACCACCTCGCCAAGGACTTCGTCGAGGCCGGCAAACTCGTCTGCGCCATCTGCAGCGCGCCGATCATCCTGGCCCGGGCCGGCCTGCTCGAAGGTCGGCTGGCCACCTGCTTCGAGGCCGACCGCGCCGAGCTCGAGCGCGGCGGCGCCACCTATACCGGCGCGGAGGTCACCCTTGACGGGCGGTTCATCACCGCCAACGGCCCGACGGCCGCCGCCGCCTTCGCCCACACCATCGTTGAGCGCCTCGGCGCCGGGACGGCCGCATGAAGAACAAGAAGCTGATCCTGATCCTCGCAAAGATCATCATCGGCGGCGGGCTCATCGCCTACGTCGTCTTGAAGCTGCTGAAGAAGTGGCCGGACGTCAGCGGCTCGATCGTCAATGCGTTCACGCACCACCCCGAATACCTCGTGCTCGGACTGTGCGTCTTTGTCGGGGTCTACGTGCTCGGCAACACACGCTGGGTACTCTTGCTGTGGCCGCACGGCGTGCATCTGTCGTACTGGCCGGCGAGCAAATTGTGGTTCATCGGCCACTTCTTTGCCCAGTACATGCCAGGCGGCATTGCCGGCGGCGACCTGATCAAGTCCTACTACGTGGCCACGCATCGCAAAGCGATTGGGCGCCGCGCGGAGGCGGTCTCGACCGTGTTCCTCGACCGGTTCCTCGGGATCGCGGGTCTGATCGGCGTGCTGCTCATCGCGGTCGTCATCAACCTCCGGCAGAGCGCCGAGTACCGCAGCTATTGGCTCTACGCGACCATCCTCCTTGCGGCGGTAATTCTCATCATTCTGCTCTTGTTCAACAAGCCGCTCGTCAAGAAGATCCCGCTCGTCATGCGTCTGTACATGCGTCTCCCGTACCGGGACCGGGTCAAACGAGTCTACGACGCCTTTCACTACTACCGAAAGCGCCCGGTTGAGATCGCCATCGCGTTAGGGCTCTCGCTGCTGGTTCACACGACAACGGCCTGCGAGGCCTACCTTTTCGGCAGCGCGCTGGGGCTCGACTACACGTTCCCCCAATACATGCTCTTGCTGTCGCTGACGAACTTTGTCGCGTCCATCCCGGTCTCGCCCGTGGGCAACTTCGGCACCCTCGAAGCCGCGTGCCATACATTCTTTGGTCGCGTGCCCGAGGCGCTCGCCCTGGCGATCCTGATCCGCCTCGCCTACCTCGCGTGGGGCATTCCGGGGTTGCTCCTCTACGTGACGCACCGCAAGGAGCTCCCGCACGAGCCGGTCGAGGAAACCGTCGAAGTCATCGAGCACGACGAGCTCACACCGAGCCCACCACAGATCAAGGAGGTTCCCGCCAATGATTGACGGCGTCAAAATCAAGAAGCTCCGCGTCATTCCCGACGAGCGCGGACGGCTCATGGAAATCCTGCGCGCCGACGACCCCGAGTTCATCAAGTTCGGCCAGGTCTACATGACCACCGTGCACCCCGGCGTGGTCAAGGCGTGGCACTACCACAAGAAACAGATCGACAACATGGCCGTCGTGTCCGGCATGGCCAAGATCGTGCTCTACGACGGGCGGAAGGACTCGCCCACCCACGGCGACGTCCAGGAGTTCTTCATCGGCGAGCACAACCCGATCCTCGTCCAGATCCCCAACGGCGTGCATCACGGCATGAAAGGCGTCGGCGAGCGCGAGGCCATCATCATCAACACGGTCTCCGAGCCGTACGATCGCAGAAAGCCGGACGAGTTCCGCCTCGACCCGCACGACAAGGACATTCCCTACGACTGGAAACTCAAGGAGGGCTGACGTGAAGGGCATCATTCTGGCCGGCGGCCTCGGCACGCGTCTGAGCCCGCTCACCAAGATCACCAACAAGCACCTGCTGCCCGTCTACAACAAGCCGATGATCTACTACCCGATCGAGACGCTCGTCGAGGCCGGCCTCGACGACATTATGATTGTCACCGGCGGGCAGAACGCCGGCGACTTCCTCCGGCTGCTCGGCAACGGCGCCGAGTTCGGCCTCAAGGAATTGCGCTACACCTACCAGGAAGGTGAGGGCGGCATCGCCGAGGCGCTCGGGCTCGCCGAGCATTTTACCGACGAGGAGCGGATCGTCGTCATGCTCGGCGACAACATCGTCGAAAAAAGCATCCGGCCCTACGTCGAGGCCTTTGACCGCCAGCCGAGCGGCGCGAGAATCCTTCTCAAAGAGGTCACGAACCCCAGCGAGTTCGGCGTCGCCGAGGTCGAAGGCGACCGCGTGGTCCGCATCCAGGAAAAACCCACGCACCCCAAAACGAACGACGCGGTCATCGGCATCTACATGTACGACACCCGGGTCTTCGATATTATCAAGGGGCTCGAGCCCTCGGCCCGGGGTGAGCTGGAGATCACCGACGTCAATAACGCCTACATCGAACGCGGCGAGATGATGTTCAACTTCCTCGACGGGTGGTGGGCCGACGCGGGCGAATCGTGCGACGCGCTGCTCGCGACTTCCCGGCTCGTCGCCGAATACGCGCACGCCCGGCGCCCCACGCCTCCGGCAACATAAACCACGCGACGCCCATCCATGAAAGAGCGCACGCGCAACGACACTACCCTCGTCACCGGCGCCGGTGGGCTGCTCGGCAGTGACCTCCTGCGCGCCTGGCGCGACCGGCCCATCGTCGGCCTCCGCCACGCCGAGCTCGACATCACGGATCCCGACGCATGCCGGCGCGCGCTCGACGAGCATCGGCCGGCCGTGGTGATCAACTGCGCGGCGCACGCCTCGCTCGACTTCTGCGAAACCCATCGCGACGAGGCGATGCGCGTCAACGCCGACGGCCCGGGCCATCTCGCCCAGGCGTGTGCCGCCGCCGGGTCGCGCCTCGTGCACATCAGCACCGACTACGTCTTCGACGGCACGAAAGGGGACCCGTATATCGAGGAGGACGAGCCGCGGCCGCTCTCGGTCTACAGCGAGAGCAAGGTCGCCGGCGAACGCGCCGTGCTCGAGGTGTCCGCGAGCTTTCTCGTCGTGCGCGTGGCGTGGATCTTCGGGTTCGCCGACAAAAGTTTCGTTCGCACGGTCCTCCGGCGCGCCCAGCGTCTGCCGACGGTTCAGGTCATTGGCGACCAGCTCGGCAGCCCCACCTACTCGTTCGACATTGCCGAGGCGATCGCTCGGCTCGTCGAGGTGGACGTGGCCGGCATCGTCCATTTCACCAACGAAGGGGTGTGCACGCGCTTCGATATGACGAAGCGCATCTTCCAGCGACTCGGCCTCGGCGCCGATCGCGTCGAAGCCATCGCGTCCAACACGCTCCCGTGGGTGGCGCCGCGACCCGCACGACTCGAGCTCTCAAAGGAGCGCTACCGGCACGCCACCGACGGGCGCGTACGGACTTGGCAGGAAGCGCTCGACGACTACATCGAGGCGGACACAGCGTGCGCGGCGCTCGCGCGCGCCGCAGGCAACTAAAACGAGGAAATCAGCCATGCACGTCGGGCTCGTCACAGGCATCTTCCCGCCGGACATCGGCGGGCCCGCGACGTTCATCGCGACCCTCGGCACGAGCCTCGTCGAGCGCGGCCACACCGTCGAGGTCGTTACCTACGCCGACGCGCCCCACGTGCCCCACGAATGGCCGTTCCGTGTCACGCGCATCCAGCGCGGCTCGAAGACGCGTCGCGCCCAGGCCATCTTCGCCGTCCTCCGCATGGCGCTCCGTGCGGACGTCCTCCTTGTCAACGGCCTTCTGGAAGCCACCACGATCGCCAACAGCGTCGCCCGATGCCCCTGCGCCGTCAAAATCGTCGGTGACCTCGCCTGGGAACGCGCGCGGAACCAGGAGCTCACGACCCAGGAATTCCTCTCCTTCCAGGCGCGCAAACATGCCGGCCGGATCGCCCAATGGCAACGCCGGCGCAACCGTTGCCTGCGCCGCGCGACGGCCGTCGTCGTCCCGAGCGATTTTCTCCGCACCGTCGTCGAGGCCTGGGGCATCCGCCGGCCGATCCATGTCATTCCGAACGGCGTAGACGACGCGTTCGTGCGCGCCGCCGACGCCGCGAACCTCGACGAGCTCCGTGCAAGGCACCGCCTGCCGCAGCGCGTCCTCGCGTACGCCGGCCGCCTGACGAACTGGAAGGGGTGCGACACGCTCGTGCGCGTCCTGCCGCACCTGCCCGAGGACGTGGGACTCGTCATCGTGGGCGACGGTCCCGAGCGCGCCGCACTCCTCGCCCTCGTCGAGCGCCTCCACCTTGCTGAGCGCGTGCGGTTCCTGCCGCCGATGGAGCGCGCACGCGTCGCCGGCTTGCTGCGCCTGGCTTCGTGTTTCGTGCTCAACTCCGGCTACGAGGGCCACCCCCACGTCGTGCTCGAAGCGATGGCCGTCGGCACGCCCGTGGCCGCCGCCGACGAGTGCGGCACGCCCGAAGTCGTCCGCCACGACGAGAACGGGCTCTTGTTCCAAAAGGATAACTCACCGCAACTCGTGGAAGCGCTCCGGCGCATCCTCGACGACGAGCCGGCCCGGAAGCGCCTCATCGAAGGCGGCACGCGCACCGCACGGCACTATGCCTGGTCCGCCACGGTGGAGCGAACCGAGACCCTGCTCAACAAACTCGCGAGGCATGAGCCATGAGCGGATGCCGCGTGCTTTCCATCACGACGGGTGAGGCGCTCCTCGAGACGCGCGAGGACGGCACGCTCAACTACGAGCAGCGCCGCCAGGCCGCGATGGCCAGCCTCGTCGACGAGGCCCTCATCCTGACGCGCACCCTCGGCCCGATACACCACCGCGAGCACAAGCTCTGGCCGAACTGCACCGTGTACCCGTCGAACTCGGCGTCGCGCCGCCGGTTCCTTCGCGACGGTTTCGAGATCGCCTCGCGCCTCATCCGCGAGCACCGGATCAACGTTGTCTCGGTACGCGACCCGTTCCTTATCGGCCGGCTCGGCGTCCGCCTCAAGCGCGCCCACGACGTCGCGCTCGTCGTGCACGTCATGGCCGACATGATCGGCAACCCCTATTTCGTGCATGAGCGCCTCCGCAGCCGCCTGTTTAACCTCATCGGCAAGCGGACGCTTCCCCACGCGGACGCGGTGCGCGTCTCGACGAGCCGCGAAAAGATGAAGCTCGATCTCATGGCGAGTCGCTTCGGCCTCGTGCCGGAGCAGATCTGCCACGTGCCGTTCCTCGTCGAGACGAGCCCGTTCCTCGAGGCCGACGGCCGCGCGATCCGTCGCCGCTATTCGGCGGGCACGCGCCGCCCCATCGTGCTCACCGTCGGGCGGCTCGAGCGCCAGAAGGACCTGCCGACGCTCCTTCGGGCGATCGCGATCGTCGCTGAACGCCTCCCCGAAGTCCTGCTTCTCATCGTGGGCGACGGGGCCGAGCGCGCCAAGCTCGAGCGTCTCGTCACCAGGCTCGATCTCGGCCAAAACGTTACGTTCGTCGGGCGGGTGGATCACGATGAGCTGGCCGCCTACTACGGCGGGTGCGACGTCTTCGCCATGACCTCACGCTACGAAGGGACGTGCATGGTGCTCGTCGAGGCCGCCGCCGCGGGCCGGCCCATTGTGGCCACCGACTTCGCCGGAGCGCAGGACGCCATCCTCGACGGCGAGAGCGGCTTCATCGTGCCGATCGGCAACGAGCTGGCCGTCGCCGAGCGTCTCATGTTCCTCCTCGAAGACGACGAGCGTCAGGCCTTCGGCGAGCGCGGCCGCGAGCACGTCCGCCGCGCCTTCGACCGCCGAGAACTTTTGGAGAAAACGCGTGCCATGTGGGTGGCCGCGCTCGAGCGGCACACGCCCCCGAGAGGCTGAGATGCGCGGCGCGATAATTACCCAAATCCTCGACGAGGCTGACCCGGTCCTCGGGTTTGTTGTCGGGTGGGTGAACACGCTCGCGGCGCGCGTCGAGGGCGTCGAGGTGATCTGCCTCAGGCAGGGCGAAGCGGCGCTTGCGCCGAACGTGCGCGTCACGGTGCTGCCCCGGGGTCGCTTTGCGCGCTACCGCCGTGTGCGCTCGGCGCTCCGGCGCCTCAAGCACGAGGGCGCGCTCGACTTCGTCTTCGCCCACATGTGCCCGAGCTACGCGGTCGCCGCGACGTTCCCCGCAAAACGCGCGCCGACGTTCCTCTGGTACGCGCACAGCAGCGTGACGCGCATGCTGCGCGCGGCCGACCGCCGATGCGACGGCGTCTTCTCGTGCTCCGAGGCAAGCTATCCGCTCACCAGCCGCCGCCTCAGCGTCGTCGGCCACGGCATCGACACCAAGCGCTTCATCCCGCCTCCCGGGCCAACGCGCGAAAAAATCTTCACGATCTGCAGCGTCGGCCGCATCACGAAGTCCAAACGCCTCGACCTCCTCGTTCACACCCTTGCGCGCTGCCGCGAACGACGCCCGGAAGCTCGTCTCGCGTGTCGCATTGTCGGCCCTGCCGATGAGCCGTACCGCGAGGAGCTTGCATCGCTTATCAAGCAGCTCGGCCTCGACAATCGTATCCAGATTGATCCCCCGCGCACGCATGAAGAGGTCGGAGGCGTCTACCAGGCCGCCGACGTCATCGCGAACATGACGCGGCACCACTCGCTCGACAAGGCGACGCTCGAGGCGATGGCCTGCGGCTGCCTCGTGCTGACGACGAACGACGCCTTTTCCCCCGTGCTCGGCGAGCACGCCGCGCTCATGGTGCAGCCCGAGGCGTCGCCGGAAGCGCTGGCGGGCGCCATCGAGCGGCTCGCGGCGCTTTCGGCGGAACAACGACGCACGCTCGGCCTCAAGCTGCGCGAGATCGTCGTCGGAGCACACAGCCTCTCGAGGATGATGGACGGCATCGTTGCCGAGATGTCGGCCCACGTGCGGGGGCAGAAATGAAGAAGCACGCGCGAGCGGTGCGGCGCCTGAGCTACCTCGCGGTCGCGAAGGTGCCTGGCGAGCGTGCCCACAGCATCCAGATCGCCAAGACGTGCGAGGCGCTCGCGAGGCGACTCGACGAGCTTGAGCTGGTCGTCCCATGCCTTGGACAACGACGCCCGGACCGCAGCTTCCTCCAAAAGATCCGTCTCGTGCGCCCTGCGACCCCGAACTTCCTGCCGCTGGGCCGCTGGGCGCCGGGCTGGCTTATGCGCATGCTCTTCAACGTCCAGAGCACGATCTTCGCGCTCGTCGCGCTGGCACGCGCGCTCGTCGTCGGCCGGTTCGACGTGTACTACACCCGGAACCCGTACGTCGGGCTTGCCTTCGCGATCGCGTTCGGTCGGCGCACGGTAATCGAGCTCCACATGCCCGCCACGAGCGTCGGCCGACGAGCGTTGCTCCGTCTGTGCCGGCTCTTTCGATGCCGGTTCGTCGCGATATCCGATGCGCTGCGGCGGCAAACGGCCGATTGCCTGCGCGTCCGCCCCGACGAGATCGGCGTCGCGCACGACGGATTCGACCCCGCCCATTTCCAGCAACAGGTCACGCGCGCTGAGGAACGCCGCACGCTCGGCATCACAGACAAGGCCTTCGTCATCTGCTACGTCGGCAGCGCCGCAACGCTCGGCGCGGCAAAGGGCGTCCGTTTCATTGTCGAGGCGTTTCGGCGGGCGGCGCTTTCGGAAGCTTTGCTATTGCTCGTCGGGATCAGGCCGAACGAGGTCGTACCGCATGCCGAAGATGTCCGCTGCCTTGGCCGGATCCCCCAAAAAAATGTCGCGGCGGTACTCAAGGCGTGCGACGGCGCCGTCGTCTCCTTCCCCGAAGCTCCGGCCTACGCGCACGCGATGTCGCCGCTCAAGTTGTTCGAGTATGTGGCGGCGGGCCTGCCGATTCTTGCGCCGGATCTGCCGAACCTTCGCGAGGTCCTCGACGAGTCGTGCGCGCTTTTTGCGCGGCTCGGCGACGTGAAGGCCCTTGCGGACAACATGCGGCGCCTCTGGTCGGACGCCGAGCTGCGTTCACGACTCGGCGCCGCCTCCGCCGAGCGCGCACCACGCTACACGTGGGACGCCCGCGCCGAGCGCCTCCTTCGCTTCCTCCAGCCAGGCAGTGCGGGATAGCACACGCTCATCGAGGTTCTTCACAACTCCATCTCGGGCTGCGGCCCTTCGATTTCGGCGGTGGTTTCCTGAACCGCGAGCTGATCGAGCACCCGAAACGACCCGACGAACTGCACGAGCAACAGCGCGATCCACCACACGGCATAGGCCGCGGCGGCCCCCACAGCCGCGCCCACGAGCGAGTTCGACAACCACGAGCGCCCCGCTGCGGTCGCGCCGATGAGCGCGCCGACGCCGAGCGGCAGCGAGACGAGCTTGAGGCGCGCCGACCACCACACCTTGTCCGCTACCACGACCAGCGCGCTCAGCCCGACGCAGCAGCCGTCCACCACGAATCTCCCAAGCAGCACGTACGCGACCGCCGCCGCCGCGCTCGCCCAGTCCTTGCCGTAGAGGAAGCTCAGGGCCACGGGCAAGAACGGCACGCATACGGCCGCGACGGCCACGGCCACGGCGCCACCGATGATCGCCGCCTGCTTATAGTCGCGGCGGATACGTGCGATCTGTCGCTTGGCCTTGAGCTCGGCAAAGAACGGCAGCAGGCTCTTCGAGATGCCGAGGAAGACGAGCCCGAGGTTGCGCATGATGTTGCGTGCAAGGTTGAAGTAGCCCGCCGGCTCGGGCGAGGCCGCGAGCCGGCCCAGCACCAGCACCGGCACCACCTCGATGAGCTTCAGGAGCTGGCGGTCGAGCGTCACCTGCGCGCCGAGCTTGAACATCCGCCACCAGGGGGCGCGCACCGCCTCGCGGACCAGTCGCCCCAGAGGCGGCAGCACCTCGTCGCGCCGCGCATGCCACCGATAGATGCCGATGCCGAGGAGCGAGACGGCAAGCGTCGTCCCGACGTGCGCCCCCACGACGCCCCACAGGCCGAAGCCCGCGGCGATCACGGCGCCCACCGTCGCCAGCCGCAGCGCGGCGAACGCGACCTCGAACGTCGCCAGCGTCCTCATCCGGCGCATCCCCGCGAGGAGGGTCGCCGTGAAGCCGCGCCCCACACCAAGAAAAGCGGTCAGAAAGAGGACCCGGGCGTAAGGCCCGATACCGAGCTCAGGATTCATCAGGCGCGCCAGCCCGGAGGCAAAGATGAGGCCGATGACGGTGACGGCCACGCCAAGCACGACCGTCATCTTCATAAGGTAGGCGACCTGCCCGACGAACGCCGCGCCGTCCCGGGCGCCTCGTGCCTGGGCCAGGCCGCTGATCGAGGCCTTGCCGAGGCCCACGTCGCCGAGAATATTGATGAGGCCGTAGAGCGCAAAGACCAGCGCGTACCGGCCGTACTCGGCCTGGCCCAGGCCGCGAGCCAGGATGATCGAAGTGCCGAGGGCGCACACGGCGGACGTCACCAGCCCAGCCTGCATCGCCGCCGTGTCGCGAGCGAACCGTCCAAAGACGAGCTGTCGAATGCGCCCGACCATCCGTACTCCCTTCTGCGCCCACAATATAGCACAACCTCGTAGGACCCAGTACCGCGTGCACAGAATTCAAGGCTGCCATGACCCTTTTCTGGACATAGAGCTTGACACCGGCACCCGTCGAGCGTATCAATCACCGTTTCCGGTGCGGCCGCGGATCACCCTCGCGGCCCATCACGCCACCCAAAGGCAAGAACATGGGGGCTACAGAGAAAAAAACCTCGTACAAGGACACGGTCAATACGCCGCGGACCGACTTCCCGATGCGCGCCAACCTCCCCGAGCGCGAGCCGGAGCTCCTCGCCCGTTGGGAGACCATGGGCCTGTACGAGCGCATTCAGGAGCGCAACGCCAACGGCGAGTGGTTCTTGCTGCACGACGGGCCGCCGTACGCCAACGGCCACATCCACATGGGCACCACGCTCAATAAGGTGCTCAAGGACTTTGTCGTCAAGTACAAGTCCATGCGCGGCTGCCGCAGCCCGTTCGTGCCCGGCTTCGACTGCCACGGCCAGCCGATCGAGCACGCGCTGTTCAAGCAGATGGGCAAGACGAAGCACGACGTGGGCCGCGTCGAGTTCCAGCGGCTGGCGCGCGAGTTCGCCCAGAAGTGGATTGACGTCCAGACAGAGGAGTTCAGGCGCCTCGGCGTCCTCGGTGCCTGGAGCAGGCCGTACGTGACGATGGACCCGGCCATCGAGGCGGGCGACATCGAGCACTTCGGCCGGCTCTACCTCGACGGTTACATCTACCACGGCCTCAAGCCGACCCACTGGTGCAGCACGTGCGAGACGGTCCTCGCCGAGGCCGAGGTGGAGTACGGTGAGAAAACCTCGCCGTC
>Ga0180431_10003304_pt1 | contig 20898 bp, 19 predicted proteins | sample SS_ome_11_FD_132459 | JGI IMG/M metagenome (GOLD analysis project Ga0180431, IMG submission 132459) | Hypersaline lake sediment archaeal communities from the Salton Sea, California, USA - SS_1_MS_1 metaG | ecosystem: Environmental > Aquatic > Non-marine Saline and Alkaline > Hypersaline >...
CATTGTCAATAAGCTTTGCGCCATCATCAGGAGATATGTTGCCAGTCAGAACAGGAGCAATTGAAAATTCTGAGAGGACAGTCTGGAGAAACGGCAGTTGCACTTCAAGAGAATGTTCAGGGTTATGTGCTGCGGGATATTTGTGGGTATCTCCGATCTCATATACAGGAGTCAGCCCAAGAGGAGTATTCCATGCTTCCTGTCCTGATTCTGCAAGCCCCTCGAAATAGCCGTGATGGCTTGGGCCAAGAAGAATCAGTTTTTTCTGATTAGAAAGCAGCTTGTATGCATATGCTGCAACAGGAGCAGAGTAGATATATCCAGCATGAGGGACTATTATCCCCTTCAGGGCTCCGGGCAGCTTGGGCACATCTGCCTTATCCAAAAAATCTCTTATCATTGTTTCAAGTTCATTTTCATCTCCAGGATAAAAAGTTCCGGCAACAGCAGGCATTCTTATCATTTCCACACCCCCGAAATTTTTGCTTGGCACTTTGGGCATTTGCCATCTTCAAGATTGTTTGAGAGGACCATCATTGCTTCTCTTATAACCAATTCAGAATTGCATGATGGGCAGATTGTACTTTCATATTGTGAGTATGACCTTGGGATATTTCCGCAGTATACGGATTTGAGGCCGGCAGAAAGGCCGATCTCCCTTGCTTTGAGCAATATCTCAGGAGGAGTCCTCTTTGTTGAGAGCATCTTGTAGTCAGGATGAAATGCAGTAACATGCCATGGCATCTCAGGATCAACAGAATGCAGCCATTTTGCTGCTGCCTTAAGCTCATCGAGGTTGTCGTTCCATCCCGGTATGACAAGTGTTGTGATCTCGACCCAGATCCCCATTTTCTTTGCATATTCTATTGAATCTTTTATGTGCTCGAGCTCTGGAACATGGCAAAGCTCAGTGTAGAACTTCTGGTTGAATGCCTTCAGATCAATATTCGCAGCATGGATGCTTCCCACGAGCGCATCCCAGCATTCTTTTGTCTCATAGCCGTTTGTGACATAAACCCCCCGGATATCATGTTTTTTTGCAATCTCCATGACATCAAGTGCATATTCGGTAAATATTGTCGGCTCGTTGTATGTGAATGATATTGATTTGCAGTCAGATTCAATGGCTCCTTTTACTATGCGCTCAGGGCTCCACTTCTGGCACCTGTCAATATAATTCTGGAAATATTCCCTCCAGTGCTTTGGATCTTTTTCGCGGGCCTCGCGCGGAGCCTGGCTGATATCCCAGTTCTGGCAGAACTCGCAGGCAAAATTGCACCCTACAGTTCCAATTGAAAAGCTGCGCGTTCCAGGAAGAAAATGGAAAAGCGGCTTTTTTTCAATAGGGTCTGACCAGATCGCAACAGGCCGTCCATAAACAGAAAGCTTGAGGCTCCCGCCTTCATTGACACGGACCCCACAAAAGCCGGCAGAGCCTTCTGGGATTGTGCATCTGCGCTGACATGCAATGCACTGAATTGAAGTTCCCTCCAGCTTCTTTGCAAGCATCTTCCCCATGCACATCAATCCTAGACTAATGTTAAATATTTTCTTATTTTGGAAAAACACTAACTATAAAAGAAATAACTTCAAGGTAGGGAGTATGAGCAGCAAGTTTGAAGAGTTTTTGACAGGATATTTTAATGCAATAAAAAATGACGATCTTGAATTTCTGGGCAGGATATACCAGGACTGGCTTGAGACTTCAGGAGAAGTCCCGGAAGAGCAGAAGCCAGAGTTCACCAAAATGATAATGGGAGACCTCAAGCAGCTTGCAGAGCTGAAGATTGATAGGACAGAAGAGATCGGTGATTTTGACATCGTGTATATGAAAGTCGATGATGGCGAATTTTCACTTACTTTCAAGAAGAAAGGAGATTCATGGGTTTTCTTCAATGAAAAGAGCAATTTCACTCTCTTCAAGCAGGTCTATGCAATTTCATATGCTATCCAGGGCGGATCGCTCAGGGTTCTTTTCAATGGAAAGAGAACCATAGCAGCAGACAAGATCCAGAACTCCGGATTCAATTCAATAATCAATTCTGTCCTGCAGGTCGGGGAAAACGAGATGGCCCTTGAATCTGTTGATGGTAGTGAGCTTACGGTTTCGCTTGCAATCAGCAGTGCAAAGCCAGGGGAAGTGATTTCTACTGATCAGGGAAATGTCCTCAAGTGGGAAGGAAAGGTAAAGGAACCTGTCAGCCTGAAATTCACTGCAGAATAAAATCTGAATTATGCATATGGTTCATATGAAGTGAGAACGTCTCAATAACAAAAGTTTAAATATATATTTATCCATATATTGTAACATTAAAGGTGAATTGATTGACGTTACTCAGAAAATATCCTGTGAAAAGAGCAAGTAGCGCTCCTGCTACTGGAAAGCTTCTCTACCAGCACCTCATGAATAAACTAGGAGAGCCGGCAAGAGCAAATCACAATATATGGCATGCTGGGGAGGATGCTAAGCTAAAACACCCGACCAAATTTGCTTTCAGAGGACAAATTCCAAAAGGAAAAGCTCTTGAGCTCAAAAGTCTATCTGGAAGAGATATTGCTGAAGGAGAAACTGCACAGAGAACTGAAAGAGGAACAACACTTTATACTTTCACTGGTTCTGAGTGGCCTGTTCTTGTTTCGGATTTGTCTGATTCTGCTAGAGAAGACCTTGGGATACCTGCTAGCGCAAGAGATAAAGACAAAGTTTTCAATCCCAATTTCGTAACTTATGACGAGTTGAGCCAAGAGACAAAACTTAGTAATGAACTGGCAGTATTGTCATTCATAAAAGGATTTAGCAGCTATTTGGGAGGATTGAAAGGAAAGACTAATTATTCAGAACTGGATGTTTTGAAATTTATTCGGGCATGCTTCGAAGATCTGAGTGGTCAGGAGATGATGCATGTACTTCATGGCAACCATATGGCATGGGTAGTTCTTGCTTATATTAGAGAAAAAGGCAATGTGTCTGGAGACGTTTCAACAGAATTCCATGCCCAAAATCCAGTAGATTTTTATATTAAGGATCTAGGCACAATACTCCCGGCAATGTTCCACGCTCTTTCCCAGTTAGGCCAAGACCCGGTTCAATACCATGATCAGCTTGACATTGAAATATGGGGAGCAAAAGATGCTGCAGAGTATATGAGAAAGTTTATGCCAAAATAACCTTTTCCTGTTTTGATTCAAAATAATGCACCGTGCGGAAATGACCTTTGATTGCATTTAAGAATATAATTTGCGAATGCTCTTGATGAGCACAGTTACACTCTTTGGCGGAGTTGGCGAAATCGGCGGAAACAAGATTCTTCTTGAAGATGGAGCAACACGCATATTTCTTGATTTTGGACAGTCTTTCGGACACTTGGATGATTATTTTGCAGAATACCTGCAGCCAAGAACCCGTTTCGGACTAAGGGACCAGTTTGCACTTGGGCTGATGCCAAAGACAAAGGGGCTCTACAATTCCTGGGCAATTGAAAAAACTGATATCGAATATACTGAACCAGAATACCATGCGGTTTTCATAACCCATCCCCACTATGACCATCTTGCGCATATCAGATATCTTGACCAGAAGATACCGATCCACATGGGAGAGACTGCAAAGACAATACTGCGATCAGTAAATGAAACAGGAAAGGCAAATATCTTCCATGAAAAGGAAAGCAGGACATATGACGGCACTGTAATTCCTGCAAACGATGTGCGGACATTCAGGACAGGGAGCAGGATAAAGATAGACGATATTGAGGTTGTCCCTGTCCATGTTGACCATTCTGTTCCAGGAGCCTATGGATTTATTGTGCACACAAGCAAGGGTACGGTATGCTATACCGGAGATATCAGAAAGCACGGAAACAGGCCGGAGATGACCAGGGACTTTATTGAAAAGGCAGCTGAAAGCAAGCCTGATGTTCTGATCATTGAGGGAACGCGCGTTGCTCCTGCAGAAACAAGGAAGAATTATTCTGAATCTGCTGTTTATGAAAAAAGCTCTGAAATTATCAAAAGAGATGAGATTGTTCTTGCAATGAGATATCCAAAGGATCTTGACAGGTTCAGGACTTTCTACAATGTTGCAAGGGAAAGCGGAAAATACCTGGTGATAAGCCTCAAGACCGCGCATATGCTGCAGTCATTGAAGGATGATGGAATAGGACTTCCAGAGCCTTTTGGAGATGAGACAATAAGAGTTTACAAGAGGGAGATGAAAATCTACAAGGACTGGGAGAAGGCCTGGCTCGATAAATGCGTTGACTCCAGGTGGATTTCTGAAAACCAGAAAAAGATAATATGGGAGCTTGACTTCTTCCAGCTCACTGAACTGGTTGATGTAAGGCCCAGTCCAGGATCCTGCATCCACTCAATGAGCGAGCCGTTTGAGGAAGATCCTATGTCCCAATTACAGGACAACGTGATGAAGAACTGGCTTGAGAGATTTTCGCTTGAGCATCATCAGCTTCATGCATCAGGTCATGCATCAATGGCTGAGATCTTTGAGATGATAGATGAAATCAGTCCAAAAAAGGTCATTCCGATACATACCCAGCATCCTGAATTATTCAAAGGAAATGCAATAGTAGCAGAAAAAGAAAAAAAGATAGAAATCTAGTCGCAGCAATTTTTGGATGTATCATTTTCAGACGATTTTGCTTCCTTGTTCTCTTCCCAGAGGGAGAATTGATTGTGCTCTGAATCAAGGCAGCAGATGAAATAGCCCATTCCCGGAACTGCTGTTTTTCCCATCAGAATCTTTCCGCCAAGCTCTTGGACTTTTTTGGCAGCCTCTTCTACATTCGGAACTCCGATATAATTGGTTGGCACATGGAAGGCTCCTTTCCTTTTCAGGATTCCTCCGCCAATACTGCACTCGCCTTTATCATTGGTTGTGCTCACCATCCAGTAGTCGCCATCTGCTTTCCCAGAAGGATTCCCGACGTTCTTGATTTCCCATCCAAAAAGCCCTGAATAGAACTTGCTGGCCCGCTCCACATTATCTGCAGGTATTTCAAAATGTACAATTGTTGGCATTTTATCACCTGTTCGAGATAAGCGTGGCTGCTTTAAATTCTTTTTGAGAGGGCATATTTCCGCAGAAATGGTATTTTGTGTTTTTGGGTTATGTTTATATATAAGGTCAAACATATTATACATATGAAGAAGTTTTGCCCTACTTATAATGATGCAAAAAATTGGAAAGGAAAGATCGAGAGAGAGTATAGGCTGTCCCATGTCGAAATCCAGAGATTGCAAAAAGAGATCCTAGATAGAGATAAGAACAAATGCCAGTATTGTGATTTTGAAGGAGAAAAATACCAGACAATAAATCATATTGATGGAGATCCACAAAACAATGCAAAATCAAATCTTGCAACAGTCTGCCCTATGTGCAAACTCATCCTGAACACGGACTATGGCTGCAACATTGAAGGTATCGTATGGCTGTATACCTCAGCAAATGTTTCACAGAAAAAGATCATACAGATAACCCGCCAGATGAGAAGCGAGGGAAAAACAGATGACCAAATAATACGCCATCTTGGGCTCAGGAACAAGGTTCCATTTAAGCGTGATAGAACATATCTTGAGAGGCTGTTTGGATTTGTCTCATCATGGAGAGGTTCTCTTGGCCATGCTGAAGAAGCTCTAGAGTATGGCTATGAAGCCTGATTTTGATCCACCATATCCAATCTTTTAATTTTATCAAGAATCTGAAGATCTGCTGCAGCAAAATCATATTTTTTCAATTCTTCCAGGCTGACCCATCTTGAATCCTGGACATCTATATTCTTCAGCTCGCCGGAGTGGAAGGTTGCGAGGAATGCAAGGACAACTACGTGATGGTCTTTCCCATAAACATGGGATGCAACTTCAAATATTCCATGGATTTTTATCTTAATGTTCAGCTCTTCGAGTATTTCACGATGCAGTGACTGCTCAGGATGCTCGAGGAACTCAACCTTTCCGCCTGGAAATTCCCATTTGCCAGCTTCAAATGAGCTGCTGTCTTTTCTCTGGGTAATCAGGAATTTATCTCCCTTCTGGATAATTGCAGCAGTAACAAGAACAGTCATGCAGCAATTGTAGTACCTGAGGTTTATATGCCTTTTATCAAGGCAGATCAGTAATATTGATATCCGAACATTGTTCCAAAGACCAGCACAAGACCCATTATCAGGATCAGCACAAGAATCTGCGGAACGACCATTGCAACTGCTGTTTTCCAGAAATCAAGCTTGTTGATCTCACGGATTCCACGGAAAGTATTTCCAAAGGCAACAAATCCTGCCAATGTACCGATGCACGGCACCCAGCCAAGCAATAGAGATGCAGTTGATCCATAGATATACATCTGAAGGGTGTCAGTAAGAGGACGTGTACATCCAAAGAACTGGAGGATCATGTGGGTTGCAAGTGAAAGGAAACCGTAAACAAGAGGGATCATTACAAAAACGATGATTGCAACTACGATTGAGTCGATGACAGAACCGTATGATATGAAATCAATAAGAAATGAAAATCCGGTATACATGATAACAAGCAACAACAGGTAGGATAGTGAAAACCTGAATCCGTTTTTTAGAAGTGGCTGGAAATCTTTTTCATTGACGACCCAGATTGCCTTTCTGATCATAGTTGCGTATTCGTCCATAAGGGGAAATGAGAAGGGAATCATTTATAATCCAATGCAGAGAGCGGCTCGCTTGGGCATTCTTCTATTCCAAGTTCCGCGCAGATCTGCTCAAAAGTAACCTCCTGATCCTGCTGCCTCCTGAAATGATAAAGATGTCTTGGGCACTTGTTTCCAAAGCCGCCAATGGTCTTGTGGAAGTTTGTTCGCATCCGCGCGCATACATACCTTGCAAGATGATCAGGATAATATGCAACATCCCAGATCTGAAGGTCATTTACCCACCAGAGTTTCACTGGCCAGTAAAGAATCCTTGATGAGACATCGCGGTCAAGCAGCTTCCAGTCTTCTGGAGTTGGACTTTGCTTTTGGACTCCGTCGCCATTTTTGAGAGCATGTTCAAGCTGAAGTAAAAAACTTGCGCTTGCATCCATCCGATCAAGAGTAGTGAGTTTCCTTGATCTGAGCCTTCTTCGAAGTTTAATCCGGTTCTTATCTCCGATATTATGTTCAAGCGATGCTATCTGCACGACTATTGTCATTGGCATTTTTTCGATCAGTTGAAAAACACTGGAGAGATTTTGCGGGTTTTCATCAAACATCTGAAGAAGGCTCTTTGATACTTTGAATCTGATTTCATTTGAATCAAAGTATGGGCACTCGCGGATTGTTTTTGCAATTCCCGGAAACATTTTTGTTCCGTCTTCAAACCTTGAGTTGTCAAAAAACCTCATACGATCTTCAAAGTCCCTCTCCTTGGACCTAAAATCACGGACAGATTTTGAGACTGCATCAAGTTTGTCTGATAATGAAAGTGGAACTGTCTTTGCAGTTTCGCATGGCGCGCACTTGCATGGGGCTGTTACTATTGGCTGCTGCACTATCTGCTCTGGACATTCTGCTTGTGGGGTGCATGCAAGTGCTGAGACTAAAGGCAGTGCTGCTGCAGCCATCCTGATTTTCCTTGAAACAGTAATTCTTCTTTGCAGTGCTTTCATAAATACCAATCCAGCATAGAATTACAAATAGTACAACTATTTATTCATAACTATTGACTTGTTGCACTTTCAATCCGGTCTCTCAGCTCATCTGCTTTTCCCTGGTATTCGGCAAGGCCTTTCCACTGCCCATCAATGAACTGGAACAGATCACTGTCGCTTATTATGATAATGGAATCACCTGGATAATATCCGCAATTCTCATTGTCATAGCATAGATTGAAGTCAGCTCCGATCCTGCCGGTGTATTCACCTGTCTGAGGCTCGAATGTCTTTGCTCCTTCAAGCAATGAGATGTCTTCCTTTGTTGCAATCTCATCTTCAGGCAGTGCGACAATGCAGTGCCCCTCAAGCCTTGATATTGTATAGCTCGTTACATAGCAGAAAACAACAGGATGATAATCCTCAAGCCTTCCAAGATCAACTGAAGTAGAATCATCATAATACCATTCCTTCTCAGAAGTAGTGTGGACTATGAATGTGCTTCCAGGCTCAGGTTTCCATCCGATCAGATCAGGGTTGTCTTCATAATCATTTAGAAGCGCTTTTAGAAAAATAGAATAATCCTCGCAGTCTCCCCCGCCTTTTTCTATCATCTCATCAATTGAATTGAGCTTGTCATTTGGCTCATCAATATATGTAAAGCCGATGTGGCGGTCCATGAAAAGAGGAATGCATGCAAGATTAAGCTCATCATCTTCCATGCATTTGCGATTCGAATATGAAATGAAATATTCGCTCTCCGCGCTCATCTTGGAGTTTTCAGAGAGCCACTGCAGCGAATCATTGAGAGAGCTTTCGATATTTTCAATGTCAGAAGAAAGTTCATTGAATTCTTCTGTATATTCTTCAAGTGTTGTTTGTTTTGACTGGAGCTCTGCTTCTGTTTCGTTTAGTTTTTTCTCGGTTTCAGAGAGATTTTTGTATAATGAAGTGAGCTCGATTTCCCTCTCGCTGAGGTTTAGCCTTAGGCTGCTAAGCTCTGCATCCTTCTGGGTTATGTTTGATTTCAGAATTGAGATCTCCTGCCTGAGAGACTTCTCCTGATTCTCATGTTGCTCCTGAGACTGTATAATCTCTTCCTTGAGCGAATTGTTTTCAAGGAAAAGAAATGTAAGGCCGGCAGAAACAATGAGTAATAAGATAATTGAAATGGAGAGAAATACAGGCATCATTTTTTTCATAAGCTGAAACTTTACGCTCAAGAGTTTAAACTGTTTGGCTGCTGATTCAGCATTTGCCGGATTCCTGGTCATAAATGCGTTTTATGAAGAAAAATGCAAGAGGATCCTGAAGTACCAGTGCAGCAGATTCAAGAGCAAGGAATGATGATTTTGAAATAGTCAGATCATGGCTCATGATTCCTGAGATAAGATGATTCACAAATGGAGAGATGTTTTTTCCTTCCTTTGCATAGTCTGTGAGCAGATCAATAGTATCGCGCACTATCTGGGGATTTTCATGATCAAGCAGCATGAAGATTTTTTCATGATCGGATTTTGACATATAATGATCAGCAAGAAGCGAAACAGCAACGCTGAGAGTTGCTCCATCAAGCTGCTCCAGCGCATTTTCCAGGCAGGGGATTGCATCAGATATATCAGCCCGCGCAACAAATGCATCATAGAGCCTTGCAACGCCTGTTCTGATCATGTCGGGATCCCGAAGCATGAGAACAGACTGCTCAACATGGGATTTGGGATTCCTTGAGACTTCTTCGACTGATTGCTCCATGGCAATGAGAGTGAGCAGAATCTCGTCATGGGCCGGGTTTCTCTGGATTGGCTCGCACTTCACATCTAGTGTAATAGCAGGTTTAGCTGGTCTCATCTGAGGTTTTGCATATTTTTTTCTGGCCATGATGATAATATTATGTGGGAATAAGATTATAAATATGATATAATTTGTATTTTGAATGAGGAGAGTTTATAAAGAAAAACTAGATAAGTGCTAGAAAGTGCTAAAAGCAGAAAAACCCCTGCTTTTCCCCGAAAGCTTTATAAATTAGTAGAATCATAAGTAGAATCCGCTCTAATTTGTTTTAAGGAGCGCCTTCCTGAGGCGCGTTGAATTAAACTAGCCAGAGACTCTCTCATCTCGAGAGAAATTCATGCGTATGAAGTGACAACAAGATATTAATAGTATCTGGGAAAAGTGAAAAACACTAAAATGAAAGTTATATGCTGTATATATCATATAGTGGATGGCTTGGCTTGTGCCCGCACGCCTACGCGGCAAGCGGCGAAACGCCTTGGGTAGACGCACGCAGTCTGTGATCCAAGGGTTTAGGTGCGCGCAGTAATGCGCAAGAACCCCCTGAAATGAAGCATCTTAGTAGGGGGCGGAAGAGAAATCAATTGAGATTCGGTTAGTAAAAGCGATTGAAAGCCGAATAGATCACGCTGAATTCCAGCATAGTAATATGTTGGGAGATGTGGCGGGGAGTATCCATTTTGTGAGTTTAAGTCCTCTGGAATGAGGCACCATAGCGGGTAATAGTCCCTTGTGCGAAGCAAAGCGGAATGATCCGAATAAGAGTATGGTCCGCCTGAATGCGGGCAGGAATATGGGTGTAATCAACATCCAAATCTAAATATGGGGCGCAAGACCGATAGCGAATTAGTAGCGCGAGCGAATGCTGAAAAGCACTGGGGGACCAGTGTGAAAAGTACCTGAAATTATATGATTACAACATGGCAAGGCATGAAAGCGTAGGCTTATGGAAGGGTTCTAGGTAACGAAAAACCCGACATAGGTTTAGCAGTGTTTTGTCTTTCTTCTCGAAGCAAGAGCCAGGGAGTTATGTGATGTGGCGAGATGAGAATCGAAGCGAAAGCAATAGTCCGCAGCCTTCGGGTGAGGGACGTCGTTGTAATTTGCGATCAGTCACATTGTATAGACTCGAAGCCATTGTGATCTACGCCTGAGCAGGGTGCAGTCAACCTGACGGTTGATGAAAGCCCGCAACTAGTGGTGGTATATTCCCCTTAGGTGACTTGGGTGTAGGGGTGATAGTCCTGTCGAACATGGCAATAGCGAGTTCCCTTTGAAGTGTGTCTTAGCACAGCGTTTCTGGAGATAGATACAGGGGTAGAGCACTGATTGGGTGGAGCGGCTCCGAAAGGTGTCACCAGCCTCTCAAACTCCGAATACTGTATCATCATAGAAGGAAGCAGTGGCGATGTCTGGAGTAAGTCTGGCGTCGTTTACGGGTTCGACCGTACGTGGGGTTAAGGGCCCTAAATGCTAGTTAAGTGTGAATCCACAAGGAGTCTCTATTCAAAAACAACCGGGAGGTAGGCTCAGAAGCAGCCACCCTCTAAACAACGCGTAATAGCGGACCGGTCTAGAGTGCAGATTCTGAAAATTCACGGGACTAAACTAGCTTCCGATACCTCACCAAGGCCAAAAGCCTTTGATTAAGAGGGCGAACGGGTTGCGCCGAAGATAGGCGGTGACGTCTATTGGAGCGGCCTGTTATGAACATCCTGGTGTTAGTAGCAGCATATCCGAGCGAGAATCTCGGACACCTTATAGAGCAAGGATTCCTCAGCCACGTTCTTCAGCTGAGGGTTAGTCGATCCTAAGGTCCTCGGTAATTCCAACGGACCGAAATTAGGGAATCCGGTTAATATTCCGGAACTATAGAAGTAGGCGCGGTAACGCAAGCCAGTTTTTTACATCTTTGGATAGGTCGAGCGTCTTCGGACGTCTGAAGGGAGTAGGTCCTCGGAGTCTCATTGTGAGGAGAAGAGGATGAAACCCGTAGGGATAATTCGATTGAATCCAGGGATCCATGAAAAGTAAAACTGGAACGATCTTCTATATTCGTACCAAGAACCAGTACAGGTGCTCTAGCTGAAAAGGCTAAGGTGTGGCAGGATAACCCATGTTAGGGAACTCGGCAAATTAGCCCTGTAACTTTGGAAGAAGGGGTGCCATAGTATGAGTAATATTGTGGCTGCAATTACAAGTGGAGTGCGACTGTTTACCAAAAACACAGGTCACCGCAGAGCCGAAAGGCTGAGTATGGTGGCTGACGTCTGCTCACTGCTAGTACCTGAATACCGGTTTCAACCGGAGGAAGGGCTGGTAAAGAGCGGGGGTAACTCTGACCCTCTTAAGGTAGCGTAATACCTCGCCGCTTAATTGGCGGCTTGCATGAATGACGTAACGTCGCTCCAACTGTCCCAACATGGGACCTGGTGAACTCACTGACCGGTGAAGATGCCGGTAACTCCCAGAGGGAAACGAAGACTCCATGGAGCTTTACTATAGTCTGATGTTGTAATATTGAGCTTGCTACCAAGCGTAAGTGGGAGCTGTTATGTCATGCCTTCTGGGGCATGGATAGGCGCCAATGTTACACCACTTAGTTGGTTTGATATTGCTTACTCGCAAGAGGACAGCGTCAGGTGGATAGTTTGGCTGGGGCGGTACGCCCTCGATAAGGAAACAAGGGCGCCCAATGCTTTGCTCATTCCGGTCAGAAATCGGAAGTAGAGGGTTAAACACAAATGCAAGGCTGACTGTATTTCGAAAAGCGTGGAATGCAGAGACGAAAGTCGGGGTTAACGAACCTTGAAATCCCTTTGATGAGGATTCAAGCTGTCAGACAAGCTACCCTGGAGGTAACAGGCTCGTCGCGGGTGAGAGTACACTGCGGCGTTAGTCTAATCGTTTTCACTTTTAAGGACTAACTCGCGTACTTATCGACCCCGCGGTTTGGTACATCGCTGTCGGCTTGGGATATCCTGGTCGTGTAGGAGCGGCCAAGGGTTGGGTTGTTCATCCATCAAAATCCCACATGAGCTGGGTTCAGTACGTCGCGAGACAGTACGGTAGTATCTCCTGGGAGTGTAGCTCCTTGAGAGTAACGATCCTTGAGTACGAGAGGAACGAGGATCGGGCGCCTCTAGTCTATCGGTTGTGATTTGCATTGCCGAGCAGCCACGCGCCACGTTGATAAGACCTGAAAGCATCTAAGGTCGAAGCAACTCTCAAAACGAGGGAGCAAATGCCACGGATAGTAGATCCGTTTGATAGGATTGTGGTATAAGAAGCAAGGTTCGCCGAGCTTTTCAGCCAGCAATTACTAACGGCCTAATACATATAACTCTCTAAACCAGGCTATTGATTATCTTGTTGTCACGTCATCCATGTTATCTAGAATGATGCTCTCTTTTTCTTATTTTATCAGAATAGCGAAAGCCATGTTTTATTTAGCTAAAGGCTCGAATATTCTGATGATCTCATCATAGCTCATTCCAGCTAAACGATTATATTCAGCATTCAATAGCTCTCGTGATTTTATTCTGATTGATTCAAGATCTGATGAAGAGCTCAGTTCTCCCAATTGTTTGAAAATTTTATATCTGGCATAAGAGTGAGCAAGCCTACTCGGAATATTTTTTTCTTTTTTCTTAAATAAGGCATCGGCAATCTTCATTTCAACGAATATTCCATCCACATAAGGTTCAAATTCTCTTGAAATTACTGATGATAGATCCTTAGTGAAAACAAGTTCTGACAGAAATGCTCGATATTCTGCACCCACTGTAGTATCATTAATCCCTAAAGAAGTATCAAAAACGTGTTGTAGTTCATGATGAATGACCATCTCTTCGTCAGAATCAAAAAGCATGTCACTACCAAAAGCCAGGCCATTAAAACCTGCCTTTTTAAGCTCTCCTTCAGCTATCACATATCCAGGTACATTGCCAAGAACAAAGGATTGACTAAAGGGCAGTGGTAAGTAGCTGCCATCTTTAAAAAGTCGATAAACTCCAAGATTCTCCAATAGTTCTTTAGACAGAAGAGACACGTATTCCCAGGGATCTTGCCCATCACTAAAAACTACCATGTTTTCCTCATGTTTTTTGCAAAATTCAGGATATTCCTGATTTAGAATAGCTTGGACTCTGAGTAGATCTCCCACCACTGCAGATAAAACTTGAAATGCATCTTCTATATTCCCAGTATAATATTCGCCATAATCAAATTCTGTTCCCTGTAGCGCAAGCTGTTTCATAACAATTTTTGCGAGATTTTTTATTTCTTCATCGCTTTTTGCTCCTGCACAAATCATTTTTGCAACTGATTGGACATGATCTGGAACTTCTTCAAATTCAACTTTCCGATCGCCGGAGAATATTTTTACCCTGCCAAGAAATCCATAAATATCCATTGCTGAGACTAATCTAAAGAACTGTTTTACTTTTCTTGATCTTATTGAAGCTTTTGCAAGATTTGCAATTAATCTAAGTTTATCATCTGTGATCTCTGCTTGCCCTTCAACAATAAATTCTGGATGTCCGCCACTACATAAAAACTGCAGTTCATCAAGCTTACCTTCTAGTTCCAATTTAGCAGAAACTGCTGCAACTCCATGCACAACCTTTTCTTGTGTCTTCTTGTTTTTAGGAGGCAGGACATGTGCAAATATCCCATCAAGTTTTGGTAATGCTGATCGAACTTCCTTTGGCAAAGTTCTATTATGAAGGGCCGATCTGAGCAGCTTTCTTTGGAATCGTAAATTTTTATTCATATTTTTCCCTTTTTTGAAATGAAGCTTGGGAGATAACTTCACCTATATGCATCAACTACAACAGTTAGCACTAATATAACCACTGATAGGATTTTTTGACAAAATAACAATTTTCAATGATAGTTTGTAAATTTATTCAGATTAACGACAAAAAGAAAAATAGGCCAGGGAAAGGCCATTCTTTTTAATAGTCAGGCGCAATCTATAGCTCAATGCTGCTTCGAAACCTTTTGATCTACGTATTCATTGGAATTATCATAGATGTGCTTCTATCTATTTTTTCCAGGGATTACAATCTGCCAGTAGTCAATTTTCCGCTGATCAGGTTTGTCATCCCGCTTTCAATAGGTTTTGTGTTTGAGCGTGATTATGTCGAGAGAAACTGGCGAAGGCCAAGGGACATTCTTCCTCTGATTCTGATCATAATCGTAATTGGCCTGATTCTCTTCAGTCCAATAGGCCATGCTGTTGAGCTTTTTATTGAATCAGAATATTTTGAGACCATGAACATGCATCTTCGCTCTATTGGGATATACATATTTGATCTTATCTCAGATGTCTTCATATTCTTCGTAGTAGGTATGGTTCTAAGTAAGATTGCAGAATTATCAAGAAGGCAGCCGAAGCCTCGCAATCAGCACAAATGAAAACATAAGGCCGGCAAGGAGATAGAGAAGCTCCAGCTGAAGTATGAAACCAAGAGCAATGAGAAGCAGCGCAAGCGCTGCCCAGAGCCTTCCGCTGCTGTTTTTGCTAGTTAGCCTCTCTGCAGGGCTAAAGCCGAATGAGAGGAACAGAACACCAACAAAAACCATGGGAATTGAGAAGTAGAAATTAAACTGCAGGGAGCATATTGCTATGAACATGGTCACAACAAGGGAAATGACAAGATTCATGGAAAAATACATAAATGCCCTAAGCTGCCTGGTCCAGAGGTGCTCAAAGACAAAGTGGCCGCCTTTTTTCCTGGATTTGGATTTGGTAAAAGGAGCAATCAGAAACCCTAGTATGATACTGATTATAAGAAGGCCGAAGACTGCAAGAAGAATGAGGAAGAATGCCTGCTGCCACCTGCTGACATATTCTGTGAGGGTGGAGCCTGTCACAAAAGAAAATACAATGATAAGGAGGCCGGAAATTCTTGCAAGTATCCTGAGCATGAATTCTAGCTACTTTTATAAAGTCTATAAGTCTATTGGTGTTTATGAACAGGATAATCAACGAGGCAAAGGTTCCCTTTGCAGTATTTGTGATTGTCGGAACTGTTTTTGACCTTCTTGCAAATAGCGAGTGGTTTAGCTTTTACTTCGTTGGCTTTGCAATAGAGATTGCAGCAGTATTCTACTTTTCATACAGGTGCAGCAAAAAGGAGACCATCCTCAACTGTTCACTATATTCTGTGATTTTCGCGATCCTCGCAGTTCTTGCAAATGCAGCCATATATGCAGTGTTTCTGGTGGTCTTTGGAATGATGATCGACGCAGTAATTGAAAAACTGATCCGCAACGTCAGCCTGGCACTTGTCCTGTTTGCAGTAATCGGGCTTTTGGTTGGCGCTCTTGCCAGCTTTTTGAGGAAAAGAGTACTCAAGTATTAAAAATTATATATGCGATTTAGGTCTTCAGATAGGCTGGGAGCAGTAGGTCCAGTCCTTAATATCCAGAGGGTTTTCAAATGAAAAACGTAATGTGGTTTAAAGAACTTGATAAAGGAAGCTTGGCTGAAGCAGGGGGAAAGGGAGCAAACCTGGGTGAGATGTATCAAAATGGATTTCCGATACCTAATGGATTTGTTACCACAAGCGGTGCATATTACAAGCACCTCGAGGCAAACAACCTGAAAGAACCGATATCCCAGATATTATCAAGCTTAGACGTTAATGACCATGACAAGCTGGTTGAAGCAGCAGACAAGATCAAGAAGATGATCACAGACGCCCCGATGCCAAAGGATATTGAGGAGGATGCAATCAAGGCATATGAAGAGCTCAATGCAGCAGACGGCCATGAGGTTTATGTCGCTGTTCGAAGCAGCGCTACTGCAGAAGACCTTCCAACAGCAAGTTTTGCAGGACAGCAGTCCACATACCTGAACGTCCATGGAAAGGAAGGACTTCTCAAGGCAATCAAAGACTGCTGGGCATCACTCTTTGAACCAAGGGCAATCTTCTACAGGGTAGAGAACAAGTTCGAGCATATGAAAGTCGGCCTCTCTGCAGTTGTCCAGAAAATGGTCCAGAGCGAGAAGGCAGGAGTTGTATTTACTGTGGATCCGCTATACCAGGACCATGACATAATTTCAATTGAAACTGCATATGGACTTGGAGAGGTTGTTGTCAGCGGCCAGGTTACTCCTGATACCTACAGGGTGAGCAAGGGAAAAATGGAGATTGTAGACAAGCACGTCGTAAAGCAGCCATGGATGCTCATCAAGATGGATGGGAAGAACAAGAAGGTTGAGATAAAAGAAGAAGCACAAGGAAATCAGAAAATTACTGATCTTGAGATCATGGATCTTGCAAAAGAATGCAAGAGGATTGAAGAGCATTATGGAAGGCCTCAGGATATTGAATATGGTTTTGAAAAGGGGAATCTGTACATCGTACAATCCCGTCCAATAACCACTTTGGACAGTAGTGAAGAGAGCGGCAGTGGGGGTGAAAAAGACATGGAAAAAACAGATATATCAAAAGCAAAGGTTCTGGTAAAAGGTTTGGGGGCAGCCCCTGGAATTGGAATGGGAAATGTCAGGATAATCAAAAGTTCAAAGGAAATCAAGGAACTGCAGAGGGGAGAAGTTCTTGTAACAGAGATGACAACTCCAGACTTTGTTCCTGCAATGAAAAAGGCATCTGCAATTGTCACAAATACAGGAGGAATGACAAGCCATGCTGCAATTGTCAGCAGAGAACTTGGAGTTCCATGCATTGTCGGCTGTGAGGATGCTACAAACATCCTCAAGGATGGAATGGAAATCAGTGTTGATGGAAGCCATGGCATCGTATATGAGGGTTTGGTTTCTGCTCCTGAGGCCAAAAAAGCAGCAGGAACTCCAGGAACAACCATGGCATCACCTGTAACAGGAACAAAAATCTACGTTAACCTTGCTGATGTTGATCAGGCTGAAAAGATCTCAAAATACCCATGCGATGGTATCGGGCTCCTTAGAGCAGAGTTCATCATTGCAGACATTGGAGTCCATCCAAGAAAAATGCTCGAAGACGGAAGAAGAGAGGAATTTGTTGATAAGCTTGCCGGAGACCTTCAGAAATTTGCAGCAGCATTCTATCCAAGGCCTGTTGTCTACAGGGCAACAGACTTCAAGACAAATGAATACAAGAATCTTGAAGGCGGAGCAGAATACGAGCCGCATGAAGAGAACCCGATGATGGGGTATCGTGGCGCTGCCAGATACCTGAAAGAGCCTGAAGTATTCAAGATGGAGCTTGATGCAATCAAGAAGGTAAGGGAAGAATTCCACCTCAAGAACCTCTGGCTCATGATCCCGTTTGTAAGGAGAATCGGAGAGCTTCGTGCAATCAAGCAGGCGCTTCATGAAGTTGGAATTTACAGGACCAGGGATTTCAAGCTCTGGATCATGGTGGAAGTTCCAAGCACAGTCTTCCTCATCGATCAGTTCTGCGAGGAAGGAATCGACGGGGTTTCCATTGGAACAAATGACCTTACCCAATTGACACTTGGAATTGACAGGGACAATGCAACTCTTGCAAAAGGATTTGATGAGAGAAACGAAGCTGTTCTTCGCGCTCTGAAGCAGGTTATAACAACATGCAAGCGATATGGAGTGACTACTTCGCTCTGCGGACAGGCCCCATCAGTCTATCCTGAATTTGCAGAGGCTCTTGTCCAGTTTGGAACAACATCCATGTCAGTCAACCCAGATGCAGTAACTAGAACAAGGAAGATTGTTGCAAGTGCAGAGCAGAGGATTATTCTCGATCGGCTGGCAGGCCTTACAAAGGATGTTGACAGCCTCAAGACAGTAAAACTCGAAGACGAGTAATTTTTTTCTTTTTTTTAAAATAAAAAAAATTAATTGAGCAGTTCCAGGAAGTCCGGAGTGACTGCTGCATAAGCATCCCTACTCCAGTGCGAATCTCCTGGATTTGCCTCATATCCTGATTTTAAGCTGCCGTCGCTTGCTGCAACCGTGCCATAGAAATCCATTACTTCTATTCCATCACGCGATGCTGCAAAGTCATTTAGCCAGGCATTGTAGTCCCTGTGGTCAGATACGAGCAGGGGGTCATTGTATTCCGGAACCATTGGAAGTGCATTTCCAACTATGAGCTTTCTGTTTCTCTTAGTTACGACTTCATCATACATTGTCTCGATATAGCCTTTGTTTCTCTCAAGAAGATATCCACTCTCATCAGGCTCAAAATCAACAAAGCAGAGCTTGAAGAAGACAACATCTGAATCATAAGTGTCAAGAGCCTCAACTGCAGAGTTGGTGATCTCTGGAGGATAATCAAGCTCATGATAGATGAAATCATGGCCCTGGTAATGGCCCATTACTGTTCCGTCATAGCAGTCATCATCAAAGCAGGTCCACTCGAGCCCCATGTAGTCTTCCATCCAGTAATATGTGACTGACCTGCCTAGCATAAGAACATCAGCACTTTGAAGGTCATTTTCAAGGTCATTGTCTTCTGATATATGGCCCTCAGTGTCATTATCTTCTGCATGAGTAGAATCATCATAAGTTTCTTCAACTGGATCAGTAGTTTCAGAACCGCCATCAGGAGGAGTCATATTGTCTGTCTCCTGCCCGCCAGTTGCTGGGGAGTCTGCTTGAGGGCTTGTTGTACAACCTAAAAAAAGAGTCCCAATAATCAAAATCAATAGTATATTGTAATTCATGGGCTTTATGAAGAATAGAAAATAAATTAAAGGAGATTGCTAAGTTTAATCAGATTTAACGAGTTTTACCTGGTCCAGTAGATTTCTTTTTCTTAAAATAGTATATAGTCCAGTATCATGACTTCGAAGCTGACTAAGAGAGGCTATATTATTCTCAGATATAACTGCAGTTGCAGCCTGAACAAGTTCTGCATCATGCACTTTTGCCCATGATACTTGATTCTTTTCCAATCCGACATGATCAAGCAGTTTTCTTTTCAATAAAACAACAAACAGTCCATAATCAGCTTCTTTCAACTCAGATCTCTTTGTTATTCCATTTTCTTTAATAAATCTCTCTGCAGATTGAACAAGTTCGTCATCAGTCATTTCTGCCCAGGACATTTGTTTCTTTTCTGATCCAAGATCATCTAACAATCCAGGTTTCATCAAGGCACCAAACAAAGCAGGATCAGAAGAGACCAATTCTTTTGTTCCAACTATTCCACGATCTGCAATAACCTTTCTTGCTGCGTCCAGGATTTCAGCATCACTCATGTCTTTAGGTGATTTTAGCCTGTCTTGTTTTTCTTCAGCTCTAATATCCTCATGTAGTGGTTTTCTGCTTAGTAATCGACGCAACATAGGCCTAACCTTGACTGATTTGACCTTACTAACCAATCCATCGCTGCCAAAAACTTTTTTGGCCATATTCAGCATAACTTCTCTTCGTGTTTTTTTCATAGCTCTACCCCAATACTCATTTAGACACATTTATTATAACATAAGGTATATAAAAGGATGGTGTCTCCCAGAAGGGGGACAAAAAAATGTACAGTAAACTGATAATAAAATTTTTGTCAATATTACAAAAAAATTAAGTAAAAAAAATTCATTTTTTAAAACGCTTCTTCGATATGAATTATTGGAGAAATAAATGAAGATACTTTTACAATTTCCAGAAGGACTCAAGCAAAAGGCAAGAGAGCTTGCAGCAAAATACAAAGAAGAAGGCCACGAGGTTTTCCTTTCTGCTTCGGCTTGCTACGGAGCATGCGATCTTGCACTTGATGAGGCCAAATGGATAAAGGCAGACAAGATAGTCCATGTTGGCCACAATAAGTTCATAAAAAAAGATCTTGAAATTCCAGTAGAGTATATCCCATACCACGTAGATATTGACATTGAAAAGCTGGAGAATGTTCTTCCAAAGATTGAGCAGTTCGAAAAGATAGCGCTTGCAACAACAGTGCAGCACATCCACCAGTTTGAGGAGATGAAGGCATTTTTCGAAAAACATGGAAAGAAAGTATTTGCTGCGCAGGGATCAGTTGCCAAAGAAGTTGGACAGGTTCTTGGTTGCGATGCCACCTGCATAACAAAAGTAGAGGATCAGATAGATGCAGTTGTCTTTGTGAGCAGCGGAGCATTCCACCCCCTTGCAATAAACATCAAAAAGCCAGTGTTTGCTTTCAGTCCATATGACTTTTCAGTAGAGAATATATCTGATGGAGTGGAAAAGGTGCGAAAGAGAAGAAAAGGCGCTATTGCAAAGGCACTGACATGCAAGAGCTTTGGGATCCTGCTCAGCACAAAGCCAGGACAGTTTGCAATTGAAGCTGCAAGAAGTGCAAAAGAGGATCTTGAGAAGCATGGATTTGCAGTATCAATACTTGTTGCAAATGAGTTTGACCCACTATCAGTAAACAATTTCCTGGAATTTGACTGTTTTGTCAATACTGCATGCCCAAGAATCGCAGATGATCAGGAAAAATTCGGAAAACCTATTTTGAACATAGATATGCTTCGGGAGTTATTCGAGATAATTGATGCGAATTAGCTTGTGACAGCATGTCC
>Ga0180431_10003305_pt1 | contig 20895 bp, 18 predicted proteins | sample SS_ome_11_FD_132459 | JGI IMG/M metagenome (GOLD analysis project Ga0180431, IMG submission 132459) | Hypersaline lake sediment archaeal communities from the Salton Sea, California, USA - SS_1_MS_1 metaG | ecosystem: Environmental > Aquatic > Non-marine Saline and Alkaline > Hypersaline >...
AGGTGTGTTCACTCAAACTGATCCTTGACAAAATCGAAAGCTAGACAAGTATATGTATTTTGTTCTTGTTTTTGATCTGCAAGACATTTTCCCAAGGATCAGTTTGAGCGAACACACCTCTAGTGGTGAGGGCAAATTTATTTGCCCTCACCTCTAATGTTGCCACTATGGCGCATACGTGCTAGATCCTGCTCGAAACATGCTTGGCAGCAAGATGTGTGACCCAAGGTATGGCCACCAGACTCTTTCTTGGTGAGGCGACAGATGATACAAATCTCCTCCTTGGGCTGGGACATTTTTCACTCGCCTCAGATCGTTTTGAGGTTTGAGCCATCAGATCTATGTTTTGATCATGTCTGGTAAGCTTCCTCAATTTTGATCCCTCCTTTAATAAATGAAGAATGGCCTACCAGGTGGCCCTTCCAAGGAAAAACCTAAAACCAAATCCGTCTTTCGTTACCCCCATGTTGCGGGTGTCCCTTTTCAACAAGCCGTAAATCGCTATTTTGGTGCCTACCGCTACAAACGCCCCGTCGTAAAGTCGGAATGCAAGGGGCGCTCACCTCCCCCCTTTGCCAAACAACAAAACTTTGTCAGGTCCTACATTCGTCCTTCCACTCCTGGAGCTCCCTACCCCTTTGGCGGACTCTTCCTCTACCATGCGGCAGGGACCGGTAAGACTTGCGCCGCAGCCACCATCATGTCAAAGTTTTTATTCCATTTTGCAGACCTCAAATGGCGTGTGATTTGGGTGACTCGACGTACCCAAAAAACGGCCGTCTTGCGCGCCCTCTTTTACGACTTGTGTCTCCCAGAGTTGCGCTCCAAGGTCTTGGATTCGACCACTGAAATGTTTGGGACGCGCGTGGGACGCGAAAAAATGAAGAAGCTTCGTGAGGCTTACACTGCCTTTATGAAGGGGAGTGACCAAGAGACCCTAAAGTCTTTTCGACGACGCTATGTCAAGAAACTTCCTCAACAAAACATCATTACCTACGGGGATTTTGTAAGGGCGTGTGCCCGGTCTGCAACGCCTTCTGAATTTGCGGCACGCCTCGCCCATGACACTTCTGGCGGTCGTGCCTCCAAGAATGAGATTCGTGATCCCTTGCACAAAACCCTCATTGTGATTGACGAAGCCCACAACCTTTTCAACATGACTGATTTCAAAGACGCCGATTTCCAAACCCTTCACGAAACCAAGTTTGCTCCTCGCTTTTGGGCAGGTGCTCGTCCCATGACTGGTCTTTCAGTCATTGAGGCCGCCGTTTGGAATTCTTTTGCAGTGTCTGGGGATGAATCATGTCTTGTGGTGCCTCTCACCGCGACCCCAATGCCGTCTTCCCCAACAGACCTCTTGCGTCTTCTCAACCTCTTGATCAAGGACCCCACACGGCGCTTCCCCATTGATCTTTCCTCCAAAACGTCCCTCCTGGGGCGCTATGCGACAGCCTCGGGAGACCTTCGCCAAGGCATACCTGAAATGTTTACCAAGGCATCGAATGGTCTCATTTCCTATTTTTCAGGCGACAAGGATCCACGCTACTTTGCACTCAAGAAGTGGGGTTCTGTGATTGACATTTCCATTTCTCAAGTGACTATGGATGCCCTGTATGAATGCAAAGCCAAGCACAAGAAACGTCCAAAGCCTGGGCCCGACTTTGAAGGCAACCCCAATGACCCCCTAATTGCCTGCTACCGCCGAGTTGCAACCGTGGCGGGTGTGCGTGGAAAGATGTGCACAACGGAGCAAATTGAACGGGCCTTGACTGGGGAGTCGGCCGAAGCCTATGCCAAGCGTGAAGCTGCCAAGGAGGCCTATCGTGCCAGAGTTGACAAGGCATGGTTGGCCTACATGAAAATGCCCAAGGAGAAGCGTGGTTCCTTTGAGGAGCCGCCTCGGCCTCCAACCCTTGATCCTCCTCCTTCCACAGTGAAAAATCCCAAGGCTGCCCTTTCCAAGCTCAATTGCTCCACTGCCTATTCCTTTGTTGTCGACACGACGCGCGGTGGTCAGCCCTTCTTTACATGGAAATTATTGCGAGACAATATGTTTATGTACGCCCCCAAGTACTTTTCTCTGTTCAAGACCATCCAGCGTCTTGACAAACGCGACTTTGCCAAGGATGGCACCTTTTACAAACATTGCATCTACTGTGACACCTCTGGATCGGGTGAAGGGAGGTCCTTTGGATCGAAACTGGCGGCTGCCATGTTTATGGCCAAGGGCTATGCCATGGGTAAGCCTGGCGGTTCGGGCCGAAAGATTCGCTTCGTCAAGCCGGACCTCACTGGTCCTCCTCCCTTGACTTCCTTGACAAAACCCATGAAGAGATCCTTTGCCGTCCTTTCCTCGTCGACCCTCTATGGTGAAGAAAAAACCGAGTCACGGTCACGGGCAACTATTGCGGCATTTAACGACAAGAAGAATGCTTATGGGGACCATGTGCGTTTCATCCTGATTGATGACACGTACAAAGAGGGAACGGATTTATTTGACGTCAAGTACTTTCATTTTATGGAGCCCCCACAGTCGACGGCAACCCTACGTCAGGCCGTGGCACGCATCACGCGTCGGTGTGGTTCTCAGGCGTTGCCCTACACACCTCGTGGATGGATGGTTGAGGTCTATATGTACAGGGCAAAGTTTCGAGCCTCTCGACGCCAAGGCTCGGGAAATCCATACACGACTGTCTTTTCAGTGGTGCGCTCACTTTTTGATGCAAATACCTTGAGGGCCTTTCGCCTCTTTGACGAGTTTGAAAAACTGGCCATGGGGAATGCCGTAGACCGCCTGTTGAACGAAGCCGTTGTGAATTTCAAACCTGCTGGGAGATTCATGGGGGCCATTGAAGCCGGGACGGAGGTCATCCAAGACAAGGTGCCTCCACTCTATTAGAGCCTGGGTGTAGAATACGGATGGAAATCTGAGATAGGGCTCCGGTCAGATGAACTGACCGTTCGTATCCGTTAGCACTCATCCCTATGGTCTTTGGCCAAATTTGTAATAAACTGCCGTGATTTTAACAGAATTACTTTATTTTCGAGTATCAATTCATTTGTCCTCAGCCCTAATAAAAGAGATTACATTTTAGCTTTGAAGAAACGGACAAGGTCCCTATGGCCTCCGTAAGCCGCACCGTCCATCGCCCCTTCCCAGTTTGGAGGTATAACGTCAAGCATAACATGCTCTGGTGGATTGACCAATGGTCAATTGAATCAAATCTATTCCACCTTAGTTGTATCCCATCTGTTCCATAAACAAGTGGCCAACACGGTTGCCCTTGGCATCCGAGACGGTCGTCATCCAGGATTAATGGCAGTCACAGTATAAGGAGTGCCCCCAATTTCAAGGATCCACTTGAAGCAATAGGTGTGTCCCGAAGCTGGAGAAGTCCAGTGGGGTGATGTAGAGGGGGAGGATGGGTCGTAAATATTCAAGTCAAAATCATCCAAGACCTTTACACCTTGCACAACGGTGTAAGCCTCTCCCTTGGCATCGTAGGCCCATCCTACCTAATACCACCATTAATTAAGAAAATCCCACAAGATGCCCATACATGATGGCAAAGAAATTGCATAGGGGATGTGACCAAAGGGGACTGGGACAGACATGGATAGTTTTGCTTTTATTGAGGTAAGGAAGCTCTTTGACTTTTGACCTTGGCCAAATTTGCCTTGAGAATCGCATGTGACGCCTTGGCCATCTCGTCACTCCAGAGCCCAAGAATACGCATGGCCAAGATGGCTGCATTTTTTGCTTTGCCAATGCCTACCGTCGCGACGGGTACACCATCCGGCATCTGGACTATTGAATAGAGAGAATCTTGGCCGCCCAAGTGGGTGGTAGGAATGGGCACTCCAATGACGGGAAGGTGGGTCAAGGAGGCTACCATTCCCGGAAGGTGGGCCGCTCCTCCAGCCCCGGCAATAATAACTTGGAACCCATTGACTGATGCTTCTTTGGCAAACCAAACCATTCCTTCCGGGTCACGGTGGGCCGAGACAATTTGACAAAAGTAGTCCAGACCGTGCTCCCTAAAAACCTCAAGGGCACCATTCATGACAGGCAAGTCAGAAGAAGACCCCATAATGACGGCCACCTTGGGTGTCTTTTCTCTCACTTCGCAGAGGTGGCCCATCTTGCGTCCCTCCCTCACCTCGCCCTTCCCATACCAATGAAGCTTGGTGTTTTCGCCTAGGTGAGAGGGGTCCAAGGGCGTTCCTAGTAGGTTGGTCATGGTAGCGGAGGCCACCCGGAGAGAAGGATCGCCGAGGGGAAGCCCCGAAATGGAACGCAAGTGTTGTTCAAACTGCGATGTGACACACGCGTCGAGGGTGTAATGGCCCGAATTGTGGGGACGGGGTGCCACTTCGTTCAAGATCAAACGTCCATCTTTCAAGAGAAACATTTCAACACCGAAAATCCCTCGGGGCGGTGACGGCAGGTCGAGGCGATTAAATGATGCAAGGACGTCCAAGGCGAGACGGGTTGCTGCTTCGGCAAGGTGAGGTGAAATCTTTGCCGGGGCTTCCACCCGCTTGCAAATTCCATCCTCTTGAATAGTTTCTACAACGGGGTAGGCTCGAGGACCATCTGCCGAGGCAGCCACCATGACTGCCAATTCCTTTTCAATCTCAAGGTAGGGTTCAACCATGACATTTTTCGAGTCACTAAAGGGGACACCCAAGGACACTCCCTTGCCGTCATATCCTCCTCGGCGACGTTTAAAAACAAAGGGGCCTTTTTGGAGAGGCCAAATCAAGGGAGGGTTAAGGTCCAAGGAGGGAATGACCGGAAGGCCGGCTCGTTCAAAATGATTTTTTTGAAATTGTTTGTCTTGGATAACCTTGAGGATGGCCGGTGAAGGGTGGACCTTGATCCCTTCCCTTTCGAGAACCTCCATCCCCTCCACCGAAACATCTTCCAAGTCACACGTCACAAGGTCAAATCGAAGACCAAACTCGACAACGTCTTTTGGAGAGCGAAAGGATCCGACTGATTGCTCTGCTCCGACTTGGGCGGCAGGACAATCAGGGGTAGGGTCCAATACACCCATGGTTAAAAACCCCATCCGTTTCCCATCTTCCACCATCATACGAGCCAATTGGCCTCCTCCAAGAATTCCAATCGACGGTAACGACAAAGGCACAGACGATGACATTAAAAATAAAATGGTAAAAAAAGTGGCATTGCTTGTATCAATGGATAATCCTTTTTACAGAGAATTTTTTGAATTACAAAAACCTTTTAATCTACTTCAATCCAATCATTATATGAAAATATTTAAAACTCATTTCGAAAATTTTCAATAACAAATTCAACATTAAGGCTATTTTAGTCAAATCTAGAAGAATAGATGGTTCAATTTCAAACACTTCTAATTTCTCCCCATGGACCATCCTTCATCGACACCCGAACCAAGCCAAGCTACCCAAGCGACCCATTGTCCGACGGCCGTGCCAGTCTACGCAACGGGCCGTTGGACCACTGGTCTTGGTGGCGGGTTTTCTGCATTTTTTGAATGCTTGACCAAGGGGGGCTTTACCCCTTATGATTGGACGTCTGAAAGTCACAACCGCCTGCCAATTGCGGAACAAAGCGACCACATTTATGAATGGATTGAAAAGTCGGCCTATTTTATTTTTCTTTGTGAAGATCCAGCCTACGACTACTCTGCCTCGCGCATTCAACTTGGGCTTGCCTTGGCCCTTGGCAAGCCAGTCATTTTTGTGGACCCGGCGGGTGGTACCCACCGCCATTGGACAGAGGGTGGCCACGGCGGCCGTGAAGGCTACCACCGCATCATCTCCAACGTCCATGGTCTTGCCGCTCTAGCACGTGGCCAGATCCGTGTCGTAGCGGACCTAACGGCCGTCCATGACATTCTGAGCCTCTACGTGGCGAATTTCCGTTAGGTCAACCAAATCAGTTATGCCTGATATCATCATTTGAACGAAAGACCAAGATTTGTCTTTGCTGGAAGATTCATGACGTTCTTGGCCTTGGCCTTCTTGATAGTCGTTGCGTTGAGAGACATGAATAAAATCAATCCGAATAGAATCACACCAAACACGACATAAATCATAATCATTGGGGTGGACGACACGGCTTTGGTTTCGAGGTGGGCCAGTTTTCCTCCCGTGCATGGTTGGGACGCCGAAGGTTGGCAACCATTGGGACTTGTGGTGGTCTCGAGACCCACAGAGACAGAGTCACACATTTTATTTTCCCAGACTAATTTGGGGAGGATTGGTCCCGCCGTGCTAAAGTGACGCATTGAATATTTTTTATTGTTTCCTTTCCCCACCTCGTTCTCACTAGACAATTATATCTCCTTGGATTAAAAATGTCCGTCTACACCTTTGGCTCAACAAACTTTCTTGGAGCTTCGACCAGTGTCAACCCTGCTGGTGTCGTTGGTGACGCCCCCATTACCCACCATGCAAAAGACATTCCCAAGAACTATGCCGTCGCAAACTGGGTTCTCACCCGTGCCCTCCAAGACGATATTGAATTGCCGCGCGAAGCCTTGTTCCGCTTCAACCTTGGCCGGACCGCCCCCTTTCAATTGACCGTCAACTCTCGATCCCAGTGCACCCTCCACGGCAACCCTTCGGCTGGCATTCCGCCCAACCAATTTTACTGTCCAGGATGTGGCCCTGACCCCTACACTCCGTTGCGCTACAAGCCTCTCGCTTAGGTCCGCTCTCCTAAGGCTGCTCGCTAAGAGCCACTTGTAAATAATAAAAGATTTATTCAAAACTCCTCACAATTTTGATAAAGTTTCATTTAAAATTTTAGGGTCGGACGAACTGGTAATCCACAGGTCCACTTCGAATCCGTTGGTGTCAAAAATTCATTTGACCTCAACCCCCGTAGGCGATCCTATTTAGCGACGCCGGCGTGGACCTCGACGCCGAATCGTCTCATAGCGTGGAGGAGGAGAGGGCCTCCACCGACAAGACGGAAACCAACCTCCCCAGTCACGTTCGGCAGGAGGAGGCTTCATAGCTTCTTCACAAGGTACTCTTGGAGGCCCGTAAGAGTCATAGGAAGGGGCTGAGACTGAGCCATAGGCCGACCCTGACCCATAAGCGGAATTTGATCCATAGGCCGAATTGGACCCATAGGAAGGCGGGGGAGCATAGGGGTTCTGATGAGCTTGGTGGTAGTCACCCATTCCAGGATGTTCGGGGTTATAGACCTCCCCTTGGCCGTACGGGTCTGGGGGCCCATAGGTGGGGGATGAGGGGTTATAGGGTGGCGACGTGGGATTGTAAGGTGGCGAGGCAGGGGCATAAGGAGGTGATGTCGGGTTGTAAATTGGAGACGCGGGGTTAAAGGGGGGAGAGGAGGGGGCGTATTCTGGAGAGGTTGGCGGGTAGGGAGGCGTTGCCGGGTCAAAACCGCCAAGTCTCGGATCATGAGGTAACGAAGTATGGTCTAACGAAGTAGATGGAGGAGGCGTTGCGCCCCTAAAAGGAGGAGACTTGGGAGATGAATCTTGAGAAGCGACTTGGCCAGATTCTGGACTTGTGTCATCCTCCGACATGGACAGCCGGCGATCTTCTCTCGGGTCTCTGCGAGGAGGGGGGTAATCTGGCCAATCTCCGCCTTGAGCCAATGACATGTTTACAGGGATAAATGAAAGTGGTTTGAGTTTTGGGAACCCAAAAACCTGACAGAGGATTCTTAAATCTTTGGAAAGTATCTTGTCCTTTCGCTCAAGTTTCTGGTCCTTTCGCTCAAGTTTCTGGGTCTTCCTCCACACCCATCTATCACCACCTCTACATTCCATTTGTTCAGCCCGCATGGCCACTCCCACCCCCTCCACCTCCATGACCCCCGACCAAGCGCAAGCCTTTTTCGAAAAGGAAGAGCAAGCCTTGATGAAGACCCTTGGCACCGACTTTCGGGGCTACCACATCTTTCCCCACCTCTTTGAAACTCAGCCCTCCGACGTCATTGAGGCCATGGCCATGGCTTTCGGCAGCTGCACCTGCTGTGCACGCCACGCCATCGACCGACCTTTTGGCCTACCTTCTTCATCTCTGCCTCCTTCACCTTCACACCCCTCCGAGGATGGCGGCACCTTTTGCCGGTGTTCCTGCCGTCACAAGGCGCGCCACTTTTTCAAGGCAGCCGCCGCCTCTGACCTTCTTCTTGAGTGATCTTTTGTGCCTCTGATAAAGAGAAAATTCCCTCACGATAAATTTGAGACTCCCTTCTCAACCCTCACAAACAAAAATCACCCTCTATGCAGCACGTCCACAACGAGATCTATGCCAAGTTCTCGTCACGCTCGGGTGACGCAGTCGACGGGCGGACCAAACATCCACTCCAAGTCGTCCTGGCAGCCCTCACAAGCCTTCACCTTTTGCTTTCCAAGATTTTGGAAGAGCCCATCTACAAACAGCAGTGCAACATCACCTTGCGCCAAATCGCCAAGCCACCTACTTTCCCGTGTTCCACACTTTGATGACTTTTAAATGAAAAGAAATCACTTGTAAAACGCACCAGAGAGGCATGCTTCTCCGTTGGGCTCTCCAAGACGGTTACCAAGTCCGCTTGGTTTCCAAACCCATCGAACCGGATGACCAATTTCCGTGTACCGTCCGTCTTCGAGGCACGCGACCTACCATCCGTCTTGGCATCTTTGACCACCGCACCGACTTTCCAGAGGACTCTAAAGAAGTTTGGCCACTGACATCTCCTCCACGTTTTGCCTCTACAAATCTTCTCAAGTCAAATCTTCAAAAGTGCATCCGTCGCATGGAGAGGACCAAGGGGCTCCTCACCGCCCAACGGTGGTTGACCTCGGACCCGGGATCTTTTCTCCGCCGATGGCCCATCATCCTTGTAGAAGATGCCCTCGTGACGACAGAGTTCCCTGCATTGATATGGCTCATGGTTGCTGTCACCTCTCATGACTACCTCTTGACACGCCTTGACGTGGCCTTTATTCTTTCCACCGTCTACTTTGCCTTTAGTCATTCCCAGATGGAGGAAATTCACAAGCCCGAAGTCATCTTTCCCCCCTTCAAGTATCTCAAAGCATCTCCCCTTGGGGTTCAAGCCCTTTGGATCCGAGCAGCCTATGGCGGGATGGAAGGTGACCGCAAAATGTTGGCAGGTTTTGCGGCTGCCTACCACGAAGTTGAGGTGCCTCCCTTTGTTTATGATCGCGCCTACCTCGAGGGTCGCCCCCTCTCCAAGGCTGACATTCTAGATGTATCGGCCGATTTCCACGTTTACCCGCGTAGCCTTGATGGACCGTCAGGCGTCTTGGACATTGATCCTGGAGACTTGAAAGCCGCCATTTGGGCACATGCATCGGGCATCACCCATCGAAAATCAGTGACCCAACCTTCCCCAAGAGAAGAGAGGCTCAAGGCTCTTCAAGCAGAAACCTTGGCTCTTTGGACATTGTATCAAAAGTACTTGGGAAAATAAACTTTAGCCTATGGTCCACCACGATAATTTTGCAAGCATAAAATGCTCTGGTTGATTGGCCTAAAGGCCAATTGTATCAAAGCAAAATCGGATTTTCGATCTTTGATCCAAAATTATAAAATTGTGGTGGTATGGCCTCCGGCCAACCTTACAGGCTACGCCATAAGTGTACGAAAGGTGAGGACCCTAAAGATTGGGCTTTGCCCAATCATTAATGATCGACTACGTCTATCTTTAGGTCTCGTCCGACATTTCATATTGTGTTGGGCCATAAAAATGAATTCTCCCTTGATGTTTACCCTCTGCCTAAAATAAATGTCGAGCTCTACAAGTCATGATGTCTCGCAAAAACGATCCTATGAAGATGCCAATGATCATGTCAAGAATCATTACCGCTTGATGCGGACCTATCAAACCCATGCATTTGCAACACGCATGCGGGAAGCCTATCGAAAACCGGCCATAAAGATGACCCTTTGGGAGGCCATGGAAAAACTTGACGATTTCAAAGATCTGTCTGATCCAGACCTCTCCCTCCCCAACATCCATCACCTCTACCAAGCCGCTGCCTATGCACGTGATCATGGCTTTCCGCCTTGGATGGTCATTGCCGCCCTTCTCCATGACTTGGGCAAGGTCATCTACCTGAGGGGCAAGGACGAAGAAGGGACGACGGTTGAAACCCAATGGGCCGTCGTGGGTGACACCTGGGTGACGGGATGCGCCCTCCCGCCCTGCCTCGTCTACCCCGAATTCAATAGTCTCAATCCAGACATGGCAGATCCAGGCCTTTCACGCCCCCAGGGCATCTACTCCAAGGGCCAAGGCATGCTGAACCTGACCTATGCCTTTAACCACGACGTCTACATGGCAGATATCTTGGAAGCTCCAGTCAATCGGGCCCACCACTCCCTACCCCAAGAAGCCATTGACGTCATCCGCCTCCACTCGTGCTACCCCTTCTTTGACAAGGGCGCCTACAAGGACTTGATGGGTCCAGGCGATGATGTCCTTCTTGAAAACCTTCAGGCCTTTAACCAGTGTGATCTTTATTCCAAGACGGACAAGGTGATTGCCACTCTGGATATGATCAAGGAAGAATTTGGTCCTCTTCTTGGCATGTTTTTTGACGGGGAGGCCTTGTGGTTTTAAACATGAGTGTCTGGAGATCAAGAAATCTAATCATGTCCATTCTAGACTGATGAGTTGATGTCAATCCATCCTTTTTCAAGTTTGAGGCACGCTTTGAAATGTACAAAATCTTTCAGGGCTAAGAAATAAAAATAACCATGGCGGCTCAACAGTTTTATTGGGTCCCAGGTTCTGGCCATAACCTTACAGCTTCAGCGACGGTCAGCTACCTCCCCGACTTGGTCAAGGCCCACCCCAACGCCGAATGGTCAGTTGCCCCTTATGCCGGAACGCCGGGAGCTGGTTTGGATGAAGATTTTGGGACAAATGTCAAGAATTTTATCGATGCAAATGCCAAGGTGACAAATGTATGGGCTCGCATGGCTACATCATACAAGGGCAACGCAGTTCAACCAGGAGGCCTGCTGATGTGTCCCACCAAGGATTCGGTTGAATCCGTCGTTTCCAAACTTAACCAAAATCTGAAAGCCTCGGGAGTTGACAAGAAGGTTACGGGCATCCTCGTGTCTCACGAAGACAAGTACACAAACAGTGCGTGTGCCGTATCGCCAAACACGGCCAATATGCCCGATGCAATTCATGCTGCAGGCTATACTGCAATTTCTCTTGGGGGTAATCTGGCCCAGCCAGGCGCCGACATAAGTCTTGTAGAAACCTATGAACCTCTTCCCGCCGACCATTCGCCCTCGGCTGCCGGAGCATATCCATGCGGCTCTCCTCTCTTCTCCCACCTTTGTCCCGGATGCACATGCACTCAAAAGAATTATAGCAATACTTGTGATCAGACTCCCTTCAAGGCTTCCGGGCCTCTAGGGACAGACTCTAGCTTTCATTCGGAATGGGACTTGCTAGACTTGGAAGCTATGGCCGCCCCGTCGCTAGGAAGTAGCTATGGGAGCCTCCTTGCCCAGCGCTGGAACGCATGGAATTCATCCTCCCCCGTTAGCGCAACACCTGCCACTGTCCCCATGATTGGCTCTGCAGACACCAATCAACCGTCTTCCTACTACTCTACTGCGGATTGTCAAATTCCGGCAAGCGAAGTGAAGGACGCCGTCGCGGCATTCAATGCCGCCCTTGACCCGTCCCATCCAAAACCCAAGGGTCTGGCATTCTATGGTTAGAGGCCTGGTCAAATGAATTTGATTTGACAGCAAATCAAATTTATGTGCCCTCACCTCTAAATTATAAAAAAATAATACTTTAGGTTCTGGAACAAAACTGTTTTTGGCAGACCCACTAGATAAATCATATGAGTGAAAAGACAGGCCACCTAACCCTTGTCATCGGCCCCATGTTTTCCGGTAAATCCACAGAGCTTATCCGCCTGGCAGCACGTTACAAGACGATTGGCAAACGTGTAGTGTGCATCGTTCATAAAATTGACGACCGTTACGGCAAGCCAGGCATCGCCACCCATGACGGCTCAAAATGGTTTGAGAATGTGGTAGTGGCAGAGGCTCTGGCAGGCATAGACGTGGCGCCCTATGATGTCGTCTTGGTGGAAGAGGCACAATTTTTCAATGACGCCTTTGAAGCCATTGTCTCGTGGGTGGACGGCCTAGCCAAGGAAGTTGTATGTGCGGGTCTAGACGGGGATTTCAAAAGGGAACCCTTTGGGGACATCCTCCGCCTCATTCCACATGCCGACCAAGTTATCAAACTTGCGGCTCTTTGTAAACGGTGTGGGGACGGAACCACGGCACATTTCAGTCGGCGAGTGGTGGGATCTGATGCGAAGGTCTTGGTAGGAGGAGCGGCAGCCTATGAAGCCGTCTGTCGAAAACATTTTACCGAGTAGGAAGTCTTCAATAAACACATGGCCTTCAAAACCCCATTTCAAGTCTACTGTGATATCGGGACATTTACTTTTATTCTCTGACCATCTACTGGTTAACTCGGGCAAGAAAGAAACGACTCTTGGCCACCTTGGTAGAAGAAGCCCTGATGCCACCCAGGGGTGCACTCTTTAGAGAAGTTGAAGCTGAATTTTATGCACGTCTGGGTTGTGACAATAAAGAATGCGATTTACGAAATCAAATCACCCCTTCATAAAGCTCTGGGTTTTCCCGGCGGAAACGACAGTGTCCTTGGTGGCCATTTTTGAAGTGGGGCGAGGAGATTAAAATGATGTTTGGTCAAGTAATTTTTCAAGATGACGTCAAACCCCTTGATTCCAAATCTCTTCATCCATAATAAAGTCATGCAGTCGTCACCCTTTCAATCCGACCATGGGTCCCTCTTGGACTTTGAACATACGGGTGTCCCTATTTATGGCGATCCAGACTATCCTTTCGAAGCGGCTCTTCGTTTGGGTGTTCCCATCTCCGAGCGCGGCCTCCTGATGGGCACCGAACAATACAAGCCAGGGCCCCAATCTGCCCTCCTCCGCGCCAAGGTTCAGCCGTCAGGCATGTATACCGTCCGTACCTCGTCTCTCCCCGTCATGGAAGAAGCGGAACGCCAGTCGGTAGGCATCTTGCCCCAAACCTCGCGGATGATGGGTGCCTTGTCTCGTCCTCCACCTGTCCTCGTCGAACCCAAGGCGGGTATCGGAGCCGAACTGGATGGAACCTTTCGCCAACCCTACATGAATGTCAAGGAAGCCAAACGCGATGAGACGACGGGACGTGCCTTTGGGACGGTCCAAGACCAAACACGTGAAGTGCGCCAGGGTCTTGCCGAGATGGGGGCTCGCTACGGTACCTCCATGGCTCCTCCTGCCTCCATCTACGGTTTCCCCGAACCCGGAAATGCTCCGAGACCAAAGAAAAAGTCCAAGGGAATGACGAGTCACCACGAGAATCTTGCCGCTGCCATGTCGGCACCTTCCCAACGCCACGTCACATCCAAGGGCATCATCACTCACCCAGGTCCGCCCGTTCCCCTGAACGCCGCCACCATGGCAACCATGCAGTCGGGAGCCAAGCAGGGCACCTTTGGGACTTGGGCACGTAGCCCGGCCGAACTTGCCCAAGGCTACCACCAGCCGGTTGAGACGGAGAACCTTTATGGAGGTTACCGGGTGGATGCGGCCTACCCTGCCGGTGCCGTCCAAAACTCAATGACCTACGGAGCGTCCGGTACGACGCCTACCCCCTACTCTGCCGCTGCCCCTCCTGGCCCCACAATTTCAACGACTCTTGCTGACCCGTTGGCCATCTACCGGAGCCAAGTCGCTGCCGAAGCAGCGGCACGTGAAGGTTTAAAAAAAAAGTCCATGGATCCAACTCGGAGACCTCGAGTGAGGGGTGGTATGGTCCAGGGTCAACCATGCATCCCCTCTCTTTAAGAAGCGGGTCAAGCCAGGCGGATCCCACAACAACCCTTTCCCTCAATGATCTTTGTGACGAGCACGGCTTCTCCGTCTTGGGCAACACCTCTCCCAACACCTCTCCAAACGGTGACGGTGACGAACCCGATGCGGTATGTGGAACGGCGACCATCAATGTCTCGGCAGGCGCTGGCGAATTCTTCAAGACCCTCGGGTCCTACCTCGGCACCATGTTCAAGTGTCTCTACCTGGCCTACAAGGGGTGGGCCCATGACGGGTGGAAAATCAGTGCCTTGAAAGAGAATCGTCGGTGGTTGTATATCCTATTGTCCATTTTATTTTTTATTCTCATCATTGTCATAATCGCCGCTTTGGCAACCGCAGCTTCTTCCTCCACCAAGAAGCTCAAGGAACAAATTGCAGAAGGCAAACACGCCAAGGAAGTCCAAGCCCAAGCCATGGAGAGGCATGTCCAAGCCGAATTGGCCGCCCAACATCAACCACCACCTCCCTCCTACTCCGCCGTCCCTCCCCCGACCTACCGCCAATTTTCAATGGATGCTTCGTCTAGCTATGCTCCTCCACCGCCTCCCTCATCACCGTGGGGAAGAGAGACATCTTCATTTTAAATAAAAAATCACTTGTACACATTGTTTATTTAGAGGTCTGGCCAATTGAATATGTACTTGAAAAATTTTAACTTGAGTAAAATGGTCTTGTATTGTAAGGCAAGACCCCTTAGTGGTCGGCTTACGCCTCTCACTCACCTGCGGTGAATTGGTGAGGTGATAAGACACCAAAGGTGTCTGACAGCGAAGCTGTCAAATCACATTTATGTGCCCTCACCACTAAATCATTCTAACTTAAATTTTTTTTGCGCTTTTGATTGATCTATCAATCGCGTAAAGACTGAGGTCACACCAGGGCTGACTTGTTGCGGCCCTGGAGCTGGACCAGGAGCGTCAGTGGCGACCGCATTTGCTTCACCCCCTCCAGCTGCCGGGTACCACACTTGAGGATAAGCGGATGAGGAAGAAGATTTGCTAGGCGATACATTCGCATCTCTTCCCTCAACCATTTCAATTCCGTCGGCTTGGAAGACCTTCCCTCCGCCTTGCCTCACCTTGCCAGAATAATCACCGTGGTAGACACGGTCGATAAGCCCAACTGTGCCTCCCGTGCGCATCACCCATTGATTAAACTGCCTACGGACATGCCATGCATTGATGCGTCGCCTGAGTTCTTCATATACCTTGGCGCACCGTGTGGAATCTTTCTTGCGGGCTTCAACCAACTCTTTTCCCAGAGCCATACGTGTTTCAGCCTCTGCCGCACTTTCCCCTTTGACAGAAGGCCCGGAGATCAAGGTTGAGACATTCTGCGGAGGATTGGCGTTAACATCTTCTTCCATGGCGTCCGCATGCTTCATAGCCGCCCATTTCACTTGGTCACACAATTCATCTGCAATTGATTTGGGAAAGAAAAACTTTATCATAAAGACGACCAAGACTACAAAAAACACGACGAGAGAGAAGAGGAAAAACCAAAAGGTATTGGGTCCCACATTGGTACACCATGCTTTTTTGGCCCCGGTGCATGCCGTTTTGGTTGTGAGATTGGAGTATTCCTTTTGTTTAAAGGCTTTTACGTTGCCAAGTGACATCAGGAGATACCACGCGATGGAAACCACTATCCAAAGAATAAATGCTACAAAAATTCCAATAATAAAGGATTTCTTGTGAGACGTGGATGCCGCTTGGTTGGCATGAAAGAGTTCCTGCCCCTTATCTTCCCACATCCAGTATCCATATAAAACTGGAATCAGAGCAACTGCCGCACATACAAGTGGCGGTACAAAAACCTTTACGATGACCTTTTCAAACGGAAGTGCGCATCTTTCTGCACAATGTCCGTGATCTTCCTTGCTAGAGGTTGCGGAACCCTTGACCTTCCCCTCTCCAATTTGAAACGTCCAATACACTACCCAGAAAAATGAAAAGATGAAAAAGCAAACCAATGGAATCATCATAAGTTTGGGCATTGAGGATCCAGCATGTTTGTGCAAAAGTCCACTTTTTATGCTTGACCCCACTCTACTAAAGAAGCCAGGGGTTGCCGGGTCTCCACTTCCGGATTCACTTGACATTTATTTCTTTAATTTATTTTTGAGTAATGTTGGTCTTGGCTTGAAGCAAACCAAAACGAGATTTTTGATGAAATTCTAAACATCGGGTGACGATGGACCCTCTGGTAACGAGGCGTCAGGTGGCGACGAGGAAGAGTCCGAATCAAAGTGAAGCTCCATATCTTCATCCATTCTCTCTTCAGCCTTTTTGTGATCCTTTAAAAGAAAGTAATTGCGAAAGGCGTCCGACTGGCGTTCGACATTTCGTGTGTTGAGAGCATTGTCAAAGGCGCCATGGGCCGAAATCACCTTGACCCTCTTCCGTCCTCGAGACAAGGCCGTGTAGAGAAGAGCACGTGTCGTGTGGCGAAACTTTTTGTAAAAGACCGTCATGATGAAGGGAAATTCCGACCCTTGCGACTTGTGGACCGTAATGGCATAGGCCAAGGTGAGGCGGACCAAGGAAGTCTTGACCAAGACCTGTTTGGACCCACCTTCCAAAAGAAGACGCACCTGATCTTGGCGAGGAATGGCCATGACCCACCCAATGTCTCCATTCACAACCCCAAATTCACTTGCATTGTCACACACCATGACCTTGTCATAGAGGTAGGCAAATTCGCCCTTGGAAAGTTCTACAGCGGCCGCACATGCCTTGTCAGCCTGAACAAGGGCTTGGACCTTGCGGTTAATTTCGTGGCGCTTGGCATTGGTGTCCGTCAAAATCTGCATCGTGTAGAGGGGTTGAGGACATCGACGTCCCCATCCAATCGCCCTCTCCTCCCGCCACACCTTGCGTACATCCGACATGATCCTCCCCTCGATGCGGTCCGGAGTCGTAGGGACAATCTCAAAGGTCCCCTTGTCTTGAATAAAATTCGCCACGTCCAATATAGGAAATTCTTCGACCGTGTCCACATCCTCCACCCCCCGCCTCTGGCGGTCCGCCCTCAACAAGCGTGAATTGTCATAGATGAGGGACGAAGCTTCATCCACCCGCTGAGATCCTACCAAGCGAATCACTTGGGCATTGGGTGGCTTGGCTACACCTTCGTGGGCGGCTTGGATGATTTGAACCGTGTCATGGAACACGTCTCCGGCTCCAATGGGTGAAAGCTGAGACAAGTCACCCAGCATGACGACCCGGTCAAGTCCGGGGTTTCCGGCCGCTAGAGCCATGGTCTGGAGCTTGGGGAAGCACTTGGTGTGACGAAGGGTCACCATGGACATTTCATCCACCACGGTGATGGGATGCCACGACAAGTCTTCTCCCTCATTGATACCCAAAAAGTTATGAACCGATTCGGCGTGGGCCAGGCGCACAAGCAACGAATCAATGGTCGAGGCAGGAAAGCCCGTCTTGGCGTTAAATACACGGGCAGCCTTGCCTGTCGGAGCGACACACACAATATTCTTCCCCGTGTCTCCAACCCCTCTCGACTTGAGACGCAGGGAGGCCAAGATGTCCAAGATGGCTTTCAAGACGGTCGTCTTTCCTGAGCCAGCCTCTCCAATGATGAGGGTTAGGGGGTTTCTCACGGCGGCAACAACGGCATCCCCTTGCTCCTTGGTCAACTTGATCCCTTCCCTCTCTTGGAAATCACGGATGGCGGCATCCACAATTTCTTCCGGAACATCGTCTTGGGGTAGAGACATTTGATGTTTCAAAAACTTCAAGTAGGAGTCTTGGGCCTTCCAGGTGCACCTGCGGTAGACCCTCACATCACTACCCGAGTCATCCACCACAAACCCTTCCCTGACTCGACCGATGGTGCGGGGCACCGTCGATGACGACACGTCGGTCGATACACTTTCACCCGCAGCCGCTTGGGCTTTTGAGAGACGTGTAGGCATGCGGATCGTGATGGGTCCTACATAGTCGTCTGGGGCTTCCCATTCACCTGACAAGATGCGTCGCGCCATGGCCCGGCAAAGCCCCTTGGCATCCCCATGAAACATGGATGCCTCGTCGTACGACGCAAAAGAATGACCCTCGGCCTCCTCTTCGGCAATGGCTTGGGCCATGAGACGAATCACGTGGTAAGGATGGTGTTTCTCCATCCCGATGCGTCGAGCAATGGCAAGGCACTTGGTGAGGGGAAAGGACCGAGGCAGCATGTCGTGGAGACAAAAGGGATCCATGCGTACCAGGCTCAAGACGGGCTCGGCCAAGGCTGGATTGATCTCAAGGACATTCCTCAAGGCATACAAGGCTTCATCCTCATCTTCCATTGCCAGATGGGTCTGAAGCTCGGCCAGGTGTTTTTCGACATCCGTCAAAGCCTTCCACCGTCTCCAAACCATCTCGAGGGCAACAACTTCTGCCTTTTTGGGCGCCTCACTCCGCTTCATGACATCCTTTTCCCACTTGAAAAATTCTTCGTGGGTGTCAAAGGTATTGAGGATCAAGTTGGCTGCCAGGCCATACCTCTCAAAAAGCCCTTGAAGAACCTCCTTGTGGTTCCCATCCACCAATTTGAGGACGTCAAATAGAACGTCATACCCATCCTCCACCTCACTCTTTGACCCCTCGCTTCCACTATCCTTCACCTCATCTTCGTACCCCACTTCAGGCATATCTTCACACCATTCTTGGGCCGACGCGGCAACCATGTAGAGGGGCACCCCATACTTATCAGGCGGATGGGCACACACCAGAGACGCCACCTTGTCCATCTCGTCAGGCTTGATGTCATAATTGGCATTGATGAGGCGCACCTGGATCCCCCACGGGGCGGTCAACTTTAAGAGGTACCTCTGCTTCGACACGTAGGTGACACTCGACTTTGGAATGTAAGCATAGGTGCGTGGAGGGAACAATACGGCCAATACTTGGTCCATTTTTCCCTTCCAACTGCGTTTCCGTCCCTGGATTTTATCCACGAGGGATCGGTAGGATGTCCATGATGGCATGGAGAGAGAGGGGGTGTTTTGTATTGTGGTAAAAAATCTCCGAGAGAGAATTCAACCATAGAGATGAAATCTCTTTTTGGCTTCAATTGGCATCAGCCAATTTAAATCTAAAGATTTGAAACTGCCTCTCTATTCCGATTCGTCAATCGCAACATTTAAATTTTGCATCACTCATGGAGTCCTACGCTTCATCAGACGACGACTACGTCTACGAGTCGGAAGAGGAGTACTCATATGTAAAGGAAGCGTCCTTGGCCTCGAAAGAACCGGCCATCCTAAAAGAACATGATTCAAGAAGCTTTGCTAAAAAGGCTGAAGCCGCATCCCGCCTTGCATCCTATGAAGCTAAGTTTATTGGGAAGGGGACCTCTTTTGGGTCCATGTGTATCAAGCGTGATTTTCGCACCTTGGCCAAAGAACCCTTAGACGGTGTCACGGTGGAATTTGTAGGTGATTCCCTCTACAAGTGGCATGTCTACATGGATGTCGCGATGGACCTTCCTGAGTTTGAAGGAGATTGTCGACGGTGGGGCGTCACCCAAATCCACCTCGAAATCACCTTTCCCGAAGACTACCCCTCCTCTCCACCCTTTGTGCGGGTCATTACACCCCGCTTCGCAATGCATACAGGCCATGTCACGGTAGGAGGCTCGATATGTGCGGAGGTTTTGACCCCGTCGGGGTGGACCGCCGCCCGGACCATGGCCGACCTCATCGTGGATCTTCAAGCTCTCATCGCGGCCGGCGGTCCTCGCCTTGACCCGACCAACCAGAGTCCCTACTCAGAGGCAGAAGCCCGAGCGAATTTTCTACGCATAGCCCGATCCAAGGGGTGGCTATAATAAACCCCATTACCTTGGGACATGTGCCGAAAACCGGTAGGGTCTCGTCAAAAGGCGTTTTCGTTCCTTATGAATGATGATGCAGTTGTAATCAAAACTCAAAGCAGCAATGTCGTGTGGAGATGGATGCCGAGTAAACTCGCGATTGGGCGTGTGGAGGTAGGTCTTGAAGTAGTCAATAACATTTCTTTCCCCAACCCTATACCCATAAATCGTAGCATCTTTGTGCCAGTAGCTCGTTTCACAATCTTCCTTCCCTCCCTTTCCTACACGGTTTGTGCTGTGTGTAGCCAGACTTCTTGGCAAAGTCTCTAGGGCTTTGCATTAGAATATCTTTGGAAGAAGGGAAGAAAGCGGTGTGAATGGGTCCGTTCTTATCCGTGTACGACCAGGCGACTTCCGTCCAAAACAATCTGGGCTTCTTTGAAAAGTTGGACAATTTCTTCACGGTAGTCACCCTGGACTTGAATCACGTCTCCACCTGCCAAGTAGAGAATCGGCTTGTCTGGTTTTTTCGCTCCCTTTTTGTGGATGGTGGTTTGGTAGGCAATCATTTCACCAAGTGACATGAAGCCGCCACCTTCCCTCTTGGCTTCGTTTTCTTCGGCAAGATCCTCCCAATCCTTCTTTTTCACAACGGCAGCATTGCAATGAAATGTTTTCCTAATCACCTTGGCGATACGCGAAAGGTCCAAATCGTCATCCATTTCGGCAATCGTAACGACACATTTTCGAGTTGTCCGTTGTTGCTTGGAAATGTGAATCTTGTGACTTCCTTCCTTGGCCGCATCTCCTCTATGGAACATGGTGGAAAGATTTTATGGGGTCCTTTATTTTTATTGCTTGCCAAATGAAACTTATTTCTTACCAATCCCTGCCAAAATCTGCATGACGTGTGTGGCAGACCAGGCTTTCCCCGTCAAAAATATGGCAACACTTTCCATACTGGTCAGCCCTTTCACCCTCTCTGCATGCCCCACAAACTTCTCGCAACAAGACCCAATCCTCAACTAGAGGTGTGTTCACTCAAACTGATCCTTGACAAAATCGAAAGCTAGACAAGTATATGTATTTTGTTCTTGTTTTTGATCTGCAAGACATTTTCCCAAGGATCAGTTTGAGCGAACACACC
>Ga0180431_10003307_pt1 | contig 20883 bp, 16 predicted proteins | sample SS_ome_11_FD_132459 | JGI IMG/M metagenome (GOLD analysis project Ga0180431, IMG submission 132459) | Hypersaline lake sediment archaeal communities from the Salton Sea, California, USA - SS_1_MS_1 metaG | ecosystem: Environmental > Aquatic > Non-marine Saline and Alkaline > Hypersaline >...
ACGCTGATGCCGCAGTTTGAGGCACTGAATTGTAAGCTAATCGGTCTATCCATCGACAGCAATTTCAGCCACATTGCTTGGCTGCGAACGATCAAGGAAAAGATCAAGTACAAGGGAATGGAAAACGTCGAAGTCACGTTCCCCGTCATTGCCGATCTGAAGATGGACGTGGCTCAAAAATACGGAATGGTGCAACCATCTGCCGATGACTCGCACGCCGTTCGAGCCGTCTTCATCATGGACCCCGAGGCAAAGGTTCGTTCGGTGTTGTATTACCCGTCCAGCATGGGCAGAAACTTTCAGGAGATTCTGCGGATGGTGGTCGCCTTGCAAACCGCCGACAAGCACAAGGTGGCCACACCGGCTGACTGGCAACCGGGCGACGACGTGATTGTACCACCGCCCGGTTCGTGCGGTACTGCCCAAGAGCGAATCGAAGGTAAGGGAGTGGACAAGTGCCTCGACTGGTTCATGTGTTTGAAGGAGGTCCCGAAATCGGAGCTTGACTTGCCGCCCATGTGGAAGTAGCAAGGAACATGAGGCTCTGGTGCCCGGCAACGAATCCCTGGAGCTACCCAATGAATGTGCGCACAATTCTGATCTTAGTTGGCATCCTTGGCTTGGCAGCGGGGCAGTCTACGCTTTTCGCTCAGCAGTCGGGGGTACCGAAAGACATCAAGAGCGAGCAATCTCTTTCCGACCGGTATGTCTGCGTGGTCAAGGACATCCTCAAATACTGCGAACCCAAGAAGGGCTTTTGGATCGATTTGGGTGCGGGGAAAGGGCAGGTCGGCATTCCTTTGATCGAAGCGACCGGCAACCCGGTCGTCATGCTTGATCCCAATGTCGAGTCCATGATGAAAGGATTGGATATCGCCAAGGAAAAGGGATTGGGCGACCGTCTATTTGCTGTGGTAGGCGTGGCCGAGAACATGCCATTTCCCGACAACTCAGTCGATTTGGTCGTTAGCCGTGGAGCTATCTTCTTCTTCGATGACCCGGCCAAGGGCTTGCAGGAGGTATATCGGGTTCTTCGTCCGGGCGGGAAGGCGATGATTGGCGGCGGTCATGGAAGCAGCTACCCAAAGGAAGCCACCGAGAAGATGATCCAAGGTCGCAAGGAGAAGATGAATGGCGACGAGGCCGAAAAGTGGAAACGGTTCGTGGAGCTTCGTCGCCCAGAGCAAATGAAGAAGTGGGCCGAGGGTGCCGGGCTGACCGAGTTCGAGGTCATGGGCGAGGGTGCCATTTCAGCCGGGGATGCCAGGGTCGGCCAAGGCACCTGGCTGTTGTTCACAAAGAAGTAGGTAGGCCAGTGAAAACCCAATCTTCGTTCCCGATCCCGACGAATTTAAGGCGATCTATGAAAGGGTTGCCAAGGACAAGAAGTATCTGGCTCTGCAAGGGCATCCCAACGGATGGGACGACAAGCGATGGGAGGGCTTCGTTGAGATCATCAACTTCCTCAAGTCCAAAGGATGCGTGTTTATGACACCTTGGGAATACTTGGAGAAGGTGTCAGGGCGCTGAATTTGTTTTGGGGCGACCAATCCGAGGCACGACATGAAAACGATAGGGCTCATAGGCGGCATGAGTTGGGAGTCGTCCATCGAGTATTACCGCATCATTAACGAAACGGTCAGAGAGAAACTTGGCGGGCTCCACTCCGCTAAGTGCATCATGTATTCGGTGGACTTTGCCGAAGTCGAGCCGCTACAGCATCAAGACAGATGGGCCGAGGCCACGGAGGTAATGATCGAGGCGGCTCGGCACGTCGAGAGGGGCGGGGCCGATTTCGCCGTCCTGTGTACCAACACGATGCACAAGACCGCAGATGCCGTCCAAGAGCACATCCAGATACCGCTTCTGCACATTGCAGATGCTACCGCAACGGCAATCAAGGCCCGGGGACTTGGGAAGGTCGGGCTCCTGGGCACTCGCTTCACGATGGAAGACGATTTCTACAAGGGCCGCTTGACCGACAAACACTCGCTTGACGTGATTGTTCCGACCGAAGAGCAGCGGCAGAGTGTCCATCGTGTGATCTACGACGAACTCTGTCTCGGGCGAATCGAGCAGTCATCCAAGGATGGATACTTGGCAATCATGGACGATCTCGTTCGCCGAGGGGCAGAAGGGATCGTCCTGGGATGCACCGAGATCGGTCTGCTGGTCGGTGCGGGAGACTGCCCGGTTCCGGTTTTCGACACGACACGCATTCATGCAGTGGCGGCGGTCGAGTATGCGTTGGAAGGGTAAATGCCCTCTTTGAGCCCCACTCACAAATCATACAGGGTCTCGTCCACTTCTGGGGGCTTTAGCCGTCGGGAGAGCTGCCGCAGGGTCGAGCCGCTTTGACCGAACAAGGGGTCTTCCGCCTCCAGCAGATCGCCCATCTCCTCCTCGATTTTGTCCGGGTCTTCGCCCGCCTCCATGCGCCGGATTGCCTCCTCCATGTTCCCGCCGAGATGCAGCCCCGTAGCGTCGTACAGCTTACGCATCATCCGGGCGGCTTGACGGGGATCGTCCTCGTTCATGCCCTCCGACTCCCGGGCCATTTCCGCAAGCACCCGTTCCATCTTGGCCTCGTCCAGATCGGGCATCATTTCGTCGGTTTCCCCGGCCTCCGACCGGCCCGTAGAGATGGCGAACCGGGACAGCTTCCGATCCAGGTTGGGACGTTTGCAGCGAGGACACGCAGGACGCTTTGTGGTGTCCTGTGTCCTGGCGAAGAAATTGAACACTACGTGACAATCGGGACAGTAGAACTCGTAGATCGGCATGGTGTCCTTCCCAACGAACGATCAGCAGTTGGGTGCTAACGATGGCCCTTCCTACTTCTTCAAAATCTGGATTTCTACGTCACGGAAGAGGGATGTACCTTTGCATGCAGACAATCGGGGCTGTCCGTGAGCGAGCGAGGAGTCCCGGACTTGGATGATTTGTCGGCGATTGACAAAAACGGTCAACACATCCCCGATGGTCGAGAATCCGAGCTCAAAACCACCGTCATAGCTCTCCGCAGTAGAATGCTTCTTGACATCCAAATACTTCATCTTGTTGTCAATTCGCACTTGCTTTGTAATGCCAAAGGAACGTCCGGCGTTAAACCAAGCGGCATAGCCGGTCTCATCTGCGGAATAGCGAAGATACAGGGCGACATTCTGGCCGGACACTTTCTTCACTTTTGCACGGATCACCATGTCCTGTGCATCGATGGGGTACGTAATACCGCACTTGTCCAACTCAATCACCCCATCGGAATACTTGACCTTCTCGTTGACTCCCTTCCAGCCGACAAGCTCCTTCGGTGAAGTCAACAACGGAACCCACTTGCCGACGGGAAATGTGCGGGTGGGGGTCTTTTTGAGGTTCGATGTGGCAACGGGTATCGTTGCTTCGACAGGCATACACATAACTCGGAACCCGTAATTTGGTCCCTTGTCCGTTGACGAACCTTTCCATCGGGTTGCGGAGCGAGAGTTGGCCGGAAAACAGTTGTGACTGCCGCCACGAAGCACATGGGTTGGGCCGGTTGGGGGACCTACGGGATCGTTGGAAGGAGAATGCGGGTAGTAGTCGGCTCTATAGTAATCTGCACACCACTCCCATACGTTTCCGTGCATATCAAAGAGGCCGAAGGCATTTGGCTTCTTCTTTCCCACTGCATGCGTGTTCTCGTCGGAGTTCTCCTTCCACCATGCATATTCTCCAAAGACTGCCGAGTCCGCACCGAAAGCCCACGGAGTTGATGTCCCGGCACGACAAGCATACTCCCACTGCGCTTCAGTTGGCAAACCGAACTTCATGCCGGTCTTTCCAAACCGTTGATTGAGTTTGCTGAGAAAACTCTGACAATCCTCCCACGAAACCTGCTCCACGGGATTCATGGGGTGTTTGAATTTGCTGGGATTGTCCCCCATTACCGCCTGCCACTGAGCCTGGGTGACTTCGTGCTTGCCGAGGTAGAAGGGTTTGGTGATCTTCACACGATGTTGGATTTCAGTAGGAAAGACCTCAAGCCAGTGTGGGTAACTCCTAGCCTTCGCCTCCTTCAACGCCCATTCCCGTTCCTTCTCCGATGATCCCATCATGAACTCACCAGCAGGAATCAATACGAACTCCATCTTTACCTCGCCGGGGAGGTCGATGGTGAGTTCCTTCGGGACCGTCGGGACTTTCGGACGTTCGATCTTCTCAACAACCACCCTCACCTCCCCAACCTCGTCCAACCTTTTCGTCACCTTCGCTTTCAAGAACCCCTCGGGCAAGCCTTCCAATGCCTTTCCATACCACTGACCCGCATGGGACATCAATGCATCTTTCTCCTTCCCTTCAACCTGTTCCGCCAGATTCCACCAAGCATCAGCAAGTGCGACCTCGGTATCAGCAGTCGTTGGTGGGGATTTCAATTCCTGTTCGGCAACGCTCTTCAAGGCGGGACTACTGCACTTCGCCAGATGAGGCAAGCCTTGTTCCCAGTCGCCACGCTCGAAGCAGAGCCAGCGGCCAAGCACAAGATTCGCAGCAGGATCATCGGGATTCGTCTCCAACGTATTCTGGGCATCTGTTAGCTCCTTCCACTGCAAGGCCGATTTCTTGACCGAGTTCCGCCGATCATACGTCCGTTTGCGTAGCTCTGTATTTCCCGCCCCCCGGCCAAGCCGGTAGCCTGCCTCGGCTATGTTCACGGCGATGTCATACCGACCAGCGGCAATGGCCTCGTCAATCACGGGATCGGCAGCTTCGATGAACTTCGCCGTCTGCTCTTCACCGGGGCTGCCCTTCACGAAATCCGCAAGGGCCTTCTGCTTCCCTTCAAGGGCATCAACCTGGAACTCAGCACTCATCGCATCGACGGCTTCGAGCATCAGAACAGCATCGCCGCCACTTTGGGCCAACTCCATCGCCTTGAAGAAAAGCAGGAACTTTTCTGCTGGCCCGCCTTGCGACTTCTTACCCAAATCGGACAGTTCCTTGGCAAGTTGGATTTTCTCGGCTGCTGTTCTTCGTTTGGCGAAATCGTAGACGTCGTCCAATTGCTGGAGCATCTTCTGCCGGTCGGCAGTGGGCGGGATGGGGAGTCTTGTTATGGGTGTTGTGGGCTCAGGTCGGTCGGGCGTAACGGGCTCCTTAGGTTCTTCTGTGGCGGCGATCTTCGGCGGTTCCAAGCTCTTACCGGCAGCCAGGGCGGTGATTTCTTCGGGGGAAAGGGCACGGTCCCAGATGGTTAGGGAGTCGATGAGGCCGTGGAAGTACTTACCAGGCGAACTACCGATTGTCATGACAGAACTTGGGTCTTCAGGAAACTTCCCCAGGCTGCATTGCGACTTCCCACCATCCCACGCCTGCTTCACCCCATCAACGTAATGGGTCACCTCGGCGGTGCTGCCAGCGGTCCCGAACTTGGCGTTCACAGCGACGTGGTGCCAGCGGTCATCAGTGATGATGTCAGAGTCGCTCCTGAAATAGGCTACATCACAACCATAAAAGCAGAGCCGCCCGCTCATAAGCGAAAAGAATTTTCCTCCTCGGCACCACACACGTCCATCCTTCGTAAAGGCAGCAATTGGCCCGTTCTTCTTCGTCGTCTTAACCCAAGCCGTCCAAGTGAAGTCCTTAGTGAAGTCAAACTTCTCCGATCCCTCAATCACAACATGCCCGCCCTTGCCATCAAAGCCCAATGCCTTGCCGAACTTCCCCGGCTGGGCGTAGAGCACGTTCCCAACAACCTTTCCATGATGTTCGTTGCCCGACGAATCGAGCAATTTGCCAGAGGTTTCTTCAAAGTTGAGGATGACGAGGGGAGTGGTGGTTGTTTCAGTGGTCCCGCCCTTAGTTTTGGCGGCCAGCCGGAATCCGACGGTGTAGTGCCGGGTGCCAGGTAAGCCGTGACGGCGAAGCGCCGACCGGCAGTGCTCCGGGTGGCTTTGCCAATCGCCGCCCCGAAACACACGGTGCGAGCCAGTAGGGGGACCGACCGGATCAACCCGAGGTGACTGTGCATAGAAGTCCTTCGCATACCAGTCCGAACACCACTCCCATACGTTCCCGTGCATATCGTACAGGCCCCAGGCATTCGGTTGTCCCTGCCCCACCTGATGCGTCTTCCGACCTGAGTTTCCATCGAACCAACCGTACTGGGCAAGCAGCGCCGGGTTCTCTCCAAAATAGAATGCCGTCGCTGTCCCTGCCCGGCAAGCGTACTCCCACTGGGCTTCGCTCGGCAGTCCAAAACGCATCCCCTTCTTCTCAAACTCCAGATTCATCTTCGCCAAGAACTGCTGGATATCCCCCCAATTCACCTTTTCTACCGGGTTCGTCGGCCCTTTGAACTCCGACGGGTTGTTGCCCATCAAAGCCTGCCATTGAGCCTGCGTTACCTCGTACTTGCCAAGGTAGAACGGTCGGCTGATCTTCACCTGGTGTTGCGGCCCTTCTGTCGGAATCCGTTCAGCCGCCCATTCGTCCTTGTTCGCCTTTGCCTGTTCCACGGCCAGTTCCCGTTTTGCATCGGACGAGCCCATCAAGAACTCACCCGCTGGAATCAAGACAAATTCCATCTTGACGCCGTTGCCGAGGTCGATGGTCAACTCTTTCTCACCTTCGGCAAACTGGACGGAGACGGGCTGTTCAGCGGGTCGGTCATCCAAAAGCGGTGAGGGGCTTGGAGACTTCGGTTTGTTAGGCTTTGTCGCTGGCGGTTCGGTTTGCTTTGCCGATGGAGCCGTTCCACTCTCCTGCCCACTGACCCCCAACCAATTCACGATCTCTCTTGGCTTCTGCTCCTCCTCCTTCCCACCACCGAACTTCCATGCCAACACACCGATCACTAGCAACAACAGCACGCCAGCACCAATTACCGCAACGACCATGGACTTCCGATCCCGGCCAGCAGATGCCACAGCTTCACGTTGCTTTGGCGGCTTCCGTGGCCCCGCAGGCTTTGCTTTTTCCGCCCCCACAGCCCCCAGAAACGCAGCCAAGCTAGTCGAAAGCTCTTCGTCCGGCTGCGAACCTTCGTCTTTCAATTTCATCTGTTGCCGGAGCAGCTTGTCATACTCGGCCTTCTTCTTCCGGTCCAACAGCGTCATTCTGGCCGAAGAGACTTGGGCCAGGAGCTTCCGTGCCTCGCCCCCGTGTTCGCCCGAGACATGCTCACGAAGCTGGGCGGTTCGACGGGCCGCAACGTCCTTGATTACCTTGCGGTTGTCCTCCAACGTCCGGAGTCCCAACAGCCGGTAGAGCGTAGGCGGTCGTTCCTCCGGTGCGATTGCGAGCCATTCCTGGTACGGGTCGAAGTCCCCAGGCTTTTCTTTGGCTTGCTTCTCCTTTTCCTTTTCGGCCTGGATCGCCTCCAAAAACCCAACCAGGGTCATTGAGAGTTCTTCGTGCCGTGAAGCCGACTCCTCATCCAAGACCGACTCCGATGCCTCCAACCGCATCTGCTCCCGAAGCAGTTTGTCATACTCTTCCTTCTTTGCCGGATTCAACAACGTGACCCTGGCGGAAGCAACATGGTTGAGGATTTTCTGCGATTCCGCACTGTGCTTGCCCGATTGGAACGTGCGAAGATGGGTCATCTGCCGGTTGGCGGCATTTTCGATGACGTTTGGGTTGTCTTCAAAGGTCCGAAGGCCGAGCAAGCGGTAGAGCGTCGGCGGCTGATCCTCCGGGGCGATGGACAACCATTCGTAGTAGAGCTTGCTTAGGGCAGGGTCGAATTTCACAGCCATGACGACACCCGAGTTGGAGGAGAAGGATGCCGTTGAGTATACGGGCGGTCGGGCCCCACTTCAAGTAGGGCAGCCCCCTCTGTAGGGTGAGGGCTTCTCTGCCCATCAACACTCTTCCAACGGCAGCTTGAGCCTGTCGGCAAATCCTTGTGCGATTTGCTTTGCCTGATCCTGTTTGCTGAAGCTCCCCAGGTTGAAGTCGTTGCCGTTTTTCCAATGCAGCGTGAGCCGCCACCACTCACAGTAATCGCCGCTTGGGTTCTGGCCCGAACCGTGGGCCAGGGTCAGCTTTTCAAAGTCCTCGAAGGAACCTTTCTGCACTGGCCGCATGAAGATTCTTCCGACGATGCCGCCCGTGCGTTTGTAGGTGCCTTCGTCGGGCCTAAGCGCCAGCATGGCGGGGCTCAACGACTGGAGAATGCAGGTGAAGGCCGCCAACAAGAAGACAAGCCCAAGGGCCATTCCGATTACTCTGGCCACAGCCGAGGGCAGAGGAATGGCATTGATAAGCATCGTGCCGCTTCCGGCTCCAAAGAAGAGGATTATTCCAGGGATGATCGCAAGCACTGTCAAAACGATGAACATGACCGGATTCTGCCCGACGTAGATATTTGCCCCTTTCAGTCTTATCTTTGCGTCGTTGTAAGAGCCGGGCGTGATGGCTCCGTCAGGTTGGTCGGGCATCTCGTTGCTCCGTTTCACCTAGCCCACTTCACAATCACCTCTTTCCAGTTTCCGGTCAGGGCCTTGAGCCGAAGACTTAGTGCCTTTCTCTTGTAATCGAAGTCATTTATTTCTGCGCTGAGTTTCTCCATATCTCCCTTAATCCGGTCTGGGTTCCACCGAGCAGCCTCCTCACGCTCCAGGGGAGTTTCCGGTTCCTTACCAGACTTCACCCGCTCGTAGCCACGGGCAAGTTTTAGCTCCAACTGGCGGTACTTCATTTTCTTCTCCTTGAGAACATCGGCCACCGCCCTTAGTTGCTCGTCAACTTCAGTAGGCGTCTTCAACCCATACGACTTCTCAAATTCGGTCAGCACCCGCTCTGCTGCTTTTGCCTCCTTATACTCGTAGAGTCCAACCACAATATCGTAAGGGGCGGATGCAAGGTCTTTGATGAGAGAGATGGACTTTGCAACCGGATGCACCTTTGCCGCCTGCTGCCACAGCTTCCCATCAGCGTAGTTATCGATTCCCTTGGAAGCCACATACCAGTAGAACTCTCTGTATTCTTCAGCGGTGAACACTGCCAACCATGCTCGCACTTCGATTTCCTTCATGGGCAGATTCTCGTCCAAGAGCCAATCCATAATCTTGTTGTAGACCCAAGGTTCACCAAAATGCATGTAGAGGCCGTACTTCTTGTAGAAAAGTTGCCGCTCAGGTGAAAGCTTGTAGAAGCGTTTGTCTTCGGGCACTTTGGAGTCTGGGCGTCCCACCGCCTCTTGCGTTTCGGTAGCAAGCGTCGGTTCCTGCTCAGAGTGGGGCGGAGTTACCTTGACCTTTACCAGCGAGTCAAGGTTGGGTTTCGGGGCTGGTCTTGGTTTCGTGTCGTCCGACACTACTGTTGGTTCGGGAGGCGTTTCTTCCGTGGTGGCATTGCTACGGAACTGCCATACGCCGTGGCCGCTAAGCGGCTTTACATTACCAGTTTGGGGTGGTATTGGATTGCCGACGAAGACCTCAAAGTCATGACGCCAAGCCGAGTTAGTTATGTTCCATGACAACGTGTTATCGACATGCAATTCAATGCGCTGTTCACCCCAATGTGAGAAGGTATCTCGAAGGTGTTGCATCAACTCCCCTTTCGAGTTCCAATTCCAGTACTCTTTCGGAGACCACTTCCACAGCCATTTACCAGTAATGACGTTGTCTTGGATTGTCCCTTCAAAGGTCGCCGTACAATCGGTCTTTGTCCATTTGGCTCCATCCCGAGCACCACCGGGATGCCCCTCCAATTTGAGTTTGCAGGTTACTCTTCGTTCAGTGACCGTGAACACTGTCGTCGTAGTATCATCTGGACTATCTGAGCCGCATGTCACCACCTCAATCACACAATCCTCCGATATGATCGGCTTCGATTCCTTTTCACGTTCTTCGGCTGTCTTCTTCGGGAAGCCATTTTTCGCCAGTTCCTTCGCTCGGTTTTCCAGCTTCTTCAAGGACTCTTCCTGGGCCTTCTTGCGGGCTTCATAGTCCTGGCTTTGCGCTTCGGCTGCCGATACGGCTACCGGCGTTAGGACGAAGGTGGCTACAAAGGCAAGGATCAGAACCAAAAGGCAGCGACGTAGACTATTGACTGTCATTGAAATGCTCTCCAAATCCAGTTCCCAGAAAAGCCAGTTAGATACAGATATTTTAGTTACTCACTGCCTATCCCTGCAAGTCCAGGTTTCGCTCCCCACTTGGCCCGATCCGCCAAGGCCCAACGGAAACGGTTGGGGCTTTCAGCCGAGGACTATGCCAAGCTGGCTTGTAGGTGTATCAGAACTCACGATCCGCAATTGGGAGCAATGCAAATCCCGCCTGAGGGAAGCCGAACTCGCTGCCCTGGTCGCCGTTCGTGGGATCAGCAAACGTGAGGCTCTGGCGAAGTTGGAACTCGTCAGCAGCAATACGGGACGGATTGCCCTTTTCATCCTGGACCAGATAGTAATTCACAATGACTGGCTTTGGCCCTCCTTTTTCCGTCATCAGGGTTAATTCGCCCATCCACTGCCCATCCTTCAAGACTGCGGGAATCACTTCTTCTTCCAGCTTCCGCCGATCCTCTTCGGTATGGTATGACGTGAAGCTCTTGCCAATGACATCTTCAACATTGTCTATGGCACAGAGACGTTGGATTGTTGCATTGCCGTAGATGATACGACCTTCAAGGTCCGTCATGCCAAAGCCCTGTCCGGCGTTCTCGACGAACCTTTGGAAGATGGCTACCTGTTCTTCTGCTCGCTTCCGGTCTTCGATTTCCTGGGCCAATTCCGCAGTGCGTTCCACCACTCGTTGCTCAAGCTCTTCCTGGGCTCTCCGCAGGGCTTCTTCCATTTCCTTGCGTTCGGTGATGTCGGTGGCAATGATCGTTGCAGCAATGACCTGTCCTTCCTGTATGACGGGCCCCACTCGGCTCGTGTACCATCGAGAGCCATAGGATTCCAGAGACTTGGTATCGTAGCCTCCCCCTTCTCCGGTCTTGAAAACTCGTTCAACGGCTCCTCTCACAACTCCGTGATACTCTTCGGGCATGTAGTCGCAAATGTTTGTCCCGACGACTTTTTCCGGCTGAATTTCCGAAATGGTGTGATTGATAAACAGAATAGTGCCTTGACGATCCACCGTCATGATTACGTCGGGGGCGTTTTCGACAAGGGACCGCCACTTTGCTTCCGATGCGAGAGCCTCGGCGAGTAGAGGTTGCACTTCGTTCGACATGGGATTTGCCTCGGAGTTCACGATGAATGCATCTTATCACACTGGAAGCAAGCTGTGCTATCCCCCGATATGGGGAGCTTGGGTGAACAGCCCGGTTCCGATGGGGGCAAGAAAGAAACGCAACCGCCCGACCAAATGGTCGGGCGGTTGCTACTTTGCTCTGCTTTACTCCGCTTTGTGATTGGCGCTCCTGAGGCAATCACTCCCCTATCGACAACGGCAACTTCGCAACAACACATGTCCCGTCGCCAGGCACACTGTGGATGGCGGCGCTTCCACCAAGCAGTCGGGCTCGCTTCTGAATACTCTCCAACCCAAAGGCATCTTCTTCGATCTTGGCCGGATCGAATCCGATGCCCCGACCACGGATTTCAACTCGAACGGAGTCATCCTTTTGTGTCAGTTCTACGAACACTTTGTCGCCGTTGCTGTGGCGACAGGCGTTGGAGAGGCTATCCTGGACGATACGGTAGAGAGCGTTTTCCAGAACCGGTTCCAACCTGTCGAATCCGACTTCGCTGCGGAAATGAAGCTCCGGTCCTCCATTCGTTCTGCACTCATACACAAGGTTTCGTATCGCAGCAACGACGCCCAATTCATCAAGGATCGGTGGTCTGACCCCGGCAAACAAACATCGAGCCTCCTTCAAGCACTCTTGTACGATCCTGACCCCTCGACCGTAACTCTTCGCAGCCACCTCGGCATCTTGAGATTCCTGTTGCTCGAAAACCTCGAAGTGCATCATTGCAGCCGCCAGTTGTTGGGCAAGCCCATCGTGTATTTCATAGGCGATCAGCTTCCGCTCTTCGTCGTGAGACTTCAACAACTGCTTGAGGGTTCGCTGTTCATATTGAAGTTGGTCGTTGGCCTTTGCCAATTCCGCAGTCCGTTCTTCGACACGCTGTTCAAGCTCGTCATGAGCATCTCGCAAAGCCTCTTCCGCTTGCTTGTGTTCCGTGATATCGTGGGCAATTCCCATGCACCCAATGATGCCTGCCTCTTTTTCAATCAAGGGTTCCACCCGAACTTGGTAGGTTCGTCCAAGCCAGGTTTGTTCGTAGGCGACCGACTCCCCCTGCAATGCACGATGGTGGCAGGCAATGGGCGGAAAGTCCTCATCGTCCGTCCGAAAGAACTCGAAGAGCGTTGTTCCTACAACTTCGTCCGTTTCGAGTCCCAGAAGAGGAAGCCCAGCCCCAAAAAATGAGGTGAATCGAAGCTCAGCATCGACAGACCATACCACCCCCGGCATATTCTCGGCCATGAGGTGAAATAGTGCTTTGGCGGGGGTGTGCTGTGCTACTTTCGGATTTTCCACAAAGATGTAATTGCCGCAGGGAAGAAAAAGATGTATTTATTCTCTCGTGTATATCACAGATTGCAGAATCCGTCCACCATTTTGTCGAATAATGTTCCGCAATACTTTCAGAAACCGCTGTGCTATGTAGAGAAGCGATTTCATCTACTACTCGATTCGGGACGTTTACCAGTAGCATGGGGAAGTCAGAGAAAACGACAGCATTTCGCTGGAATAGTGAGGTTGCTCGGATTGATGGGTCGTAAAATATGCATGGAAAGAAGGTTTTCGCAAGAACTTGGGAAAGCCCCTTTAAGCGTCCAACACTCCCTGTTATCCTATCGGGGAGGATCGTCATTCTAGCGGCGAAAGGTCATCCTTTTTCAAAGGCGGTTGAGGTTCCGAATCCACACTCTCTTCCTCCTGGTTTTCCTTCCCCCAACGCCGGTAGCACCAGATCAGAATGGGGATGCTGACGAGCCCACACGGGAGTATCGCTAATTCCACCCACCACGCCGAAATCTTCCCAACGAACCCGCCAACGTGCGCTCCACCAGCCACACCATCCAGCAAGGTGAAGATCAGAAACCCCCAGAAGATCAGCATGTACCTCTTCTTCGCCACACCCAGGAGTATCAGCGCCCTGGATGAGGCATGACACAGGATCGCAATGATCCTTTCCACTGGACCAGCCAGCCAGTAGAGAGGCGTGATGGAGGCAGCGTGTTCCAGCCCTTTCAGTGCCTCTTCCCCTGCTTTGCCCTCGACGAATATCAGGGCAAAGCCGCTAGCGAAAGCCACAAGTCCAAGCAGGAATGCCTCAAACGCCCCGGCTCCCACGCCGATGGCGATGGCCCGGCCAGCATTTCGCCCCAGTTGATGCCAGATCAGCACGGCCAGAAGCGTGAACCCCATCTCGAACAGACTGGAATGCACGCCCGAATACAATGCTCCCAGCGTAACATGGAGTGGAAACGGCAAGTCTTCCAAGGGGGGCAGTACGAGCGGATTTGTTACGAGTGCGCAGGCGATCTTGAGCACGACGGAAATCGTCCATAGTCCAACACCAACCCAGAACCATCGAAGCTGGCTGCGTGAGAAGCACCACCAGAAGACGGCGGCGACGATTGCGACGAGCACCATTCCCGAACCGGAAACGAGAAGAGGCCAAACGTCTTGGATGGGCATGGGATCACCGTATGGGACGGCTGAAAGGGCCAAGAAGTTCCTGAATTATACTACCTGTGCAAAATCGGGCAACGGGGGTGGCTTCTTGCCTGTTCCAACCCTCCCTGTTATCCTGCCCTTCATGCCCGTCCAACTCAAACAACTCGTCCGTGCCATCCTTGAAGAATATGCCCTGCCTCAACAGGGCGTTCACGGCGTATCCCACTGGGCAAGGGTTCTGGAAAACGGGATTCGGCTGGCGAAAGTCACCAACGCCAACATCGAGGTCGTGCAGTTGTTCGCCGTCCTTCACGATGCCAAGCGAGAGAACGAGGCAGTAGACGACGATCACGGGCGGCGGGGGGCCGAGTACGCTGCCCGGCTGCGTGGCGATTTGTTCGACCTGCCCGACCATGACTTCAATCTGCTCTACACGGCTTGTGCGCAACACACAGACGGTCTGGTGGAAGCTGACATCACGATCCAGACGTGTTGGGACGCAGACCGGCTCGATCTCGGCCGGGTCGAGATCGAGCCGGAACCGCAGAAGCTATGCACCGACGCCGCCAAAAAACCGGCAATGTTGAAGTGGGCAGACCGCCGGGCTTGCTTTCAGATCGTGCCCGAAATCATCAGCCGGGACTGGGGGATTGATACGTTTGGGTGGGGGGAGATGTAGTTCGATGATGACGAGCCCGGCGATGAGTTTGCCGGGGGTTGAGGCGTACCGGGAGGGTTTTGATTGGTTAGGTGGTCATAGGTCAGTGGATGATCTTGCAGTTCGGCCATGCCTGCTGGAGTTCTTTGACGCCTTCGTTGGTTACGTGGGTAACCCCAAGCCATTCGAGTTTGGTTAAACCCTTGAGTTGTTCCATCACGCCCTTATCTGTAGCCTGAGTCCCTTGAAGATTCAAATCCCTTAGTTCGGTCAATCTGCCGATATGCTCCAGCCCTGCGTTGCTGACTTCCGTGCTAGCGAGCTGCAACTCCCGCAGTTGACGTAGCCCCCTAAGTTGTTCCAGCCCGGCGTCGGTTACTTTCGTGCCGTTGAGATCGAGGCATTCGAGTTGCGTCAAACCTTTCAGATGCTCCAGGCCAGCGTCATCAACCTGCGTGGAAGCCAGGTACAACTGTTTCAGGCGGGGTAGCTGCTTGAGTCGTTCGAGCCCGACGTTCCCCACATGGGTTTGGCCGAGATACAAGTATTCCAGACGGGGCAAGCCTTTAAGGTGTTCCATCCCGGCATCGCCTACCTGCGTGTTTATGAAAGTCAATCGCTGAAGCTGCGTTAGCGATGCAAGGTGTTCGAGCCCTGCATCCGTAATCTTTGTATGGCCAAGGTCCAAGTCTTGGAGATCGAGCCCTTTCAAGTGCTTCAGTCCGGCATCGCCAATTCGTGTGTTGCTGAGACTCAAGTATTGGAGATTAGTGAATCCCTTGAGATGTTCCATCCCGGCGTCAGTCACGCTTGACCATGACAGATGCAACGCACGAAGTTGGCGAAAGCTGCTCAGGTTCTCCATCTCGCTATCGGTGTGCCCCACGCTATTGATGAACACCACATCTGCAAAGAAGCTCTCGCCAACCAATTCCCGAAGCCATGTTGGCGGCTCCTCTGCCTTCACTCCAACTTCATACGCCTGAGTTCTGTAGTCGCATTCCGCCCACCATTGGGGTTGGTAGTCGTATTCGGCCCACCCACCTAACTCTCGAATCCGCTCCACAATTGCCTCTTGCCTCTGTGCCATCCGCCACTTCCAACCAAACCAACCCGCAACAACAGCGACACAACACATCAGGCCAATCAAAGTCAGAATCCCAAACTGAAACCTGCTCCGAAGAACCACAGCAACCCCAAACCAAACCGCCCCGACGAAAATCACGCCCAAAAAGATTCCAACAGCCCAGATCACGTTCCATCCGCTTCCCCGTTCCATGCCGAATAGTGAAAGGCGATCGGCGGTGAAGAGGCAGAGTTCGATGACCAGGAGCCCGGCGATGAGTTTGCCGGGGGTGGGGATGTACCAGGGGGGTTTGGTGGGGGTGGTGGTCATTGCCTACTCGACGATAATCTTGCAGTTGGGCAATTCCTGTTGGAGTCGATTGGTGCCTTCCTCGGTAACCAGCGTTTCCGCAACGTACAGACGTTCGAGTTTGATCAGTCCTTCAAGATGGACTAGGCCACTGTCCGTCACATGTGTGCCACTAAGTGCGATCTCTTCGAGGTGGGGCAAACCTTTGAGGTGTTCCAGTCCGGTGTCGCTGACTTGCGTGTATGCCAGACATAACAGCTTCAGTTTGGGCAATCGTTTGAGATATCCCACCCCAACGTCGGTCACCTGGGTGTGGTCGAGGGCGAGGCACTTCAGTTCGCTGAACTTAGCGAGGAACTGTACGCCTTCGTCAGTCACCTGGGTTTCGTCAAGGTAGAGTAGAAGCAGTTGACCGGCCCATTCGTCAAGACATGTCAACTGCCCGTCTGTGACTGGTGCGTTTTGGAGGGTTGCACCCACTGGACTCGACAAGAAATCTACACCAACGACATCCCTGAGCCAAGCCGGGGGCGGTTGTCCTTTAGGCAACCAGTCACCGTTCTTGTCGAGTCCGTAGTCATAAACGACTAGGCCATTTAGGCTCTCGATCCTTGCGGCTACTTCCCTCTGCCTCTTCGCCCTCTCCATCTTCCAGGCAAACCAGCTACCCAGGAGGCACAAGCACAGCATGAGCCCACACAAGCTCAACAAAGAAAACTGAAACTTCCGCCTCAAAACCAAAGCGACCCCGAACCAAACCAACCCGACCAGGATCGTCAGGATGAAAATGCCGATGCCGGTCAAAACCATCCAACCGCTTTGATAGTTGATGAGTAGGAGGGTGAGTTCGACCACCAGGAGAGCCAGGACGAGTCTGCCCGGCGTGGGCACATACCAGCGAGGCTTTGCCGTTTCTTCGCTCATGGCTGGTATTCTACCACATCCCTCCAACCCAAAGCCACCAAATCCCGTCAAATCCGGTCCCGGCGATGGGGCGATGGTTGCGATTGGGGTTCAACGATGTAAGGCTGCTGCAAGTCGATGCAACTGCTTCACTGAAGCGGAAGCCATGGTCCCGTCTTGGTAAATGCCGACGTTGAACGTCATCGGAGCCATGTGCTTGTTGCAGGTCCGAACGAAGTCGATGACTTGCTCGTCGGAATACAAAGGCGGCGAAATCGGCGTGTCGAGCCTGCTTTGGACCCAACGGCGGTCTTCAATACAGGTCCAGCCGAACCATTGGAGCCCGTTGTCGAGATAGCGACTCTTCGGCGGCGTGTTCAAGTTCACCAGTTCCCCGGCCCAATAGTCCTGATGCGTTGTGTACAAGAAGGTCTGAGCGACACCGGCATTGTAGGTCACAAGTCGCTGGGGGTATCCTAGCTTGGCAACCTTGGTGAACTTTTCCCACGGGAACTGAAAACCGGACATGTCCGTCGTGACGGAGTTGTGCGGTCCTCTGGGGTCTACGGAATACGGGCTGTCAAACCACCACGCCTTGATCTTTTCCTTGTACCGTTCGCCCATGTTGCTAATGATGTCCATGAGGTTTTGGGCAAACCGTTCCTTGTTGGGGGCATGGTAGCCGACAGCCTTCTCCCACTCAGCATCTTGTTTGTGGTTGCAGGAATGGTTGTAGTAGACCAGGAGATGCTTCCCCTTGGCTGCCAGGGCGTCGGCAAGCTCCCGGATCAGGTCACGCTTGGAGGTGCGACCCGGCAGGATTCGGTCCAGCACGGGGTGCGGGGCTGGTAGCATTTGCAGGGCGTGGGTTGCCGTGAAAAGGACATAATCTGCGCCGGTGTACTCGACGGCTCTTACGAACCCGTCAAGATCAAATTCACTGACCGCCTTCTGAAAGGGTTTCGGCGGGCCACTGCGGGGAACGGTCTGGGCAGTCCAGTGAACACCAACACCAAACCGGCATTTCGCAAGCCAATCGGTGTTCGCACGTTTGTAAGGGCTCGGTTTCTCCTCCCCGGCAAGCAGGCGATGGCCCGTAACGGCGGCTGCCGTGCCAGCGGTTGTTGTCCACAGGAAAGATCGTCTGGTGACTGTCTGCATGCTGGACTCCCTCTTAACAACTCAGGGTTACTTACCGTCCACCAAATCATACACCCGCACGTAGTCTACAAGGAACCGATCCGGCAGTTTGGCCTTCGTGATGTCACCGGCCCACTTCCCCATCTCGTCGCTCACCTTGACGTAGAGGGGGACTTGGCAAACGCCACCAGCGTTCGTTCGCCACGTCTCGTTGCCGTCCACGTAGAAGACGTATTCATCCGCTTTCCACCAGAGGGAGAAGGTGTGAAATCCGTCCATGATGCCGGGGATGGTCGAGGTCTTCGCTGCCGATTTGAGCGCATTGCCAGAGCAGTCCCAATGAAGTGCGTGTTGCACCCGGTCGTCCAGCCACGGTTTTTCCATGATGTCGATTTCCGTCCCGTCCCGGCCATCATTACCGACCTTGACGACACAAAAGTTGTAGAGCCAGAACGCCGACCAATGGCCCGGTTGTTTCTGTAGCTTGATTCGAGCGACGTAATAGCCATGGGTGTGCTCGAACTTGCCCCGTGTGCGGACACAAGCATGGAGATACCGGTCGCCGTCCTTCAACATGCTGATTACCAAGTGCCCCTCGCCGTCCAAAGAAACGGCCTTGGGTGACCACCATCCCTCCTGACGCTTGTGATCCGGCACCTCCCACTTCGATGCGTCCAGCTTGTTCCCGTCGAACTCGTCGTGCCAGACCAGCTTCCAGGTCTTGCCTTCGGGGGCTTTGGGGAGATCATCTTCGACCCGCTGTGCCCAGGTGGAAGATATGGGGCCAATGATGGCTGCTGCCAGAAGCAACGGGATTAGTCTGTGAGGCATGGGGTGGTTCCTCGGTTATTTCGGCGTGACGATCCCTATTCCTTCTCCTTATTGATTCTGTCCAAGGCTTCGGCTGCTGCTTTGCGGACTTCTTCTCTCGGGTCTTGCCGCAATTCCGTCAAAGCCGGTATCGCTGTCTTCGCCTCAGGCCCAATATACCCCAAGGCAAAAGCACCTTCACGCCGAAGTGTTGGGTTCTTGTCCTTGAGCAACTTCGTCAGGGCTGGCACGGCTGGGCGTCCCATTTCTCCCAACGCCCAAGCAGCGTGCTGCCGGACCCCTATCTTCCGGGAGGTCGCTGCCGGAGGCTCGGTGAAATCCGGCTCCTCTTCGAGCAATTCGATCAATGCAGGGACCGCTGCGGGGCCGATCCCCTTTAGGGCCCAAATCGCTGAAGTCCCAATCCACTTGCCTTTCCCCTTGCACGAGTCGGTCAGAGCCGGTACCGCTGCCTTCGCCTCCGGCCCGATTTCTCCCAGGGCCCAAGCAGCTTGATCCCGAGCATGCTCAACCTCATCGTTCAGCGAGTCGATCAGCGCCGGAACCGCTGCGGGGCCGATTTCCACCAACGCTCCGGCAGCGTTATGCCGAACATACCAGTGTTCATGTTTGAGCAAGTCGGCCAGAGCCGGTATCGCTGCCTTGGCTTCGGGACCGAACTTCCCCAGGGCCCTGGCAGCGGACTGGCAAACCTCCTCATCCTTCAGCAACTCGATTAGAGCCGGTATTGCTGTCTTGGCCTCAGGCCCGATCTGCCCCAAGGCCCGAGCAGCATACGCCCGAACCTCCCTTCTCTCGTCCTTGAGCAAGTCGGTTAGAACTGGTATCGCTGTCTTTGCCGCAGGCCCGATCTTCCCAAGGGCCGAAGCAGCATCACTTCGGACCATCCAGTCCTTATCGCCAAGCCATTCGGTGAGCACCGGGACGGCCGCCTTTGCTCTGGGCCCGATCTCCCCCAGCGCCTCGGCAGCCCCTAGCCGCACGGACTTATTTTCGTCCTTGAGCAATTTGAAGAGGATCGAGACGACCTCTGCCGTAGCCGTGGGATTGATCTTCGCCAGGGCCGAAGCGGCGGTCACCCGAACCTCGTGATCCTTGCGGTTGAGCAATTCCGTGACGGCCGGGATTGCCGCCTTTGCCTCGGGACCGATCCCCCCAAGGGCTGAAGCAGCGGCCCGTTGAACATAGGAGTGGGTGTCCCTGAGCAATTCCGTCAAGGCGGGAACGGCTGCGGGACCGATCTCGGTCAAGGCCGAAACAGCGTTACTTCGGAATATCCAGTTCTCGTCCCTAAGCGATTTCGTGAGGGCCGGGATGGCTGCCCCGGCCTCGGGACCGATCTCTCCGAGGGCCACAACAGCAGACTCCCGAACGTCATTATCCCTGTCCTTGAGCAATTCAATGAGGGTTGGAACGGCTGGCGGGCCGATCTTCCCTAAAGCGTCGGCGGCCCGGATTCGCAAATTCCGTTCTTCGCTCTTCGCTAACTCTATCCACTCGTTGAGGGTTTTCTCTTCATAGGTTGCCTCTTCCTCCTGGGCTGCTAAGGCAACGTCATTAGCAAAGGCAAGGAGAATAGTCACCACGATCAACGAAACGACCTTGCGAGTCATGGCCTCGCCCCCTTGAAAAGCAGTGCCATCTGGTCCCGACCTTGCCATTCAGTATATCCCACCACGCCCTCCTGACAAGACCCGTTCAACCGTGGTCATGGCGTGGCGTGGCGGTTTGCGTGGAGGATTTCGGTTTGAGGAGGAGGGGGGACCGATCACTTCTTCCGGGCAATCTTCTTCACAGCACGCTGGGCCACGAACTCGGAATCCTCGCCGTTGTGGATGAAGATTATGCCGTTCAGTTCCCCATCTTCCAGAACCGCCCAGCCACGTCCGAACAAAGAATCGCTCTCATCGTTGCCCTCCCAAGAGAACTCGACGGCGGGGTTGCCATCCCGTTCAGTAAATCGAGAATCCATTTCGCCCCAAACGTATCCGAACTGGAACGTGCCGTAATCTTTAGGCTCGAACTCAATGTACGCTTGGACTGCCTCGTGGAGGTAATCCTCGTCCCATTCGGTCATGGAAACGATATTCCAGCGTCCTTCAATGGGTGACATTGGTTTGCGTTTTGTCATGGTCCGTCCTTCTCTTCGGGTTGCAACTCGAACATCGAAGCCCCTTCGTTTCCGGTGTCTTTGTCATGCCAGTTGGCAAACAAAACAACAGACCCATCTGTAGCGGTGTAGCGAGAAAGTTCAATCACCCATTGTTCCTCGGGCCGAAACATGCCATAGTTGCCCTCGTAGGTGAATCCACCGTCCTGGGAGTACGCCAGCAAATGATAACGAACACCA
>Ga0180431_10003308_pt1 | contig 20880 bp, 22 predicted proteins | sample SS_ome_11_FD_132459 | JGI IMG/M metagenome (GOLD analysis project Ga0180431, IMG submission 132459) | Hypersaline lake sediment archaeal communities from the Salton Sea, California, USA - SS_1_MS_1 metaG | ecosystem: Environmental > Aquatic > Non-marine Saline and Alkaline > Hypersaline >...
GCGCTGTGCCACGCCATGCGGATGAACAGCGGCCCGTAGTGACCCCAGTCGGCCGGCCACCAGTCCTGCGAGTCGGTCATCAGCGCATGGAGGTCCTTCTTCACCGCCTTCAGGTCCAGTTTCTTGAACTCCTCAGCGTAGTTGAACGCCTCGCCCATCGGGTTGCTCTTGTGGGAGTGCTGATGAAGTACCCTGAGGTTCAACTGGTTGGGCCACCAGTCGCGGTTAGACATGCCGCCGCCAGCAATGGGTTTGCCCCTCCTGCCCGTTACCGGGCTCTTGCTGTCTTCAGTCATAATATACCTCCATCGTGATCTGTTCCTATCGACGCAGGTGCTGTTACTTATACTATCTTGGCAGTGGTTTGTCAATGTATGACTTCTGTCACAAAGCCGTGATGCAGACCATGGTAGAATTCGATTCGCTCGCAATGCCAGTTATTAAGAGGGGTTTCGCTGCGACTGTCGCCGCATGGCGCGCACCCAAACAGCATGCATCGCAACCGATCAGCCAGCGTATGTAACTGCAGTGACGACACCCCAAGCGCGATGTCGTTGCGCAGCACGATGAGGTCGAAGCAGCACCTTATGTCCCCGACGGGCAGGCAACGTTCATGTGACCGCTGTCCCAGCAGTGCCAGTCGTCGTCGCCGAAGTGCTTGAAATCCTGGACGCGCCCTTCCTTGGTAGAATCGCTCCACTCGATATATGTGTGGTTGTCCTGCCCCTTGTTATATATATCCCACAGGTAATCGTATGGAATCTCCTTGGTATACTGGACATCGATATAGCCGCCGTTCTCCGGGCCGCCGGGGACTATGTTCGTGTACCTGATGGCGTATGTGCCATCGGCTATGCTGCGGGACCAGTCGATCCGCAGCAGGTCGTTCGGCTTTTCCGGGCTCTCCTTCATAATCCAGAAGCCCTCGGTTGCGGGCAGATTGTTCTCGCCGTAATACCACAGGAAGTCCTGGTATCCGCCCTCCTTCGATATCCGCATCTCCCAGCGCACCCCCTGAGCGATGTATTCCCCGTGCAGCTCCGCGCTGTATACGGTGCTGCCGATCCTTACCGAATACGACCAGACCCAAGAGCCATCGGGCTGCTGCAGCGGGATATTCTGGAAGGACGCCGCAAATGCTGCCACCGGCACGGCCAGTCCCACCACTACAACTACGTTCCAGAAACCGACATTGAAGGTCGCATGGTTCCAGTTGGATTTATCGCCTATCGCGGCTGGAGACACCGGTAACTCTCCGCCGTCGGGGACTACCAGCGAAGTGAATTGTATGCGTGGTTCGGTGCCGGAGGGGACAGCGCTGGTTTCATTGCCCGTGAAGGCGTCGAAGGGGATGAGGAACGTCTCCATCGGCGGGATGGCTGGCGGTTGTGACACCTGCGTCGCTCCCGGCGTAGCAGTCGCGGACACGGTCGGGGTCGGTGTGGCGGTTGATTCCGGCTGTGATTTCTGGATGTTGCATCCGGCGATGGTCAGTGACAGCATTACCATGACAAGCAGTAGATGTATCCCTGTTCCGCGTCTGAGAGTTTTCATCGATGCCCTCCGAGATCTTTACTATGTTAGGGAATACTAACACCTGATCGATCGACGGTCAAGTGGCATGATAGTTCGCAGCACACTTTGTGCTGTAGAGGTTTGTGCGATTTAGTGTAGAACCCGATTCGTTTGCAGTGCCGCATATCGTTGTCAGCGACCGACGCAGAATGTCTCGCGGTCGAATTGCAGGTGGCACGGGGCGATATTGACAGCGGCAGGTTAGCGCGGTATGTTGGTGGATACAATCGAGATACAATATTCGTCGAATTTCGATATGGGAGGTTTCGCATGGTCAAACTGATATATGTCCTGTGGGCACCTGAAGGCCAGACCGGGGAACGCAATCGGGAAGTCCTGCTGAGCGATGTTCGGCAGAAGCTGTACGATGCAGGCGTGAAAAAGCTCACCATGTACATCGACGATGAGTTCTCGCGGGTGAGGTCGCCGGCACCCAAGCTGTATCCAGGGCCGGAGATAAGCGCTGAGATATCGCTTTGGGTCGATGACGTTGAACGGCACAGCGAGATCGAGGAGGTACTGGAATCGCACGGCTTCCGTATCGCGGGATACCTGGTGGAGGAATCCATCTATACCGAATACGGCGGGAACCGCCACTTCCGCCAGCGCGACTGGCCCGACGGCCAGCGGTCGCCGGTGGTGATAGCTGTAACGCTGATGGAACGTCCCAAAAAGCTGTCGCGGGAGGAGTGGATCAAGAGGTGGCACGGCACGCAGTCGCCGGTGTCTGAGGCGATGCAGCCGCGCGCCCGCTACATCCGCAACGTGGTGCTGGAGTCGCTGACGGCGGACGCCCCGCCGTTCGAGGGCATCGTCGAGGAGGCGTGGCCCTCGGCGAGGCATATCACCAACCCATTCCTGTTCTACGGGGCGAAGAACGTGTTTCAACTTGCTCGCAACATGTACCGCATGTACAGGAGCGTGACCTCGTTCCTGGAGATACGCAGGATACGCACTTCGACAATGAGCGAGTATATCCTCAGGAGCTAGAACCGGAGCCTGTCCGACTATATTGTAGTAGCCGCCGTTTAATCCGAAGTGAATTAGCTTGTGCTGGTGCAGGGACTGAAGTAAAGGGTGTATCGCCTAGCGTGGATTCGCCAGCGAATGAACTTCACGCGATAAGGTGTCGCCAAGGCGGTCTTTGTGGACCTCTATGTCGTATCTGGCCTGCAGATTCATCCAGAAACGTTCGGATGTTCCGAAATAGCGCGACAGGCGCAGCGCAGTATCAGATGAGATGGCCCGTGTACCGTGAACGTTCTCGTTGATGCGTCGCGGAGGCACGCTTATATCTTTCGCCAGAAGGTACCGGCTGATCCCCATCGGCCTCAAAAACTCCTCGTTGAGGACTTCACCCGGATGTACCGGTGCCATCTTCTTGGTTGTCATTTTACTTCTCCTAATAACTTACCTCGCTATCTCTCCACCACCAGCACCAGCGACCGGTAGGACGGGATCGTCAGGTCGAGTGATATCTGCCCCGATGCATCCGGCTTCGCTTCTTGAGTCAGTTCGCCTGTCTCCGGGTCGAAAACCAGCACGCGCTGGGCAGTAAGGTTGACATCCAGCGACTGCGAGCGCTCATTCTCTGCCTCGTTGAACATGAACAGGATGTCGCCGTTCTCGATCTGGCGGTGGTCCATGGCGAACATCATCTCGCCACCATCGCCCGGCGTTAGCGGCGGCTGCAGGCCCGCGTCGTCGAGCGCGTCACCCAGCTCATCTGCTCCTTCTATTGCTATGGTCTTCGATTGCAGTCGCGTGGCACTCGACTTCGTGGCAGCGTCCCTCTGCTCGTAATCGCCGAGGCCGGGGGCTCGGTCAGGCAGTCCTCCCATGACGATGACCGGGATGCCGGCGTCCACGATCGTTTCAATGGATGCCATCAGTTCCGGCGAGGCCACGCTGAGGTTGGTCAGCAGCAGGCAGTCGTAGGTGGCGGCGCCGACATTGAAGCTGCCGTTGGCTGCTCTGGCGTTGGTCAGGCCGCGGGGGCTGACGCGGTCATAGGCTAGGCCGGCGCGCTTGAGCGCCAGGCTGGTGTCGGACTCGCCCTGCTCAGGGAGGAAGCCCATGACCTGGAGCACGGTCGCATCTGGGAAGCACCAGTCGGGCTGCAGCCAGGCCACCCCGGCGCGGTGTGTCCCCAATGACAGGGCGTAGCACAGGCGCGACAGATACAGGTTGAACGATGGCATATCCGGCCACAGTGGACTATCCTCATCGAACCAAGTGGTGAAGGCTAAGGGACCAGCAGCTACCATATCGTCTTGACGCTCCTCACGTGCCGGGTATCCGTACAAACGTTTCCCATTTTCCAGAATATAGAGATAAGGATAACCCAGATAGATGATCCTGTTGATTCCGGCGCTATACGCACGCCCGGCGAGGAGATAAAGGTCTTCGAGTGTTGTTGCCCTGGGGTCGAGATGCAGGGCGACGAAGCTCTCCGATGAGATGAAGGTGCGCCCGGCGGTGTGCCCCGCTGATGACGCCATCTTGAGGAAATCGTATGACCCTCCGCCGAACAACCCCTCCGATTCGGGGATGTCAGCTAATTCATATGCGTCCAGATAGTTGGCCCAACCTCCGTGTGCCTGCATACGGAACGACATGTTGTTGTCATGCGCCCAGTCTCGTATCGGCTCCACAAAATTTTCGATGAACAGCTCGGAGCGCACATCCTCGTAGTCCTCGCGCACCCTTGTTCCGATGTCGTCAGAAGCGTAGGCGGGCACGGGCTCCTCCCCCAACATGTCCTGCAGGATGGTGGTGTACTTGGACTCGCCACCCTGCTGAAATACCAGCGGCAGGTACGTGGTGAGGTCGTACCCCTTCATCTCCTGGAAACGCTGCAGGAACAACGGCGTCCACGGTAGCTCCCCCACCATCTCGAAGCTGTCCAGGAAGATGGTGTCCGGTGCGTAGCAGCCAAGCGTTGCAAGCATCGGGTCAGCGAACCCTTCGATAAACTCCTGCGCGCCCATGGGATCAAGGTGATCGGCCACCGGTGAGGCGTTGGCCTCGCCGGGGTAGGCGGCGCCGGCGGGGTGATGCCCGGTTCGGTTACGGTAGAAGGCAAATATCTTCCACGTGCCGGATGGGACCTGCCAGCTTATGTTGTCGTTATGAACCATGCTGGTGATATCGGTGAACGAGTCTAGGGGCGGTGGCACTGTAGTATTATCGACGACGCGCGCGGCGGTAACGGCCACCAGCTCGGCATCGGTATCGAACGGCCCAAGGACACCCATAATACTGTTGACTATGTCATAGTAGCCAGGTGGCTCAAGCGGCGGTAGCGTGCCTTCGTACAGCGCCGGTCCGCTGACGTTGAGTTCACTCATGAGGAGCTGCTGTTCCGGGGCGCTGGAGATAAACGGCCCTCCGCTGGGCCAGCCACTCTCCAGGGTAAAGTCGAAGGACATATCCCTCTTGTAGGCTTCCTCGGCTGCGATGCGCACTTTCTTAAAAAATCCTGTTGTGCCGACGGTACGCACATCCGGGTCGTCGTTGATCTCCTGGGGCGTAAGGCCGAGCAGGTACGCTTGTAGCTCAACTCCGCCAAAGCCTGCCTCCAGGAATAGGTCCATCTCATGCTGTATTCTTTCTTTATCAACGGCTCCGCCGGGCCACCACCAGCGCATGTAGGGGTGGTAGTACTTTGGCGGGTCGTTCCACACATCTTCATCGAAACGCTCCAGTGAAGCGGGCGGTAGGTTAGACTCTTGTGGGCATTTGGCACCGCAGCCTAGCAGGCTCAACATCGGTAAGCACAGAATGAGCAAAAATGCAACACTGGTTACCATTTTCAATTAAATCACCCGCCTTGTCCGCCCGTTTCTCATCTTTCCTCCATCCTTTAAGACGCCTGTCGATATCCTTTGCGTGGCCCTGGTCGCTGGGGAGGTAATAGCGTTTGTTCTTGATGGCATCGGGGAGGTTCTGCTGCGGGACGAAGTGCTCGGCACAGTCGTGAGCGTCGCCAGCGTTCCACCGGAAGCATATCCTCCAGCGGTCGTTGATCCTGATGCTGTGCTGACCCACTCGATCGCCTGCAAGCTTTTCCAGCCGGTTACCCGGAGGAGTTGCCAGGTCCTGGAGCGTCTCGGCTGCATCGAGGACCGTAAGTTTTCGTAAAGCAATCTTCTGTATATCCTCAGGTAGCTTGCGGGTACCCTCGCGGTGAAAAATCCTTTTCGTATCCCTGTCCCGAAAGCCCCGTATCACAAGTCGATAATAAAATATAGCGTTAATATTGTCAAACGTTATGCTTTAGTCGCAGGGAGCACACCCTATCAAAGAATAGGGGTAGCCAATTTGCTGCAGAGAAGTTAAAATAATAGACGACTGGCCAACTATAAATGATTTTAATGGCTGCCTGTCGAATGTTGTGCAACTGTCCTATAATAAGAGTCGCTGGTGTGTAAATATACGAAGTTGACATGCCCCAAGTGCAGCTTTGAACTGCATCAAGAGGCCTCAACTGTTGCATTGAGATTCCGTGCAAAACGATAAGATACCCCCGCTGAGAATCGGTGAACTGGAGATCAGCCCGCCTATTATACAGGGTGGCATGGGAGTCAGGGTATCCAGGGCTGGCCTCGCCGCTGCCGTGGCGAGGGAAGGCTGTGCTGGCGTTATTTCTACCATCGGGCTGGGGGAATTCGAAGGGCTTTCCGGGTCCCGCCTTATCAGGTTGAACGAGCAGGCACTGCGGGAAGAGGTGAGGAAGGCCAGGAGACAGTGTGATGGCGGGATTATAGGCGTGAATGTAATGGTGGTGCTCTCGCATTACGAGAGTCTGGTCACAACCGCTGATGATGAAGGGGTGGATATGATCATTTCCGGCGCGGGCCTCCCACTGGATCTTCCCGGTCTGGTATCGAGGAAGAACACCTGCATCATCCCCATCGTGTCCTCCGCGCGGGCGCTGAGCATCATTTGCAGGAAATGGAAACGTTACAACAGGGCTCCGGATGCTGTGGTCGTCGAAGGGTCTATGGCAGGCGGTCATCTGGGTTTCAGCTATGACGAACTGGTAAGCGGCAAGGTCCCCACGCTCGATGAGATCCTCTCCGAGGTGATAGCCTTTGCCAGTTCCTACGATCCGCCTTTCCCGGTTATCGCTGCGGGTGGCATATTTGACGGACAGGACATCGCGCGGGTCCTCAGGATGGGCGCTTCCGGGGTGCAAATGGCGACACGCTTTGTATGCACGGACGAGTGCGATGTCCACCTCAATTTCAAGCTGGCATATGTGAACGCCAGGAAAGAGGACATCACCATAATAAAGAGCCCCGTGGGGATGCCGGGAAGGGTGATCAACAACGCATTCGTGGAGAGAATCAAGCGGGGCGAGACGGTTCCCTTCAATTGTACCTACCAGTGCTTGAAGTACTGCGATCCGACAAACGCACCGTATTGCATTGCCAAGGTTCTGCTGAGGTCGGCGGAGGGCAAGTTTGATGAGGCGTTTGCCTTTGCCGGGGCGAACGCCCACAGGTGTACCGAGATAGTGCCGGTCAGGCAGCTCATCGGCCGGCTTGCCGAGGAGACCGCCTACCACCTGAAAACGCAGTGAGTTTCATTGCAGTATCGCTTCCCCCACAGAGTCACACCGATTTACATTTGACTGATTTTAGTGGTGGCTATACAATTTCTCTATTCGTTAGACACTAACGTCGAGTAATCGCGTATGACATGTCAGCATCTACGTTCGCTCGAGGCTGAGTTAATTTCAGCCGGTGTGAAGGAGACCTGTCGGGGGGCAGTCTGGACGAAGAACTGTCGCGAATGGGTCTACTTCGATGTAGTTCTGGATACAGACAGCATCGCTTCCAGGATGAAGTTACCGCCGTGCGTGCAGGTCCATGAGAACCTCGCCCCCAAATCCGGGACCGAGCGCGGGTTCGTGTGCAACGAGTGCAACGATGGCATCATGGGCCTCATCTCCGGTGACAAGGTCTATCGCTGAGGGATCGCCGCGCCGCTTAAAGAAGCCGTTGAGCCCGTTTGTTTGAACGACAAGGTTCTTCATTTGATAAAACAGATGTCCCTCTTGACATTAGTGATACTATTATAGTACTATTATGACGTGCCACGGAAGATCAGAGAGCTCATAGGGGACTTGAAAAGGGCCAGTTTTATAGATCGTGGCGGCAAGGGGAACCATCGGAACTTCAAACATCCCGGCGGAGCGAAGATTACTATCAGTGGCAACCCGGGGGATGATGCCAAGCAGTATCAGGAACGTGACTTGGAGAAAGCCATTCAGGAGTCGGAATAATGAAAGCAAGCGATAAATACCTGAAGATTGTAGAGTGGTCGCAAGACGACCAGTGCTACGTTGGCACCTGTCCCGGTCTAATGCTCGGAGGCATACACGGGGATAATGAAACCAGCGTCTATACAGAGCTATGCCAGGCAGTTGATGAGTGGATCAGGCTGTATCATGAAGACGGCGAACCCCTTCCGCCTCCGACTGCGGGAAAGGAATACTCAGGCAAGTTTGTATTGCGCGTGGGGAAAGAACTTCACAAGGATCTTGCGGTGAAAGCGCTCCGTGCAGGGGAAAGCCTCAATTCCTACTGCGTGCATTTGCTGCGGGAGCAGGGAGCTCTATACAAGGAGAACAAGGCAAATGCTGGCGACGTTTGACAGCACGACTGAGCAAGGCCGTCAGCACCATCGGCGTTGCGGGCTGTGCGAGCGACCATCTGATTTGTATGGCTGGTTCACCCGGGTATCGCACGTCTGGATTTATTACCCGGGGCTTACAGGGGTTTCCGCCTTCTTTGCGTGAACTTCACGCATGACCCGCATCAGGTAGTATACCCACAGCGGTACGACCACCAGCGCTGTGGCCAGCGGCGCCGACGGGTCGTCCCAGTGCCGTGACCCCTCGACGTAGTAGTGGGCGAGGGCATATATACCCATGGGCAATGCTACTATCCCGGACAGGCTGAAAATTATCAGCATGATGAACAGATATATCCGCCTTATGGTGTTTGTAATTTTTATGTTCTTCTTCTCAAGTGCCATCTTACCTAAGACATGAAGGGTACATATTATAGCGCCTGTAAATGACAGTGTAAGGCCCAGGGCTATGGGGTTGCCCATATTACCCCCGCCGTAGGCTTGATGGAATGCGACATACAGCAGGGTCCCTATACCTGCCGCTGTCAGGATCACGCAGGTGCCTATCATGAAGTAGAAGTAGCACATCAGGATGTCATAGATGGCGGAGCTGTCCTCTGCATTACGTCGATGAACGATAAGATAGACTACTGCCCCAATCAGCAGGATCGGGATAATGAACGATAATAAACCGGGTAAAAACCAGAACATGTCTCACCTCCTGCTTCTACTTACAGGCTGATCATCTATGACAACTCTATAGATATCGAAGCGTTTGGATTATTATATTCATGATACTGGTTAAAATCAATTCTCCGATGAGCGTTCGCCTGTTTGCTCAAAGACGATTTATATCGTTGATAGCTCAATACCAGGGTGGTTCCTGAATACCGTACAGGAACAGGAAAAAAGTCGTAAGGATTATTATGGTCCCTGTCAATACGAATAATGCGGTATTTGAAACCTTGCCATGGAGCAGGAGTATTATTGCAGGTGCACCGAAGAACATGATGGCAACCACTGACACCATCCCTGTGGGGTCTATTGAGTGGAGGAATGATACGGCTACTATCACTATGTTCACCAGCCATGCGATGGTGCTGCCCCACCACGCGATCCACGTATTCTTTATCAATAGGTATATCTGGAAGGTTAGGGAAACAATCGCCACTGTTATCAGAGCGATATAGAATGCCTGGCTGCCATCCCAGGTGATTATTATGGGCAGATACGTAAGGGCACTCAGTAAAATTAGGAAGATAGCTGCAGCCCTGCGTCTGGCGGGTCTGGCGCTTTTCCCGCCACCGGGAGCGGTATCTTGGTCCGCTAAAACTTGAAGGCATTGTGGGCAATAGGTCTTTCCAAGGAACAGGGTGCGGCAGTAGGTGCACACGTTTTTACCACATAATGTGCATTTCCCCACAGCTTCACGTTCGGGGTGATATGAGCAATTCATGGGTCATACATTTAAGACGTGCAGTAAGGTTACATCGCAGGTGGGTGTTTGTCAACAATAAAATGCGGGCTGCGTGAGTGGGTAATCGTGGTACCCCCAAGGGGAATTGAACCCCTGTTTCCAGCTTGAAAGGCTAGCGTCCTGGGCCACTAGACGATGGGGGCAAGCTCAACCTTCGTATTTTATCATAGAGCGAAGAGATTGCCTACGGGTATATCGCCAGCGATTTCAGCGCCGTGGTCTCCGGCAGGCCCAGCATCAGGTTCATGTTCTGCACAGCCTGCCCGGCGCCGCCCTTGACCAGGTTGTCGATGCAGCTGACCACGATGAGCCTGCCGGTGCGCGAATCGATCGTGGGGTAGACCAGGCACAGGTTGGTGCCCAGAGTCTGCTTGGTCTGCGGCGGTGTGGCAACGACGCGGACGAACGGCTCGTCACGATAGAAGTCGCGGTAGATTTTAACGACATCGGCTTTCGGTTTCGCTAGCTTCGCATAGCACGTGCTGAGTATGCCGCGGTTCATCGGGATGAGGTGCGGCACGAAGGTGACCGCCGGCTTGAGCTTCGCGTTCAATCGACCCAGTTCCTGCACGATCTCCGGCAGGTGGCGGTGCCCCTCGAGGGCGTAGGCGGAGACGTTCTCGTTAGCCTCGGCGAAGTGGACCTTGAGGCTGAGCGCCCTGCCCGCGCCGGACACGCCGGACTTGGAATCGACGATGATCTCCGGATCGATGATGCCCTCCTTTACCGCCGGCGCCAGAGCCAGTATGGCGCCGGTAGGGTAGCAGCCGGGGTTGGCGATCAGTCGGCTCTTAGCGATGGATGATCGATTAAGCTCCACGAGACCGTACACCGCCTCGGCCAGCAGCCCGGGCGATGGGTGGGTGAAACCGTACCACCTGTCGTATTCGGCGGCCTGCTTCAGCCTGAAATCGGCGCTGACGTCGACCACCCGGATGCCGCGCTCGAGGGCCTTGGCGATGGTCTCCGCGCTCTCCTTGTGCGGCAGCGCCGAGAACGCCAGAGACACGTCGCCGAGGCTCGATTCGATGGGCAAATCGATGTCGGCCAGATGCGGAAGCACATCGCCGAGCCTCTGGCCCACCGAGCTCCTACCCGTTATCGATGCCAGCTCGATATCCGGGTGTCCGTGCAGAATGCGCGCGATCTCCATGCCGATGTAGCCGGTAACGTTGATAATGCCAACCTTCGTTTTCATCTAAGCCTCCCTCGTGACCCGTTCGATTTTCGATTCCCTGTCGATGACCTTCTGCTGCGCTTGAGTTCGCTGAGCCTCCTGTCGCTGATGCCGAAGTGATGCGCTATCTCGTGCTTCACCGTCTCGGCGATGCCGGCGACTATACGTTCCTCGCTGCGGTACGTCAGCTCGATGGGATGGCGGAAGATGGTGATCTTGTCGGGCGGCGACATCGCATGGCTCTTCCCCATCGCCGTCAGCGGTATGCCTTCGTACAGCCCCAGCAGCTCCTCGCGGTACCTGAGGCCGACGCTGGAAAGCTGGGCGCGGGTGGGCCAGTCCTGGACCACCACCGCGACGTTCTCCAGCCGCTCCCTGAACTCGTCTGGCAGGGTGTCTAAGGCTTCAGATACCATCTGCTCGAATCTATCCCTTTGCATAGTTACATATTTCCCTGAGCACACATTCGCCGCATCGCGGGCGCTGCGCCCGGCATACCTGCCGGCCATGCCTGACCAGGTTCATGTGAAATCGGTAGAACGCATCTTGCGGTACGACCTGTTCAAGCACCTGATGCGCCCCGGCAGGCGACACCCCATTCGAGATCAGGCCGACGCGCTTCGCTACTCGATAGACATGTGTGTCGACCGGGAAAGACGGCCTGCCCAGCGAGAACAGCAGCACGCAGGCCGCCGTCTTGGGCCCCACGCCGGGCAGCGCCTGCAGCCACTCGCGCGCCTCGTCCAGCGGCATGTCGGCTAGGAACCCCATATCCAGCGAGCCCCGTTCGCGGCGTATGATCTCTAGTATCGACTTGATGCGCGGCGCTTTGACCAGGCTCAGCCCGCCGCTGGCAATCGCAGCGGCGATGGCATCGGCGCCGGCGTCGGCAACCCGATCCCAGTTGCCGAATGTCTCTATCAGGTTGCGATACGCCCTCCCCGAATTCGCATCGGACGTGTTCTGGGAAAGTATCGTGGCAACCAGCTCGGACAGGGGATCCAGCTTAGGCCTGGACTGAGGCTGCCCGTAGCCCTCGTCCAGAAGTCGGATGACCTGTACTATCTTCATAGACCCTTCAGGTGGCAGGTGTCGTTGATAAGCGTAACGGTGGGTTCGCCCTTATTTATTTCGAAAGCGTTCACCGCCGTGGTGTCCTGCGCGATCTGCCAGAAATGGGAGTTGTCCAGCCCGAGGAAAGCGAGGAGGAGCACCTTGCACACCACGCGATGCGTCACCATGGCTATCGTCTGACCCACATGCTGCTTAGCCAGCCCATTGATGGCGGTAACCGCCCGCTGTCGCACTTCGTCCAGCGTTTCACCGCCGGGGATCTCCAGCCTGTGCGGGCTATTGAGCCAGAAATCGAATTGCTCCGGATACCGGTTTTTCACCTCCTCGATCGTCAGTCCCTGCCAGTCACCGAAGTTCATATCGATGATGCCGTCCAGCGTGACGACCGGTAGCCCGAATCGGCCTGCGATGGACTGAGCGGTGGAGACAGCGCGCTTCAACGGGCTGGAATACACGGCATCCACTTTCCACTGCATGACCCTGTACGACACCGCCTCCGCCTGTTTCGCTCCCACCTCATTCAGGTCGATGTCCGCCAGCCCGCGAAACCGCTCCTGCCTGTTCCATCCGGTCTGCCCGTGCCTGACCAGTATGAACTGTGTCACATCGGAAGTCGGCGCGCTCAATCCATGCCCTCCTCCCTGAGGCCGGTGATGATGTACTGTATCTCGGTACCGGTCAGACCGAAGCGGTGCAGGGTGTGCCGCACTATCTCCAGGCTGGTTTCAAACTCGGGCTGCACCATCTCCTTAACGCCAACTCCGGAGAGCGCCTTCCGCTCATCGTTAGAGTGGACTCTGGCCACAATATCCAGCCTCGGATTTATTTTCAGGGCATTCCTCACAGCCATCTCCGTGCCTATCGGCTCATGGAAAGCGACTACCAGCACTTTCGCTTTGTTCAGGACAGCCCGGGATAATATCTCCGGATTGCTGGCGTCTCCATATATACACGGTTTCCCTTTGGAACACAACTCCTCGATGACGTTGGGGTCGCTATCTATTGCCAGGTACGAGAAATTTCTGCGCTCAAGGACCTTGCCCAGGTTGCGTCCGACACGCCCGAATCCACAAATAACGACATGTCCGCTGAGCTGGAGCTCCCGTCCGAAATCCGGGTCGGTGCGATTTGCCAGGATTTTTGCGAACCTGTCACCCTGGATCATTTTCCTGTATAGCAGAGAGGCCACGCTCATAGACAGAGGGGTCAGCAGTATGGTAATTACGGCGCAACTCAGGGTCAAGTCATACACGTCTTTAGGAATGACACCAGCTCCCAGAGCTATTGCGGCCAGCACAAAGCTGAACTCTCCGATCTGGAACAGACCTGCCCCGGTGAACAATATAGTCTTAGTGGTATATCTGAATATCAGTGGGACGAGTGACGATATTGCGAACTTACCCACGATTATGGCAGCTACGACGGCAATAACTGAGCCTATATTATCCAGCAGAAAGCGCAAGTCTATTAGCATGCCGAGGGAAACAAAGAACAGCGTCGCGAATATATCACGAAGCGGCCTTATCTCGGCGATAGCCTCATAGGCATATTCCGATTCACTGATTAACACCCCGGCAACAAAGGCGCCCAGTGCCAGCGATATGCCGTAATATTCAGTAGCGAAAGCGATCGCCAGGCAGAAACCTACAATTGAGAGTAAAAACAGTTCCCGAGAGCGCACAGCGGCTACCCGTTTCATAACCCATGGCAGGATCCACAACCCAATGACGAACATGGCTCCAAGGAAGACCACCGTGATGATTGCCGCCTTGCCCACAGCCCATCCCAATCCCGGCTCACCAAATGCCGGCACGAGAGCCATCATTGGCACCACCGCCAGGTCCTGCAACAGCAGTATGCCTATCATGACCCTTCCGTGGGGGGTGTCCAGCTCACCTCTATCGATAAGCAGCTTGAGTACAATCATGGTGCTGGAAAGGGCGATGAGAAATCCGAAGAACACGGCTTCCTTTATCTGCCAGCCAAGCAAAATACCAATGACGAAACCCAGGAGCATGGTAAGGATTATCTGCCCGGAACCGCCTAGTAAGGCTACCTTGCCCATTTTCCTCAGTGATTTAAGGGAGAATTCCATGCCAAGGGTGAAAAGCAGGAGGGCGACCCCGATTTGGGCCAGAGTCTCGATCTGGGATGTTTCTTTAATCAGACTGGCCCCATAAGGGCCAACGACAATACCGCCGACAAGGTAACCCAGGATGACGGGCAGGCGCAGGGCACGGGCGATGAAGCCGCCAACAAGGGCGGTTATGAGGACGCCGACTAGGACAATCAGTAGATTTTGCTCGATTAACCCCTGCTCAGCCACTTTCGCTCCATAAATACTACTTTACGATATTTTATCATAGTATTCGTATCTAAATATAGGGCAGTCATTGACAATGGATGTCCGCATTTGTAAACTGACCCTATAACCGCATCAGAGGTCACCTTGGGAAAAAGCGATAAATTGCGAGACCGGATAGCTGCAGCCCTGAAAGGCCAAAACGCCGACTACATCGAGATCCACCTCGAGGAGCGGCAGTCCAGCCGCATCCAGTATCGCGGGCGTGAGCTGGAGGACATCGGGCTGAGCACCAGCGTAGGGGGAAACGCCCGCGCCCTGGTCAACGGCGGATGGGGGTTCGTCAGCTTCAATGAGTTGAATGGGCTGCGTGACAAGGTAGCGATGGCAGTGAAGCAGGCGCGACTGGTGGGCAGGGAGCGCAGCCAGATGGCGCCCGTTGAGCCGGCAGTCGATACTGTCCCTGCGGATGTGGAAAAGGATGCAACAACCATACCCCTGTCCCGGAAGAAGCAGGTGCTGGATGAGTACAACGAGATAATATGGTCCATCCCCAAGATACAGACATCCGTGATAGCCTATGGCGACGGCAGGAAATCGCTGACATTCGCCAATTCGGAGGGCAGCTATATACAGCAGGCCAAGGCGGGGCTCACCATACGTGTCGTGGCGGTCGCCCGCGCCGACGGCGACGTGCAGCAGGTATCGCTGAGCCTGGGCTCTCCCGGCGACTTCGACTTCGTGTGCAACCTGCACGGCGAGGTCAGGGAGACCGCCGAGAAGGCGGTGGCGCTGCTCTCGGCACCACAGGTGAAGGGTGGGGAATATACGGTGGTGCTGGACCAGGTGCTGGCCGGCGTGTTCACGCATGAGGCCTTCGGCCACCTCTCCGAATCCGATTTCATATACGAGAATGAGCGCATGAAAGAGATCATGGTTCTGGGGCGCAAGTTCGGCGAAAAGCACCTCAACATCGTGGACGGCGCGGCTGTACCCGGACTGCGCGGAAGCTATAAATACGACGATGAGGGCGTGCCCTCGACAAAGACATATCTCATCAGGGAAGGGGTGCTGGTGGGACGCCTGCACTCGCGGGAGACGGCGGCCAAGATGGGCGAGAGCCCTACAGGTAACGCCCGAGCTATAAATTACGGGCACCAGCCGATAGTCCGCATGACCAACACGTTCATCGAGCCGCAGGGCGTGTCCCTCCGGGACATGATATCCGATATAAAGGAAGGGGTGTATGCCAGGAACTGGTACGGCGGCATGACCAGCATGGAGATGTTCACCTTCTCCGCCGGCGAGGCATACATGATCCGCAACGGCCGCATCGAGGAGATGGTGCGCCCGATCGTGCTGTCCGGCAATGTGTTCACTACGCTGGGCAAGATCGATGCCATCGGCGACGACCTTGAGATGAACCAGGGTGGTGGCTGTGGCAAGGGGGCGCAATCGCCGCTGCCGGTTTCCAACGGCAGCCCGCACATCCGCATACGCGATTGTCTGGTGGGGGGTAAGTAGTGGAGAACATCCTGAAGCTGGCTAAGAAGGTCGCTGAGCAGGCTGAGGTATTTCACGTCTCGCTGAGGGAAACGCCTGTCGGCTTCGAGGCCAACCGCCTGAAAACGCTGGAGACCGGCGAGGCGACCTCGGTTTCCCTGCGCATTATCAAGAACGGCAGGATCGGATTCGCCACCACCACCGGAGTGGATCGCCCGCAGGAACTGGTGGACATGGCGGTGGAGACATCGCAGTTCGGCGCCACCGCCAAGTTCGAGCTGCCGCCGGCACAGCAGTATACGCAGGTGAAGGTCTACGACCCGTCGGTGAACGCAGTCGCTATCGACAGCATGGTTGACATGGGGAACTCCCTCATCGCCCGGGTGCTGGACCATACGCCAGAGCTGGTATGCGATGCCGAGGTGGCCATGAGCGAGGTCGCGGTCAATATCATGAACTCCCGCGGCGGGCAGGCAAGCTACCGCAAGAGCTATTTCAGCATCGGTATAGAGGGCACACTGATCAGGGATACCGATATGCTGTTCGTCCACGATAGCGACAGCTCGTGTCACCCCATCGCCGGCATAGACCACATCGCCGACTCGGTTATACAGCAGCTGGAGCTGGCCCGGGAGACGGCGACGGTATCCACCGGGAAAATGCCGGTGATACTCACGCCTAAAGGGGTGAGGAGCGCGCTGTTTACCCCGCTGGCGCTGGCGTTCAACGGCAAGATGGTGATGGAGGGCGCGTCCCCGCTGGTGGGTAAGCTGGGGCAGGGCATATTCGACACGAGGCTGTCCGTGTGGGACGATTCGACGATAGACTTCCGTCCCGCCAGCCGACCCTGCGACGACGAGGGTGTCCCCAGCCGCAGGACGCGTCTCATCGATAACGGCGTGGTGGCCAGCTTCCTCTACGATTTGCAGACCGCGGCTGCCACGGGGAGCAGCAGCACAGGTAACGGCAATCGTGCCCGCGGCGGCCTGCCGACACCATCGATAAGCGCCATCGTGATAGATGAAGGCGAGACAACCTTCGATGAGATGCTGCGCGATATGCAGCAGGGGCTGGTGGTGGAGATGCTCATAGGGGCGGAGCAGGGGAATGTGCTGGGCGGCGAGTTCAGCGGCAATGTGCTGCTGGGTTACAGGGTTGAGAACGGCCACATGGTCGGCAGGGTAAAGAACACCATGGTGTCAGGGAACATCTACGAGTCCCTCAAGCAGGTCGCAGCTATCGGGAGTGCGGCAGAGTGGGTTGGCGGCGCAATAAAGACCCCCGCCATATACCTTTCCAGCCTGTCGGTAGCCAGCAAGGTATGATGGGGAACGGCCATGGCCCTCGATGAGTATCTGTCTGAACTTGGTGACGAAAATAGACCGATAGCGCCGAACAAACTGGACAACCTGTCCTCGCTATCCGGAGAGGGGCTAGAACGCTTCCTGCATGTTTACAACAGCATGAACACGGAGCGGCGGCGGCAGATAATCGAAAGTCTGGTTGAGCTGGCGGAGTTGAGGGTCGAGCTGGATTTCGATGGCATCCTCCTCGGCTGCCTCGATGATGTCGATCCCGCCGTACGCATCGGAGCCATCGAGGGATTGTTGGAGTGCGAGCGGCGCCCGTTCATCGACCGCCTCATCGGGATGCTGGAGCGCGACAGCCAGGAATCCGTGCGCGCTGCCGCCGCCCAGGCACTGGGCAGGTTCGCCTTCCTGGCAGAGCTGGGTAAACTGGGTCAAGGCTACGGGGAGAAGGTGGAACGGGCGCTTTCCGCAGCGATCGCAAAACCAGGTGAATCGCTGGAGGTGCGAAGGCGCTCCGTCGAATCCATCGCCTGTTTCAGCCTGCCCGGCGTTACGCGTATCATCCGTGAAGCATATCGCAGCGACGATCGCCACATGCGGGCGAGCGCGATCTATGCCATGGGGAGGAATTGCGACCCTGTATGGCTGGAGATACTGATCGAGGAGTTGTCCAGCCAAGATGCCGAGATGCGTTATGAGGCGGCAGGGGCCTGCGGGCAGATTGGTGAGGAGGAGGCGGTGCCTCACCTGGTAAAGCTTATCAACGACGACGATGCACAGGTGCGGCTGGCAGCCATCGCTGCCATCGGCGAGATAGGTGGGGATGAAGCTGAAGCTGCGCTCAAAGAGTGCCTGCACAATCCGGATAAGGCTATCAGCGGTGCGGCCGGCGATTCCCTGAACGAGATGTATCTGCTCAGGGACCCGTTGAAGTTCACATTATGAATACGATAGAGACCGACAGGATCACAGGCGCTAAGGTCGTTCTCAGGGGCAAGAGGCTGGAGGACGCTGCCAACGACTATGCATGGCGCAGCGACGAGCGCCTCTCCCGGCTCGACGCTGCGATGACGCTCAGGGTGCCGTACGAGCATTTCCTCGTCAGCTATACCGATGACATCAGCTATCACAGCCCGCGCCGCCGCCGATTCGCGATCGATGCTTTGGATGGCAAGCACATTGGCAACTGCATGTATTATAACATCGACCGCCTCAAACGGGAGGCAGAGATCGGGATCATGATCGGCGACAGCGATTACTGGGACAAGGGGTACGGCACCGATGCCGTTAACACCCTGCTCAAGCATATCTTCTCCACCACCAATATCGAGAAGGTGTACCTGCATACCCTCGAGTGGAACATACGGGCGCAACAGTGTTTTGCCAAGTGCGGCTTCGTCCCGTTGAAGAAACGGCGAAGGTACAACGGCACATTCGTCGTTATGGAAGTGCGTCGCGCTGACTGGTTGTCACATCCCACCCGAGGGCAGAAGTCGGCTGTAAAAAGGAAGCAGGAAGGTTGACCCTTCCTGCCCGTCATTTCTGATCGCTTCTCTCTACGTCGAATGCTTGGGCGGCGATGGGTTGACCAACCCAGCCGCTAATGTGGCAGGCACCTGTTTCACCAGCTCGTCTACCGTCCACATACCATCTTTCTTCAGGTCTTTATTGATGGATTTTATCACTTCCGGCTCGGAGTACAGCCCAACTCCGCCTCCTACGATTAAGAAGGTGCGCCCGTTGATGTTCGCCGCTGCCGCCTCGTCGGTGCACAGGAAAACCACCAGGGGCGACACGCACTCAGGCGGTGGCAGGAACTCCTCCACGGTTATATCCTTGCCACCGGCCAGGCCGGCACCGCCGGACTTCTTCCAGGACTCGATAAGGTCATCGGTGAGCGTCATGCGTGTGCCGGCGCGCGGCCGTATGGCGTTGCAGATGACGCCGTACCTGCCCAGGTCGCGGGCCACCGTCCTGGTGAGTCCAACGATCCCCTCCTTGGCGGAGCTGTAGTTCGCTTGTCCCAGGTTCCCCAGCCCGGCCTCGGAGGAGGTATTCACGATGCGGCCGTAGCGCTGCTTGCGGAAGTGGTTGGACACCGCGCGGATACAGTTCCAGTGTCCGTAGAGGTGCGTCTTGATAACGACATCCCACTCCTCTTCACTCATGTTGAACACCATGCGGTCGCGGAGCACACCCGCGTTGTTGATCAGTATGTGGATGCCCCCCAGCCTGTCGATGGCTGTCTGCACCATCTTCTCGCAGTCTGCCAGGCTGACGACATTACCGTAGTCGGCTGCCGCCTCGCCGCCGGCCTTCTTTATCTCGTCGACAACCTCATCGGCTGGGGACTTTGTCTCCCGCGTGCCATCCCTGGCCACGCCAAAGTCGTTTATCAGCACTTTTGCGCCCTCGGCCGCCAGCGCCAGCGCGTGCGCGCGACCCAGTCCCCGGCCGGCCCCGGTGACCAGTGCGATCTTTCCTTTAAGTCTGTCTCCCATCTGATCTATCTTCCGCCGCTACTTCTTAGATGGAAGCGCGACCGTCGCCTTTCCGGGGGTTGTCTTCTCGCCCTTGCCGTTCTCTACCCAGATGTCGCAATCGACTAGGTACTCGCCGTTCTCCTCCCTCTTCTTGGTGGCGACGCCCTTGCACCACCACGTCTCCCCATCGTGGGGCTCGGTCATAGTCTTCATCTTGCGCGGGTAGTCCATGCCGCGGAACTGGCAGGAAAGCATCTTGACGATGCCCTCGTCGCCGATCCAGTCGGTTATCAGGTGTCCCAGCCAGGCGCGCTTGAGCTGGCCATGCACTATCGGGCTGCCAACGAACATCGCCTGAGCGAAGCTGTCTTCGTAGTGCAGGGGATTGAAGTCTCCCGAAGCGCCGGCCCACTGCACCAGCATGCGGCTGCAGGCTACCTTGGCTAACGGCGTTACCTCGTCGCCGACTTTCACATCTTCGTAATATAGCTGTTTCTTATCATGATGCGTCATGTCGTTTCCTCCTAATTTAACTGCAGATCAGTGTCTGACGGGCTAGAGCCACCAGGTCGCCATTCTGGTTCAGGTACTTCTGCTCGATGATGAGAAACACCATCGTGCCCTGGGATTTGGTTTCCTTTTCACGGGCATCCGCCAGTTTCCCGTAGGTTACCAGCGTATCGCCGGCACGCACGGGGACGTAGAAGTTCAGCTCTATGCCGCCATCGAGTATGCGCAGCATTCCGGATGACGCTACTGCGCCAACGACACGGGACATGCCTGCCTCGATGTTACCGCCACCAACCGGCCAGCCGAAAAACCCCGGCGGCGCTATGATGCTGCCGTACATCGACTTCCTGGCGTACTCCTCGTTGCGGAAGAGGGGGTTATCGTCGTCGATAGCGTCTGCATAGCGTGCTATCGCCCCTTTCTCCACCTGTAGGACCACAGGCTCCGACCATACCCCGATCATCGATTTGATCTCATCGGAAATCTTTGAGCCCTCTGTCATCTACTTGCCTCCTTCTGTTTTTATGCTTTAGATAGAGTGAAAGCCGGGGTCAGCGTATTGAACGCCTTACCTGGCTTCACCGTTGCATGTCTATTTGACCTGTATGTCATGCGGGGTGCTGTCTCCATCATCGCAGCGATAGTTAAACCTTTCACAAACAACCCTCGAAAGTCTAACGCACCCCTGCCTCTATTGTCAAGACTGTGTACTCGTTCATATGATTAGTGACACCTGACCTCCTCTCTTTTGCATTGATCCAAAAATTTCTTTGGAGTCAGGTATCCTAACGTCTGGTGTGGTCTAACTGTGTTATAAATGTGTTCCC
>Ga0180431_10003309_pt1 | contig 20877 bp, 9 predicted proteins | sample SS_ome_11_FD_132459 | JGI IMG/M metagenome (GOLD analysis project Ga0180431, IMG submission 132459) | Hypersaline lake sediment archaeal communities from the Salton Sea, California, USA - SS_1_MS_1 metaG | ecosystem: Environmental > Aquatic > Non-marine Saline and Alkaline > Hypersaline >...
GGCAGAGGACAGCCTGATCGGCATCCAGGCTCTGGAGAGCCTGGCGTCTGTCTACCTCTCGCTCGGCGACTTCGAGCGCGCAGAGGCGACCTTCGAGAAGGCTGTTGCGGCATACCCCGAGATCTACGACGCCAGCCTCGCTGCGCAGAGCGCGACCAACTACTCCCGCAATCGTGCTGCGCTGGATACTGCCGTCAACTATGTCGTGACGCGGCTGACGACGCTGGCCAACGCTCTCGAGAAGGGCGGGCAGCCGCAAGCTGCCGCACTGGCCTACCGCAAGCTGGCCATCACGTACCCCTACCGACCGACGTCGAGCGTCCATACGCTCAAGGCCGCTCACCTGCTTCGCGAAGTAGAGGCCATCGCCGCAGCCATCCCCTTCTACTTGCGATTGTTGTCTGCATCTGGCGACCGGGCCTACGCCGCCAAAGCGGTCAGCAGCCACAACCAACCGGCTCTCGACATGGTCGCCAAGCCTACTCATTTCACAACCGTCACAGCAGCAGTGACGGGCCTGAATGCGTGCCTGCCCGACCGCAGTCGGCTTGCTGACGCTGAGCTCGAGCAGTTCTCCCTGCGCTGGCATGAGGCCCTTGTCACCACTTTCGAACCCTTTGGCCAGTCCGGGGAGGACGCATGGGCGCAAGTAGCCGAGGGTGTCCACACACAGCCTTGGCAGGCGTTGACGCGACTTGCCCTGGCCGAATGCTACCTGCGCAACGGGTATTACTTCGAAGCAATCGAGGTCCTTACGCATATTAGTGTTCCGGCCAGCGCGTTCCCTGCTGTGGTCCAGCGGCAATACCACGCGCTCAGCCAGGCCCACCTTGCGCTGGCCGACTACCAGTACGTCTTGCAGCATGGTGAGCATCTCTTCGGCCCGGATCCCGTTACCGCCTCTGAGGCCATGCTCGACATGGCGAAGGCGGCTGAGTTCTGCGGCGAACTTGGCGAGGCCCGCAGGCTGTACGGGAGGGTCACGCGCGACAGCAAGGTTGATTGGCATTGCCGCCAGGCCGACTTCGCCCTTCGGCGCATCGCACAGTACAAGCCATATCGCCAGAAGCGTGGCAGGATCTTCGTACTCCCGGACGACCGCACGACGCGTGGCGACTGGTACCTGGGCTACGGCACCAGGCATTACGTGCTGTGCGCGCAGAACTTCCTGTTTGACCGTGCCGGCGGCCCCGGGCCGAAGCTGGAGTACAAGGTCCACACGACCGATCCTGACGAGAAGTCGCGGCTCTGGGTGACGGCCAAAGAGGACCCCGATCCGGCCGCGCTGTGGGATCCTGTCAACCGTGTGTACCGCCCGGCCAACCGCGATGACTATGGCGAGCAATACCCCATCGCCGCGGGCCCCGATCTGCTGATTGATGCACAGATTCCTGCCGGCGACCATATCCTGAGCTTCTACTTCGTCAATGACCACAACTACTACGAACCCAGCCGCGAGTACACGGTCGCCCTGGAGACTGCTGAAGAGACGCTGGCGATAACCGATGTCGCAGCTTTCGGCGGTGGCGTGTACAAGCGCTTTGCAGTGCGAGGGCCACTGGCACTGACCGTCCACATCTGGCGCAACCTCAGCATGAATACGCTCCTGTCGGGGATGTTTCTCGATAGCATTGAGCCACTGTCACCGCCGCCTGCCTCTGTGTTGGCCGAGAGCGCGGACATCCCCGCCACCCTCAAGGCCCAACTGGACCTACTCCGCAGAGCATCGGCGAATGACCCGGTTCGTGCCGCCACATACACGCAACGCTTCTTCGAGGCCGAGAAGGCCCTGCGCCGCACCATCGTTCAGCATCCGTCATCCCCGCTGTCCTCATGGGCGCTCTGGACACTCAGCGAGTGCTATCGGCTTTCGGGACACCAGCGTGCAGCGCAGACTGCATTCGCCAGTTGGCTGGACGACATCGGGCAGGCTTCGGCCGACACGTTCATTCGGACCTACGCGGCAGCAGCGGACGAATTGATCCGGCGTCGTGACTGGGCACGGATCGAGAGCTTCTCGGACTGGCTGCTGGAGGAGGGGGCGCAGGAGTACTCGGAACGCGCCAAGGGGTTGGCCCGCATCGCATTCTCGATGGCTGACACGATCAAGGGCGCCAAACCGATGCTTGCCGCCGACATCGTGACGCAGGTGCAGACGAAGTTCCCGCATCTCCTGTATGGGCTGGAAGCTGCACAGATTGCTGGCGATATCTACATGAGCAGCGGGCAGACGGAAGCTGCGAACAAGTTGCTTGCTCGCGCGTCCAAAGCTGCGCCCGGAGACAAGCGAGCACTGTGGCGCCATTTCGCCGCGCAAACGCAGAGCAGTGAACCCTTGCCCGAGATCGAGCAGACCTACAAGCGACTGCTCGATCTCGCGGGGCCGGAGTCACCGACAGCGGCCAATGCCGCCTACTTGATGGCAAGGACCTACATACAGCATGGCGAGAAGCAAGAGGCGCTTGAGTGCCTTGACGGATATGAGAGCATCGTCGGCTCCACCGACGCATCACAACGACTTCGCGAACACTGCCGCTAGCAATCAAGGAGGGTATCAAGATGAGAGCTGCGAGACTGACGCCGGTCGTGCAGGTTGCCGTCCTCATACTGGCTTTGTGGCTTGGCATGGGAGCGGCGTATGCCGTTATCCAGGATATCTCGGTGAGTCTGGATGGCCCGGAGAGTGGCTGGCCTAAAGAACAGCTCGAGTACGTCGCCACCGGCGAGTACACCCTTGATGCAGGAACGCAGGAGGAAGTGGACGAAGAAGATGCTTCTGTAACCGAGGAGTACGAGTGGACCTATACCTCCGCCACCTGCGACACGTTGCCCGCAGAAGACAGCACGGAAACGTTCCATTACCCACCGGCCGCCGCCGGCAACGACTACCAGATCATCGTCACCTACACGGTGACCGTCACCTTCTTTGACGAGAGCCAGGTGTCAGCCAGCCGCTGGGCCACGAAGTTCGTGCACGTTAAGGCACTGGCCGTCACGATAGTTCACCCGAGCCGTAACCCTATGGCGGCAGATCGCGATACCGCCGTGTACTTCGAGGCCGCAGCCGAGGATGGTACTGGTCAGGACTTGACCAGTGAATGCACATGGGAATGGGATTTCGGAGACGAGACCGGCTCCACAGAGAACCCGACTGAGCATGCATACGCAGAGGAAGACAGTTATACCGTCACAGTTACCGGCACCTACCAAGGGCTTTCGGCGCAGGCCCAGACAGAGACTACTGTGCAGGAACTCGGCGGCGGCGCCAATGGCGGCTGGACTGTGGACGTTGTCTTCGACCCCGAAGACCCCGAGAACACAGAGGCTGGCGCGAAAGTGTGCGACCTCGTGTACTTCGTGCTGGACATCGACCTAGATGACGATGGCATCGATGATTGCATGATACCCGTCTCGGCAGTTTACAAGTGGGACCCGGACGAGGGTGAGTTCACAGGGCTGGAGGAGGGTTACGACATGGGCACTCCGTATGGCGTGTTCGATTCCAGTTGGTGCAACCCTGACCCCATCACGTGGAACACGGCTGCGGACCAGAATACGGAAGTGATGTTCCTCGTGAAAGCTTGGGTGGAAGGTGATTGGGATCCGGAGGAGCAGGAGTTCGAGATAAACCTTGAGACGATGGTGCTCACCCATGTGCCCGATAACACGATTGTCAAGTCGCCATATGCCGTTGTCAAGCACGACGGCGGGCCATTCTCTGACGGGACTTGGGAGTTGCGACATCTGGATCACGACGACCCCCGCTTCGACATAGCTATCAATATCTACGGGTTGTCGCCCGGCACTCAGGGGGCTAATATAGAGCTCACAGACCAATACTTGGACGCGACGTCCATCCCTGCCGCCGATCAGCCGGATCTTCCTGAGGGCCTATATACGTACAAGGTGACAGCTACCCACAGCAACGGAGCCACCGGGTGCGACGACACCGACAAGGTGGAGCTCGTCAATATTGAGCATTTCTGCTACTTCGAGATCGACAAGGTCTACAATACTGCAACCTGCGTAATCCAGTACAAGCTGAACCGAGATGTATCAGAATGCCATCTCAGAGTGTTCGGACCTCACCCCGACTACCCGGAGATAGCGCAACCGGCGGTGCCCTCGCTCGAGATGGGTACACACTGGAGCGAGGCCTTCGTCATACCGGTAACCCTCGATACGAATGGCCATATCCTTGGCCATTACTGCGCTGTGATATTGGCCAAGCAGAACGAGGAAGACGGCAACAGCAACCGCGATATGCAGCCCAAACCCGCACTACAGAAGGGCCGGACCACCCTCGAGGAAATCATGATAATCGAGCCGGATGAAGACGATGACTTCGTCTTTAATGCCAGCACTCACCCGAACGGTAGCTGCGACATCGCGTGCCAGGGGACAGTGTACGATGCGGCACTTGATGAGAATCTAGAATGGAGCCTCTCGCAAATGGCTGGATCCACACTCAGTAGCGAGCCGGATCCTGCTGAAGGCGGTACCGTTACTTTCACCTATACGACGCTCCCCACGAACAATAGCGAATTTGGGGACAAGACCCTCAAGTTGACCTGTCCTGATCCGAATATCACTGACACCCAAGAGATTCAGATTTTCTTCGCCCGAGACGCGTACAACCACCCCCCACCATACACCGCGCAAGATCGCAACTGGTTCTACTATTGGAAGGCGGCGGGGGTGGTTGCGGACCTAGCGGGCGGGCCCTTTCATTATTACGACACCAACGACTACTTTGGCTTCTACGAACCGGGCCCCGATCTCCTATGGGTGTGTAATTTGGCACCAACGCAAGGGGACGAGCTCACTGTTACCAACAAGAACACCCAGCAAACCGAGGTGATCGGGGCTCCGGGTGAGGGCATTGACTGCTGTGCCCAAGTCTGCACCCATGAACTCATGCACCAGTGGATCCGTCACAACTGGGGTCAGCTGCCCGACAGCGACGACGACGGTGTGCCGGATGCTGATGAGTTGGCAACGCATACGCCAGGTGGGTACTACCTGGATCCATATGATCCTGACACATATAACATTGCCGGTACGGTAGACCCGAATTATGCCACCATTGGGGATCAGGAATTCTTATGCCGAAAGGCCGAGCAAAGCCCTGGAGCCACCAATCCTTCGCAGGACTGGTCGGACACGAACGGTAAGCAGTGGGGCCTATAGACTGTAGGAGGACAAGCAATGAGGTGCACAACTGAACTCAGAGTAACTTTGGTTATGGCTTTGGGCTACCTGCTCGCGACGCCTGCACCGGCCCTGGCCTCGCGACCTGCAGGTGACATTCTCGACATCAGTCCCATTGCCCCGGACATTCAGCAGCAGATCGAGCAAGCCCGCACGCCTGCCCAGATCGCGCCGCTGCTCGAGCACCGCAGCGATGCGGTCCAAGTGGCGGCCGTACGGAGACTGAAGCAGATGGGCAGTGATGAAGTTACCGACTTGCTCGTCGCACGCTTCTGGAAAGAGGAGCCGCATAGCGGCACGAGGCTTGTGCCGCAAGGTATGCGCCAAATTGTGAAGAACGAAATCGTCGAAGCTCTTGGTGAGATCGGGACTGAACGAGCGAAATCTGCGCTGCTAGACATACTGCACCGCTATGTTGATCGGGGACCGTCCATTTTCCCGCATATTCACTATGACGCCGAGTACACTGGCGTGGTAATGGAAGCAATACGCGCCCTCAGCAGATCGCTGAGTGACCCGAAGGTGTACGGAATCATTCGTGATATCGCGTTGCATGGCTCCGAACGCAAGTTCGGTTGGGGCATGCGACAAGAAGCGTACAAGGGGCTGCTGGCAGAGGAGATGCGGCGACAGAATGTGAACACCTTGCCCGCCCGAGTTGGTTTCCTGCTTGAGCGGATGACGGGGGCCGGGGCCGGTCATAAGCACGACTGGGTCGAGGGCAAAAGCGGTGTTAAGACATTGGAGGCGCTAAAGAACGGGGCGATTGGACAGTCACTGGTTAGCTACGGGACGGCAATTGTGCCCTTGCTGCACGAAGAACTGCGAGTTCTGCCGGAGGGCGAGAAGCGGGAGGGGATAGAGGACGTAATACGCTCGATAGAGGTGCGCGATAGGGCGGCCAGGGAGCGGGCTGAGGCGGCCCGCAACGAGGGTAAATAATCCGCAGTTTTGTGGCTTTGCCCTGGCCGGAAGAGAAGTCAGCGTGGCGCGGCGAAGTACCAGATGATGCTGGAGGTCGGCGTCGGGGCATTGCCCTACATCGTTGAGAGGATCGGCAAGGGCGAGACGGACCCTATCCCTGCGATGTCGGCGCTGACGGACGGACGCGTCAAACAAGACGCAACCGCCGGCGAGTGTGTTGAGTGGTGGAATGTGCACAAACAGGATTGGCTGATCCCCTGGCCCGAGCCATCGCAGCCTGACCAGTGACAGTCGGGGCTAGCCTCCGCGTATACCAACGGATTCCTCCGCAGACAGGGAGTGAGCAGAGGTGTCGTCCAGCCACGACATCTTCGCGCGGTCTTCACTGCAGCGGCGGCCAACATCTGGCGGTTACCTGATGCCGATGGACATATTGTGAGGGAGGCCCGCGACAACAGATCGCCGCTGAAGGGAAGTGAGATGATGCGCGCGGGTATGCGGGCCCTGGTAGTCGTCAGCATGTTGTGCGGGTGTGTCTGTGGAGTGGTGGCGGCGGAGGATTGGGAGAAGTATCGCGGGGCAGCCGAGAGGCTCATCGCCGATGAGGCGACCCCCGACATCGGGCTGTCCGACCGGTTCAATGGGGGCGAGTTCAGGGAAGGCGAATGGCCGGATGAAGGTGCCCTGCGGGTGACGATCCGACCCGATTACCGGAGCGCTCAGCATCACTACCTGGCCGTAGATGGGGCTACGGGCCAAGCTATCGGCTATATCGCCCCGGACCCGCCGGGCCCGGTGCCGATGAAGGTCATGCCGCCAGAGCAGGCGGTCGAGATCGCCACAGACTTCTGCACCCGCCACGTGCCTGAACTGTCTGCCGATGGCGGCGACGTGCAGGCGACCGTAGATGAGACCATCGGCCGCAACGGTGCACGGATGGTGCATCTGCAGCGCACGGTCAGCGGGGTGAATGTGCCGACGCTTGCCGACATCGGCGTGCGCGTCTATGACGGCAAGGTCGTCTACATGCGTCGCAAGCACGAGCCGCTGGATGCGAAGCTGCAGCTTCCGGGCGAGATGACACTGGAGCAGGCGAAGGACACGGCCTCCCGCAATGTGCCGTGGGACAACTTCGAGGCGGTGCTGTTCTTCGACTGCGTGCACGAGGTGATCGGCACGGACGACGGGCAGCGCAATGTGTGGACGGTATGGGCCGAGTTGAAGACGAAGAACACGAAGAGCCAGACCCTTGAGCGGTTCAACTGCTGGCACATTGATGCCAATAGCGGCGAAGTGGTGGACAGCGAATGGAGCAAGCCGACGCGGGCGCTGTACTTCCGCTACCAGGCGGCGGGTGGCGAGCACTCCCCATTCAATGGCCGTCCCGGCCCGCCGCTCATAGTCGAGGACGCCCATCCGTTGTGGTCACCTGACGGCAGCAAGATAGCGTTCTTGTCCGACCGTGCGCGTCCCGGCTATCCGGCGTGGATGAAGAAGCCGAGGGGGTTGTTCGTGGTCAAACCGGATGGCAGCGATCTGAAATGTCTGGCCGGATATGCCTTCAACCCACGGTGGTCGCCGGATGGCGAGCGCATCCTTTACGTGACCAGGCCCACGTACCGACTGTGCATCGTGTCGGCCTCACGCGGTGAGCCACAGGAGCTGGTGCCCCCCAAGCAGCATGAGTACGTCGAGGCGGTCTGGCTGGGGAATGACAAGCTGGTGGTTGACAGGCGCAAGCCCGACCTGGGTGGCGGCCTGGTAGTGCTGGACCTCGCGCATCCCGAGGCCGAGCCGCAGGAACTTGCGGGGGTCAGTTACGCAGCCGCCGAATCGTGTCCACTGATGGGCGTGACCGCGGACGGCAAGAGCGTCATCTGTGCGAAGTGGGCCTATGGCGGCACGCATGATCAGTGGGACTTGCTGAAGGTGAAGATAGATGGACAGGGCGCTGAGCCGGAGGTCGTGTGCGAGCAGCCCCACGAAGGGCGAGCGGGCCACTTAATCGGCACCGACAAAGTGTTGCTGTGGGACAACCGTCTCGAGACCCATACGGGGCAGACGTGGATGGTGGACCTGAAGACCGGCTTGGCGGAGGAGTGGAAGCCGCCGGACCCGTGGTTGCCAGAGGCCCTCGGCATCAAGCGCAAGGCGAGCCCGGATGATGTGTGCTTCACTCCGGATGGGGCGAGGATCACTTTCGTGACGGGCTTTGCGGACCCACTCCGAGAGCGGGGCGGCGCGCGGCTGATCTGGACTTCGAAGCCGGATGGCAGCGACTTGCAGCAGGTCACGCCGTGGGAGAATCCGCTCGTGCCCATGGCCGGCGAGTAGGCCCTACGCCCCTCGCGCGCGGATGCTCTGAACGTGCGGGTTCCACAATGCCAGGCACCGGGCCACGTCGCGACGGCAAGATGCCATGAGAAGGCGTTGATTGAGTATCGTTGTTATTTCGTTGGTGTTGAGGCGTGTCGTCATCAGTTCATCCCGCGCAAAGATCGCCAGGACGTTTGACTCCTGCGCCGCAGGTCGCATGATGGCCTTGCCCCCGCCACGAGATGCGGCATATCCCGAGTAGCGGCGCAGACGGGCAGGCAGAACGGGCCGCTGGAGTACCTGGAGTTGCGCGAAGTGACGCGCTAACCCGTTAAGCGCTTTTTCCAGCCTTGGCGGGTGTTGTTCTGACATTTCTCAGCATCCATGCTATCTGTCTGTTGTGGCTTTGCCGCACTGCATGCTGGCGCAGCGTGCCACTCTCCTGCAAGGGCAAGCGCACCAGAGCGCATCACCAGCAATCAGCAGTGTGGTGTTCTTGGCGACCGGTGCAATCTTACTGGTCATACAGCTCCCTCGTGGGGCTGGCTTCGTTTTGCCTCTGGATCATCCACTCCACGTATTCCGCATCGTCCGGTGGGAAGGCGGCTATCCACCAGCCAACTGCCCCGGTCCTCGCGCCACGACTTGCGCAGACCGAACGGCACGACCAGTTGCGTTTCTCGTCCGCTGGTCGTTGCCATGCTCTACTCACAGCCTCCCGCATCTGCCTGCATCGCCTGCGCCCGCGCTGCCTCTTCTCCATACAGCCCTTCGTCCGGGCCAGTCCCACAGCCGCCTCCTCGGTGCATCTTCGCCGCTCTGCGTGAATCCCCGGCAGAAGGCATTGGGCCACCACATCCCACGGCCCGTGCGCCTGCACGAGTATACTGCCATGCGCCGCCGCAAACCGATAGGGAAATCCTCGTTTCCTCTTCGCCTCATTCCAGGAGTTCAGTGTCAGGCCGTCTTCTGTCGGCACCATATTCCAGCGGCATGACCGCAGGAGCTTACCCAACTAGATATTGATCACCAACCGGTTTGGCAGAAGGCGGCGCGGGCCCACAACGACACGACACAAACGACTCAACGGCAACAACAAGAAAGGTGTCTTGCAGCCTGAGAACTCTCACTGTGTGTGCCACCAAGCGACGAGAGAGGCCAGATCGCCGGCACCCGCAATTGCAGGCGCGCACCCTTCAGTGTATACTTCGTGGGAGATGGGGTGCATGCCCGTGACGGGCTGTTCTTAGTCTCGATTGCTCACGCGGGTGCACGTGCAACAAGTTCGTGAGGTACCGAGTTATGGACCACGATCGCGCAAACCATGAATGGGATGACAGAACCTTGCTTGCCCCTGCTGTTCCACCGGCAGATGGAGAGCGGCGTGCCATAGTCGGGTACTACCCTCAGTACAGGATAGCTGCTTCGATCATCCTGCGGGAACTGCGGCACGAGCGCCTCGAGTGGATCAGGCTTGCAGATCCAGAGGCTGGCTGGGTTGATGACTTCCAGACCGGGAGTCCGGTCCGTGTTGACGCATTCCAGATCAAGTGGAGTGCGCATCCAGGGAGCTTCACATTCCGCAATCTGACCCAGGGATCGGGTGACACGCCATGCCTCATCGCACAATTGGCAGACGGATGGCAGAGACTTCGGAAGCAGCGTCCCGACACGCGGGTGGTAGTACACCTTGTGACGAACGATCATCCATCCGTTAACGACAGTTTGCCCGCAAGTCATCCTGCACCCACTCCGCGGCACTTCTCCGCATTCCTTGATCAGGTCTGGATGCCTAGCCGAGAGAGTGTTCCCGGCGACGACTGGTCGATACCCGAAGCTTGGCAACCGGTCTGGAATGAGCTTCGTGACGCGAGTGAACTCTCCGAGCCGGACTTCGGGGCCTTCGTCAAGGACTGCGAACTCGAATTCAGCTACGCTCTGTCGGAAGCGGGACCTGACCCAACCCGTGACGATGCTATCCGGGAAAGCCAGACACGGGTGATTCTCGAACGCCTCTTTCAGACAGTTGCGGCTCCAGAGAGGGTCATAGAACTCAGTCGCGATGAATTGCTTGATCGTATGGGTTGGCGTGGACGTACGGAGTTCCGCAGCGGACACCATTTCCCGATCGACCATCGGGCTTATGAGCCTATCGAAGATACGGTGTCTGCGCTGGAGAACGCACTGGATCAGCTTGCTGGCGGCTACATAGCGGTTCTTGGGGGGCCCGGCTCAGGCAAGTCCACACTGCTGACCGAGACGCTCCGGCGCCGGCCTGAACGCTTGATTCGGTACTATGCCTTCGTCCCGGGGGATCCAAGCACGTTGCGTGGGGAGGCCCAGAGCTTTCTTCATGATGTCGTACTGCAGATCGATAAGGCTGGATTCTCGCCGGGCGGAAGCATTAGCCAGTTTGACAGAGCTCAGCTACTAGCACGTCTATGCGACCAGTTCCAACTGCTGCATGAGGACTGGCCGTCGACCGGCGACAAGACCGTGATACTGATTGATGGCCTCGACCACGTCGAACGCGAATTGCACCCGGAGCGGTCTTTCCTTGCAGATCTCCCCACCAGCATTCCTGATGGCGTTTTCCTGGTGCTGGGAACGCAGACAGACGAACTGGCGGACCTCCCTTCCAGCGTGCAGTACGATACGCAACAGGCGGAGCGCCGTGTCCTCATGGACGCCTTGACGCGACAGCAGGTGCGACAGATCACTGAGAGGGCGCTAGCTGGTGAGCTAACGCAGGAACGCTTGGACCGGATATGCTCGCTGAGTGATGGACACCCACTCGCACTGAGCTATCTGCTCAATCACCTCCGTGAATCTGAAGATGAAGCAGCTATCCAGGCCATCCTTGACGAATCGAGACCGTATGAGGGCGACATCGACCGTTATTACCATAGCTTGTGGCGCCAGATCGCGTCGGATGATCAGCTAGTACATCTTTTCGGTTTGCTGGCTCGGCTGAGAGCTCCAATAGACTGGCGTTGGATCCGAACTTGGCATGACCCCATAGCTGTCCAACGACTGCGCCGCGTGGCATCTCACCTCTTCAATAAGGAGGATGACGATCGCTGGTACTTCTTCCACAATAGCTTCCGGCTCTTTCTGCTGGAGATGACTGCTGCCCCTTGTGGTGGTGAAGACGTCCTCCAGCAAGCACTGGCCGAGCGGTGTGCCGAAGAGCCCGTGGAGTCGCCGTGGGCCTGGGAGGAGTTGTACCACCGATGTCAGGCGGGCGATCACAAGGCCGTGCTCGCTTTGGCAACGCAAGACTACTTCCGCTCTCAGTTCTTTGCTCTCAGGCCTGTGCAGGCCATTGAGGAGGACATTCGCCTCGCTCTGAGATCGGTAGCAGTCTGCCACGACCCGGTAGCTCTAGCGCGGATAGTCCTGTCCGGGTCGGAGATGTCCCAACGGAAGTACAATCTGGAAGACAAGTCATTCGTGCCCCTGATAATAGATATCGAGGGTGGTCCCAAAGGCGCCGAGCATGTGCGAGCGGGCAACCAGTTGCTTGTGGACGCACAAACTGCGCTCGAGGCCAGCGCGCAGCTCAGCGCTCTGGGGATGCAGGAAGAAGCCAGACGGATATTCGAATTGGCAGAGCCGCTTGATCTGTTGTCTGGCAACCCCATTGCTGACAGAGGCCTCCCGCAAGAGAATGATGAATTGCTCGCCGCTTGGGCGGAAGCCAGCGTCCATTTCCGGGAAGTGGAAGATATCATCGAGACGGTCCGCCGCGTCCGACGGGAGGCCGTCAGCCACCCTCAGATGGACGCGGAAGCTGCTACAAGCCAGACGCAGCGGCTGATGCTCTTCCATCTAGGGATGGCCCTGCTTGGTATCGGAGGAGCCGACGACCTCGAGGAGGTATTCGCTGAACTGGACAACGCTGAAGACACCGCCCATTCATGGTTCTGGCTCCACGTCCATGCGTGGAGCTATCTCGCGGGGCACGATGGCAACCTAGCGGTGCAGCTGGTCTCAAGGGTCTTGGGACGGGCGGATGCCTTTGACCTCTATGCAGAGGCAGTGGTATTCCTTGCCGAGGGCGCCTACAGGATTGTTGGCGACGAAGACCGAGCACGTAGACTACTGCAATATGTGCCACAGCCCGACTTGGCGCTTGACGTCCACGCGACCGAGGCAGGAATGAATCCATTCCTGCAAAGACTCCGCCTCAATCGGTTACTCTCCGCATTCGAGGAGCGACGTCCTCCCAGAGAACTGATTCCAGACGCCGAAGAGCAGAGGGACCAAGGAATAGTCATCTTTGAACGGAGCATCTGTGCTTTCGCACAGCTGTGGGGGCGGCAGTGGCAGGGCGAAGCGATTGCCCCTGAAGACTTTGTGCGAGAGGTGCAGCCCCTTCTTCAACTATTCCATCGCACCCGCGAGCAACTACATGAGTGGACCTCCTGGTATGTAGCTCAAGGAGCCCGCACAGACCTATATGATGGGTTGGTAAGATTAGCAGCGGACTGCGGTACAGATGTGCTGCAGGCTCTCCGTGAGGCTATTGAAGCACATTGGGATAGCCAGAGAACTGCCGCCTTTTGGCCCGTCGAAATAAGACGCCCCATTGTCATGGCTTTCGCGCAGCACCAAGCCCACCGAAGATGGGCGGCCGATCAACTGGCAGGCTATGATACCCAGGCCATGCCCGACCTTGCCCCGCTGGACCGCACCGAACACCACAAGGAGCAGGCAAGGGCCTGGTGGAAGCTTGATGACATAGAATCGGCACATGAAAGCGTATGCCGCATGCTGGCAAGTTCATTTGGTGTCACATACCGGAAAGACTACCAACTCAGCACGTGGGTGCGTTGGCTGGGCCTCATCAATGCATCGCAGCCAGACAGGGCTCACGAACGGATTGAGTGGTTCACACGCGCAGCGCTGGCTATGCAGGCATTCGCAGAGAATCGAACCTGCGCCGATGCCGCTCGCGAGGTACTCGAAGTGGCATTTCGGTGGAGCCCGCGACAGGCGATCACCCTCTTCGAGTTCTTCATGAAGCATGGTCTGCTACCCCATGATACAGCGACCATGAGCTTGTTGAGCGGTGCGCTTCGTCACGCAGATGGGCAGACAGAAACAGTGATGCACCTGCTTGCAGACCTGCTCATTCCAATCGCGAGCGATGCGGACAGCGACCTCGCGGATCGTCTGGTCGATGTCACCTTCTCGAACAGTTGCGGAGAGGCTGCCTATGCGACCTGCCAGTACGTTGCCGATCGAGTTGACGTCTATGCATTGCCATCAGTCAGACCCGTATGGAGGCAAGGACTCGCGAGAGCTTGCTTAAGGCTGGGGATGGATCTTTGCCAAGCCGGCCTCAGTGAGACAGACTTAGCCCCTACTTCCGAAGACGCCAACTCTTCCCGTGTTCTGGTACTCAGCACCGGCGAACTGCTCAGCCTTGAGCAGGTGCGCATGCAATGCACCTCGCCAGCGGAGCTCGAGTCCATGAAAGCTCCAGAAGATGAGAAGTCGCATTTTGCGTGGCGGTCAGTAGTATCTGAGCTGACAGGCCACTTGGAGCCAGACGACGTGCTGGCTCTCGCACAGTGCTTCGAAGGGGATAGCGAAGAGTCCCTCATACTGGCAATGTTGAGCGAGCGCTTGGCGGATCTCGGACGGCTGACTGAGGCACGATCCATGGCCGAGCAGGCGATCGCTCTGTCCAGTCCGCGCGGCTGGGACGTCTACTACGATTACGGCACACGCCTGTCAGCCTTCAAAGCTCTGAAGAAGGCCGATCCCGATTCGGCGCAGGCAATGGCTCTCGAGACGCTCGTCAGTGATATGATGACGGACTTCTGGTGGCCGCAGAATATCGCAAGAAATCTGCATGAGATATTGGCTTTGATCACTGACGAGGTGCCGGTGAGGACGATCTGGGCGGAGATTGAGAACCATGTCCGAGCACTATTCGCCGGGACAGACCTGCCGGAAACCCCTTCTCTGGCTCTGCATCAACCCGCAACCGAAGATGCTCCTGCCCGGGCCCTGACTGATCTCCTAGCTCTCCATATCGATCACCCGGCGATGGCGGTCTTGCAGGCGGCCCAGCGTGCTTGCGCCCATCTGCTGCTGAAGGGCAATGAAGATATGCAGGAGGCTGTCCGCGACCTGCTCACCAAGAGCGAAAGCTGTCAGGAGCACGCCTGCATTGTTCTGGACGCCGTCAGCATGGCGGAGCCGCAAGCAGTCCAGTCGTTCAGGGACCAGATCGCGGGATTACTGGGAAGCCCAAACTACGCCATTCGCGCAGCTGCACGCCTGATTGGGCAACGGATTGGGTGTCACGCCCCAACCGATCCGCAACGCATCTCTCAACTGCCAGCGATATACCAACTGGAGCTTCCGCTTGCTCCGCAACAGGGGGTTCGACCACGTATTGTCCCTCGCCCGGGCGAGCCCATGCCCGACGCCAGTGACCCATTGGCTATGGTCCAGCCGTTCGACACCGATATCAAGATTCTCAGCAAAGTGATAGACTTGCCATGGGTCAACATGTGCCACCGGGTAGCGGCGATCATGCAGAAGCTGGCGCCCAGAGAGCAATGGTCCGCAGAAGCAGAAGGACGATTGCGATACGAGATGGACTCAGTCGGGCTGCGTTTTGGCTACCGCCGGCCGAGAGCGATACTGGCTCGGCGTGGTATGTTCCACGCGACTGCCGAGATCATCGATGCGCGATGCCTGCCGTCAGATAGGCTTCGGTACGTTCAACAGGTTCTCAGATACTACGACCCAGCGATGGTCCTTGCAGAGCCGGAGTCACGCCCGTCCACCGTAGCTCCCATAATGGGCTGGGACGAGTATGGCAGCATGCGGCGGGACTGGATTGCAGGCGCAGACGAAGCGATTGCTCTTGCCCTGTGCGAGGACGATGCCGGTGCGAGGACCATCGCAGAGCGTACTCACTTGCGTCGCCTCGGCTCACATGATGCACGGGAGTTCCGGCGAAGCTGCGTATGCCCGAAATCGGTGTTGCTGTCTGATCCGGACGAGCAATATGGCATGATTTGCCGAAGGACCGTGGAGTGTCTGGTAGAAGACTACCCGTCCCTGGGTGCTACTGAAGACCCCATTCCGCTTGTCTTACAGCATTCGGACTACGGCTACCTATCTCCTGGTGGAGACTGGCTTGCTGTGAATCCGGCCATCTCCTGTCAGCTCGGATGGCACTTGGCGGACGACGGCCTGTTCCGGTGGGTGGATGACCAGGACCGAGCGATGGTTGAGACGCTATGGTGGCAGGACGGTCAACCAGCAGCTTCGGGATACTCGCGGGACGAGGTGGGCGAGGGCTGGCTCGTCGTCGCCTCGCCACTAGCTTGGGATGCCATCGAGGCGTTGCTCGGGCCCTTGAAGCGGGTTGTCATAGTTGAGCGCAGCTTGTATGAAGATGACGCCCACGAACTGGAGAACGTCGCCGTGGCCGAAGAGAACCTCTAAGCAGGAAGCACACATACTGGTATGAACCCCGGATATTGGCACCAAGTGCACGGCTGATTGCCGATGTGAATGGGGCCTTGAGCCCGACCTATCTACCAAATCCACGGCCGGAAACCGCCCTCGATGCTGCGGTCCTCTGCCGCAGCTTCCTTCTTCAGACGCTTGCCAACCTGCTCTTCCATTTCGCGCAGGGCAAACTGACGTGCCAGATCGCGCGGCGGTGTGCAGGTTTCGTGCAGTTGCGTCAGTGCGACCTCATCAGCATGCGCCACAAAGGAGTTCACCCACCACAAGCGATGGAAGGGGCATTCGTCGTCACGGAACTCAGAGTAGGCGGCTATAGCCTGTTCCTGGCGTTCACGCGCCTGCTGTGCTTCGTACCCGTATCGCCTTATCGCCCGAGTTGCGGCGTCGAGCAGCCGGTTGATAATGGCTTGTGAAGTGTCAGCACTCGATAGGACTGCAACGTCACGGAGAAATGGTCCGTGGGCCTCACAGACCTCAATTCCTTCTAGCCAGGAGGGTTTAACTTCGGCTGTATCCCGTGCGATCTGGCGTCTTGCGAATGTCTTCGATTGTTGTACTATAGCCAACACCAAGTCGCGCGCTTCCTCCAGATACTCGGGAGCTACCACGTCAAGCAGCCCCCTTGCCATTTCAGGTTTATTGCTTTCCGACAATGCTTCGGCTATGTGCTTGTGGGCCAGTTCAATGAGACAGCCAGGTCGGTGTCGGGCCAGCAGGCGCCATCTCAGGTGGGCATTTGATGAACTGTATCGGGTACAGCCTGTGTCAGCGCGACTTTCTGCTTCGACGACCCCAGAGAGTGCGTCGATGTCCCACTCCAAGGCGAAACCGAGTAGCGTCTGTGTAACTACGACATCCGTCCCGATATCACCAGAAGACAGCTCCCGGACGAAACGCTTATAGATCTCGACAAGCCACTTATTGGCCCTGTCCCAGTCTGGCCCGTTGCGATCGGTGCTGTTCCGGAAGTGCATACCAAGGGCTTTGGCCAATGCCTCGGCCGGCGCGCCACTCAGGTGCGAGACCGCATGACTTGCGCACGTTTCGTATAGGAACTCAAGCGCGGGCCTGGTACCGATGGCCGCAATAGCGAACAGTGCCTCGAAAGCGGCGGGCTCACTGTTATCCACAAGCCACTTGAGCGATGGAAGCAACCTTGGGTGGCGCGACATATTTGCCGCCATCGCTGCGGCATTGGCTACATCACCGTCTTCGCCGAGAGCACTCTCGAGGGCAGCGATCGCGTCGCCCGAATCGCTGCCGTCTGGGTCGTGACCTAGAGCGTGCCCGACGGCGAGTGCGCAGGCTTGGCGCAGGCACTTGGCCTCGCTACTGTCAGCAAGCCACGCGCGGCATTCCGGCACCCGACCAAGGGACACCGCTGCCGAGGCGAAGGCGGTGCCCACGTCCCCGGTGAGTAATTCCCAAGAGCGAAGTACCTCAGCAAGAGCACCAAACGCCTCCGGTGAACCGTGTGCCGCAAGTGCTTCTGCGCAACGAATGGCAATGCCTGTATTAGCATCCCAATCTGGAGCGATCGCTGCCAGATCACTGACAGATGCGGAGTGTGGAACCGTGCAGGCTAGGTCTGCGGCCTGCAAGCTTAACCTATCGCTCCCAAGACTCTCTGACATCATATCCTGCAACGAGCCCGCCCCGACCTTCGCCGCCACCTGGAGCGCATGTCCGAACCCGTCCTTCGCCCACAAAGCCATCAGAGCTTGCGCAAGACCTTCCTGGACGACGGTGTATTGAAGCCATTTGTCGACCTTGGCAACCTGGTCAGATGAGACCGCCTCCTCAGCGAGCGCCCAAAGGGCGTAGGTGGTGCCGTTGACAGGTTGACGGTACTCTTGCCAGACCCGTATGACAAACTGGAGCAGCAACTGGCACGCGTCAGGCAGACCAGAACGTATCATCGGACGATAGAGCCAGATCGTGTGGTTGCCGAAAATGACGCGACGAGAGGCGTGCAACAAGTCGCGCCAGCTGTCGTCGGTAGCACTGCTGCGGGCGACGATGGCAGCCTCCAGGAAAGGGGTGCCCTGAAGCTGCTCGGCTTCGGCAAGGCGACGCGATGCGCAGGCGACCTCCGGATGCAGGTCGTACAGGTGACCATGCGTCACCATCCAGAAGCCCAGTTCAACGACGCCCTGGTCACCGCTCTCCAGTGCCTCACGGGCGAAGCTGGGAGCTGCCTCGCCCTCACACAACGCCAGCGCTTTGCGTGCGTAATGCCCTACTGGCGTTGCGGCCTCGTACTGCGCGGCAATCTCCTCAAGACGAGGAGCCGCCTGGCGAGTCCCGATCTGCCCCAATGCAACCATCAGTGGGATGCAGTCGCCCTGGTCCGGGTCTAGTCTTGCCAGTATCTGTGGCACGGCTTCCGCGCCCTTCCGGGCGATGGCGGACACGACCCTCACCTGTTCAGCGGTCAGATCGCTCACTGCTGTTGACCTCCTCCAGGCAATTGGCGTAACTGGTCGAGCAGCGCGTCCAGACCTTCTTCGCCACTCTCCAGGGAGAAGAAGGCGAGAAGCTCTCGTTTCAGCCATGCGTTGCCGGTCTGGTTGGACCAAGCGAGAACCATCTGCGCCAGTTGTGGAGAGCCTGTTGCTTTCATACGCCTGAGGACTCCGCGCACCCGAAACTGAAGCTCACGAAAGCGCCGTTGGTCGGATTCGGCTGGCATGTTCTCGACCAGCTCCTCAGCAATCGCCCTGAGTGGTTCGAGGGCCGCGTCTCCGACCATTTCGAATACGTAAGGTATCCATTCATGGAGATGGCCGATCGTCCAAGGTCTCAGTAAACCGAGGAGTCCCTCGTCGTCCACTCCCGCTCCGGAGACGCCGCCCAGCCAGTTGACGAAGCCCTGGAAGACCGTCGGATCAAATAGGGACAACATGTCCGAGAGACTGGTTGACAGCTCCCGCTGTTCTTGGAAACTCATGTCCAGGATGCGTCGAACCACGAGCTCAACCGTAGGAGTGCAGTGAACCAGGACAAGCGCCTCGCCGCTGCGCCTGAACAGCCCGGCGTCAACCAGTGCCTGCGGCAGGTGGAGAGGGTTGGCTGATCCCCAGTCCCAGCAGGGGATGTCGAGGTCGGTGAGTTGGTCCGAAGGTACCGAGGCTATGGGTGATCGGGAAACGCAAGCCAGGGACGCGATGTGGTTCAGTGCTTCTTTGATCTCATTGGGAGTGCGTAGGCACTTACCGGCGACGCTCTTCTCGACGGCGCTGAGCGAATCATCTTCTTGTTCCGCAAGGTAGGGGAGCTCGTAGCTGGGAGCCAAGGGCGCATCGTCAAGCATCTTGGACGAGGTTGGAGGCCGCCAGACCATCGGTGCCCACTCTTGCCACGTCGACTCGGGTACCATTCTCAGGGCGGCCCGCTGTGCAGCCAGCAGGAGAAGGCCACCTGAACCGGTCACAACACTCCTCAGATACTCAACCCAGTCAGAATGCTTCTCACTGCCCGAGAAGTCGTCCACGAGAACGATTAGCGAGGGGTACCCATCTGGCCGGCTGGGCTGCTCATCAAGACGATTCAGCACTGCCTCGAAGGTCCAGTCACTTACACTGACTTCCCATCCCGCCATCCTGAGCAACTCGTCCACAATCCCTTGGTGGCTCTGGCCGGACTTGACAAGTACGACGGGCGCACGACCCGCCGCATAGTGCGCGAACTTGCGCAATAGCCTGGACTTCCCAGTGCGTCCATTGGAAGAAACGATGAACATCGGCCGTTCTTCCGGCGATTCGAGCCATAGACGGAAGTACGCCAGTGCCTCCGCTCGCTCCTCGTAGGGATCTTCTCCCGCTTTGTCCAGCGCGTGCGTCTCCAATACCCGTTCGCTACATCCCGCCTGTACCGCACCCCAGGACAGCTTGCCTTGGGGTATGCCAAGCTCCTGGAGGAGTTCATGACCTCCGACCCACGCGCCCGCCTTGTCCACTGCCCAGAAAGCCAGCTTCCCAATGACATGCTCGAGACGCTGACGGGCCTTACCAATGGGCAGGCGATCTTCAAGACGCAGTAGCACATCGTGGCGGAGGTTTCCGTGTGCATTCCCATCGTCAATACTCACTCGGGAAAGAAAGTCGGTGAGTCTCTCAGTACTGGCGATCCCTGCCTCCCTGATGAACAGGCACTCACCCAGCCATAGTAGGAACTCATGTACACTGTCCGTCGCACGCAATTCCCGAGGGATGGGGCGTCCCTGGCCATCTTCACTGCGTTCGCTGGCCCATACCTTCGCCTTGCGGATGCTGATGCAGTTGCTACTGAGATCGCTGTTGAATGACCAACTTGTGACGTCCAGCAAGCCGCCTGTCTCGCGGAGTTTGCTGCATAGAGCACGGAATGGTTGAAAGAATGCTTCACCGTCTAGCGGGGCAGAGGTATACAGCACAAACTCAGGGCTCGCAGCCTTGAACTGCACATACTCCCCTGCGAAGTGCAGCAGCACGTCCTCAGCGAACTGTGCGGGCGCTAGGTCTTTGTGATCTTTCAACTGGAAGATGTGCAGGTTACTGGGATCCTGAACGGCTAGATCCTCGCAACCTTCAAGCTGAAACAGCATTTCCGTGGGGTGGTCGCCGAGCCATTTAGGAACGTCTACCGATCGGAGGCGAGCTGCTGGGCAATGATCGAGCAGCGTCATGAGCGTGTGTAGGAACTGGTACACAAACCCTCTGATGGCTGCGCTACCGCCATTTTGCGGCATGATGTCTACCCCGATGATAACAGTGGCGATTGGATGCTCTACTGTGCCAAGTCTGGGCGCCCGGCTCGGGTGAACTTGGGTTGCCGTCTGCAGACACGGGAGCGACGACTCTATGACAGAGTGTGCTTCGCCGTGAACCCACAATCTTCCTGCAAATGCAAGGCCATTGCTGTCACGTAAGACGGCCGCTCAGA
>Ga0180431_10003315_pt1 | contig 20858 bp, 14 predicted proteins | sample SS_ome_11_FD_132459 | JGI IMG/M metagenome (GOLD analysis project Ga0180431, IMG submission 132459) | Hypersaline lake sediment archaeal communities from the Salton Sea, California, USA - SS_1_MS_1 metaG | ecosystem: Environmental > Aquatic > Non-marine Saline and Alkaline > Hypersaline >...
AAAAGCAGCTATCAGCGAAAATATTCATATTAAAGGCTATCGGTTACATTAGTTAACAAGCTGGACTTTTCAATATGATACAGTTGGCCCTACCAAATGCTCTTTTATTTTTGCGTGAGCCCTTAGATCAGGATCCACATCCTTTATCAAGATCCCGTCCTTGATTGCCTGAAAAGCAAAGAGGTGGAAAGGAGGGCCTCTCTATTATCCATTGCTGTTTCCATGCTCCCGTGTCCTTTGTCCGGTTTGTCCGGTTGACTCATCTTGGACCGTCTTTGAATCAAATCAACTATACCATTTCTTGCGCATTCTTTCATCCGAACAAAATGCTTTTTTCTTCTTGAATCAAGATATTCGGGACACTCCATACCCCCACTTGAAAAACAGGACCTCAACATGCCTCTTAAAAAATGCGGTGATCAGATCCCGCTCCTTTTCAGTGAATATAAATGGATCTCTGAGCCATGGGTCAAAGATATCATAGCGAATGAGCATATGGGTGATGCCCAGGTCCTGGATTTTGTGGAGCACTTCCCGGGGCGAATCCGAGGTCTTGATGATATGGTGAAACCTGCCGCCATCCAGTATGTAGTCTCTTTGGCAATAGTAACCCCGCTTCCCCAAAAAAATAAAGAGGATTTTCGAATCCTCCGGTAAATGGGCATTGATATATTTAAGGGCGGGATATTCCAGCACATATTTCTGGATGTATTCCTCCCGGGTCAGTTCGCCTCTTAAGTAGCTCAAAGGGCCTACGTGTTCAAATTGCCTGATCAAATAGTGTGCGTTGAGTCCCACAAAAAGGGCCGGTACGGCAAAAACCGCGGTCCAGCCAATCTTTTTAAGGGCCCTACGGCGCCAACCTTTCGCAATCTCCGTCATATTCTTTACTCCAAAAACGGAGAGAATAACCAAGGGAGGAATGATGGGAGCAATGTAGCGGATTCTCAGGACGCTGCTGAAAAGGGCGAATCCAAAAAACAAGAGGGCAAAGGCCAGCAAGGCCTTCTTCTCAGTCTTGATCGAACTTGGATCGTCTCTTGAGCGGTAAAAGCCCAATAGGGGGAGAACCAAGAGCATTGGATTCAGTTTCCCGTCAAAGTATTGGGGATTTCCATCCTTACCCTGGAAAAACACCCTGAAAGGCAGAAGGGCCATCTGCCACCACGTTTCACCGTAGAGCGCCCTCCGCTTGGTAAAAAAACCGCGGCTGGCGGCCTTCGCGGCCCTTTCAGTGTCTGTCAATGCTTGGGAACCCGCAGGAGGGTTGAAATAGTGATCATAGAGGGGATAAACAGGGTTTTCCTTCCAGCAGGAATTCCTAACCATCCAGGGTGAAAAAACCAAGAGGGAGACAAAAAAGAATACAACCCCTCTCCCTGCAGCCTCCCAAAAGGCGGGCCTTTTTCCCGTATGGTACCGTGAATACATGAAAGGAACAAAGAGGGTCAAAAGACAAAAAGTCACCAGACCGTTGTATTTTGTACCCATGGCCAGCCCACAGGAAAAAGCCGAGAGGACCAGGAACTTCCATTGAAATCCCCGTCTCACCCATTCAAAGATCAAAATCATGGAGGCCGTGGAAAAAAAGATCACTCCCAGATCCACATAAACAGTAATAGAGAGCTTGACAATGATGGGGATGGAAAGAAAAAACAACACGCCCAGGAGGGCGAAGGTCCTGTTCATACGGCTTTTCAAATAGAGAAAAAGGAGCCCCCCCGTCAACAAGGCAAAGCTGAAGTGGATGAATTTGGCGGCCATGTCGTTGCCCAGCCACAGGGGCAGGAGATAGAGCAAATCCAGGTTCATGGGAAAATAGGAAAAGACCATGTGAGGGATCTCATACATGCCGCCATGGAGGAGATAGAGCTTGGGCACGGCCAAATGGTGCACCAGGGCGTCTTTGCTTACAGGCGGTACGCAGGAGAGGAGAATAATGGAAAAGATCAAAGCGGCGATCATGACGAGGAGAATCACATCCATCCATGAGATCTTTTTTCTTTCTTCCAAGGTGGATTCTCCAAAGACTTTCATGAAATCGGCCTGTTTAGACGTGCCGCCCTGGTTAGCCCCGTTGTTACAGACGCATTGACGTGTTCGAGAAAAAACAAAGATTAAAACAGTTGGTCGGGCCATCTTACACGCAGATACTGGATTTGGCCGGAGCATCAACTACGGGGTAAGCTAGGACAAATAGAACGGGATGTCAATTCCAAGCCCCCTCCCCATCCTTGACCCCTCAGACGCTTTCTTTTATAGTCTTGGTGGTCCAAACAGGGCATTTCACTGACACTCACCGAAAAAATGGAGATCCCCATCTACGGACACCCCGGTGTTGCATTGGAATTCACGTGTATCCATGGAAAACCTTACCACATCATCACCAAAAAGGCTTTTCACCGCTTGTTTACAAGAGCAGCCATTGTCAATTCCTGAGAGGACCCCTTACAGGTTCAGGTGGTTCGCGCTTTAAAGACGGACACATTTGCAGATGCCACAGATATTTTTTGCAACACCGGGGGACATGCAAACGCTTAGCAGGGGCCCAAGGGATTCCGCGAACAGGCCAAAGCCTTTCGTCTTTATTATCAGCCTTCTTCTCGTTCTCCTCACCCTGTTCCCCTATTGGCAAGTGACCGGCCATGATTTCATCGGCTTTGACGACCATAAATATATCACCGAAAACCCCTATGTCCGCTATGGTTTTTCCCTTGAAGGCCTGGTTTGGGCCTTCACCGCCACAGAGGTGGCCAACTGGCATCCCCTGACCTGGCTTTCTCATATGCTGGACTGCCACCTCTATGGCCTGAATCCCGGGGTCCACCTTTTCAACAACGTCCTCATTCACATCGCCAACACCCTGCTCCTGTTTCTCCTGTTACGACGGATGACGCCTTCCCTCTGGAAGAGCGCCTTTGTAGCGGCCCTCTTTGCCCTTCACCCGTTGCATGTGGAGTCGGTGGCATGGATCGCCGAGCGCAAGGATGTATTAAGCACCTTGTTCTGGATGCTGACCATTTGGACCTATCTCCGGTACGTGGAAAGGCCCGGTGCAGGCCCCTATTTGCTCAGTTTGACGTGTTTCGCCCTAGGACTCATGGCCAAGCCCATGGTGGTGACCCTGCCTTTTGTCCTGCTCCTCTTAGACTATTGGCCCTTGAGACGGTGGGGATTCCCCCAAGAGGGCTTCAGTAGCAAAATGGCCTTTCCTCTCCGGCTGATCTGGGAAAAGGTGCCTTTCCTGGTCCTTTCAGCAATATCTTGTATCATCACATACACGGTTCAGCACCAGGGAGGAGCCATGGTCCAGTGGATCCCTCTAAAGGCTCGAATTGCCAATGCCCTGGTCTCTTACATCCTTTACGTCTATAAGATGCTCTGGCCCCACAACCTGGCGGCCTATTATCCGCACCCGGGAACCGCCATTCCCCTCTGGCAGACTGTGGGCGCAACCCTGCTCTTGGCCGGCCTATGCGCCTTGGCCGTTTATAAGGCCAGAAAACACGGCTATTTTCTGCTGGGATGGTTCTGGTATTTTGGGACCCTTGTCCCTGTGATTGGTCTTGTCCAGGTGGGGCTACAGAAAATGGCCGACCGCTACACCTATATACCGCTCATCGGCCTGTTTATCATAATCGCCTGGGGTGTCCCCCACCTGGTGGAAAAATGGCCTTATCACAAGCCCTTCCTGATTATTTCCTCGGCCCTGGTCCTTGTTTCCCTTTCCCTTTTGACCTTTCTCCAGGTCACCTATTGGAAAGACACGGCTTCCCTTTTCCAGCACACCCTTCGAGTCACCCGCAATAACCACCTCGCCCACAACAATCTTGGAAACGCCTTGGGCCGCGAGGGAAAACATGATCAAGCGATTCATCACTTTCTGAAGGCCCTTGAAATCTTCCCTGGTTACGCCCAGGCCCATAACAACCTGGCCGTGACTTACGCCCACCAGGGAAAATTCAAGGAAGCCTTTGCCCATTACACCAGGGCGGTGCGAATTGATCCTCAATTCTGGAAGGCCCATTTTAATTTCGGACTGGCCCTGGCCAGCCAAGGGATGTTCAAGGAGGCGGCCTCCCATTACCAGGCCGCCCTCAACCTCAGACCGGGGCATTCCAAGGTTCACTATTACTTGGGACTGGCCTATTGCTCCCTGGGCGATATGAAGGCGGCATCAAGGGAATACAAGACCCTGAAAGACCTTCATCCAACCCTGGCGGCACAGCTCCTCGTGAGACTCCAGGGATCAGGAAGGCCTGTGCAGAAATGACAATAAAACAGAGGGGATTTAAGACGGTTGGGTTCATCATTATCTCTCTGGGCACCCTTGCCCTTTTTTTCCATCCTCTCCTTTTTTTAGACAAGACCCTGTTTTTAAGGGATATTCACCGCCTTTTTTTCCCTATGAAATACTTCCTGCACCTTTCCCTCAGGGAAGGATTTCTCCCTTACTGGTGCCCCAACTATTTTTGCGGTTCCCCCTTTATGAGCGACCTCCAGTCCGGGGTTTTCTATCCTCTTTCCCTGATTTTCCTCCTTCCCTTCCCCAAATCCTTTAATCTCTTCGTTGTAGTCCATTTTTTCCTGGCCTTTTATTTCTTTTATCTTTTTATCAGGCTCATGGGGCTTTCTCGAAAGGCAGCCCTCTTGACTTCCGTCTCTTACTGTTACGGCGGTTACACCATCGCCTCGGTCAACACCCTTAACAACCTTTCCACCCTGGTATGGTTGCCGGCCATCCTCTGGGCTTACAGGAGCGCCTCCATGAAAAAGGCCGGCCCAGGCCATCTCTTGAGCATCCTGTTCATGGCCCTGGCCCTTCTGGGCGGAGAACCGCAGCTATTCATCATGACCATGGGCCTCCTTCTCCTTCACAGCTTTGCTTATCATGACAAAGAAAGCGGAGCCGGGAATTTCCTCAAGCAAACCGCCATCATCCTGGTGTTCCTTGCCTCAGCCCTGCTCCTGACCCTTGTCCAGCTGGGGCCTGCTTATCTTGATTATCAGCTCTCTGTGAGGGCCGGCGGCATCCCTTATCAGGAAGCGGTCAGGTATTCCCTGGATTGGGGGATGCTGAAGCACCTGGTTATGCCCCTCCCCTTTCCTGCTGATTTCACCACCCACCCCGGAGCCTTGACAGAGCTTTTCCCGGGCAGGGGGACCCTGCCTTGGCTTTTGACCCCGTATCCCGGCTTCATCATCGTCCCCCTCGCCATCCTTGGGTTCTTGTTCCACCTTTCCAAGAGATGGATGCTCTGGCCCGTCGTGTTTTCTCTCAGCCTCCTCCTGGCCCTGGGAGACAACACCCCTCTTTACAGCCTCTTTTACAGGCTTTTTCCTTTTTTTCGGTTCCCCGAGAAGTTCCTTTTTTTGACCGGTTTCACGCTTCTTGTCATGGCCGCTTATGGATTTGACCAACTGCTCTCCTTTTTAAAAGGCCGAGGGGGAAGCACAGCGCTCCTCTCCGGTGTATTCCTCATGGTGTTAATCGCAGATCTTTATGTGAATCACCGCCATCTAAACCCTTTTTGCGATGCAGCCTTTTACCGATATCACCATCCCTGCCTTACGCCCATTTTAGAGGACAGAGACCGGTTTCGCGTCTTTGTAGACCCGGAAACGGCAACCCCGGCTCATATTCGAGAGTCCATTCAAAACCACCATATAAAATGGCAAATGATGCTCATGCCCAATCTTGGAATCCTTCACAATATTGATAACATCGGCGGGATTACCGGCCTGGAGCTCCGGTATCAGTCCCTGATCACCGAGGCCTTAAAGGGGCCATGGTCACAGAGGATGCATCTCCTCAGGGCCGCAAACGTCAAATATCTCATCTCTACCAAACCCTTGGACAAAGAACTTGATTTGGCAGGCCGCATCAAAAAGATCAACCCCCTCGTGTACAGGGTCAAGCGCGATTTGCCCAGGGCCTGGATGGTGGGGCAACTCGAGCCGGTAGGACAAGGTGTATTGTCTGAGGTCACCGGAGGCTCATTTGATCCGGCAGTCTCAGCCCTCGCCGGAGGCACCGAAGTAGGCGGGTATAACAAGCCTTTTTTCCAGGAAGTCGACCAAATCCGTTACGGTCCGGGAGGCCGGATCCATATCCAGGTAAGGGCTGAAAAGCCGGGTATCCTGGTGCTCTCGGAATCCGCCTACCCGGGGTGGCGGGCCTTTGTGGACGGGCGAGAGAAGCCCCTTTTATGGTTGAATCTCCTGTTTCAGGGCGTGGAATTAAAGGCCGGGACCCATGAGGTTGATTTCATATTCAGGCCCCTCCACTTTCATGTGTTTCTTTTCATATCCTTGATTTCCCTGGTGATCTTCTCTTTGTCCTGGCTTTATTGGCGGTTTCTTGCTAAAAGGGGGACCAGGTTGTAAAAAGGGCCTGGATTTCCGGGCCAAAGACGTCATTCATTCACGCCAATGCCCCGTATCAAGCCGCTTCTCACCTGTACCTTCCGGTCACACGCGGTTCAATGGATCGGCCTTCTTGCGGTCCTCTGCCTTCCCCTGGCGGTGACCCTCCCCGATTACGGCCTCACCTATGACGAACCCATTTACATGGAGTCGGCCCGCCACGTAGAGACTTGGCTTTCCCTGGGCCTCGGTGAAATGCTGGACAGGGATATTATCGAGAGGTACTGGGGCACCGATCCCGGACGCAACGTCCATCCCTCGGGGCTGAAATGGCTCTATGTGGCCGCCCGAAAAGTCATTGTTTGGGAAAAAGACCCTTATCAACAATGCCGGATACTCAATGTATTGATCTTCAGTATATCAGCACTCCTCTTTGTGAAGTGGTGGGGAGAGGGCTCCCTTTGGAGAGCCATAGCCTTTGTTCTGCTTCTCCTGACCATACCAAGATTCTTTGCCCACCTGCATTTTGCGGCTACCGATATCCCTATGACATCCTTTTTTCTGCTTTTTCTTGTTTGTCTCCATACCACCCTTTTTGGAAGGGCCTATCTCCTGGCAGGACTTCTACTCGGGCTGGTGGTGAGCATGAAAATCACCGCCCTGTTGCTGGTCCTTGCCCTTTTCCCGGCCTACGTCTTCTGTTACAGGCAGGCATGGAAAAAGGTGTTACGCCGTCTGGCCCTGATCTCCCTGGTGGGTCTTCTGGTCTTTTATGTCATAAACCCGGACTGGTGGTTTTCACCCTTTTCAAGGGGCAGGGAATTCCTCATCCTTTCCCTTACACGGGCCTCCTGGTCCCCTATCTCCGTGTATTTCGGCGGACACATCTATCCTTACAGGGGACCTTTCTATTACCCCTTTGTCATATTCCTGATCACCACCCCTTTACTACACCTCGTCCTGCTCCTGTGGGGACTGGGGCGCCAGGCTTTTCAAAAGGCAATCCAGCTTAAAAGGGTGCTCTTGTTGGTCTGCCTGGCCTCGCCCTTTCTCATTCTGGCCCTGCCCCTGAGCCCCACAAACGACGGCGCGAGGTACCTCCTGCCCGCATTTCCCTTTGCAACCGCCTTCATGACGTTGGGGCTGGAAGGGCTCTGGAGGTTTGTCCGTAGCAAGTCCGGCTCGTCCTTTACGAGGACCGTTCTTCGGTTGCTTGTGCCCGCAGCCTGCCTGGCCCTGCTCGCGGTGGATCTCCATAACCCGGCCAGAGTACCCCCTTACGAACTCTCCTATTACAATGCCCTGGTGGGGGGGCTTTCCGGGGCACACAAGCGAGGATACGAGACAACCTACTGGTGGGAAATCCTGAACCATCAAGTGCTTGCCTCCGTAAATGACATCTGTAGAGGAGCCCCTGTCTACTTTCCCGCGCCTCCCACAGACCTCCTTTTAAGGCACCTGAAGAGGCATCAAGCAATGGCCTTTATCCCTACCAGGGATTACAAGCAGGGGGACTTCATGCTCATCCTGGGCCGACCCCATGTCCGTTTCTGGGAGGTGAAGGCCCTTCCCCTTTACAGGAAATTGGGCAAGATCCCCGTCCCGGCCTGGCAGATCGCCCTTGACGGTGTACCCTTAATCCGGGTGTACGAGATCAGGGACCTGCCTTTGTAAACACACAGCGCAGGATCGACCCCTTTCCGGTATAGGAGATGAAGAGGCTTGAAAGGCTTGCCGGAACAACGACACCAATGGACATGAGCAGTTGGGCCACCACAGGAAGGGCCCTGCCGGGCTTCAGGTTCCCCTTGAAGGCTTCATAGAGTTCGTTTCTGGGCCACCCCATGACGTTTAAGAGGCTCTGAAGCAGGCCGTAAGGCCCCTGTTCCATGCAGAGGGTGCTCTTCTCAATAAGGTGGAGGCCGTGCTTTTTCGCCAGGTGGGACAGGGATTGCTCGCTGAAGTGGAAAATGTGCCAAGGGATATCCAGATGGAACCAGGCCTGCTTAAATCCCTTGGCCTCAAGGCTTTTAAAATTCGGCACGGCCAAGACCAGCACACCTTCCGGCGTGAGCAGTTCGCAGAGTCGGTCCATGGCCTTATCCGGGTCTTCCAAGTGCTCCAGCACATGCCACAAAAAGATCAAGTCGAAGGAGGCCTCCTGGAGAGGCAGGGTTTGGATATCCCCCGTCAAATAGGTAATGCGGTCCCTGTGGAGAAACCTCCGGCTTGGATAGGAGGGGTGTTCAACCCCCCAGCATCGGCACCCCAAACCAAGAAAGGCCTTTAACATGCGCCCCTCCGCACAGCCCATGTCCAAGATCCTTGGGGTCCGGATTCGTTGGGGTATTAAGGACAAGGTGGACCTGGCCCTCGCTTTGGTAAACCCCTCCCTGAGTTTCTGGACAAGAGGGATGAACTTGTTTGTCTGCCCTCCGTAATAGCCCGAGGCATGAGAAACCCCAAGGATTCTGCGATCCGGCCGGGGATGGGTCCAGGCCAAATCACAGGCCTTGCACCGTACAAGGAAGGTTGGAGAGGAATGTATCTTGATAGAGAAAAGGACCCCCACCTCTGAGCTGTTACACAGGGGGCAGGGTCCCGGACTCCTTGAATTTTCGGCGGTCTGCATCTTGGGCAACAAGCTTGCGACCCTGGGGGTCGAAAAGGGGGTCTCTGCGCAATGAGGACCGATGAAGCGTATATTTCAGGGTGGTGGAGATCACGCCCAGTCCATAGGCCACGGCCCTCTTAAAACCGATTGACGAGGCGCCTTCAAAATATCGGGTCGGACAGGACACCTCTCCGATACGGTATCCAAAGTGTATGGCCTGGACCAGCATCTCGTTATCAAAGACAAAGTCATTTGAATTTTCATGAAGGGGAAGAGACTCCAAAACGCCTTTTGAAAAGCCCCGATAGCCCGTATGGTACTCAGACAACTTACTGCCCACCATCACATTCTGGAAGGCCGTCAAAAATCGGTTGGCCGCATATTTGTAAAGGGGCATGCCCCCCTTCAGGGCCTTGCCTCCAATAATCCGCGAGCCCAGTACCACATCATAAACATCAAAGGCAATCATGCTGGCCATGGCCGTGATGAGCCTGGGGGTGTACTGATAGTCGGGATGGACCATAATGACCACATCCGCTCCCCGTTTTAACGCCTCTCGATAACAGGTCTTTTGATTGCCTCCGTAGCCGAGGTTCCTTTGGTGAGCGATGGTGGCGATACCCAGCCTCCTCGCCAGGGATACGGTCTCATCTGCACTCTTGTCATCTACGAGAAGCACCCCGTCCACCAAGGCCAGCGGGATCTCTCGATAGGTCATTTCCAGGGTGCGTACGGCATTGTATGCCGGGAGGACGACCATAATTTTCTTCCTGTTGATCATCACTCAAACAAGGTCATTCATGTGCATATACATGGGCACCCTTCCACGGGTGCAGGTTTCTCAGGCCGTCATCATCCCTGCGATCCAAAGGGCGAAAAAGCCGATGATCAGAGCCGTCCAAGGGGGGATGGCGTTCCAAAAAGGGGATCTCCCCCCTTTTTTACCGATGCCAAAAATGATCAACCCCACGGCCGATCCGGCCCAACCCAGGAAACCTATGACCACGGCCATGCTCCATATAACACCAGGGGCCTTCTTTTTAGAAGGTGGAGGCAGCCCTTGGCGGTTCCGTCCTTCCTCTTTTTCTTGGTCTACCAGGGTACGGATCCGGGCCCTGCTTTTCTTGATCCACTCTTTCCCGGGCGTCAAAACATGCCGTGCCCCATAAAACGCCGTGGGTATGGTCCTAAAGGCAATGAGTGCCAACCGCCTGTCCCCCCGTTCCTGGGCCTTTGTCCCTATCTCCCAAAGCATCTCCGCGGATTTGGTCACATAGGGGTTCAGGGGGGCATACCAGTGCATGGCACGATCAAAATAGGTGACAGCCCTTACGTACTGCCCGGACGCCAGGAGCCGTTCGCCCTCTTTATAGGCCTCCATGGATCCATAGAAGGCCCTGGCCCAGACCATCACAAAGAAAAGCATCAGGACTCCGAGGATAAAAAGGCCTATCTTCACCCCCTTGTGACCGGACCGCTTTTCTTCTAAAGGGACCATAGGCACTCCCGTCATGTTTTCCCCCGTAAACACAAAGAATACTCATACCACCCGGTTCAGGCGGGTATCATAGGAGGCTTTGCGCCTTTAATCAAGCCCAATACGATAAACCCCTTGATATGCCTAATAAAAACTCGTATAAAGAACCTGGATCAAACTTTTTGACGGCCCTGACCCTTAATTTGACCCCGTTGTTGCGTAAAAGGCGCTTAGAAATTGGGTATTTTGCCTTCTATAGCTTGAGATGCCGCGTTTAACTTTTTAAATCTCGAATTCACCGATGGTGAGATCCGGGATCTGCATCTTAAAACGGCATAAGTATCTGTTTTACATGTATTTATATCTCAAGAAAGTCAATGCCTTTACAACAGCGGGGTTGAGGCGATTCTTCATTGGAATTTGAGGCTTTTAGGGGAAAAAACATCCTTATCACAGGCGGCATCGGTTTTATAGGGAGCAACCTGGCGAGAAAGGTGGCGGACCTCGGGGCCCGGGTCACCGTGGTGGACAGCCTCATACCGGAATACGGGGGCAACCTGTTCAACCTCCAGGGCTACGAAAACCGGATTCGCATCAACATAGCGGATATCCGTGACGAATTCAGCATGGCCTACCTGGTACAGGACCAGGACTATTTATTCAATCTCGCCGGCCAGACAAGTCATATCGATTCCATGCAAAACCCTTTTGTGGATTTGGATATCAATTGCAGGGCCCAGTTATTCATCCTTGAAGCCTGCCGGAGGCACAATCCCCACATCAAGATCGTCTATGCCAGCACAAGGCAGATCTATGGTAAACCTGATTTCCTTCCCGTCCACGAAGGCCATATTCTCCATCCCACGGACGTGAACGGCATCCATAAGATGGGGGGGGAGTGGTACCATATCCTTTATAACAACGTATACGGGATCAGAAGCTGCGCCCTCCGTTTAACCAACACCTACGGGCCGCGCATGCGCGTCAAAGACGCCCGCCAGACCTTTCTTGGCGTTTGGATCAGGCGTCTTATTGAAAAGAAACCCCTTGAGGTCTGGGGAGAGGGATTGCAGGTGAGGGATTTCAATTATGTGGACGACGTGGTTCATGCCATGCTCACGGCCGCCCTCTCCGAAAAGACCAACGGCCAGTTCTACAACCTGGGGAGTCCTGAGCACATTAACCTCAAAGACCTGGCAAACCTCATGATCCGCGTCCATGGTGAGGGGGAATGTCAGATTCGGCCCTTCCCAGAAGATCGTAAGCGCATTGACATCGGGGACTACTACGCAGCCTATGATAAAATCCATGATTCCCTTCAATGGAGCCCTGAAACCTCCCTTGAAGAAGGATTGACGCAAACCCTTGAGTATTACTACCGCCACATCAATCACTACCTATGATTCCCCAAAACAATCCCCTTGCCAACTATGTAAGCCAAAAACCGGCCATTGACCAGGCCATTGACCGGGTTTTGGCAAGTGGGCAGTATATCCTGGGTCCTGAAACCACCGGCTTTGAAGACGATTTCGCCCGGTATTTGGGGGTAAGTTATGCCGTCGCCATGGGCAGTGGCACAGAGGCCCTCCACCTGGGCCTGCGGGCCTGCGGTGTGGGACCCGGAGACGAGGTCATCACTGTATCACATACCGCGGTGGCCACGGTGGCCGCCATTGAAATGACCGGCGCTCGACCCGTTTTGGTGGACATAGAGACGGATACCTATACCCTTGATCCAGGAGAGGCTCAAAAGGCCCTGACCGGGCGCACAAAGGCCATCGTACCCGTGCACCTTTACGGCCAGCCTTCCAATATAAAACCCCTCCTTGAGCTTAGGAATGGATCAGGCAAAATCCGGATCATCGAAGATTGTGCCCAGGCCCATGGCTCCCTTTATGGTGACCGAAAGGCGGGTGCATGGGGGGATGCCGCGGCCTTCAGTTTTTACCCCACAAAAAATCTGGGCTGTCTCGGAGACGGCGGTGCCGTGGTGACCAACTCCCGGAGCCTGCATGAAAGGCTTTTGGCCCTTCGCCAGTACGGATGGGACCGTAAAAGGGTTAGTCAAACAGCGGGGTTCAATTCAAGGCTCGACGAAGTCCAGGCGGCCGTATTGCGCATCAAGTTGGTCCAACTGGAGGACAACAACCGGAGACGAAGAAACATCGCCCGGTCATACGACCAATTGCTGGCGGCCAAAGACATCAGCCTTCCAAGGACCAGGCCCGAATCGACCCATGTGTATCACCAATATGTCATCCGGGTGAAGGGAAGGGAGGTGCGTGACCGCCTCAAGGCCTTTCTTTTCAAGCACCGAATCGGCACCGCCGTTCACTACCCCATCCCCGTACACTTACAGCCGGCTTATGTAGACAGGCTGGCAGTACCCGGCGCCCTTCCAGTGACTGAGGCATGCGCTCAAACCGTTCTCTCTCTTCCCATGTTTCCTGAAATCCCCGAAAAGGACATCCTTCAGGTCGCTCAAACCGTGAATGCCTTCTTCAACAAAAAGACCTAAAGGCCTATGCTCCCCAAGATACCCCATTCGGTTCTCGCCCTTTACAGACCCCTGTCTTTTGAAGAATGCTTTTATCTGAGGACCCGATGGCGCCTTTGCCCGTACGACCGTGTAGAGGCCTTGCTGCCCCGGGCAAGCAGGATACTGGATTTCGGTTGTGGTTACGGAATGCTTGCAAACCTTGCCGCCCTTAAGGATCCCTCTCGATACGTGGTTGGTGTGGATTTCAACCCCCATCGGTTGAGGGTTGCACGCCGATCAATAAAGAGCCGGGGAAATATCCGTTTCTTTCATGGATCCCTGGACGACATAGGCGGGGGCCCCTATGACGCCGTTGTCATGACAGACGTCCTCCATCACATAGATGATGCAGGGGTCAAGGCCCTTTTGGATCGCATGAAGTCCAGTTTGAGCCCGGGGGGTTATCTTGTTATCCTGGACGTGGACAAGAAGCCTTTTTGGAAATTTTTTATCACCTATCTTATTGACAGGTTCCTGAATCTCACGAGCCCCTTGCATTACCGTTCACGGCAAGAAATGGGAAATCTACTTGGGCCGGCCCCTCTCTCTATAGAAAGTATCATACCTGTCCATCAGGGTCTACCCCTGGCCGACATCATATTTTTGTGCCGGCATACGGGCCAGCCGTCTGTTGGAACAGGTGGCATCAGAGTCCCTTCATAAGGGCTTTCTCATGGAGCCAAGAGAATATGAAATAATGCATTTGGCCGAAGACCTCCACTGGTGGTACAAAGGCATGGCGGCGATTACCCGCTCCATCATGGAAAGGTATTACGCCAGGGGGCAGGGTCTTCGAATCCTGGATGCGGGCTGCGGAACGGGGGCCGGCATGGCCTGGCTGTCCGATTACGGGAAGGTTACGGGATGTGACATCTCCGCCCATGCCATCCACCTGTGCGGACAACGGGGTAACAAGGGCCTTGCCAGGGCCTCTGTTATGGCCCTCCCTTTCGGCAAACAAACCTTTGATGTGGTTGTATCCCTGGATGTCCTGTATTTTTTGAATGTGGACGACGTGAAGGCCTTGGAGGAGTTCGCCCGGGTACTCATCCCCGGAGGTCGGGTTCTATTGCGGGTCCCGGCCTTTGACTGGCTGCGGGGGATTCATGATGTCAAGGTCTCCACGGGCCATCGCTATACCAGAAAGGAACTTTCGGAAAAGATGTCTAAATGTGGATTAACGCCCCTCATCATGTCCTATGCCAATACCCTCCTCTTCCCCCTGGTCCTGGCAAAAAGATTCTTTGACAGGTGGCTGGCCTTTCAAAAAGAATCGGATATTTCTATAAGAACGGGTTTTCTTGACAAATGCTTTGAAACCTGTTTGGTCTTGGAATCCCGTCTTATCGCCAAACATTCTTTGCCCTTCGGCGTTTCTATCACAGGGATCGGCCAGAAGGCCTTCTGAGAGAAAGGCGCGATGGACATGAAAAAGCTCCCGGGCATTACCGCATTCTTTCCCGCCTATAATGACGGCGGGACCATTTCAAGCATGGTCATCAGCGCCTTGATTACGCTGCCCAAGGTGACCGACGACTATGAAGTGATCGTCATCAATGATGGCAGCCGGGACTATACCGGAGAAGTGCTGGAGGAACTGGAGAAGACCTACCCCCCGGTACGCATCATCACCCATCTTGTGAACCAGGGTTATGGAAGCGCCTTGCGGAGCGGTTTCGCCGCAGCAAGCAAGGAATGGATCTTTTATACCGATGGTGACGCCCAGTACGACCCCCGGGAGCTTTTAAACCTGGTCCAGGCGGTACGGCCGGATACGGACGTGGTGAACGGATATAAGGTCTCTCGTTCTGACCCCTTGCACCGCGTGATCGTGGGAAGACTGTACCACCACTTTGTCCGCATTCTTTTCGGATTCCGGCTGAGGGATGTGGATTGTGATTTCAGATTGATAAGGCGCAGCATTTTTAGCAAGGTCCGGCTCTATTCCACTTCCGGAACCATTTGCCTGGAAATGGTCAAGAAATTTCAGGATGCGGGGTGCCGGTTTGAGGAGGTGGCGGTACACCACTATCACCGGGCTTACGGAAAATCCCAGTTCTTCAATTTTCCCCGCTTGATAAGGACCGCCGTGCAGTTGCTGAAGCTGTGGCGCGAACTGGTATTAGAGAAAAACCGGATCACAGGCACTGAAAACACCTAAAGCGTTACGAAGAACCTTGTAAATCGGACTTGTTTATAAACGGCTACCGGCCCAAACCAGGCCCTGGAGATTATTCGATGCCAAACCGTCTCGGCAAGAAGGATGCCGTTTTATGTGGCCTTCTGGGCATCTTCTGCCTCTATCTCTTTTGGAACATCGTCATTGACGGTCATCGTCTCATCGGAAGGGACTTCATAGGCTTTTACCTGGCCATGAAGAAATTCCTCTTTGACCAGCTCCAGCTTTACCACACCATTCCCTTCTGGAATCCCTTTATCTTCGGTGGCATGCCTTTTTGGGCCCATTTTGAGTCCACCATCTTTTACCCCCTCGGTTTCCTGTTTTGGTTAATCCCCCCTGACAGGGCTTATGGCTATAGCGTGTTCATACACTTTGTACTTGCCGCCATGTTTATGTACGCCCTTTGCAGGTCCCTCGCCATAAGCCGGAGGGGGAGCTTTGCGGCTGGGCTCATATTTGTATGCAACGGTTTTATCATGCCCCTCCTCTACCTGGGGCACATGGGCCCTGTGCAAAGTTATATCTGGCTGCCGATTATCCTCTACTTCGTGAACCGGGCTATAAAATCCCCGACCCCCTATTTTGCCGCCGCAATAGCCGGCACCCTCTGGGGGATACAAATCCTGGCCGGCGCCCCTCAGGACGCCTTTTATACATTTCTGGCGGCCATGCTTTTCCTGGTTTGGAGCACCCTGACGGCCCCCCGAGAACGGTCGCATTACCTCAGGATGGCTATAACAGCCCTGGTCTTGTTCGCGGCCGGCGCCGGCCTGGCCGCCATTCAAATTGTCCCTGCTTTTGAATTGATCCGGGAATCCGTTCGCACCTCTCTGGACAGTTACCATATGGGGACCATAGCCTCCTATCCGCCCGAAGGGCTTATCACCACCATCCTCCCCCGTTTTTTTGGAGACTACACCCAAAACACCTTCTGGGTCAGGGATGTGCCGTGGAGCGTGCCCCACCAGAACCTGTACGTGGGGATTCTCCCCTTGCTCTTGTTGTGTTTCATCCCCTTTCGCAAGGATCAACACAAAAGAATTCTCTTTTTTGCCCTCTCTCTCGCCGCTATCGCTTTGATCCTGGCCCTGGGCAGAAATACACCCGTCTATAAGCTGGTCTACCATCTCCCGGGGTTTGACCGCTTCAGGGCCCCTTCCAAGATCATCGTTTTATGGGTCTTTGCCATGGCCCTGCTGACGGGGAAGGGCATAGACGGCCTTTTTGAGACAGAAAGGACCGGCCACAAGGGAAAACTCGTGGTGTTGGTATGCCTCGGGATGGTTCTTACAGCCCTTGCGTGCGTCTTTTACGTGGAAAGGTCGCTGATACTCGCGGTTTTCTCCCCCTTTATCCCCGCTAAGGCCATACCGGAAAAAATGGCCCTTGCCACCCACCTTATAGGCAGTGGTTTCCAACGCTTCACCCTCATCTTCGGGCTGGCCGTCTTGATCGTCCTCCTGTGGGTGCGAGGCGCCCTCCGGACCTGGATTTGCGGGCCTCTTTTATGCCTCCTCCTCATGGCTGACCTATCTTCAGTCAACCGCAACGCCGTCCAGCATGATGAACGCATATACTGGTCCATTGAAAGGATACGGCATGCTTTGGATGCCAGCATAGGGAAAGACAAAAGCCTTTATCGGGTGGGGAGCTTTAGGAACAGTTTCGGGCCGAACCTGGAAATGTATTTGGGATACCAAACCATCGGCGGCTTTACCGCCCTTTTCCCCAGCCGCTTTTATGAATACTTCAAAGCGTATGCGGGCCATGGATTGCCGGAAGGGGCGGTTTGTCTCTATTATGGGGTCGACAAACATCACGTTTTCATGGACCTCTTAAATGTGAAGTACGAGATCTCCCACCGCACCCGGAGCTGCGCCCTCCGAAGCACCTATCTTCCACGGGCCTTTATCGTCCCAAAGGCGGAAGTCATTGATAAAGGCGAAATCTTGGAACGTATGACCAGGGCAGATTTTGACCCCACCCACACGGTGTTACTGGAGAGAAAGGCCTCTTTACCACACGCCGGCGTCAAAGGACCACCAAAGGATTTCAGCCCCGGTTATGCGAGAATTGTTTCTTATAGCCCTGACAGGCTTACCCTGGAGACCCGAACGCCACAGCCTGGATACCTGTTCCTGAGTGAGGTCTTTTACCCCGGCTGGAAGGCATTCCTGGACCAACACCCCATTCCCATCCTGCGGGGCAATTATCTCTTTCGGGTCATCGCCCTGCCTCCAGGAGAGCACAGGATCACCTTTCTCCTGGACCCCCTATCCATCAAGCTCGGCATAGGGATTACCGGCTTGACCCTTTTCATGCTCCTTTTGACGGCCGTCTATGCCTTTCTTAGAAAAGGAAGGCCTCAGGACCAGCCATAAAACCAGGCTTAAGGTGAGGAGAGAAACCACGGCGCCGGCCCGAAAGGGCCGGGATACAAAGTGGAGTTTCACCTCATGGATTCCTTCTTCCAGGGGGATGACACGGAAGAGGTAATTGCCCCGGAGTATTTTCACCCTTTTTCCATCCACCTCCGCCTTCCATCCGGGATAAAAGATCTCACTGAGTACCAGGTAGCCCGGATGACTGGACCGGGTTTTCAGGTGTATTTCCTCATTTTGGTAATCCAGGACCGTGACGGAGCCCTTGATCTCTCCCCTATCGCCTCCAAAAGTGGGCCTTGATTCCCCTTCCGGCTCCAAGACCACCTCCTTTCGCGGATCAAAGTCCCGGTCCTCCATAAAGGAAAGGATTTCACGAGCCGGCCTTGTCAAGGCATTAGGGACAATGCGGGCATAGGCGCTTTGATTGTCGAGTCTATTGACCTTTTTTCCCAGGACAACCTGGTCAAGATTGAGCAGGGCGAGCAACTTGACCCGAGGTCTTGTGATCCCAGTCAGGTTGACCACATGGTCGTCATGAGGGTAATCCTGGCTTGACTGGATATAATGGACGTATCTCCTCAAAATCAGAGGGTCATAGCCCAAAATGGAGGGAAATCTGTAGGACAATCCGTCATTGGGTTCGAAGAGGGGGCTTAGGGTCACCACCCTTCCCTGGGCCGGGGAGGTGTTCAGCTGCTCAAGGACATGCTTTTTTCCCGGGGACAGGGTCGATTCATGGGTCCTCACAAACTGGGCGCCAAAAAGATACAGATCGGTTATGACCAATGCGCAGCAAAGAATACCAAAGGCCTTTGGATTGAGCCTTCCCCCCTTGCGCATCATGAGCAGCAAAAATGCGGCAAAAAGCAGGAGCACACCCTTATTGATGCAAAGGCTCAGCCTTCCATACAGGGCGTCCACATTTGCATGGCCCATGGGCCCTTCGGCAAAGTGCTTGAAGAGCTGAAAGAAGAACTCAAAGGGTGAAAACAAGAGGCCTGCCAACGGGATGATCAACACCGCCGTGATCAACAGGAAAAAAGGGAAAAACCCCTTATTAAACCTCCAGGCCTCCTGCTTCATTTGATGGAGGCCCATACCCGCAAGGAGAGACACGCCAAATACGTAAAGGAATATGATCTGGGCCGGGATGCGGAAGCGATTGAAGCCCGGCAGTTTGTATACCAGGGGATAGAGGGGGTTGTATTTGCCCAGGGCCAGAAAAAGGGCGATCAACGTCATGATTATAAAGAAGATCCTCAAACGGTTAAGGGATGGATGCCGGGCACTTACAAAAGCCAGAAGCAAAGGAAGTATGCCCACATAGCCGCAACTCTCCCAAAAATGCCACGTTTCCGGACTTCGCCAGTAGGTATTATCAATGGGATTTCCAAAGACATCCGGTAGCAGGAAGGCCAGAAGCTCTTTGGGATGGAGAGACTCATAGGTGGCAAAGGCGTAGCTGATCCCCCCGCCGCGCGTGGAAAGTCGTGCGAATTCCAGGGTGGGAAGCAGCTGTACAGCTGCCAGGGCGAAGCCTGTCATTAAAAGGAGAACGGTGCCGGTCCCCAGTTTCAGGGCGAGCCTCGGCCGACGGTCCTTGACCAGGCATACCGCATGAAAAAGGCCGAACCCCAGGACCCCCAGGGCAGTATAAAAGGCGATTTGGGGAAATCCTCCCAAGAGCTGTACACCGAAGACGAGACCGGAAATAAAAACGTATTTGAGGCGTTGCTTCTGGATGAAACGATATTGAAGGTGGAATATGAGGGGGATCCAGATATAGTTCTGAACAAAGGAAAGGTGCCCGGCGTAAAGATGGCCCATGAAGAAGCCATTAAAGGAGAAAACCACCGCCGAAACAAGGCTCCCCTCCCTGGATACGGACAGGGCCCGCATAAAGGCATACATAAAAAAACTGCCCAGCACACAATGAAGGGCGGTGGAATAGCCATAGGCGCTCTCGGGAGGAAGCAGGTAGTAAAGGAACCCCAGGGGATAAAACATGGAGGTCTGAATATTGGCTATAAATGGCATTCCAGAAAAGAGGTAGGGGTTCCAGAAGGGGAGGAAACCGTGGGACAGGAGGTGTTCGTAAATAAATTTCTTCCAGGGGTGAAACTGGTATATGAAATCCAGTCCGAAGAGCGGCCTTCCTGAAACAATGGGAGTAAAGAAAAAAATGAAGGCCAGACCGATCAAAAGGAACAGGAAGAGCACGTCGTTCTTATGGGAGGCCGTTTTCCCGGTGAGATGGGTTTGTTGCTCTTTTCCGTCAGCCATGGTGATTCCGCCTGTCAATGAAAACCCTCGGAATGTCTAAGATTCTCCCTGATGAATCTTTGTATGCGGGGCTGATTGTTGTTTATGGACAGAGATCTCTCGAAGGTAATCAGGGCCTCCCTTTGTCTGCCGGCCTCATAGAGGGCGAAGCCCAGGTTGTTTAGGCACCCGTAGCGGAAGGGTTTTAGGGCCACCGCCTTTTGAAAAAAGGATATGGCAGCGTCATAGTCTCCCCTTTTATGCCAGTAATAGCCCCAGTTATTATAAACGCTGCTGAGATCTTCATGATAGCGCAAGGCCTTCTTAAGCTCCCTCAGGGCTTCTCTGTAAAATCCTCTGTCCGTCAAAAAGACGGCCATATCCGAGTGGATCAGGGTGTCGTTGTAACCGATCCGGGAGGCCAGCTGGATGTTTTTCAGACCGTCTGCATCTCGTCCCACCTGGAAGAGGGCCTTTGCGCGGTTGAAATAGAAATAGGCGCATATCTCGCGGTTCATAAAATCCCTTTCAAAACCATCATGGAAGCTCTCCGTGGCATAGTGGGCCCAGACGCCGCGGATCCGCTTCGGGTCCAGCCCCTGACCCCTCTTGATCACCCCGTGTAAAACCCCGAGGGAAGCCAAATCAAGACCGGCGGGGAGGTTCAGTGCATAGGGGCCGAAAATCCCGTAAAACACATGACCGGCCCCCCTTTGGACAATGAGGCTCTTTTCAACGGCGTCTCTCTTTTCCTGCCACTTTTTACCCGGGACCTTTTCCCTGGGGCTTACCCCGGGCATTTGAAATATAATACTGTGCCTGTCATAGAGGTGCACATCCTCCCGCATCCTCTCCACCAAGCGACCATAAGTCACAGGGAAGACATAATTGTCTCCCCGCACAAAAAGCGTATCCCCCTGGCCCAGGGTCCTGAAGATATTGGTGGCATGCTCGTAGGCGGTGTAGTTGAGGCTTTGGTCACACAGAGAATAATGGGATGAAAACAGTATGACGGGAATCACACAACAGGCCCC
>Ga0180431_10003318_pt1 | contig 20841 bp, 31 predicted proteins | sample SS_ome_11_FD_132459 | JGI IMG/M metagenome (GOLD analysis project Ga0180431, IMG submission 132459) | Hypersaline lake sediment archaeal communities from the Salton Sea, California, USA - SS_1_MS_1 metaG | ecosystem: Environmental > Aquatic > Non-marine Saline and Alkaline > Hypersaline >...
GCTTTGACCAGGTATTTATCTTTGCGAATCAACAACAGCGAGAAGAGATACCCCTGCGCAATGGCGTGCATCATTTATTTACAGACTCTCCGCTATTTCTTGGGGCAGCTTATGCTCGCAAGTATCATAGTAAAACCTTTGGTCCTCTCATCTCTCTTGCTGAGCTTCATGAACAAGAGTATCCAGGTTTGCATATCTTCCTCGAACGAGGCGATAGGCCATATGTAGGCAAAGGCCGCTATGAAGATGCAGATAAAGCAAAGAGGATGGACGACTATATCCGAAGTCTATTAGACCTGTATGTCGGCAGCGATAGTTACCTCACTGTTCCGTATCATGACTTTGATGGCCTTACTCAGTCTATCGCTGAACGGCTTGATTTAACAGACGTTCTAGCAAAATACAAGTCTCAGAAACCGGAGAAGATAGCATGACAAACTGGTTTTTCGAAAGTCTCTGTAATAGAGTAGCGCAAATAAGAGACATAGACCCAGCTAAGCTAAAAGAGAAGCTTGGTCTGTCTAAGAAATACAGGGATGATTCTCATAGGAGATGGTCATGGGACGAGATATTTATGTCTATGGCCTATGTTATAGGTAAACGGTCTCCAGATGCGAATACACAAATTGGTTGTGTAATCGTAGATGAGAAGAACCATATTGTTGCTACAGGATTCAATGGATTCCCGCCTGGCGCTTTTGATGAAGAGTTGCCCAATATAAGGGATGATGGTCATAAGTACCGCTATATTGTACATGCAGAACTGAATGCAGTCCTACAGGCGACTCAGAGCGATTTGTCCAAATGTAAAGCATATGTTACCGGCGCTCCATGCAACGAATGCCTCAAGGTCTTGATATCAAAAGGTATAAAAGAAATCATCATTGGCGACATTGGGCATGTAACGGATGATGTTTATGAAGACCTGCATGCTTTTTTGACCGAAATGCACGAGGTGCAAGTGAAGCGTTTTCGAGGTATGATAGTCGATACCGAGAACCTTAAACCTGTAGGTCAAGCTGATGGCGAATCCGACACAACCGATTAACGATGTCATTTCGCGGTTCAGGCGTCTCAATCCCGATAATGAGCCAACTGTTGTTGCCGTTTCAGGTGGAGCAGATTCAGTTGCCCTAGCCTTCTGCCTCAAACTTGCATCTAAGAACATCAAGCTGACCAATGTCTCGCATGAAGGCTTCCGAAGCGAAGAGGAACTAGACGCAGATAAATGTCTAGTTGAAAGACTTGCTCACAAGCTGGAAGTCCCTTTTACCTGGCGTCGTGCCCTGGTTGCGAAGAAGGGCAACAATGAAGCAGAGGCTCGTCGTTCTCGGTATGAAGAACTAATCATTTCCTGCTATCATGAAGACTCGCCAGGTATCAAATATACCAAGATCGCTACGGCCCATCATGCTGACGACCAGCTTGAAACACTTCTTATGCGAATCGTTCGAGGAACAGGCACCGCAGGACTGCGAGGCGTGGTCGAGTCAAGACCTCTAGATAACGCCGCTATTGAAGTCATCAGACCGATGCTCGGCGTCTCGAAAGAGCATTGCTATGAAATCTGCAAAGAGAACGATCTTGAATGGCGCGAAGACGAAACGAACGAGGATAAAGACTATACCCGCAACCTTGTTCGTGCAGATGTCGTGCCTGTTTTGAAGCAGATCAACAACCGCGCCGCCGAGCATGCTTCGGACCTTGCTTGCATCATGCATAGCACACACCAGTTGGTTGAGCAAGCCGTCTGCATGATTGATTGCCATGGCTACACGGATGGAAACTCAAAGACGGTATCGGCGGATGCTTTACGTCTTTATCCCGATGTTGTCGTGTTTGAGTGGCTAAGGTCAGCCGCTCGCGTGACGGGCAATGTTGGTCTTGACAAGATTAACAAGAAAATGCTCGATGATGTTGTTAGAGCAATTAGAGGAAGAGGCAGCAAGACATTCGAGTGGCCTGCTCGTGCTGTAACTGTCACTCCCCAAACAGTCACGGTAGGTAAATCATGAGCGAATCAAAGTGCCCATTCCATAATGTAACGAAACCTGATGATGTTCAGGTCGAAACTTTTACGAGCGAGAAGGACTGTCAACTCAAGGTGTTCCGTTTGCATCCGGGTGGCGTTCGTCTCAAGAAGGCTGACCACAAGCTCAATGGCGATATGTTCAAAACTCAACAGACATCTGATGCTGTTAAGTGGTGTGGCCCGATGCTCCACGCGAACAAACTTGGCTACTGGATGACTGCTCCCTTAGATATCGACATCATGTACAAGGGAAATGGCGAGTGGGAACAGCGGATACATCGTGACTATCATCCTACCGAGAAACTGGTTATTCGCAATAATCTTCGTCCCGAAGATAAGTTCCGTGACCAAACTCGTACTCGTATTTCTTTTGGAGATGCCGAGCCTTGCACGGTCCAAATGTGGACAGGTTGTATCTTCCGCACGCCGCCAGGTTGGTGCATGCATATCCGTAATCCAATCAACTTCCCTGAGGCGTATCAGAGGCCTTTCCATATCCAAGAAGGTATCATTGAGACCGATTGGATGAACTATGACATTTGGGTCAACGTCAAGTTTCATCGGGTTGGCGAATGGGCCAGTTTTCGTCGCAATATGTGGCCCCCTCTTGCGCAGTTTGTGCCCGTCCGACGCTCTTCTTACGAGGGCGATTGGTCGCGGCCTTCAGACAAGATTCTGACTCCAGAAGATGCTGAATGCGTTGAGGTTTGGGATGGTTGGCAAGACTATAATTTCCGCAAGTGGAAGGAAAAGGGAGAGAAAGAGCCCTTGACCTACCACAAGACTCGTAAGCCATCAGTGGCTAAAATGAGAGACGAAGGACTAATACCATGAGCGATACCATCAGAGCCCCTTGGACAGAAGAACAGGTCAAAGAGCTTGCGAGATACCAAGCAACAGGCATCGTGCATCCCTATACCTGTGGAGGCGATAACTGCCGTGACATCTTGGTCCCCACAAAAGATGGCTGGACCTGCCCTAGCTGCGATTACAAACAGGATTGGGCTCACGCGATGTCTGCCTCTGCCGAGTTCAATGACAACAGCGAAAGTACCGAGAAGCTTATGAGTGAAGCTTTATCTGCTACAATGGACGATGATGACAACGAAGACTGAACCAACACAGATGGCGGTCATTCCGCCAGAGCAAACAGGCGGCGTACCTATCAAAATCTGGGCTACTGAGGTAGACGAGACTACAGGCAAGAGCTATCCGTCTGTTGATGTGACGACCATCAATCAGGCAGCTATGGCCGCGCGTTTGCCTTTTGCATTCCGCCATGTAGCGTTGATGCCTGATGCGCATGCAGGCTACGGTCTACCTGTGGGTGGCGTATTTGCAGCGGTCAACACGATTCTCCCTTACTTCGTCGGCAACGATATCGGTTGTGGCATGTGCGTCCTCAACACGGGCGTACCTGTTTCAGAAATTGATGTTGAAGCCTTGATGAAGGATTGGAAGACTGTAATTCCCGTTGGAAACGCTTCTCGAACCCGTAGCGATATCTGGCTCAGCAAAGAGTCGTTTCAGTTCGACCTGAAGCAGTTCGAAGAAGACCACGCAGCTTTCGAGTCAAAGCATGGTATTAAGCTTCCCGACAAGGGTCGTGCGCGTACTCAGGTGGGTACGCTTGGCGGAGGCAACCACTTCGTTGAGTTGCAGCAAGATGCTGATGGCATCGCTCATATCATGATCCACAGCGGGTCGCGTGGCTTTGGCGCAGGCGTGTGCGATATCTTCCACAATCTTGCTCAGAAGCTTTGTGACCAGTGGCATGTTCGACTTGAGAGCAAGGCTTGTGCATTCTTGCCAACTGACACGAACGAGGGTCGCGCGTATATCGACGCAATGAGAATTGCGCTTGACTACGCATATAAGAACCGCTCGGCGATGATGCGCTGCGCTCGTGATTCTCTTGAGCGTCAGGTTGGTCATGTTGCGCCGATGAAGCGAATCATCAACATCCACCACAACTACGCAGATATCGAGAACCACTTTGGTAAGAATGTCTGGGTCCACCGCAAGGGCTCGACTCTTGCACGTAAGGGTGTGACTGGTATTATCCCAGGCTCGATGTGCGCAAAGAGCTACATTGTTGGCGGCAAGGGCTCGAAGGAGTCGTTCATGTCGTGCAGCCATGGCGCAGGTCGAAACTTCAGCCGCTCAGAAGCGAAGCGTATGATCGCTGAAGGCGAAGCGCCTCCGCAGAAGGACCAATTGAAGGACGCGGGCGTCTCTGTTCACGGAGCAGAGACCGTCCATGACGAACTCGGACACGCCTACAAGGATATCAGCACGGTCATGCGAAACCAGGCTGATCTTGTGGACATTCATACTGAACTCAGTCCAATCGCTGTCCTCAAAGGATAATGATGGCTTATAAAACTCCTGAATGGTATGACGAAGACAAGCTGACACGAGCCAGGTACGCTCACGACTATACGGGTTGGGTTGTTGACCTCGGTGATGGAACCTGTCGTTTTGCGAATGCCCCTCTTCTTGGGGAAGATGGGCCACGATGGGGCGATCGTTGCCGTTTGATTCCTGTCCCAAGCGACGGTTTGCCGACTGTTGATTCGAGCGAGATTCTGGAAAGATACGACCCAGAGGTTGATAAAATCGATGACGATTCCAATTTGCCAGCTTGATACCGAGGAACTCTGGTCAGAGTTTCTTATCACACGCAGCGACCGTCTTCGCGACGAGCTTATTAAGAGGTATATCCCTTTTGCGTCTAAGATTGCCCTTTACGTAGCCTCTACTGTTGATACCAGTATTTGTCCAGCCGAGGATATGCAATCAGCAGCGATGGCTGCTATGATTACCTGCGTGGACAAGTTCGATGAGAAGGTGGGCTATTCAGAAAAGATCGACCGTCGCTTTATAGCGTATGCGCGTCAGCGAATTCATTGCGCTTGTATCGATGAGTTTCGGATGCATTGCTGGGTCAGCCCCAGGTCCAATATGTCAAAGAAGTGGGGTATCCGGCCTCTGTCATATGAGGATTGGCATACAGAAGAAACGTCACTCGAAGACACTCTTGACTTTGCCGATATCATCGATGTCATCAACAGCAATAAGTGTAATCTATCTGAAGATGAGCGATTCATTCTCAAGTCAGTCTATTTCAATGGCATGACTCAAAACGAGATTGGCGAAGCTATTGGCCTTACAGGTACCGCTGTTTATAACCGTAAACGCGCTGCATTTACTAAGATCAAAAAGTACATCTCTAAGCAGAGGCAAGAAAGGTTGCTTGTTACATGATTCATCTAAACCCGAAAGTCAAAGTCGCGTTCGATGGACAGATTGCCAACCCGCGTTACCTTCGTGTTAGGCGTTGTGACATCGACGTGGCTAAGCCTTCGGGTAACGGTTGGATCGGCAAGACAACCAGAGAGTATTTGATTAGTCGCAGTGCCGTTTCCGGCATTATTCATGTCCCAAGTCAAGAGAAGGTCATGATGATGCGGCAGTTCCGTGTGCCTGTCTACATCGATACTCAGTCAGAACACCTTGCTTGGATTTACGAGACTGTCGCGGGACTCATAGGTCATGATGAAGACCCGCTTGATACATTTATCCGAGAGGTCCAAGAAGAATCAGGCGTGATCATCACGCCAGAACAGACTACCTTCCATACTTCTTATTTCGCGTCACCAGGCTTTGTCAACGAGAAGCAGTTTATCTACACAGCGGCGCTTGATGATGTCCAGCCACTTGATGAGGATGCTGGACTCGATGAAGAAGGCGAAGCTATTATCCCTGCTTGGTTGACTTACGACGAAATCCGCGCCCTCGTCGCTGGTGTGAAAGACGATGCTGGAAATCTTCACAAGATTGCGGATGGAAAGACCCTGATGGGCCTTATGAAAATCGGACTTGCGTAAAAAGTTAGAGTGAATTGCCGGGCGATGATGGTGGCTTCTGTCGATACTGCTCTTAGAAAGCAGCGTCTCACAGGAGTTCCAAATGTCAAACGAAGAAAATACAGGCATCAATAAGGCTGCCGAGTGGAACCAAAGGCTCGATGAGGTTCGTGAGTTCGCGGACAAGAACAGCCGTTGGCCTTCTACCACGGCTAAGGACACGGATGAAAAAGCCCTCGCCCAGTGGTGGAGTCGCTACAAGTATTACTACAAGAAGTACCGCGAAACGGGTCAAGCCGCAGGCATGACTCGTGGCCGTGCTGATGCCATCGAAAAACTCATTAGTTCTCACAAGGGTTTCGAGCGTGATGGCGTCTGGAACTCTCGCTATAAGAAAGTTGCTCAGCGCATTGATGAAGTAGGCAAGTTGTGGTCATATAAGACCACGAATCCTGACGAAGAGAAAGTTCTTCGTTGGTGGAATCAGCAGAAAACTTTCTATCGCAAGTTCCGTAAGGGCGACCGTGTAGGTGGCATGACTGCTGAACGTGCTGACCGTGTTGAAGGTTTGCTGAAGCAACTAAACCAGCCTATTATTGCTGATACGTCCACAGACACCCCGCAGTCGGTAAACATGCAGGTTGATACATCTGCTGCTCCCGATGCATCGGCTGCTCAGACCAATATAACCGGAGACGCTCAATGAACGTAAACGAAGAAGAGTTTCAAGCCGAAGTCTCACATAACGATACACACCGCAGACAGGTCGCCTTGACCTCGATGCGTGGCAAGATTGCCGCCAACCGCCTGATGATGGAAACTGCTGACCGCATGGCCGACCGTGCGATGCAAGCAGCGGAAGCAGGAGATTATGTTTCTGCGTACCGTCATTCGGAGGCTGTTTATGCAGCGGTTGAAGAGGTTATGACCTCACTCAAACTTGTGCAGGTTCTTTGTGTCAAGTCGAGTAACCGCAACAGCATCCCCGAGCTTCCTAAGTTCAAGCAGGCCGTTGAGAACGGCGGAAATCCTACTAGCTAAGTTGTTTGGATTTGACTTAGTGAACAGATTTTACGGGTTGCTTTGTCGATAGATGAAGTGACCCGTTTTTTTGAGGAGTATAAAATGTCAGATGAATCAGCTTTAGGAACAGGCGAGTTTGAGTTTTCAGCCTTGACTGATGTGACTATGATGAACGCTACAGGTGAACAAACTTACATTTATAGTGGTAGCACTCTGACTTGGAGCCCGACAGAGGTATCCTGGTCGTCAGATAACTCGGAGTTACTTGAAGCTATGGATGCTCTTCAACGACAAAAAGAATGTCGCATTCCCACGTTCAAAAGCCTTGACGAGATGGAGCAAGGTCGTCTTGAGCAAGTCATGCAGTCAGGCACGATCTACGTCCGTGAAGTTAGACCAGAAAATGATAACGCAACCTCGTTGAATGACTATACCGTCAAGGTTGAACTTTCGAACACAAAGGACTTTTTGGTTTCCGTCTCTATTATTGAAGGTACCTATCAGACCCAAGGCAACTTGGTGAATATGGGCGAAGCTGTGAGGACACTGTGCCTCATGATGACCTTCCAAGGTCATGATGTAATACTCGACGGAAAGGCATTTAGACCATATGACTATCGAAAAGGAACCGGACGACGTAGCGATCGAGATCCCGATTGAGAGCTTTCAATCCATGAGTTTCGCGCGCAAATCAATGAATCAGCACGACTACAGCAATGGCGGTGGCCTAGAGCGATTAGCTAGGCAGATTGAAGACGAACACAAAGAGTTCGAGAACAAGCAGCGCGAAGCTTTACAACAAGAAGAGAAAGCAAAGAAGAGGCAACGCTTTGAAAAAGCCATGTACGCCTTAGAGCGTATCATGGAGTCCCCTATTCTCTATATACGCAAAGAGATAGGCAATCGCTTTCAGAACAACTCTGCTGGTTCATTCCGTATCATCATAGCAGATAACGAGAGCATGGAAGCTAGCTCTTGTTTATACGACTCAAGAGACTTTGCAGCAAACGTAAACGAGGCGGGTGTAGATGACCTGATAAAGACGTTCTGCAAGTCTTTTACGTACCAGGGCTATGACATATACATCGATGGCGAGCTATTTAGGCCGTCTTCAGATTAGCAGGTGAAATATCCTTAGTTTATACTGTCCCTATGACACGACTTAGAGGCGATGCGGCTCAATTAAGGAATAGGATGCGCAAAGAGTTTGATGCCGAACTCGCAGAGCGTCGTGAAGCCGTTATCAAGCGGAATCCTGTCAAAGTCTGGGACAGCGAAGATAATCTCATTGAAGAAGCTGTATCACATCTTATTGGTGTGGAGATGATGAGGGAGAAGCTCGAACAAGGCGGACCCTTTTATCTAAGGGCTTGCCACTTTAAAAGGTCTAACTGTTACGCCGTGCTGTTCAATAATAAACCATTGAACGACGCAAATGACAACTTGCGCGTTTGGACCTCAACTACTGATTACCTGAACTCGCCCACGCTTGCCGAGGGTGTTATGGCATCTCTTGCCAATGTTCTGACTCTTCTTGGGTACGAGGTTCAAATCAGTGGGGCAGCATTGATCGAAAATGGAGAATATGACCCGTTCACGCTTCGAACCCCGCCTGACCCTGAACTTGAGGTTGAAGATGAGCCAGGATAAAAATGAGTACCTATCAAACTATTGGTTGAACCACTTCAATCAATTAGAAGGCATCTTCCGTTCGGGAGAGGCCTATATCGACTTGGTTCAGAGGTCTGCAACCAAGACGTTTGAAATTGTCGTGAGCGAGTTCCCATTCAGTAAAAAGACGCCAGAAACATGGAAGGACTGGAAGGATAACAGCGTCCTTGTGTTTAAGGTAGCCTTCGCAGACCAAGAAGCGGCTGACCCGTACCGCATATGGGAGTTCAACGCTTTTGCCTCGATACTCACCGCTGCCGGTGTTGAAGTTATGACAGGTACTCGTATCCGTCATCTCAATCCTATGTATGGCACGAAGAGGGATTCAAAGTCTTTGATTCAGTGGGCAGCACAAAACGCGAAAGAAGTAGCAGAGAACGGCGACACGACTGATATTGAGTACCGTCCCTACTACGAAGATTTGCGCAAGAGAGCGGATGCCGTACAACTGGGATACGGAGAAGAAATCAAGACCGATACGATTAATACGCCTGGCAACTATCCCCGCACAAGAAATGTTTCAGGCGACAAAGGCCCATCGCTGGTCGAGGACGGATAATGCTCAGCTTCATCCTTCTTATAGTGTTCGGCATTCCTGCCATTCTCGCATGGAAGAACTACATGCAGAGAGAAACAGCAAGTCATCTGTTTGTTGCTCTGCTGCTTTCTGCGATGGCTGTTTTTCTGGGCTTCGCCGCATTGACCAAGCTTTTCGCAGGCACCATGATGCTCGCGGTCATCGTCTTTGGGCTTGCATTCATCGGCTCGGTCGCGGCGTATGTCTTCCACAAGGCTAACGGGTGAAACTTATTTCGGCTAGAGTATAGGGCAGACTCATCACTTCCCCATTAGGAGACACACAATGTCAGAGATGCTTTCACCCCTCATGATGGCTATTGCAGTCATCTCCATCCTCGCCGTCCAGAAAGCAGAGGCCGAAGGCTATACCGCCAAGGCATCGGCTGTCGGTGGAAGCAACCTGGCGATGATCGAGTTGTTCGAACGTATCGCTTCGGGCAACATCGACATCACGCCTGATATCGTCATTGGCGACAGCGGCGAAGGTGGGAATGGTACGATTAATGCCATGCTTGCTCTTTACGTTCGCCAGATGGTCGATGGCATGAAGTCCGAGCCGGTCAGCGTGACCGTGCCCGCCTCTAACGAGTAACCCACATAGGATTGCTTTGCAGTCCGATGACTCGAACCTTGAGGTCATCCGCCTGAGAAGGTAGATTGACCTCTTTCAAACGCAATGCTTTGCGAGGATTCCGCGTCAATGTCCCAAGTTCCGTCTCCAGGTCGTTTCGTTCGTGGAATCAACCTGACTCCAACACTTGAGCCAGAACTTGCAGACACAACTATTGCCGTCAAAGACCCGCCTAAAAAAGCGCGGAAACAGGTAAAGCGGGCGGCCCGACCTGCTACCCCTGCTGAGCCCAAGGCAGAAACAGTAAAGGCTCAACCACTACGCGCTCCTCGCATCGAGACGCCAGCCCCGACACAGGCGAAGAAACTTAGGCCACGGCCTCAATCGATTGCCGAGGTCAGTCTTGACCTGTCGGACCTCAGAACGAACTCGTTCTGTAAGTCGATGAAGATTGATACAGACCAAACGATCAAGATGGGTATTATTGATGCTTGGACATCGAACGGCTACACAATGTTTCGCGCGGTCGGAGATACCTTTGAGGCCATCTTCAAGAGCGCGGACACTCCGCTCATGACCAGAATGTTGGTCTATTGCACTCGCGCTGAAAATGACGAGAGCCTTTCCTTTCCCACCACAGAAGCTTTCCTCACACCAGATGAGATTGTCGATATGTTCGCTGATAGAACATTGCGAGTCTCTACATAGGACCACAATATGACACGAGAAAAACCAGCAATCTTCGGTCTCGCAGGCGTGTGCCTGCTGCTCATGGCAGGCGTACTCGTTGGAGGCGTGTGGATGAGCCGCTCGCTGTGGAACGGCTCGCCGCCCCAGAACGCTTCTCAAGCTCGAATCGAGTCCTCGGTCAGCAAGGCCGTCGAGCAAGTCGCAGAAGAGACGCCAGAGGGCAAGAAAATAGACCGTGAGCGCGTAGCCGAAATCGCACGAACAACAATCGAGGCGGAAGGCCATACACTCGTCAAGGATAATGACAGCCTCTTGACTAAAGTTCAAGAACAAGTGGACAAAGAAGAAAAAGAGAGCCAGAGTATACTCTCTCGTATTGGTGGCTTGTTTGGCGGAAAAGAAGAACCCAAAGATGCATCGACTGAGCAGGTCGAAGAAAATGCATCAGAAAGCGAAACATCAGATGAAGATGACTGACGCTACCATCATGCCATTTGTTTTTGTTTTTGCTATTATCGCTGCGATTGTCCTGAGCTTGTTTTTTGCAATCGCTATTTACCTGCGAGCTTTTGTCATGCTCATTGTTATGCTGTATGAGTGTGTTGTTTCTACTGCCTCTCGAAGAAGGCTTGTGACATGAAATATCTTCTTCTCGTTGCCGTCTGCTGTATAGGCTGGTGGATTCTTGACATTTTTCTGCCGCTTCCGCTCGGAGGCATTGCGCTTACTCTTGGTTCGGCCTCTGGTGTGCTGTGGCTCTTTGTCAAGTGGCTTGGGAGAGGCAGCAAGAACGAAGAGCCATCATGGATTGATGACCTTGAGCGCAAGGCTGGCGTCCCTCAAAGCCCGATAGAGAAATAGCCATGTCAAGATCAACACTCAGATTGTTCGCTTCGCTTATACTGGTCATTATATTTTCAGCCGTTATTGTATTGACCGTTGCATCAACTTTTGAGCCTAGCAGTGTTATGCCTCGTTTTGTCCACAGACACTATGCTCATGTCAATGGGTATCCTTGGGTTAAGTGCCCTGTGACTGGCCAAATGTTCGGAGGACATGAGTCGTATCAAGGCAAAGGGGTTCTTGATCCAAAAAATGCGGATAGGCTCAAACGACCTGCTGAAAGTGACCAGCGAGCCCTTATCCTGTTGCAGGTTGCTAAATATAATACAGTCTCCCAGCCCGCTGGAGAGCTTCTAAAGCAACTGAGAGCCGAAGGCGTTGTTGAGACTGATTTGCTTGAAGCTGCACGCAAACGCTGGGCAGAACAGAATAATGACTGATTTGGGGTAAATAATGAGACCAGCCGACTATATGCATGAAATTGAAGCTAAGAAAAAGCGTATTACAGAGCTTGAAGAAACTGTCACCGTCCTTACATCCGAACTCAAGGATCGCTCTGATGAATGCAATCGACGCAATCGACGGTGTAAGCGTGAAATCGAACTCGAAGCTGAAAACGTAAGTCTGCGAAAGCGAGTTCGGCGAGATATGGACTACTCAATGCGGATGTGTTTAGCAAACGCTAAATCATATGAGAAAAATATCGAGGACGTAACAGGCGAGACCTGTGATTGGTCAATGGTGAGTTTTGCAGAGCCAAAAAACGACACTGAAAAACATGAGTTGATTCGACGGCTGAAAGATATGGTATTCTTCTGGGAAACGGAAGCATCACGATACAACCAAATTCTAGGAGAATAGCCTTAGTTGGTTTAGATTCTCTACTGTCTTCTTTCTTAGTTGATTGTTGCCTATGTCGCGTATCCCCCCAATAGGTCGATTGATTCATTGGCGTGTGCCGTCGCGAGTATTCGCGTATGGTGCGAACAAGCGTTCAAAGACAAGCGGTTCGCAACCATACTCAACTAATGATCCACGACTAATTTTTTTCACCAGGCATCGCCAATGTACCAGCGCGTCAGAGCCGACGCGAGTACAAGCCGCGAACAATGCGGCAAATGAAGGCGATGGTCGAGCGCGATGTTGCTGCGCTCCGCCGCGTCTCCCTCGCCGCTAGAGTTTGTTTCGCGCGCGCGAAAAATACTTCTAGCGTCTCGGCCTATCAATATAGCGAGTATCTGGTAGCTCCAAATGGGGATATCGTTTCAACTCAGGAGTTGGGCAAGGCGATTGCTAACCTGACTTATATTCGCAGCGACCTCGATATTCTCGTGTGTGGCTGGAACCGATTGGAACGACACGAGTTCGCGAGCGAAGTTATGTTTTGGTTTGCCAGTTCTGCTGGTATTCTCTTTACATTGCTTGGGTGGCGTTTGATGTTCAACTCAAACTTTGACTTCGGCAGCGCCCTCTACTTCGGTTTGATAAGCTCGATGTTCGCGACCCACTTCCGCTCTCGGCTGGCTCAGCGGCACAACCAAATCGATCTAATCGAGAAGCGGTGGCACAAAGAGGATATTCCTGGCGCGATAGCTGCGGTTCGGTCTGGTAATATGAAATGGGCCTACAAGCCGAGCTTCTTCGAGGGCGTAACGACTCCCATTATCTAGGAGCAAGGAAAATAAAACTGGTTGGTCGAAAAGCATGTTATGGGTGTAGCCGTATCATGTAGTATTGACACGACAGGAACGATTGCGAACGTCAAGTGGGACGAGGCCGTGACCCTTACCAACTCGACGGGTCTTGTATTGATTCCTGAATCTGGGTTGGAGGGCTCGTATCCTTCTCTGATATACAGTTCGGGAAGCGGCACGAGTCAGACCACTCACACTATAAGCAGGTCTGATGGCCCTGATGTTATTTATTCAAACGAAGAGTTTACGCTCGCGTATGCCTCATCGTTTGGCGACATCGCGGAGTTGGATTCGGGTACTCCTATAGGCATTTTTCTGGACGTGCCTGTCGGAAACAACTCTGTGGCTTCTACGGACACGACGCCTCCGGTCGTAACGAACGTCACGATAGAGTCTTCGGGTCGTCATATAGTCATTGAGTTTGACGAGGCGATGGGTATTGGCATCGATTTAGATGATTTAGATGCTGGCTGGAGCGTAACGGGTCTCTCGTTGCTCTCGGACAGCCGCAACGGTCCTTTCGAGGTCGAGACGGCTGCTTGGACGGATTCAACACGAACGGCTTTGCGTCTTACGGTCAACATGACGGCGTATGCTTCGGAAGATGCTTCTGGTATTTTTCTAAGTTATTCGGGTGGCAACTTCGCGGACGAGTCGGGCAACTTACTTGCCGACATCGCCGCTCGTGCCTTCGATACCAATAACTCGGAAGTGGTTGTGCGGGAGAATCAGACTTCTTCTAGCGCGAAAAAGTTTTATATGTGGATGAATCAGCGTGCTTACGAGCCGAAGGAGTTTTACGAGTTGCGTCGTGACAATCCGAACACGACGATTTACAGGACGGCGTTATGGAACGAGCAGCAGTTCTGGCCTTCTGACACGACTGACCCGCAGGCTGTTCCTTACGTGACTTCTGAGGAAGTTGCTATACCTTTGAGCTATTTGATAGACGACTTATCTGACAGAAGCCACTGGGACAAGGGTTCGACTCCTCACATCAACCTGGGTATTATCCGCGCTATATTGCGTGGCGAGACGAGTTTCGAGCCTGATTTTCGTATCGCGAAGCCTTTGTATTTGTATGACCAGGTGTGGTGGGACCCCGAGCCTGGTCCTACCTGGCTGAGCTACGCGAGCGAGACTTATACTCAGGAAGAAAAAGACCAGTTTTATGACGCGATGAAGGTCATTAACGACGTAACGATCGAGGAGACTGGCAACAACGGTGTTCCTATTGTCTGGTATCGTTTTCACGGCGAGATGCAGGGTCGTGTTAATCCGAGCAACGGCATCGATTACAGCGGCGGTGCGCCTGTTCAGGCTCATGCGCGAAAAAATCTGTCGCCGGATGATGTAGACGATACTCCTCTCTTTGGCGAGAGGACTTTCTATCCTTCCGGTCTGACCTGGCAGGAAGTATTTGACAAGAACGATTTTTCAAACAGCAGGATAGACAGCCGCTTTGGTCGTCATCTTGAGGCTCATGTTCTCGTGTGTTATCCTGTCGCGTACATGATGGAGCCTGACGACCCTGATTTGGCTGGCACGAGCGCTGAGGGCATCTCTGGCGGTTTAGAACTCTGGAAAGACTGGGTACAGTCCATGATAGATAACATCCCTGAGGGTAGGGAGATCATTGTTCTCTTGCGTAGTGTTTTCAAGAACTATCAGACTCTTCAGGACAGGGGCGGCTTTGCTGGCACGGACGAGGGGACCATCGACGAAGACTATTGGAAGGGCATGATTCAGTTCTGTCTTGACAACGAGAGAGTTTCGGGTATTGCTTACTTTGCTGGCGGCATCTCGATGACGAACGTCTTTGCGAACGGGACGACGCCTCAGATTCTTGCTGAGTGGGCTCTGGAGCTTATCGAGCCCTTCAACGAGGCTGCGACCACGGGAGGCTCCACATCGACGGCTACGGACGGCTCAGGCGATTCTGGTGGCGATTCCGATACTGACACGGATTCTGGTGAAGATACCGATTCTGGTGGCGATACGGGCGACGAGAGCGTTGTTGTATATGGCGAGATAGTCGAGGGCAGGGCTTACTTGACTCTTCGCGGGGCCTCTGAGACTCAGGACTTGCGTTACACGGTTGACGGCACGCTTCCGACCGTCGAGAGCGAGTTGTATGAGGGGCAGATAGAACTACCTGAAGTCACGAACAATGGCTTAGAAATTCGTACACGTTATTTCAACAAGGAAGACCCTTCCAAGAGGAGCCTTGTCACCGTTATTCGTATTCGTTCTGGTGAGGAGCCCCTGTCAGAGGGCGATCAATAGAGGAGAGATTGTGCCTGATGAGTTACCTGACAATCCCGAAGAGTTTTCAGTAGCGGTGATGTTGATCATCAACGAGTCATGGCCTAATCTAGATGTTTCATACGTTAAGCCTTTTGCTCTTGCTGTTGAGGGCAGGCGTTTAGACCTGAAGAACCTGTATCGTATGGTTCAGTATGACAAAGAGCGTGGATACGAGATTGTCAATCGATTTGTCGAGAGCTTATTCTTTGCGGGCGAGGACAAGCATGAAGAACAGATACACGAGTTCATAGACATCGAGGACAAGATACTTCCCAGAGTGTATCACGAATCTATCTTCGAGAGTCTTGACAAGGAGTTGATGGTATGGACTCCTTGGGTCAACGATTGCGTTATTGGGTATGTCATTGATTTTCCCAAGATGACGATGAGCATTGCTCGTGACCAGTTGGACAGTTGGGGCGTTGAGATAGACGATATCGATTTTCTTGCGCGGAAGAATCTGAGCCGCATGAGCGAGAGCATCGAGCTAAGCGTGTATGAAGTGGCGGGTGGGCGCGTTGCGCTGATGAATGTTGAGGATGGGTATGACGCGAGCAGGATTCTGCTTGACGACATACACGGCATCATCAGTCCGTTGTTCGACCACGAGAACTTCTACGTGGGAGTGCCTGCGAGAGATATGTTCGTGGCGTTTCCTGCCGTGAGCGAATCGAAGGAGTTGATACTGCGGGTGCTAGACAGGATGAAGAGCGAGTATGTCAACCTTCCGTATCCTATCACTCCCAACGCCTTCTATGTTTGTCAAGACGGCGTATGCAGCGGCTACCCTCACAAAGATTTGTAAGTGAAACATAGATTGGGTATCTTTGTTGCATGCCCTTCAAGTTTTCAAAAGAACAGATGAGCGAAATGCGAGAGTTATTCGACTCTGGTAGCGTTGCCGCCATCATCACGGTAACGAACTACAGCGGAACCCCAGAGGGCATAGCCGCGATTCGTCTTCTTCATTACAACAACGGTTCTCCGTGTGGGCCGAGCATCTTCATCAATGCTGGCCGATCGAGCGCAGGCCTCATAAGCGAAGGCTATGTCTTCAGCACGTTCTCGATGGCCTGCACGATGCTAACTATCTGGGGCCTCGACGTGTACCACCCTGATGTCGAGAGCAAATGGCGTCTCTTTACGCCTGAAGAGATTGATACCGTCAACGTTTATCACTACGAAGACGCTCTTGACTTGTTGACACGCTCGACGATGGCTCGCTACTACAAAAAGGAAGAGACGGCTTCGACGATGGCTCCGATGTCTCCGCCACCGCCGCATCATATACCATCACGTATACAGTCTGTATCCTCTGGCATTCATCCTGGCGCAACGAGCGCTGCGGGCTACAATCGCAGACCTGCGCAGCCGTCGCCGGCTGTTGAGCCACTGCGGAGTTCAAAGGTTGCGGAAATACCAAAGAAGCAGCCCGTTTCGAAACTTAAAACTTTCGACCAGATGATTCATGAGCGTGTTCTTGAGAAACTTGAAGAATCAGCATGTAAGGCAAAAGAGAAATCGCATAACAGAAAGATTCAGGCTGCTATCGATGATTTCGAGAAGTATCCTGACCATGAGGATATTTACTGATGCTTGAAGAATACACAATGACAATGCGTGGTCTTCTCGACGACCATCAAGACTTGTGTCTAATTCCATACGACGCGGGCCACAATATAATGACTGATTCTGAAGAAGAGCGGGGCGTAGGAGTCAGCACGGTTCGCATTCTTCTGTGCGCGAAGGATTGGCAGTCGCCGCGAGAGAGCGTCGTGCTTGCGACCTTGCTCGTGAACAGCTACGAGTTGAAGTTTGCTCGACCGAATCGACCTGACGACAATATTATCAGGCCTAGCGTCAAGTCATCATGTGGCGAGTTGTTGAGCGTTATACGCGGTTACGCGAACTGTCTGATGCTAATGGGTTATTCGGTATGGTTGCCACGCGCAAGCGATATCAAGATTCATCAGATGTATTACGACCAGGAGAAAGAGTTCGAGCCGAGGGGCATGCATTTCTCCGAGTTCAAACCCTGCCGTGAGGTTGAGACAAACGAGTTTGTTATCTGTGACACGAGCGACCTAAGCAAGTTGTTCGAAGAGAACCTAAAAAACTTCGAGAGCCCTATTGAAAAGCTCGCGTGTCTTCAGGCTCTTGCGAGGCCTCAGACAGAGAGCGAATGGGAATACTGGCGTAAGACAATTGGCGATGAAGCCGTTGTTGACGAAAACAGCAAACCCGATAAAACGTTTACTATCCAAGTTGACCCTAATGCGCCTATCCGTGCGCATGGTTCGATGACCATGAGTTTCAAGTCTACGGTCACATGGACGGACCCTGACGACGAAGAAGATAATGGCAAGAAAAACGAAGACAAGAAATCCTGGTGGAAGTTCTGGTAATGGAAAAACTGATTATCGATTCAACACAATGGTTTCCCGTTGAAGGCAACGGCACTCCCGTATTTTGCGACAGCTATAACCAGCTATTTAGCGTGCTTGCGGTTTATCTCCGGGAGCATGGGGTGCCCGATCACGAGCTAGACTTGGTGAGACTGAACCCTCTTATTACTGATTCATCACAGAACAATCTTATCAAAGAGTTTAGAGAAATAATCAAACGACATAACGTACCCGAATGGGTTATGAAAACAAGCGCTCATGATATCTGTCATCTGCTTCATCGTGAGATGATGATGGACAAGCCTTGGATATATCGCTTCTTCAAAGAAAGGGGTGTCAAAATCGACTGGACAGATGACCAACTACTTGACATCAGCGGCCCTCAATCGGACGAAGCCAGCTTGCGCCAGGTACTCGATGCGTCCTTCGAGGTTGTTATTTCTGTTGTCGAGTTGCCTCGCAAGGGAAATAACAGCATACATCGCTACGGCGCATACATCACGGCTATCGTCGATGATGCGACGCCTGATAACAGGCCTCCGACCGCGATGATTACCCGCTTCAATAAAGCATCGGCGGAAGATTATCTTCCGATTCCTGTTGATGTTGAACTCGCGCTCGACACTCTCGCTGTTGCGTTGACTCAGCAGGGCTACGAGGTTCATTACTCGTGCTGCGAACGAATCTATGAACAGGTCGAATCGCTGAACCCATGGAACAAGTCAAATTGGAATGAGAAGAGGGCTTCGACTCTGGTGCCTGAAATCAAGCTGTTCGCTCCGAACGACACGAAGCGATCTCGCTTTGCTGCGGTGTTCCCTGAAGACATGAAGAAGTTCCTTTACGAGAGGGACGATGCAAGTGCAAACACGCTGGGATAATATACAACAATGAGCCTTCCACGATACAACTTGCAAGACCTCAAAGACCTGTTGAAGTCAGACCGCGTTATGGTCCTCGCTGTCCATGATACGGATACGATAAAGACGAAGACAGACGCCTCTGATAAAGCATCTTGCTATAACATGCAGGCAATGCTTCTCGACCTAGAGGCGGCTGCGGATGGAGACTGCGTAGCTGCGTGTATTGACAATACCCGCATCCCTCTTGAGCTTGATAAACCAAATACGTATTATGATGCGCTGTTTATTGGGCTTAGCGCTACAGCAAATATTTTGACCATCGAAGGCTGGGACGTTTTCTACATCCCTCGCCGCAAAGGGCAGACAATGCCTCCGGACGAGGTTAGGCTGTTTGACCCGTCTCAGACTCGACCTGCTTATCACATTAGCTCTTATGACTTGGTTGAAGCAAACTGTGACGAATTGGCGTACCAGGCAGGTAGACTTATTTGGTAATGAAAAAAGAGAAGAAAACAAAAAGACCAAATCCAAAGCCATTTGTTCACGAGTTCGAACCAAAGGCTATGGAAAAGATTATTTCGAACAGCAGCGATGTCTATGTCTGTTGCGCGATGATTCCTGAATACCATATCGAGGAAGAGGTCAAGTCTCCTTACGGAGGCGTATGGACTAAGCGAACTGACCTAGTTCAAGCGTTCATGATGAGCCTCAACACCGAGGACTTTGCCACAAACTACTGTACACCGATTACCCCTCGCCATATGGTGACGGACGTATCGAGCGACAGGCACCTACTCGACTTGTATTCTATCTGCGATGCTGCTTGCAACATCCTGACTTTTACAGGTATAAGAGTTCTGTGGCATCCTCGGGCCTCGATGCACGGCCCTATTGATTGGACGACCGACCTCTACGAAGACAAGAACTGGTCTACACGACTGCGTGGCAAAGGATATAGAACTCACAAGGTTATGAACCTGCCCGAGCATCAGTCCACTATCAAAGAAACGATGGCTAAGGAATGAGAAACTACGACTACAACAAGAATGTTCTTGGAGATATAAGCGACCTTATGTACTATATGTCTTCAGGCGTCTTGAACTATTCGAGCGTTGCCAAAAAAACGGGCATATCAATTGCCGAGCTTTCAAAAATGCTTCAGGACATCGCAGGAGAGAACACACCAAAGTCGAAGTTTCATGACCTTGATATCGACGAGTACCTACCAGACTTTGAATCAACGAACTATCGCCGAGACAACCTTCGTGCGATGGAAAGAGCAATGAACGCGACTCGCGCTATCGTGTTGCCTATCGCCGTGTCGCGAGCGGTGCCTGAGGGGGTGGCGGTAGTCTATGTCAGCGCTTGTGTTATTAACTACGACGCGCTTGACAATGGAATCTTCGAATATGGACAAGTGCCTGTTGACCCATGCATTCTTGAAGAGGGAACAGCCCTTGCAGGTCACATGAAGCTTGACGATGGAGCGCCAATATCATGGCTAAACAGAGAACTATACGAAGACTGCTGTCAAACTGCTATGCTCCTCACGATGTCGGGAGTGGAGGTCTTCATGCCCGAAGCGATCGACAGCGAAGAACTGATGGAGGAATACAGCGCAGAGATGCGCCTGGTAACCTTGACAGACTTGCCAAAGACATTGTTCGTCGCGTCGCTAAAGAGACTGCAAGAAGACGCGCAGAAAGAATTAAGTTTGAACGATTCAAACGAGAAGTGAAAGAGATGCGAAAGAGCGCTATTGCTAAGGGCACATGCATCCTTGGAACAGTTCAAATGAGTAACGGCAATAACAACTATAACCAATACAGGCATGCTCATCCTGGCTACACGAATCAGTTTCCGTATAGCCAGGATGAGATTGACCGAAACAACGCCATGCAGCAAGCAACACGAATAGCTACAGGCCAACTTCTACCCGCTGATATCCCTATCGAAGACTTAATAAAGGATGAAGACATTCGTGACCTAACAGGCGAGACCGAGGTTATGATTGCTCCTGTCTTTATGAACTTCCAAAAGGGCGTCAAGCGCAACGACAGCAGCTACACGATCGTTGCGATATCTCTCGTTCGTCATCCGAAGTTTTGGAAAGACAACGACGTTCATCATATGCCACTAGAGATGCATCGCTTCGTCGATGTTTACAGCGATGGCAGCCACGTTTCCACGACTATTCAGCATGAGAATAGCGTTGCCCATCTTCATAGACTGGTCAAGAACTATGCTCGTATCTACACGTTGATGGGATACGAGGTTAGCATACCTGTTGAGAA
>Ga0180431_10003319_pt1 | contig 20838 bp, 18 predicted proteins | sample SS_ome_11_FD_132459 | JGI IMG/M metagenome (GOLD analysis project Ga0180431, IMG submission 132459) | Hypersaline lake sediment archaeal communities from the Salton Sea, California, USA - SS_1_MS_1 metaG | ecosystem: Environmental > Aquatic > Non-marine Saline and Alkaline > Hypersaline >...
ATCTCGATCTTTTCTGCTATAATCCCCATAAAGCACCTCCTGGGTGAATGCTCTTTTTAGCTTTTTTATAAGTATTACACCCAGTTGGTGCTTTTTCACTTACATTAACCGGGAATCAGGGATAAAAAAGAAAAGCAGCTTGTTTGGAGAAAGGAGGTGTGATAAATTAATAAAGGGGGTCGGCTTTAGTTTTCAATACACAAAGGAGGTTCAATAATGATTCAGGCAATTATTGCAGTTCTTGTTTTTTTCGCTTTTATCGTTGCCGTTTTTATAATCCTGACAATCCGCTTCAAAAGTGGAAAAAATAAGGTGGAGGAGTTATGGAATAAAACTCACATCGAGAAGATAAAAGATATCGGATCGACCAAATCCCTCGAAATACTGCCCCTTATCGACTGGTATACCGCCGGGGAGGACTTGAAGGGAGAGCCGGGAGTCTCCTATCTCATCAAAACCGATAATAATACCATTTTGTTTGATGTCGGTATGAACATCGAAAACACCCACCCGTCGCCTCTCTTGCACAATATGAATCGATTGAACATCGGTACGAACGATTTCGACATTATAGTAATTTCCCATAACCACCTCGATCACGTGGGTGGAATGAAATGGATGAGGAATAAGACTTTTTCCCTGACAAATCATCAAATCGACTTGGGAAAGAAAAAGGTTTATACCCCGATCCCGATGACATATCCGGGGCTTAATCCGACTTGGACGGAGAAACCGACGGTTATAGCGAAAGGAGTAGCCACCATCGGGACGATTCCAAACGAGTTGTTCTTTATGGGCCGGACTTTGGAACAGTCGCTGGCGGTCAATGTCGAAGGAAAAGGGATTGTCGTTCTCGTGGGATGCGGCCATCAAACTTTACCCAAAATAATAGATCGCACTAAAGCTTTGTTTGATGAACCTATTTACGGTGTTATTGGAGGTTTGCATTATCCGGTAACCGGCGGGCGGGGTAAAATACCGATTCACAAATATGTGGGAACGGGCAAACCGCCCTGGAGCCCGATTACACTGGAAGAAGTTCGGGAAAATATAAACTACTTGAAAGAAACGAATCCCCAAATCGTGGGACTTTCGGCGCACGATAGTTGCGACGCGAGCATCGAGGCGTTTCGTAAAGCTTTCCCGGATAGCATCAAGGACATCAAGGTCGGCGAAAAAATAACTATCAGCTAACAAATTCCGATTATTTTAATATCGGTCGATTAAACACTTTAATAACCTTCTCAAAAAAATCACAAGACGTTGTATAACGTGCTTTTTCTTTGGCGCGTGACAAAACATTTCAACCGGGTAGTAAGGTAGGTGAGCAGCCGGATGATTTTTTCGCAGATATGGTGGATCATCAAATCCTAGCTTTGCAAATATTTTGAACACATTTGGTCGGTTGGGTTTCTAAGGATTAACTATCGCTTTGGAGCATGGAGGTTTCGATGAAAGCACACTGTATCAAGGTATTGTTGGTCTTGATTATTTTGTTTCCTTACTCGGTTATGGCCAAACCGGCCGAATTGCCGAATCTGGAGGGATCCTTTCTTGAAATTCCCTGGAGCGACTTCAAGAAAATCCTCGAGAAACTTCAGCTTCCGGAACCTCCGCCCGAGCCTGAAGAGGAGGAACCTCTACCGCCCATGCCTTACGCAATTACCTCTGCGAATTACGAAGGAGAAATGGCCTCCGGCGCGGCAGGGTTCGATCTGACGATCAAGTTCACTGTCCTCGAAAAAAAGGAATGGCTGGTAGTTCCGATACTTCCGGCGGACCTGGCGGTTGAGGACATCAAGCTGGACCGTGGACCGGTGCTGGTGATAACCCGGGACGGGTGGCATAAGATAGTGCTTCATAGCCCGGGGCCGCATATTGTAACGGGCCGCTTCTTCGTCAAGCCGCAAAACCGGCTGGGCCCCAGTTCGATCGCCTTTCCACTTCCCAAAACGCCCGTGACCAATTTGATCTTCTCTATCCCCGAACCGGGGCTTACGATAACCGCCAATCCCGCCAGTCTGAACCGCGTAGACAACAAGGAAAATGCCTCGATACTTACGGCGGTTCTGCAATCCACCGATCGGGTAACCATCAGTTGGGGCCGTAAGGTCGATGCGGAGGAAGCGGAACTGCGGCTTAACGCGGTCGTCGAATCTTTGGTGAGTCTCGGGGAGCGGCTTTGCCGCGTCAAATCGCTGGTTCGCTACGAAATTCTGCATCGTGGTGTGACGAAATTTCGATTGGCTCTGCCGCTCGAGGTGGCCGTTGTGGACGTGTCCGGTCGGGGCGTGGTGGACTGGAAGGTGAGAAAAAACAACAAAAGACAGGTCGTAACCGTAAACCTCAACTACGAGGCCAAGGGCAGCTATGACTTATACATCGATTACGAGAAGAGCCTCCCCGACGCCACCGCCGAAGCGTTCGTGCCCGAACTCGAAGTTCTCGACACCGGCCGCGATATAGGGTACCTGGGCGTCGCCGCCAGAACCAACATCGAGGTGGAGATAAATAGTCTAAACAACCTGGCTTCCATGGATGTATCCAAATTACCGTCCGGGATAGCAGGCCGTTCCCCCGTTCCGTTGATCTTCGCCTTCAAGTACATCGGCCATCCATGGGAACTTAAACTTCAGGTCACCAAGCATAAGGAGGTCGAGATACTCACCTGCACCGTGGACAGCGCAACCCTGCACAGCTTCCTCACCAGTGAGGGAGTGCTTATCACCAGGGCCGTCTACACAGTCCGCAACAACCGCGAGCAGTTTATCCGCATTTCGCTGCCCAAAGGCGCAAGAGTTTTCAACACCTTCCGGGGCAACATGCCCGTGCAGCCGGCCGGCGACAAGAAGGGCCGAATCCTTATTCCTCTCGAGAAGTCAACAGGCGCTTCAGGTCAGGCAAAATCGTTCACCATCGAGATTACATACCTGGTGCAACTACCGGAATTATCCAAATTTTATGGAAAACTAAATCTTACGGCGCCCGAAACGGACATTATGACAAACGAGATGGAATGGGTGATGTACCTCCCAAAGGATTACAAGTACAAGGTAGACGAAACCACCCTGGAGGAGTCGAAGAGAAAGTCGGTGAGCCTTACAAGCGTACTCAAAATAAATGAACAGGCCGACACCTCCACCCTGCACTTGCAGGGTGAATCCGGGCGGCGGGACTGGAATGGATACCAAGTAGGCGGCAACGTTCAACTCGATCAAAAATCAATAATCCGGGCGGCTTTACCCGTCCGGTTCACCGTGCCACAGGACGGGGTTCCTCTTAATTTCCACAAGACCATCCTCAAGGAAAAAGAATCCAACTCCGTAGGTCTTACTTACAGGAAAGTACTGAAGCTGACTACTGAAACCAGGTGGATTGTGACTTTGGTGACTTTTTTATTGATTACTCTGGTGGTATATCGGATTTTGGTCAGATTGCGAAGAGGTCGTAAAAAGACAGAAGAGGAGATCGGGCAATGAAGCGGGTTATTCTGATAGCGTTGTTATTAGCGGTGGCTTCATACCTGCCCGGATGGGCGCAGGAGAGAAGCTTACCCAAACTTGACGACGGCCAGGTGATAATGAAATGGCGCGACTTCGAAAAGATACTGAAGGAACTTTTGAAACCCCTGCCGAAAGAACCTGAACCCGAGCCCGAACCACCGCCCACGCCGCCGGTCGAGTACTCGTTCAGTTCAGCCTCCTTCGATGTCGTCATCGGGAAGGGATTCGCAAAGGTTGAAGCGGACTATGCGCTGGACGTTCTCGTGGACAAGAAGTGGATAACTGTCCCGCTCGGTCGAACAACGAGCGGCATCTACAAGGTGCTGCTTGACGGCAAGCCCGCTCTCGTCAGCAATTACGGCGGATCGATTTCGACCTTGCTGTTGGGCAAGTCCGCTCATCGCCTTCATGTGTCGTACACGGTGACCGCATCACAGAATCCTGGACCTAACTCATTCCAGGTGCCGGTGGCATCGGTACCGGGGGCCACGATAACCCTTGTCGCCCCTTCCGAACTGTCCGATATCGGCATCATCGGCGCCGTAATAACAAACGCCGGCAAGAGCAAGGAGGCGTGGAATATTCGGGCGATAGCGGGAGCGACTCAGAACCTTAACGTGAGCTACGCTGTTCCAGTGCCCGAAGCTTTGGCCGCGGCAGCCGAGAAGATTCCAACCAAACTTTACTCGTCGATGGAGCTGCTTGTTTCAATCGCAGACGAGGTCACGAGCGTAAATGCGTACTTCAACTACGACATCAAACACTCGCCGCTTTCTCGATTCTCGGTGGCCGTGCCCGACGGCTATGATGTTGTCAACGTCTTCGGTCAAGGCACCTCGGGCTGGAAAGTGGATGACGGCAAGCTCAACGTGAGCGTTAACTACGAAGTTAAAGGGTCTTATGTGTTGCGAGTGGAGTTCGAGTCCAAAAGGGAGTCGGCTTCGGGTGCGGTGGTCATCCCCGAGCCGAAAACAATTGACGCCGAACGGGAGTCGGGATTCGTGGCGGTCGAGACCCGATCCAGCCTCGAAGTCGCCATAGATACACTCGATGGCCTTGTGCCTATTGACGCGACGGAGTTGCCTTTACCGCTGCGCCGGCGCGCGCGCTACCCGATACTCTACTCGTTCCGGTTCGGCCGCCATCCTTATGCCGGATCGCTTTCTGTGACCCGGCACGAGGAGGTGGAAGTACTCACCGCCGCCATCGACACCGTCAACCTGGTTACATTATTCACAAAGGACGGGAAGTCCGTAACGCGGATGATTTATGAAATTCGGAACAATAAAAAGCAATATTTGAAGATCGACCTGCCGAAAAATGCCAAAATATGGAGCGCGTACCTGGACGACGAGCCGGTAAAACCATCGAAAAACAACAAGGGCCAAACATTGATCCCTCTTAAAAAATCCGGTTCGGGAGATAAAAAGGTGAGCTTTACCGTGGAACTAATCTACTATTCGCCTATCGATGAAATAAAGAAAAGAGGTAAGCTAAAGATCACTTTTCCCAAGGCCGATATCCCCGCTTCTGAGATGCTGCTCTCGTTATACCTGCCGCCGAAGTACAAATACAAGGATTTTGAAGGGGATCTGGAAGAAACCGTTACTGAACCTGTAGCTCTGGATAAATCCAGGATTGTAACCGAAGCACCGGTGAGCGCTCCCGTGGCAGGAAAGAAAAAAGAGACCAAGGGCTTCCTCTATTCCAAGCGAGCTCTCAGGCGACAGGAGCAAATGGAGATGGAGATAGCTGACGAGATATCGCTAAACGCCCCTGTTGTTGTGGAAGATCAGTTGCGGGACCTTGGCCAGGCAGTAACTACACCCGCTAGGCCCACGCCACGCCCCAGGCGTGGCGGCATGCTACCGGTGAAATTCAGTGTGCCGCTTCGCGGAACGGTCAAGCGTTTCTCGAAACTTCTGGTCATGGACGAAGCGCCTGAGCTTACTTTCCGCTACCGCAAGAGATGGAAGCCTATCCCCTGGCAGCGTGTGTGGCTCGTGGCCAAGATCATAGTCTGGGCGCTGGTGGCTCTTGTGTTTATCTCTCTTATTCGCCGATTGTTCTCATGGTCTCACCGCAAAAAGGAAAAAGCCCCGACACAAACTTCATCACCCGATGCAACGGATTCTACGATTACTTCGCCTGATAAGGAACCGCCAACTGAGTCTCAGCAGGAGTGAAGCTTATAGGAAAGATTTAACCACAAAGACACAAAGGAAGGGATTTTTTGTTTTTCCTTTTTGAGTCTTTGGTGGCAAGCCAAGTCGATTCCGAGTTTTTAGCTTTGAAACAAAAGAAAAGAATGATAATTCTTTGTGTTTCTTCGTGTCTTTGTGCCTTTGTGGTAAAAAAAACAAGGAAAAAGGGTAGAACCGTATCTCAGCCGGCGTGACTTTCGGCGTGGCCGGGTTGCCCACCTGCTTGATGTTGGATAAACTATGGCCTGAGGAATTTGCTCCCATCTTTGATATATTCCGGGACGCCCTCTCATTTTTTTTATGGAGGTAAATGTTTTGGATGACCGAATCCGGTCAATGGAGAAGATATTTTCACCACGTTCGATTGCGTTTATCGGAGCATCAAACAGCATCGGGAAATGGGGCGGAATCATCTTCGGGAATCTGGTCGGCGGCGGCTACAAGGGAAAGATTTACCCGGTTAATCACGCCTGCGGCGTGAAGTTGATCCAGAAGCATCGAGCATACCGCTCCGTATCGGACATCCCCGGCGAAGTGGATCTTGCCATCTTCACCATACCTGCGGCCGTCATACCTGAAGCCATTTCGGAATGTGTAAAAAAAGGGATCAAGGCCGGCATAGTCATCACCGCCGGCTTTGCGGAGTTAGGAGACGACGGGGCGACCTTGCAAAAGGAGATGGTAAAGAGGGCGCGCGCCGGGGGCATGGTGCTTATTGGTCCAAACGGCCAGGGGATATCGGTTCCCTCCCGTAATCTGCACCCCTGGATGCCGATTTTCAAGCCCGACCCGGGCGGAATTGGAATAGCCAGCCAAAGCGGGAATGTTTGCACCGTACTTGCCGAATGCCTCGCGGAGTTCGGGTTCGGATGCTCGAAGGCGATCTCATCGGGAAACTGCGCCGACCTCGCCTGGGCCGACTACCTCGAATATTTCCGCCAAGATCCGGAAACCAAAGTTGTATTGCTCTACATCGAGGGTCTGGACAACGGCAGGGAATTCCTCGATGCAGCCAAAAAATGCGCCCTTGAAAAACCGGTGGTGCTGTTAAAAAGCGGCAGAACCGCCGCCGGAAGCAGCGCCGCAGCTTCTCATACCGGAGTGATGGCCGGTTTGGACGATGTGTTCACAGCATCGTGCCGACAGGCGGGACTCGTTCGAGCGGAAACAATCGAGGATGCGGTATTCGCTGCAGCCACCTTCATTAACACTCCACTACCAAAAGGCCGAAGGGTCGGCATAATCACCGGAGGCGGAGGATACGGGGTGATCGCCGCCGACGCGGCTTCCAAAATCGGACTTGATCTGGTCAAATTCTCAGACGGCACCATCGAACAGATACGGCGCCATCTACCACCCTGGTGGGCGCCTAATAACCCTGTAGATATGGTGGCGGGGCTCGGTTACGGCGGGCCGCGCGAGTTGATCCCCATTTTAATGGAGAGCGGCGAAGTGGACGGAGTGATATTGCTCGGTGTGGGATGGTTCTACCACATGGTGGATGCGGTCAACTCCAAGGTGGACCTCTTCAACCTGAAAGACGAAATCTTAATAAAGCGACAGGAGCACGAGGTAAAGTACACCGATTTGCTGGCCGAATATTCAAAAAAATGGGAAAAACCGCTGCTCATGACCTCAAATTCGGCACGGTTGGCAATTCGACATGGGTATGCCGGACTGGTAAACCTGCTTAAAAGGAACATTATGCTCTACCCAGACATCGAGGACGCTATAAAAGCCTACTCCGTCCTGGCCGACAGGTATCATTTCCTCGAAAGAGAGGCTGTCAGTGCGAAGTTCTAAGTGCTGAGTGCGAAGTTCAGAGGATGAAACAACTTCGCACTGACAACTTCGCACTTAGAACTGACAACTCCACCAATGGCTATCGATATCCATAATCGCAGTGACTTTTTCAACGTTTTCTGGATTGCCTGGCCGCAAGCCTTGAGCACCTTGGTTATGACCATCCAGAGCCTGGTGGACATTTTCTGGATCGGCAAACTCGGTACCGAAGAAGTGGCCGCAGTGGCACTCACGGGGAACGTGATTTTCGTGATCTTCGGCCTCTCCGCTCTCCTGCACGCAGGCGCCATCGCCCTCATCTCCCGGGCAATGGGCGCGGAAAATCCGCAAAAAGCCTCCCACACGCTGGTGCACTCTTTCCTACTGAGTATCGTTATGGGAGTTTTGCTCCTGCTCCTTTGCTGGTTTCTTGCCCCGTGGATTGTCGGCTTTTTCCATGCCGAGCCCGAGGTGACAAGGCTCGCCGTCATTTATCTGCAAATCATGGGCGTTCACATGACAGGTATCTGCCTGATCATCGTTCCATTCGCCGCTTTCGCCGCCGCCGGCGACACCTTAACTCCACTGGTGCTCAACACTATTGCAGTAGTTTGCAACGCGGTTCTGGACCCGATATTCATTTTTCATCCGGGTCAGGCGGTGGAAATCGGGGGAATGTCGATTTATCCAGGCGTGTTCGGTTGGGGGGTGTTCGGCGCAGGTGTTGCAACGGCTACTGCGGTCGGGCTTGCCATTGTCCTGTGTCTACTAACAGTCCCACTGGGTCGCTTCCCCGTCAAAATACCGCGCCCCGGAAAGGTCACTATCGATCTTTTCGAGTTTTGGCAAATCATCAAGATCGGCGCGCCTTTTGCGCTGGCACACACGTCCCGACCAATGAGTACCGTTCTACTCCTCCGGATTATCGCCGAGTTCGGTACCGGCGCGGTAGCCGGCTTCGGTATTGCCATGCGCTGGTATTCGGTCAACTGGATACTATTCGGAGGAATAGATATAGCGGCCTCCGTCCTGGTGGGGCAATATCTGGGCGCCGGTTCGCCCGATGGCGCATCGAGGGTCAGCCGGAGACTTATCCTGGTCGGGTTTGCTGTCCAATTATTGCTTACTGCGCTTTATTGTTACTTGGCTTCATCCCTGGTTGCAATTATGGACCCCAACCCGGAAACCATAAAACCGGGGGCCGACTTTATGCGTTGGGTGGTCCTGGGTTTCCTTATCTCGTCCCCCGGCGGAGTGGCCGCGGCCGCAATGAACGGCGCGGGCGATACGACACCCGGGATGATCGCCGGCATCGCCAGCAACTGGCTGGTCAAACTGCCACTGGCCTGGGCTCTTGCTAGCGTGCCGACACTGGGACTTCACGGGGTGTGGCATGCAATGTTTATCTCGCTTTTCGTGGAAGGCGCAATGTGCTTGGAATGGTATAGACGAGGCAAGTGGAAGCAAAAAGTGCTGTTGTCCAAGAATGAGACGACAGGGTCAAATGGTTAATAGTTCATTCATAGCGAAAGAATCGCTCAATCAAATTGCTGATGTTGTACCGGTGTGGTAGAATATTTACTTTAGTGCGGAGTTTCTTCACTCTTTATACTTTGCACTTCAATCGCCCCCGTAGCTCAGTAGGATAGAGCAACAGATTCCTAATCTGTAGGCCGCCCGTTCGAGTCGGGCCGGGGGCGCTTTGTTGAGCTACTTTTGGCACGAAACTATCAGAGGGGCAAGAAAACTTCGTGGGCCGATTGGCCTGACGTCCCCGGCGTTCTCCCATTTTATATTAGGGAGATATGATTATCCCCCCCATGGGGCCTGCGACATAAAAGTGGGTTTTGGTAGTTTCCGTAAGTAATTGGGGTTGTGGTGCGGGCTTCCAACCTGCACCACAATAACCACCAAAATATATCGCAGACCCACTTATCAGTTGACGACATTGTCGGGCAGTGGTAGGTTCCCAATGCGATGAGGGTGGTGTTTCCATATCGCGGCTCGGAGTCCGTTGGAGTGCAGGCGTTGATGGCATTCCTGGAAGCAAACGGTCATGAGACGCGGCTGGTTTTCGATCCGGCGCGGTTTGCCGGCAACCGGGGCCGCGACATCCCCGTGCTGGCGCGGTTTTTCGATTCAAACCCAAGGGAAATAGCGAATTACATATTGGATATGGACCCGGATGTCATTGCTTTTTCAGTGGTTACCGGTACTTACCGGTGGGCGCTGGAGGTTGCAAATGCGGTAAGGATCGTAAAAAGAGTTCCGACGGTGTTCGGTGGCATTCATGCCACTGCCACGCCGGAGAGTGTCTTAGCCCGCGATGCGGTTGATGCGATTGTGCTCGGCGAGGGAGAAGAGGCTTTGCTCGAGCTGGTGGAAAGCGCCGGGCGCGGTGGCTTTGCCAAGCATGACGTCGCAAACGCGTGGGTTAAGAAGAACGGTGAAATCTTTCGAAATCCCGTCAGGCCGTATATCACAGACCTTGATGCTTTGCCTTTTCCGAAGAAAAGTGATTTATACGAGCAAATGCCGGTGCTGAGTCACAATTACATAATATTAAGCTCCCGAGGCTGCCCGCACGAATGTACCTACTGCTGTAACCATATATATCATAAGCTCTATGGAAAGGGAGCGCCTCATGTCAGGCGCAGGAGCCCGACGAACGTTATCCGGGAACTTGAACGGGCAAAAGAGCAGTGGAATTTCAGACACGTTGAGTTTTGGGACGATATTTTCACCCAAGACACACGCTGGTTGGAAGAGTTTGCGCCGTTGTATCGCGAGAGGGTGGGGGTTTCGTTCCAGTGTTATGCTCACCCGGTATTTTTCGATGACCACAGGGCGCAATTGTTGGCACAAGCGGGATGTTCCCTGGTGAAAATCGGGGTGCAATCTATTGATGACGAAATTTTGAAGAAAACGCTGAAACGCCCCGGCAGGAAGGATTCGTCGCGACGAGCTATCGAGAGTGCCCGGTCGGCAGGGATACGCGTCAGCGTCGAGCATCTTCTGGATTTGCCGGGCGAAGGCCCGGAGTCTCAGTCGAACGCTGCGTCATTTTATTCCGAGACTACACCCGACAAGATAGCAAGTTTTTGGTTAGTGTATTATCCCGGAACAACAATAGGCCGTTTCGCTCGAGACGAGGGGTTGATTACTGACGAAGACCTGGCAGCGATCGAATCGGGCGATGATCGTTTTCTTTATACGTTCATGTTTCCAGGTAGCGCTGCCGACAGGCAAAAACGGCTGAAACCTTTTCAAACTTTCTTCGACATTCTACCCTGGTTGCCGAAGCGGTTGGCGAGGTGGGTGCTCGATCACGGTTTTGTGAGATACCTGCCTCATTCGGGAATACTGCACCAGGCGCTTATGGTGATAAACGCTTTGAGAATCGGGGAACGGGAAGACTTGCAGGCGGTTCGTTATACCTTAGGCAGAAAACGAAAGTCTTTCGGAGATAACTCGAAGTAGCCGGGCGATGTTCACGAGTCGAACACCGGGAGAAGCGTGGTCTTTATCTTCGTTCTCGGTAACCTCAGTTTTAAAGTGACGGTGTGAACCCCGCAAAATTCGGCGCTTGACGACGGTTATTGTTTTGTAGTACAATTTTTCTACAATAATTGTTAGTGAGTTCGCCGCTGTTTATCAAGCGGCTAAACAGAGTTGATCGGCGGCATTGGCACAGAGGTGCCGTTGCTAAGGTTTTTAACGTGGTATAAATTAATCGCGTTTTGGCGCGATAGAGGAGGGAAAGCCATGTTTAAGTCATTTATATCTGCCGGGATCATTTGCCTCTGTGTTATATTTCCTTTCACAGGTATCGGAGGTACGCAAACGGCTGATCAAAACCAAGGCGAACAACCAAGTCTGATTCAGCTTATGACGGAAGAACAGCAGGAATGCGTTAAATCGTGCATTGAAGAAGTCGGTGAATGCAAGGAATATTGCGAGGGAGATAAAGATTGCCTCGTCGACTGTCTGCATGAATATATAGACTGTCTTTCTGCTTGCGAGGAAGAATAATCCATTTCGTTTTGATGTCGGCGTCCCGTCGTTGATGTAGTCCGATCGGGGACAAATCATGTTACTGTAAGTTCGAACCGAATAAAGATAAATATTTTTTTTGAAACCAACCGGTATATAACTGTGTGAGCAGAGTAGTTTCCAACTATTTATATTTTCATTGTTTTCAAACATGCCTTTGTTCTTCTATTGGTAAAGTGATATTAGACATACTAACAAAATGCAATCATATTTTCATCCTTCCCGGTAAATTCCGCGCTTCAGTGCGAGCGGAGATCGTATCCGTTACAATAATAAAGACATGGATCAGATGCAGTTGGACATTGCGGGTCGAAAGACTCTGACGGTTTCGGAGCTTACCGCCGAACTGAAAGGCTTGCTCGAAGGTCGATTCGGATCGGTCTGGGTCGAGGGGGAGGTAAGCAACCACAGCGTGCCGGCCAGCGGGCATAACTACTTCACCCTGAAAGACGAAGGGGCCCAGGTGCGTTGCATTATGTTCCGCCATCAGGCGATGTTCTCCAAGTTTAATCCTGAAGACGGCCGCAAGCTGCTTGTGCACGCGCGCGTATCGGTCTACGAGCCCCGTGGCGAGTATCAGTTGGTGGTGGATCGCATCGAGCCGCTTGGCGTAGGCGCGCTCGAGCTTGCATTCCGTGAGTTGAAAGAACGTCTGGCCGAAGAGGGGCTTTTCGATGCGGTCCGCAAAAAGCCCGTACCCGAGTTTCCCCGTAAGGTGGGGGTGATTACCAGCGGCACCGGCGCGGCCTTGAGGGACATATTAAACACCATTATGTCCAGGTCTCGACTGGTGGACGTGCTTGTTTATCCGGTACGCGTTCAAGGAAAAGGCGCTGCGGACCAAATCGCAAATGCGATTGGCGCGCTGGACGATGAAGGCAACCCGTGGGGCAGGCTGGATGTTATCGTAGTGGGTCGTGGCGGCGGCAGCCTCGAGGATTTGTGGGCTTTCAACGAAGAAATATCGGTGCGAGCTATTGCCGCATGTCGCACGCCGGTTATAAGCGCCGTGGGACACGAGACGGATTATTCGATAAGCGATTTTGTTGCCGACTTTCGCGCGGCCACTCCTACTGCGGCGGCACAAAGGGTGGCACCGAAACAGTCGGATATACTCGGAAAACTCGATGTTCTCCGCGATGCGATGAGAGCTTCGATAATCGGCGCGTTGAGATACGGAACGGAGAGATTGGTCGGGTTGAGAAGAGCATTGCCCGATCCGCTCAAAACTATGGAAGAGCGCGCTATTCGCCTCGATGAACTCGCCGCGAGAATGGAAAGGCGGTTAACGGGGGAAATATATCTTCACTCAGAAAGAATTGGGTGGCTGGGCACCAGGCTCCGTCGAGCACCGCTTATCGAGCGTATCGACCGCAGGCGTACCGTGGCTGAAGATTCGTTCCGGCGACTTGAAACCGCCGCCGGGCGACGGATGGAAGACGCGAGCGCTTCTTTGAGTGCTATTGGCGCCAGGTTGGGAGCGCTGAATCCATTGGCGGTTCTCGGCCGGGGGTATGCAGTGGCAAGGCGCAACGACGGCACAATAATCAAAAGCACGGAACAGGTGCGGATAGGCGAAGACGTCAAGGTGACTCTTGCTAAAGGAACTCTGACGGCGCTGGTTAAAAACAAGGAACCTTGACAGTCGATCCGTTATCATAAACAATAGGTATAAGAAAAATGGCTTCCACTCGATCAAAAAAAAGCGCTCTGAATTTCGAAAAAAGCCTTGAAAAGCTGGAAGAAATAGTCGAGCGTCTGGAAGATGGAAGCCTCAGCCTTGAAGAAAGCATAAAGGCTTTCGAGGAAGGCATGGAGTTGTATCGCCGTTGCGTGGACGTGCTCGAGAAGTCTCGCAACCGCGTCGAAATGCTTTTGAAGCGCGGAGAAGAATTCATTACCCGACCGTTACCGTCCGACATTTCTGAAGTGGGGGATGAATGACCTCGGACGCCCCAGGTGTCGAAAGCGCATTTTCCCTTTCAAAGTATCTATCCGAACGGCGCGATCTCATCGAGAAAGCGCTTGATGTGGCTTTGCCTGCTTCGGGCGGTGGACATCCCGATTTGAGGGAGGCGATGCGATACAGCTTGTTGGGCGCGGGCAAGCGCTTCAGGCCGATATTGACGCTTGCAGCTTGCGAAGCGTGTGGAGGCGATTGGGCAAGCGCGCTCGATGTGGCGTGCGCTGTCGAGTTTGTGCACGCTTACTCGTTGGTGCATGACGACCTTCCGGCGATGGACGACGCGACGTTGCGCCGTGGCCGGCCCGCTTGTCACCGTAAGTACGGCGAGGCTATGGCGATCCTGGCCGGCGACGCGCTACTTACCCAGGCATGGGTTTTACCGGCACGGTGGGGAACTGCGGCTCCCGGGCGGGCGGAGGCTGCAATGAGAATGTCATTGGAGTTGGCCGCCGGCGCCGGTGTCGATGGGATGGTTTCGGGACAGGCGTACGATATCGATGACCGGGGGCCTGCCGACGTTCGAGCGCTCGATGATTTGCACCGGTTGAAAACGGGTGCGCTTATTCGCGCAGCGGTTCGGATGGGAGCGATAGCGGCGGGAGCGGATAATAAATTACTCGATAAATTAACGCGTTACGCTGGGGCGGTCGGACTCGCGTTCCAGGTGGTTGACGACATTCTGGATGTCAAGGTCGCCGACACCGGAAAGGACTCGGGGGCGGACGCCGCCCGTGGAAAACGAACATATCCCGTTATGGTCGGGTTGGAAGGCGCACGCGCTAGGGCTCGCAGCCTGGTGGAAGAGGCCGTTGCAGCTTTGGACAACCTGCCCGGCCCGGCGGAGCCGCTGGCGGCTATTGCCGGATACACAATAGAACGAGATAAATAAAACGTGAGGAACCGAGGAAGGAGATAATGTCCAGGCTTATCGAGAAAATCGACACCCCCGAGGATATAAAGCGTTTGTCGCATGAGGACTTACCCATTTTGGCCGACGAGATACGCGATGAGATACTTCGAACCGTCAGCCGCACGGGTGGGCATTTGGCCTCCAGTTTCGGAACGGTCGAGTTGACGGTGGCGTTGCATTACATATTCGATGCACCCCGCGACCTGATAATTTGGGACGTCGGCCACCAGGCTTATAGCCACAAGATTCTTACCGGTCGTCGGGAGACTTTCCCGACCCTTCGACAGGAAAACGGCATTTCAGGCTTTCCGAAACGCGAAGAAAGCCCTTACGATACTTTCGGAACCGGTCACGCGGGCACCAGTATTTCCGCATCTCTCGGAATGGCCGAGGCGCTTTTGCATCAAGGGCGACGAGGGAGAGTGATCGCCATTATCGGTGACGGCGGTTTGACGGACGGCATGGCTTATGAAGCGTTCAATCACGCCGGTCACTTGCGTCGAAACCTTATCGTAGTGCTCAATGATAACGAAATGAGTATTCATCCGAACGTCGGCGCGCTTTCGAGTTTCTTGTCACGTAAAATGACGGCGGGGCCTTTCAATCGCTTTCAGGCGGCCGTTCGTGACGGAATTCGAAGTCTGCCGCGCATCGGCGAAGGCGCATTCCACCTCGCGAAACGATTCAAGGACGCTTTTAAAAATTTCCTGTCTCCGGGATATCTCTTCGAGGGGTTCGGATTCACTTATGTAGGCCCTATAGACGGGCACCGCATGGATGAATTACTCGAGACATTCAGCAATGTAAAGGCTATGAAAAACGGGCCGGTGCTCGTGCATGTCAGGACGACCAAAGGCAAGGGATACGAACCTGCGGAGAAAGAGCCGGTGAAATTTCACGGCGTGGGGCCTTTTAATCGTCGTTCGGGCCAAACAATCGCCCGAGATGACGCAAAACCCACTTACACTCGAGTGTTCAGTGACGCACTGATCGAGTTGGCTTCGTCCGACCGGAGGATATTGGCGATAACTGCGGCCATGCCTAATGGGACCGGACTGGATCGTTTTGCCGAGCGTTTTCCTGACCGGTGTTATGATGTCGGCATAGCCGAGCAACACGCGGTGGTTTTTGCGGCGGGTCTGGCTGCACAAGGTTTGAGGCCCGTAGTGGCGGTGTATTCGACGTTTTTACAGCGTGCTTACGATCAAATTATTCATGATATCTGCCTGCAGAAATTGCCGGTGGTTTTTGCCATGGACAGGGCGGGTGTAGTCGGCGCGGACGGCCCGACTCATCACGGCAACTTCGACCTCAGCTACCTGCGGCACATTCCCGGCATAACCGTAATGGCGCCGAGTAATGAGGAGGAACTTCGGCGTTTGCTGGCCACCGCGCTCGAGCTAAACGGCCCCAGCGCTATCCGCTACCCGCGTAGCAAGTCGCTCGGGATTGAGGTGACTTCCCCGATACGGTCTCTCGAAGTGGGTAAGGCGAAGTTAATTCGGAGTGGCCGTGATGCAGTGATTATGGCGGTCGGAGTCACCGTAAACAATGCGGTTAAGGCCGCGGAAGATTTGGCAGGTGAAGACTTTAATGTGGCAGTGATGGATATCCGTTTCGTCAAGCCGCCGGATCGAAAAATGATAATCGAATGGGCGGAGCGCACAGGCCGGGTGCTGGTAGTCGAAGAAAACACCGTTATGGGAGGATTCGGCACGGCCGTGTTGGAAATCTTATCGGAACAGGGCTTAACGAACGTGCGTACGAAATTGCTCGGTATACCCGACAGATTTATTTCACATGGCTCAACTTCTTCTTTGCATGCTTCTATCGGGCTGGACTCGGAAGGTATACGCAAGGGGGTTCTCGAGCTCATGGGCATCAGCGAAATTCGTCCACAGATTTTGCGCAGGACGTGATTTTTTCGTAGTGAGCGGAAAATCAACCGATAAACCGCGTTTGGATGCGCTATTGCATCAGCGGGGGTTTTTTGACAGCCGTGCCGGAGCCCAGGCCGCAGTAATGGCAGGGGAAGTATATGTCGACGGCAGATGTATTGATAAGGCCGGCACGCGCGTGGCCCCCGGGGTGCATATAAAAATAAAACCCCGAAGCCTAAAGTATGTAAGCCGTGGCGGCAGAAAGCTCGAAGGGGCCATACGCGATATGGCGGTGGATATCGAGGGCAAAGTGGTGCTGGATGTCGGCGCGTCCACGGGTGGATTTACCGATTGCCTGCTCAAACACGGTGCCCGCAAAGTATATGCGCTGGATGTGGGACATGGGCTGATAGACGAAAAGCTTCGAGTTGACCGCAGAGTGGTGCTTCTGGAGCGTGTAAATGTGCGGCGTGCTACGCCTGATATGTTCGACGAGCAACCCGAGATGGCGGTGGTTGACGTTTCTTTTATATCCCTCAAATTAGTGCTACCGGTGCTGAAGAGTTTTGGAATCGGTACGGTTATCGCGTTGGTGAAACCTCAATTCGAGGTTGGAAGAGCCGACGCAAGCCGTGGAAAAGGAGTGATTCGTGACCCGAAAACACGAAAAAAGGCCATAAATGGGATAATATTTTTTGCGGAATCGGTGGGCTTCAAGGTGGTCGATAAAGCTCAGAGCGTTCTTTCCGGCCCAAAAGGCAATGTGGAGACCTTCATATATATGGAGCTAATATAATGTACAAAGAGAAGTATTGAATAGTTTCCGGGTGAAGAATAGAAGTTTAAACGCTCATTTAATCAGCCCGATGCATTTTTTAGGAACTTTTCATAAAAAATATCATCTTTTTGCCTCAAATGCCCTTCTACAGTATTGACAATCTAGAATTTTCTTTCATAATTGTACAATAATAGAATCTTGGTAAAGAGTCATTGTATCTTATAGTAATCATAGCATGATTGCAGTCATTGGGGTATAAATTATGAAAAGAGGACTTTCGGCGGATCGTGGAGAGGATGAATTGCCCTTTTTAAGATACAACATTTGAAGAAAGAGAGGTGAAAGGAAACAATGAAAGAAATTTTGGAAGTGTTTGGAAAGCGACTGAAAACCCTCCGCAAAGAGCGGAAAATGACTCAAGAAGAGCTTGCCGACAAACTTGGGCTACACAACAGCTACATCGGTCTTCTCGAACGAGGGGAGCGCATACCCAGCCTACTTACATTGGACAAAATCGCCAAATATTTCGGCGTAAAGCCCGCTGATTTGATCATGGAAGAACAAAAGGCGCCAAAATACGATCTCAAGCAAAAAGAACTGCTCTACATCGTGCGTGAGGGTTCCCAGGCGGATATCGACAAACTTTACAAAATCGCGAAAATCGTCATGGAAACCAAGAGTTCGCGAAAGAAATGAATCGAGACAGAACCGTATATCCGAATGAATGAGTGATTTAAGCGGCGGTTTAACCGCCGCTTTTTTATTTGTCATGAGATGTATGGATGTCTTAGTATCGAGAAACCATTGCGATTAAAATGATTACCTTTCGATACTCAACTACAAGTCAATATCGAAAGGTGAGGAAAAAATGAGCCGGGAAATTAAGGATCAGCGCAATTGTCCGCGCGTGCGTATTAAGTGCGGTGCTACCGTCAGGGGAGAGCATTCATGGGTAATGTCCATTTGCGAAAACATCTCGGAAAACGGATTTTTCATAAGAGAGTTGGGTAACGAGGGCGTAGGCAGCTTGATTAAGCTGGAACTGGAATTGCCGGACCGCGATTTACCGCTTGTGGCGGAAGGCCGCGTAGTGTGGCGCGGTAAATATAACGGTATTCGCAATGGAGGCGGTATCGCTTTTACAAGAATATTGAAAGACGACCGTAAGTGGTTGGCCGAATTTGTGAGCAAGGAATTATCCGGTAAGGATTAGGTTCAGTAAGCTTTGGTATCCAGGTCGTAGAGGCGGTTTCCGATTTTGAGAGCCGGAGCGCCGTCTGATCCTTCTACGAGATAATTGGTGAGTTGATAATAGGCCGGGCGTGTGAACCGCGCCCGGTCTTCTGTTTTTTTTACCAGAACGTATGGAACGTTGTTTCGGCCAACGGTAAAAGTTGCGGGGTTGAGCTTCTCTTCCGTAGCGTCGCTCAGCTCGAGTACCAGATGATCCCCTTCTTCCCTGACTCCCATTATCAAGTAAGGAGCGTCCTCGACTATAACCTTGCTTCGCTCCCAGCCGATGGTTACAAAATACTCGTCACCCTCCCGTCGAAGACTGCGATTTAACCGCTCGACTATTCTACGATGGGTTATCTTTACTCCTTCGTGATACCATTCACCGTCCTTGGAAAGGAAAATTTACGCAGGAACGGTGAAGAATTTCCCCTTCTTCTTTTTTGGATTTGATGAAATTTCTTTTTTCCCATGCTCCATAACAATTTAAGTTATACCCGATCCCCGAATGGAGCAACAAACGCTCGATGAGACAATATTTATACTGTCGGGAAAGCCGGCAGGTCGTAGGCGGCTAAATAATTTTCAGCACAATATGAGAACGGAATTGCTTGTCTGTCTGTGTCGCTTCGGTATACATCGGTAACGTTGTTTTTCGATACTTCGAAAAATAGAGAATTTGCATCCCATTGACAAGTGAGTTAAAAAAGTTTAAAATATCTAAAGTTTATCAGCCTAAATAGGTAGTTATTCGACGATATTCCGGTAAAAGATGAGGGATAGGTGGTTATTAAGGGTATGTAAATGGATTATTTTGCTATTATCGTATTGTTTTTATTGGCAGTTGCGATGGCCGTTGTGTTTGTGGCCATCTCTCATCTATTCGGCCCGAAACGACCCAGCCCGGTAAAGCTTGGTCCCTATGAGTGCGGCGTAGACCCGCAAACAAGCCCTCGACGCCGTTTCAGCATTAAATTTTACATCATAGCGCTATTGTTCATTTTATTCGATATCGAGACGGTGTTTCTCGTCCCATGGGCCGTGATATACCGCGAATCTCTCGTATCATGGGGAGCTTTCATTTTCTGGGAGATGGTGGTGTTCGTCGGGATACTTGCCGTCGGGTTGGCTTACGTATGGAAGAAGGGGGCTCTTGAGTGGGAATAGAGACCGTATTCGGCCCGGGATTTATCACCACCACGCTCGACAAGGTTGTAAACTGGGGACGGCGGTGGTCTCTGTACCCGATACCCTATGGGACTGCGTGTTGCGGCATCGAGCTGATGGCCGCTTTGGCCAGTCGGTTTGACTTGGCGCGTTACGGCGCCGAGGCCATACGTTTCAGCCCGCGTCAATGCGATCTTATGATCGTCGCGGGAACCATCAACCACAAAATGACCCCGGTGCTTAAACGCATATACGACCAGATGAGCGAGCCGAAGTGGGTTATCGCAATGGGCGCCTGCGCCAGCGCGGGTGGGCCATTCGATTCATACGCCGTATTGCAGGGCATCGACCGGATCATTCCGGTGGATGTATACGTCCCCGGTTGCCCGCCGAGACCTGAAGCGCTGTTACAGGCGGTGATGAAAATCCAGGAAAAGGTAGACAAGGAAACCGTACTTGACCGAAAATAGAGACAAAGACGTCGTTGCCGATTGCCTTGAAGAGTTGAAGTCCCATTTGGGTGAAGCGGCCAGCGAAGCCGCCCCGACACTCGACGGGATTTTTACTATCGAAGTGCAACCTTCCGCCATCATCGAGTCGCTGAATTTTCTACGCGATCATCTCGAAGGCGATTTTGATATGCTTACCGACCTTACCGCCGTCGATTGGATGAACTACCCGGAAACGGGGGAACGGTTTGAGGTCGTCTACCTGCTGTGCTCGACGAAATCAAACCACCGCGTAAGGGTAAAGTGCCGGTTGGGGGAGACCGGCCCCCGGGTGGCGTCGGCTACCGCGGTTTTCAAAGGCGCCGAGTGGCTCGAGCGGGAAGTATGGGATCTGTTCGGCATCCGGTTCGACGGGCACCCGGATTTGAGAAGAATTATGTTGTGGGAAGATTTTGAGGGACATCCCTTGCGGAAAGATTTTCCAACCCGTGGCTATAATCCTGTGGAGAGAACCCCGGAAACGTAAAAGATGAGCGATCTAAGCAAAGGACGGCCCGAAGAAGGGCGAATGATATTAAATGTCGGACCGAGCCATCCGGCGACCCATGGCGTTTTGCAGATAGTGGTCGAGTTGGAGGGCGAATCGATAATGCGCGTGGACCCGATCGTCGGATACCTGCACAGAGGGGTCGAAAAACTCGCCGAATGTATTACTTACCATCAGTTCATTCCATACACTGACCGGCTTAATTACGTATCGAGTTTTCTGAATAATGTCGGCTATGTAATGGCCGTCGAGAAACTGATAGGTATCGAGGTTCCGGAGCGGGCTCAAGTGATACGCGTGATATTAAGCGAAATGAGCCGCATTATGGATCATTTGGTTTGTCTGGGCGCAAACGTGGTGGACATC
>Ga0180431_10003321_pt1 | contig 20829 bp, 19 predicted proteins | sample SS_ome_11_FD_132459 | JGI IMG/M metagenome (GOLD analysis project Ga0180431, IMG submission 132459) | Hypersaline lake sediment archaeal communities from the Salton Sea, California, USA - SS_1_MS_1 metaG | ecosystem: Environmental > Aquatic > Non-marine Saline and Alkaline > Hypersaline >...
AAGGGTCTCACGTTGACAGAGCAAGACGCGTTGACGGGATGTAGATTCTTCACTCCGTTCAGAATGACACGAAGTGGGCCCCTCCATGGCGCGCTGAAAGCCGCCTATTTTCTACGTAATGACAGGATGGTTGCTCATCATTTTCATCGTTCGCTGGTCCCGATGAGTCAGGATGAATAACTATTTGGGATTTGTCGCCTGGAGCCTGGGATTTCAGCGGTCCCTGTTTGGCTGCGCCAACGCCGGCCTACGGGAAAGGCATGATCTCGATGTGGTAGTCCAGCACCTCCAGGTCATACCTGCCCTCCACAATCGAGCTCACCACCTTGGAAAGCACCTGGTCCACCTGCCTGGCGTCGTTGCTGAGACAGGCCACCCCCAGCGTCGCCACCTGCCACAGGTCCTGGTCATCCATCTCGGCTATTGCCACGTTGTACCTGTTCCTCACCCTGGTGACGACGGACTGGAGAACCTTCCTCTTGTCCTTCAGAGAATGGTTCTCCGGCAAGCGAAGCTTGATGGTGCACACCCCGAGGCTCATAGCCAGAAAAGGCCCCCCGTCGGAAAAGCTATTGTACCTCAACGGCGTGCCGCAACTCAATCGGACGACTCGTCGTTGACTTCGCACAGGCCCTTTGATATAGTCTGGAGACAATACTCCACCCGGCCAAAAGGGGGAAGAACATGTCCGTGCGCAGAGGCAAAGAGATGCGCCGTTCCTACGGGTTTCACGAGGTCGCCATCGTCCCCTGTGATGCCTCCATCAACCCGGAGCAGACCAATACCGACCTGAAGATGGGCGACCTGACCCTCTCCCTGCCCATTCTTGCTGCAGCTATGGACGCCGTGGTCGACCCTGACTTCGCCGTGCTGCTCAGCAAGCTGGGTGGCCTGGCAGTAATGAACCTCGAGGGTGTGCAGACCAGGTACGACAATCCCGCCGAAGTGCTGAACGACATCGTCCAGGCACCGGCCGACCAGGTAACGACTCTGCTCCAGAAGGTCTACTCAAATCCCATCAGGGATGAACTGGTGGCCGAGCGGGTCAGGCAAATCAAAGGGAAGGGTGGGACCTGCGCAGTCTCGGTGACACCCGCCAACACGAAGCGATTCGCCTCGGTCATCGCCGAAGCGGGGGCCGATGTCCTCGTAGTCCAGTCCACGGTGACAACCGCCCGTCACTTCTCCAAGAGCCCGAAGGGTTTGGTCTTCTCGGAGCTGCGGAAGTCAGTCGGCATACCCGTGGTGGTGGGGAACTGCGTCAGCTACAGCGCGGCGCTGGCCCTGATGCGGACAGGTATTGATGCCATACTGGTCGGCGTTGGCCCCGGCGCCACCTGTACCACCAGGCAGGTACTGGGCATAGGCGTCCCTCAGGTGACCGCCACCATCGACTGCGCTGCCGCTAGAGACCAGTATTTCGAGGAGACAGGCAAGTACGTGGCAGTCATCACCGACGGCGGTATGCACTCTGGAAGCGACATTTGCAAGGCCTTTGCCGCCGGCGCTGACGGCGTGATGCTGGGTGCCATGCTGGCGCAGGCCCAAGAAGCACCGGCCAAAGGGTACCACTGGGGCATGGCGAGCCCACACCCCGCACTGCCCCGGGGCAAGAGGATCAAGGTCGAGACACGCGCTCCTCTTGAGAAGATACTCTTCGGCCCTTCGACAGTCAGCGACGGGACACAGAACCTGATCGGCGCTCTGCAGACTGCCATGGGCGTCTGCGGTGCCGCCACCCTGGCCGAGTTCCACCAGGCCGAGATGGTAATAGCCCCGTCCATCACAACAGAAGGCAAGTCTTGGCAACTTCAAGAACTCTACTCTCAGTAGCCGATCTCGACCCCGACGGCGTCCGTGACCTCATCGAGAGGGCCGAAAGCCTGAAACAGGGGGAAACCCCGCCGCACCTGAGCGGCAAAGCTATCGCCCTTCTCTTCGAGAAGCCTTCTCTACGCACTCGTGTCAGCTTTGACGTAGCCATGTGGCAACTGGGAGGCCACGCCATCTACCTCTCCCCTGCCGATGTCGGATTGGGAAAGAGGGAGTCCGTCTCCGACGTCGCCCGCACTCTCAGCCGCTACGTCCAGGCTATCGTGGCACGGACTTCCTCCCACCAGACACTCGAGTTCCTGGCCGAAGAGGCTGGCGTGCCGGTCATTAACGCCCTTTCAGACCAGGAGCACCCCTGCCAGGCGCTGGGCGACCTGCTGACAATCACTGAGAAGAAGGGGCCGCTGCCAGGCTTGAAGGTCGCTTTCGTCGGCGATGGCAACAACGTGGCCCTGAGTCTGCTGCTGGCCGCATCGCTTGTGGGTATGCACATCTCCATTGCCTCACCACCGTCATACTCCCTTACCAGTGATGAGGTCGAAAAGGCTGAGGCCCTGGCACGTCAGAGCGGTTCCAGGATATCCCTGGTCACGGAGCCGAGAGAGGCCGTGCAGGGCGCCGATGTTGTCTACACGGACGTCTGGACAAGTATGGGGCAGGAAGACGAGGCCCACAAGCGCCGGTTGGCCTTCGCTCAATACCAGGTCAACCCACACCTTCTGGCTGCAGCCAAACCTGGAGCTCTATTCATGCATCCGCTGCCGGCCCACCACGGGGAGGAGATATCCGAGGGAATGTTGGACCACCCCCAGTCCGCGGTCTTCGACCAAGCGGAGAACCGGCTGCACATTCAGAAGGCCATCCTGCTCAGATCACTATCTGCCTAGCCGCTGTTGCGTGCCCCTGGAGATTTTATGAGCATACCCGTCGTAGCTATTGTCGGCAGGCCGAACGTGGGCAAGTCCACGCTGTTCAACCGCATCGTTGGCCACAGGCAGGCCATTGTGGAGGACACGCCCGGGACTACCCGCGACAGGATCGCCACGGACGTCACGTGGGCAGGCACAGCCTTTGCACTCGTGGACTCCGGGGGCCTGGAGATCAGCCCGGAGGCCGGACTGAAACGCAAGGTCAGAGAGCAGGTTGAAGCCGCGATCGCCGAGGCCGACCTGATCCTGTTCCTGGTGGAGGCGCCGGTGGGGATACTGCCCGCTGACCAGGATATCCTTCAGATACTGCACCGGTCAGGCAAGCCAGTGCTCCTGGTAGCCAACAAGGTGGACCGGCCGGCGCAGAAGGACCTGGCCCTTGAGTTCTACGAGCTGGGTATCGGGGAACCCATACCCGTGAGCGCCTATCATGGCAAGGGGACGGAGGAGTTGCTGGACAGGGTGGTAGCCATGCTGCCCGCCCCAATCTCTACTCCAGAAGAGGCCGAACCCATGAGGATTGCCATAGTGGGCCGCCCCAATGTGGGCAAATCATCGCTGATAAACACCATGCTCGGCGAAGACAGGCTCATTGTACACCCTGTCCCTGGGACGACCCGAGACGCGATTGACACCGTGGTCGACTTCGATGGTGAGAAGGTCGTCCTTGTAGATACCGCCGGCATCAGACGCCGCGGTCGCATCGAGCGTGGCGTGGAGAAATACAGCTTCGCCAGGGCCAAACTCGCCATCGAGAGGTCCGACGTCAGCGTTCTGCTCATTGATGCGATAGAAGGGATAACAGCCCAGGACCTTCACGTGCTCGGCTACATACAGAAGGCATTGAAAGGGGCCATACTCACAGTGAACAAGTGGGATGTGGCTGAAGAGCCGGATTCGATCTTGTGGACGCAGGTGGTGAGACAGCGCGCCAGGTTCATGCCCTATGCTGAGTTACTCTTCATATCCGCCAAGACCGGCTTTGGCGTGGACGCCGTGTTGCCCGCCGCAAAGAGGATATATGAGGAAAGACACCGAAAGCCAAGCCCGTCCGCATTGCGCGATATGCTGTCGGAGGCCGTGATCTCCCATCTACCGCCGAAGAAGGGCAAACGGACGCTGAGACTGCGCCGTGTTGTCCAGACGGGGGTGAACCCTCCCTGCTTCGTATTCCACGTTAACGACCCCACCCTGGTCCACTTCTCCTACCGCCGATACCTTGAGAACAGGCTGCGCCAGTCTTTTGGATTCGAGGGGACTCCGATACAGCTTACCTTCAAAGGCAAGCGTGAGAAGGTCGGCGGGGGGACACATGCCCCTCGCGGCTCAAAAGCGAACGCTGAGAACCGGGAGATGAAGTCGATTCCAGACTGAGCCACAGTGGTAGCATTCGAGTTCTGCGTTGTCATCCTGCTGGGATACCTTATCGGTGCCATACCCTTCGGTCTCATTGCAGTGAGGCTGTTCCGAGGGGTGGATGTCAGGGACTACGGAAGCGGGAGGACGGGAAGCACCAATGTGCTCCGTACCGCTGGCACCAAGCTGGCCCTGTTCACCCTGGCGGGCGATCTCGCCAAGGGTGCGCTGCCGGCCGTTATTGGCTGGGTCCTGCTCAATGACCACGACGCTGCGACTGCACAGGCGGCGCAGGTGGCCGGGGCCCTGGCCGCAGTCGTGGGCCACAACTGGCCTGTCTACCTGAGGTTCCGAGGCGGCAGAGGCCTGGCATCCTACGTCGGCGGCCTGGGTGCCATGTACTGGCCGGCGGCGCTGGGGTGTGGTGTTGTGCTGGGACTGGGCTCCGCTGCCGTGACCCGCTACATGTCCCTGGGAGCCATAGTCATAGTCATCAGCTTTTTCGTCACCATGCTGGCCTTGGCCATTCTCGACCTGCAGCCGGTCGCCTATATGGCATATACTGTTGTCGGCGGGGGCTTGATTTTGTACCAGCATCGTGATAACATACAGCGACTTCGGGCTGGCACAGAGCGGAGGCTCGGCGAAGCGGCAGAGGCCAGGGAGCATCTTGCCAGTCCGGGGGCGAAGGAGTAGTCATGCCGAGAGCGGCCGTTATCGGCAACGGCAGTTGGGGAACAGCCCTCGCGATAATTCTGGCACGCAAAGGAATAGAAACAAGACTCTGGACGCGTGACAAGGAGACTGCTGACCAGCTCACTGAGTCCAGAGAGAACCAGAAGTACCTGCCTGGATGCCACTTCCCCCCCCGCCTTACCGCCACGGACTCACTGAACGCGGCGACGGACGGGGCAGATATTGTCATCATCGCCGTCCCTTCGGACACCATGCGACGCAACGCCAGACAGTTGCGCGATTGTATCAGTGATTCCGCGCTTGTTGCCTCAGCCACCAAGGGCCTGGAGGTGGGCAGCGGCAAGCGCATGACCCAGGTCATCGCTGAGGAGTTGGACCCCCGCTACCATTCCAACATCTGCGTAATCTCGGGCCCCAACATGGCCCAGGAGGCAGCCCAGGGGCAACTCTCTGTCACTATTATTGCCGCCCGCGAGGGTGCGGTAGCCGAGAGGGCCCAGCAACTGATCAACTCGAACGATTTCTACGTTTTCACCAGCACCGACGTGATAGGCACAGAGCTTGGTGGGGCCCTGAAAAACGTCATCTCTCTCGGCGTCGGCATGGTGGACGGCCTGGGCAACGGGAACAACGCCAAGGCTGCCTTCATCATCCTCGGACTCAGCGAGATGATTGTGCTGGGTACGACCTTCGGCGCCAACCCGCTGACCTTCATCGGTCTGAGCGGCCTGGGAGACCTCGTCGTCACCTGCTTCAGCCCCTCCAGCCGCAACTTCCACGTGGGCAACGAGTTGGCCAGGGGACGGTCGTTGAAGGAAATCCAGGACTCGATGCCGCACGTGGCGGAGGGAGTGAACACTGTCTTCGCTGCCAGAGAGCTGGGGCAGAAGGCCGGTCTGAGCCTGCCTATCACTGAGCAGATATACAAAGTAATATACGAGGGGTATGACGTCAGGAAGGCAGCCTCTCAGCTAGTGGAATACCCCAGGGACGGGAAGTCGCTGGAGATCACCAAGCTGCTCCGGTTCATGCTTGACTACGTACGCACCAGATGGCAGCGGCCGCCAAGCTGGCTGACAGGTGCCGAGGATCTGCTCAAGTAGCCTCCCGATCGGACCCGGCCGACCGAGAACTGGCAGACCCCTTCTTCCTTCCAAACAAGCCCCTGCCTTCCTTCTGAGGAGCCTGCGCAGCACCAAACGTCTCCCCCAGCTCCTCAAACAGCCTTCGCTGCTCCCGGTTCAGCTTCTCCGGTGTTACCAGCCTCACCCTCACCAACTGGTCACCCCTGCCGCTGCGCTTCAGGTATGGTATCCCTTTGTCTTTGAGCCGAAAGACCTCGCCTGACTGTGTTCCCGCAGGGATATTGAGGCGAACCTGTCCATCCAGCGTTGGCACATCGGCCTGGTACCCAAGGGCAGCCTGGGCGAAGTTCAACTGCAACTCATACAGGACGTCACAGCCATCGCGCTGAAAGTACTCGTGGTCCCGTACAGTCACAGCGACCAGCAGGTCACCCGGAGGTCCGCCCCACATGCCGACATCACCCTCACCGCGCAGCCGTATCGTCGAACCGCTGTCCACACCAGCCGGGACCTTCACCGACAGAGTGCAGCGCCTGCGCTCGATGCCACTGCCCTGACAGCCCCTGCACGGCTTCGAGATCACGATCCCTTCCCCCTGGCACCTCTGGCACACGACCCTGTTCACGAAACGTCCGAAGAAGGTCTGCTGAACCCGGCCCACCTCACCCGAACCGCCACACACGGGGCAGGCAGCAACATCGCTGCCAGGCTCGGCACATGTGCCACGGCAGGCTGAACACGCTTCCGCCCGTAACACCTCCACCTCCTTCTCACACCCGGAAGCCGCCTCCTGAAAGGATAGGAACAGGCGGCAATCGATGTCTGCGCCCTCTCGAGGAACCCGCCGCGATCCCCGGGGACCGGCCGTGCCAGCGAAGAAAGCCTCGAAGATGTCCCCAAGGCCACTCACGAACCCGTCAAAGCCCTCAAAGCCACGCCCGTTGCCGAAGCCGTCCCACTGGTCATAGCGTGCCCGCTTCCGAGTATCCCCTAGAGTCTCATAGGCCTCGCTTATCTCCTTGAACCTTGCCTCGGCCCCTGCCTCGTGGTTCCGGTCCGGATGGCACTGGAAGGCCAGCCTCCTGTACGCCTTCCTGATCTCCTCTGTGCTGGCGCCACGGGGCACACCCAGTACTTGATAGTAGTCCTTCTTTGTTGCCACCCGATTCCCCCCTGCACCTCTATGATAGTCGCACGCGGAAAGGAGGGTCAAGGTACCCCCCAGAGGCAAATCCGGCACTCCTTGCATGCCATTGACTTACTTGCTATAATGCCTGTCGAATTCGCGTCCCTTAGAGCCAAGAAAGAAGGAGGAAGCTGGTAACTATGAAGAAATGGCTGTCGCTACTGTTCGTAGTGGTGTTGCTTGCCGCTACCATGCCCCTGGTTGGATGCGGAGAAGAGGAGGAGAAGATCACCTACAAGATCGGGGCTGTTTTGGCCACCACCGGGGCTGCCTCCAACCTGGGCGTGCCTGAAGATAACACCCTGAAAATGATGGAGAAGCAGATCAACGACGCCGGGGGCATCAACGGCCATCCGATCGAGATTATCATCTACAACACGGAGACCAAGTCGGAGAAATGCGTCACCCTGGTGGACAAGCTGATACAGCAGGACCAGGTCCTGGCCATCATTGGGCCTACCACCAGTGGAGAGAGCATGGCCATCATCGACACGGTGACACAAGCCAAGCTTCCGAACGTGTCCTGTGCGGCCAGCATCGACATCGTGACCCCGATTGACCAGCGGTTCTGGATATTCAAGACCCCGCAGACTGAGCTCCAGGCAATCCACGAGATATACAATTACCTGCAGGGGGAAGGGATCACCGAGATCGCTATCATCACCAACACGTCCGGCTTTGGCGCTGGCGGGAAGAAGTACCTCGAGAGCGACGCTGCTGAGTTCGGTATCACTATCCTGGGTGCCCAGACATTTGACCCGGACTGCACCGACATGACCGCCCAGCTCACTTCCCTCAACGCGGAGAATCCCGAGGCCATCGTCTGCTGGTCCACTGACAAGGAGTCGGCCGTCTGCGCTCAGAATATGCAGACCTTGAACATGACCATGCCGCTGTTCTGCAGTCATGGAATCGCCAACAAGGCCTTCATCGATCAGGCAGGGGCTGCAGCCGAGGGAGTCATATTCCCCGCTGGTAAGCTGCTCGTAGTGGACCAGCTCTCCGCCAGCGACCCCCAGAAGGCAGTCCTTACGAAATACCGGTCCGACTATGAAGCACTCTACGGGGCCGACACTGTGAATACCTTTGGGGGGCATGCCTACGACGCGCTCTCCATCATAGTCAATGCGCTGAAGAAGCTGGGCAACACGCTGGAGGATCTTGGAATCGTCGAGGCGAGAGCAGAACTCAGGGACGAGATCGAGAAGACCACCAACTTCATCGGCACAGGGGGAATCTTCAACATGTCCACCACCGATCACCTGGGCATGGCGACAGGCTCTCTTGCCCTGATCAAGGTCCAGAACGGCGGTTGGGAACCGGTACAGTAGCAGCCAGCAGCTCCAAAGGCTCTCAGACGAGCGGACGAGGGGGAGAGCACGCCTTTCCCCCTTGTTTTGTGGCTGCGTTTGGCAGAGGCAAGGCTGAGTGACAGCTGACCAGTTTGTCCAATACCTGGTGTCAGGGGTCACCAACGGGAGCATCTATGCCCTCGTAGGTCTGGGTTTCACCATAATCTATGCCGTAACCAGCATCATAAACTTCGCCCAGGGCGAGTTCGTGATGCTGGGCGGGATGATATCCTTCGTCATCTTCGACTCCCTCGGTTTCCCCTTGGCTGCCTCATGCATCCTGGCCATATTGATCGGAACAGCGGTGGGCGCTGCACTGTACCTCCTGGCAGTGCGTCCCGCCAGGAAAGCGTCGGTCGTAAGCCTCATTATAATAACCATCGGAGCATCGATATTCCTTCGCGGCATCGCCGGTGAGCTCTGGGGAGTAGATGCCGTTCGACCCCCGTTTTTCACCGGCGACAAGTCACTGCACTTCCTGGGCGCCTACATCCACCCGCAGGCAATATGGATAATGGGCGTCACCATAGTCACTACCCTCATCCTCCACCTTTTCCTGACGCAGACCATGATGGGCAAGGCCCTCAGGGCAGCGGCTATCAACAGGACCGCCGCCGGCCTGGTAGGGATAGACACCAGGATGATGGCCCTCATCAGCTTCATCCTGGCAGCAGCTCTAGGGGCGATCGGAGGCGTGGTCATGGCACCATTGACCCTGACCTCTTACAACATAGGGGCTATGTTGGGGCTCAAAGGGTTCGTGGCGGCCTCCATCGGCGGCTTCAGAAGCCCAATCGCCGCTGTCATTGGCGGTTTCATCCTGGGAATCGTGGAGTCCCTGGCCGTGGGCATCGACTGGGGTCCCTTTACGTCCGCCTACAAGGATGTCATCGCATTGATCGTCCTTCTGGCGGTCTTGCTGATAAGGTCGGGCAGGCTGGCAGCGGAGGAAAGGCTGGGATGATGCTGGCGAGGGTGAGAGACAGATGGCCGTACCTCATTGCCGTTGTCCTGCTGCTCTTATTGGTGTTGGTCCCCTTCAAGTGGTTCCTGGGGCAATACACCGGGCTCATGGTGTTCATCGGCATAAACACTATGGTAACGGTGGGACTGTGCCTCTTGCTGGGCTATACAGGCCAGGTCTCTCTGGGACAGGCTGCCTTCTACGGGCTCGGCGCCTACTTCTCTGCTGTGCTCAGCAAGACCCATGGCATCAACCCGTGGCTGGCGATGCTAACGGGGGCGGTGGCTACGGGGGCTTTCGCCTATATCATCGGCTATCTCATATTCCGCCTCAAGGGCAACTACCTGGCCATGGCCACGCTCGGCCTGGGGATAATAATGTACATCCTTTTCCGCGAACTCTCACAGTTCACGGGGGGGCCCGACGGAATGGCAGGCATTCCACCATTGTCCATCGCCGGATTCACCTTCAACACCAATTTCAAGAGGTATTTCCTGGTGTGGTTCTTCTGCCTGGCTATACTGCTGCTGTCACAGAACATAGTCAGGTCACGCACGGGTCGAGCTTTGAGAGCCATCCACGGCAGCGAAGCGGCCGCGGAGTCTCTGGGCATCAACGTGGACCAATTCAAGGTGAAGGTGTTCGTGATGAGCGCAGTGTATGCCTCACTTGCCGGCAGCCTGTTTGCCCACCATGTGGGCCACGTCAGCCCCAGCTCCTTCACCTTCCTGGCCTCGGTAGAAGTAGTGGTCATGGCTGTGGTCGGCGGGCTGGCCAGCATCTGGGGGGCCATTTTCGGCACGGCGACGGTACGGATTCTCAGCGATGAGCTGTTGCTCCAGTTCGGCGAATGGGACATCATAATCTTCGGGCTCTTGCTCATGCTGGTAATGATCTTCACGCCGCAGGGACTGTTCGTCTGGCTCAGGGAGCGCTGGGAGCGCTGGCGACTCAGACTGGCTCAAGGAGGAACCGGCACGTGAACCAGGCCATACTCACTACGCACTCCCTGAGCAAAGCCTTTGGTGGCCTGGTGGCCCTCAACGGCGTCGACTTGTCCGTGGAGTCGAGGAGGATCACAGCAGTGATTGGGCCGAATGGCGCCGGCAAGACCACGCTGTTCAACTTAATTGCGGGCGCATATTGGCCCAGCGACGGAGAGATCCGGTTCAAAGGGCAGGTGCTGGGCAAGACACCGCCGCACAAGAGAGCAGCAATGGGCATAGCCCGCACGTTTCAGAACGTGCTGTTGTTCGGAAACATGACCGCTCTGGAGAACGTCATGGCAGGGCAGCACCCCCGGAGCCAGTACGGCCTCTTCGAGGCCGCCTTGCGGCTGCCACAGGCACACCGGCAGGAAGAGACCATAACTCTCAATGCCATGAAGTACCTCAATCTGGTCGGACTCGGCATGCATGCCCATCAGAATGCCCTCAGCCTGCCACTCGGCCAGCAGAAGCTACTGGCCATAGCCAGAGCCCTGGCCACCCAGCCGGAGCTTCTCCTCATGGACGAGCCCGGGGCGGGCCTGAACACCCTCGAGAAGCGCGAGCTCAGCGACCTGATACGCCGCATCGCAGAGATGGACATCACACTGGTGCTGGTTGAACACGACATGGACCTGGTGATGGGGCTTGCCGACCGGGTGGTCGTGCTCGATTCGGGGCAGAAGATAGCCGAGGGCACAGCCTCGGAGGTCCAGCGGGACCCCAAGGTCATCTCAGCGTACCTCGGCGAGGACCTGGACTGATGCTGCGAGTCGACAGTGCAACCATAGCCTACGGACGGGCCACTGCTGTCAGAGACGCGTCGCTGTCTGTAAGCGATCACGAGATAGTGACGCTCATAGGTGCCAACGGCACGGGGAAGACATCGTTGCTCAACGCTATTGCAGGATTGGTGCCCCTGAAGTCCGGTGAAATCTGGCTGGACGACCATCGCTTGTCAGGCCTGCGTGCCCATCAGTCCGTGCGCCTGGGTATAGGCTACGTGCCCGAGGGCAGGCAGATGTTCGGCTCAATGTCAGTCATCGACAACCTGACACTCGGGGCCTACTCACGATGCGCCGAGACACGCCTGGGCACAGTGCGGCACGTCGGGCGCTTCGTACGGCGCCAGGCCTTCCAGTCCAGCCTGGAGACGGTCTTCAGGCTCTTCCCCATACTCGGCGAACGCCGGAAGCAGGCCGCCGGCAGCCTCAGTGGGGGTCAGCAACAGATGCTGGCTATCGGCCGGGCGCTCATGTCCTCTCCCCACATGCTGCTGCTCGATGAGCCCTCTTTGGGACTCGCACCCAACCTCGTGAGGGAGATACTCCAACTTCTGCTCAGGCTCAGAGACGAAGGGCTTACCATCCTGCTGATCGAGCAGGATGCCGTCGCAGCTCTCAGAGTTGCCGATCGTGGGTATGTCATGGAGAGGGGTCGTATTGTGCTCGAGGGTACTTCGGGAGAGCTACTAGGCAACGACCAGGTGAGGCAGGCATATCTGGGCAGAAGCCTGGCCTAGAGGCGGAAGGTGGGAATCATGAGAAGACTGCTATCCGGCAACGAGGCGATGGCCCTCGGGGCATATCACGCCGGGGTGAGAGTGGCCGCCGCCTACCCGGGAACACCCAGCACCGAGATACTGGAGAACCTGGCCAGGATGGAGGACATCTACGTCGAATGGTCGACTAATGAGAAGGTGGCCCTTGAAGTGGGCATGGGGGCATCCTACGGGGGTGTCAGGGCCTTCGTCAGCATGAAGCATGTAGGGCTCAACGTGGCTGCAGACCCCTTCTTCGCCGCGTCACAGACCGGAATAGGGGGCGGCCTGGTCGTGGTCTCGTGCGACGACCCCGGCATGCACAGCTCCCAGAACGAGCAGGACAACAGGCACTATGCCAAGTTCGCCAAGGTGCCCATGCTGGAGCCGAGTGACAGCCAGGAGGCCTACGACCTGATAGGTCACGCTTTCGACATCAGCGAGGAATACGATACTCCCGTTCTTTTCCGCAGCAGCACACGCATATCGCACTCCAAGTCGGTGGTTGAAGTACCCGACGCAGGCGGAAACGCGAGGAAGACCGCTGTGTTCTCGCGGGACCCGCACAAGTTCGTCATGGTTCCCTCAAACGCCCGGCCGCGACATCCTCTGATGGAGGAGCGAATACGCAGGCTGACGGAATATGTTGAGACATTCCCCTCGAACAGCCTGGTGCTTGGAGACAGAAGCCTGGGGATCATCTCGGCCGGCGCTGCCTACCAGTACGCCCGCGAGGTATTCCCGGAGGCAAGCTTCCTCAAACTGGTGACCACCTACCCGCTCCCTGGGAGGCTGATCCGGGAGTTCGCTTCAGAAGTAGAGACGCTCCTCGTGGTCGAGGAACTGGACCCATTCATGGAGGAACACATCCGCGCCATGGGTATCGAGGTCATGGGCAAGGCCGTCGTACCCATCACCGGTGAACTCAATCCGCAGGTTCTACGGGAGAGAGCCACGGAAGCCGGACTTCTGCCCGCGCCCGTCCCCTCCGCCACGCCCGTCACGGTGGAACGCAAGCTACCGTTGCGTCCTCCGCTTCTCTGCCCAGGCTGCCCGCACACTGCTGTGTCCTACGCCCTGAAGACCATGCGTTTCACTCACTCGACTCCCGTACCCGAGGGCGGCGAGGGAGAAACAGCGGCGGCAAAGAAAGAGAGACGCCGCGCCATAGCCACCAGCGACATCGGCTGCTACACCCTGGCGGTCTACCCGCCGCTGGACGCGCTGGATACCTGCGCCTGCATGGGGGCCAGCATAGGCCAGGCCCACGGTCTGGAGAAGGCCGGCATCACGGACAGGATCGTCAGCGTGATTGGTGACTCGACTTTCATGCACTCAGGCATTACCAGCCTGGTCAACGTTGTGTATAATGAGGGGCGCGGCACCATAGTCATACTGGACAACAACACCACCGCCATGACCGGCCACCAGGGCCATCCCGGGACCGGGATATCGGCAAGGGGCGAGCAGGTTCCCAGGGTGATCATCGAGGAGCTTGCCCGCGGCATCGGAGTCAGGGATGTCAACGTGGTAAGTGCCTTCGACCTCAAGCTGATCCAGGATACGATACGACGGTGCGTTGACGCCGACGAACCATCGGTCATCGTCGTCCGCGGCCCGTGCCCCTTGAGGGAGAGAGGGAAAGGCAAGCCGCTTGTCGTCAATGCAGACAAGTGCAACCTCTGTGGCAACTGCCTGAACCTGGGCTGCTCGGCCATATCCCCCGAGGCGGACCACGTCCGGATCGACCCGGTTGTCTGCGTGGGGGACAGATGTGCGGTCTGCCTGCAGGTATGCCACCGTCAGGCAATAGAGGTGACAGAGGGCTGATGGCCAAGACAGACATACTCATGACGGGCGTTGGTGGCCAGGGAGTGATTCTGGCCAGCGACGCACTGGCTGAGATAGCCGTGAAGAGCGGGTGGGACGTCAAGAAGTCCGACTCCCTGGGCATGTCCCAGAGGGGAGGCAGCGTGGTGAGCCACCTCAGGCTGGGCAAAGAGGTCTTCTCACCTCTGATCGAGAAGGGAAATGCCGACTTCCTTCTCGCCTTCGAGCTGTTAGAGGGAGCGAGGTGGGCGGAGCACCTGCGCCCCGGAGGTGTAGCCATCGTCAACATCCACACCATGCCACCGCCATCCGTGCTGAGCACCGATACCACGTACCCTTCGACCTCCGAAGTGGAAGACATACTCAGGCAGTTCACGGACCAGGTGTTCCTGCTGCCTGGCACACAGATGGTGCGAGAGCTGGGAAACCCCCAGGTACTCAACGTCCTGCTGATCGGGTTCCTGTCGGCATTCCTGGAAATCGACGAGCAGAGCTACATTGACGATCTCTCCCAACGAGTACCGGCCAAGTTCCTTGACCTGAATCTGGAAGCCTTCGCCAGGGGACGACAGGAGGCCAGCAACAGAACACCGCCAGGCAGGCGCTGATCCAGGAGGCAGAGAGAATGATCTGGAACCCTCAGTACGAGACAATGCCCAGGAACGAGCTGCAGAAGCTGCAGTTGGAAAGACTGAAAGACGTCGTAGCCCGCGTGTACGAGAAGGTCCCCTTCTACAGGCAGGCCTTCCAGGAGCGAGGCCTGACACCCGACAGCATCCGCTCTCTTGCCGACCTGCCCAAGCTCCCCTTCACCATCAAGCGGGACTTCCGGGACAACTACCCCACAGGGCTGCTGACCGTGCCCATGGAGCAGGTCTGCCGCGTCCATGCATCCAGCGGCACCACCGGCAAGCCGATCATTGCGCCCTACACAGCCAACGACCTGAGGATGTGGACAGAGGTGATGGCCAGAACCCTGACATGCGCCGGCATGACCAAGAACGATGTGATGCAGAACGCCTATGGCTACGGCCTGTTCACCGGCGGCCTCGGCTTCCACTACGGTGGAGAGAGGGTGGGGGCCACCGTCATACCATCGTCAACCGGCAACACCAAGCGCCAGCTCATGCTCATCGAGGACCTGGGCACTACCGTGCTCGTCTGCACACCGTCCTACTCCCTCATTCTGGCCGAAGCGGCTATAGAAATGGGTGTGGACCTGAAGCTGTCGAAGCTGAGGCTCGGCATAATGGGGGCTGAACCGTGGTCCGAGCAGATGAGAGTGGAGATCGAGGCCAAGCTCCCCATCCAGGCCATCGACATATACGGCCTCACCGAGGTGGTCGGCCCCGGGGTCTGCGTGGAATGCCCCAACAAGTGCGGCATGCACATCTTCGAGGACCATTTCCTGCCGGAAATCGTGGACCCCGAGACAGGGGAGCCGCTCCCCTACGGGCAGAGAGGCGAGCTGGTGATAACCACGCTCACAAAGGAAGCACAGCCGGTGATACGCTTCCGGACCAGGGACATAGTAACCCTTGACCCGGAGCCCTGCGTGTGCGGGCGGACGCTGGTCAGGATGAGCAAGGTAACGGGAAGAACGGACGACATGCTGATCATCCGCGGTGTGAACGTGTTCCCCTCGCAAATCGAGAGCGTGCTCCTGGAAGTGGAAGGCGTGGAGCCCCACTACCAGATCATCGTGGACAGGGAACGACACCTGGATGACCTTGAGATATGGGTGGAGGTATCGGAAGCCGTGTTCTCCGACGAGATGAGGAAGATGGAGGGTCTCCAGAAGAAGGTCAAAGAGGAGATGGAGGGCACGCTGGGCATTGGCGCCCGCATCAAGCTGGTCGAACCCAAGTCCATTGCCCGCACCGAGGGCAAGGCCAAGAGGGTCGTGGACCGGCGCGAGCTGTAGCACCATAAAGAGGGAGGATGCAGGACATGAAGGTCAGACAAGTGTCCGTTTTTGTCGAGAACCAGCCCGGCAGGCTGGTGGCTATGCTGCAAGCCTTGAAGGCGAAGGATATCAACATCCGGGCCCTGTCAATCGCCGAGGGGGCCGACTTCGGCATTGTGCGCATGATCCTGTCCGATCCTCGTCTGGGCAGCGAGGCGCTCAGAGAGGCAGGGTTCACGGTGAAGGAGACCACGGTGATCCAGAAGGAAGTGCCGGACAGGCCGGGTGGGCTCCTGGAGACCGTCGCCCCTCTGTCCGAGGCGGGGATCAACGTGGAGTATTTCTACGCTTTCATAGACCCCACGCCCGGCAAGGCGGACCTCATACTGAAGGTGAGTGACCCGGACCGGGCGCTCAAGGTATTGGGAGAATAGGTACGAGGTCCAGCCGGCACCGGATATCGCCGCGCATGGAGCCCTGCCGGGCAATGCCGCCGCGGGGGAGCCGGCAACAGGAGCCCGGTCCACAGCCGTGTTGGTGAGCCCACGCCGACGCCACGCGAGGAAAGGACGCAGAGAAGCCCAACATGATAGTTGAAATGAAGAAGGGCGCCACCGCTGAAGAGGTGGAAGAGGTCGTCAGGCGGGCCGAGTCCCTGGGGCTCGAGACACAGTTGAACCTGGGCACGGACAAGACCGTGGTGGCCCTGCTGGGCAGCAACACAGGGCAACTGCCGACAGAGACCTTCGCTGTGCTGCCTGGGGTCGAGAGCGTGGCCCGTATCATGAGGCCATACAAGCTGGCCTCGCGCGAGTTCAAGGGCGAGGACACCGTTGTCTCAATCGATGGTGTCGATATCGGGGGCAACCGGTTCGTGGTCATGGCCGGGCCATGCGCGGTGGAGAGCGAGGAACAGATTGCCGCAGCCGCCAGAGCTGTCAAACACTCCGGGGCTTCCATACTGCGGGGTGGGGCGTACAAGCCCAGGACCTCGCCGTTTGCCTTCCAGGGCATGGAGAAGGCAGGCCTGGAGTTGCTGGCCCAGGTCAGAGAGAGCCTGAGTATTCCGGTGGTGACGGAGGTGGTCGACCCGCACGACGTCGCCCTGGTATCCAGGTACGCTGACATACTGCAGGTCGGGGCAAGGAACATGCAGAACTACGCACTGCTTACCAGGATCGGCAAGAGCAAGCGACCGGTGCTGCTGAAGCGGGGACTCTCTTCCACGATCACGGAGTGGCTCACAGCCGCTGATTACATCCTTGCAGAGGGCAACCACCGGGTCATTCTGTGCGAACGGGGGATACGTACCTTTGAGACCTCCGTCAGGTTCTCTCTCGACATATGCTCCATACCTGTCATCAAGCGGACCAGCCACCTGCCGGTAGTAGTGGACCCCAGCCACTCCGCAGGACACTACACCCTGGTACCCGCCGTGGCCAAGGCGGCCCTTGCGGCCGGTGCCGACGGACTCCTCATCGAAGTCCATCCCAATCCAAAGGAGGCCCTGGTGGACGGGGTCCAGTCTCTGACCCCATCCGCTTTCGACCGTCTTATGAAGGAGCTGAGACCGATCGCCAGGGCGGTGGGCAGGTCCATCTAAGAGCCTAGCCCATATGCCCCGCAGGCCACCGGCATGGAGCCAGGTCCCATCCGCCAAGGTTGGAAGCAGGACAGCCACCAAATGCATTGACGGCAGGGGCAACAACACCCTCAGGCCTTGGGAAGCGCTGAACCTCAAGAACGCCAACCTGTCTTGTGCTTTGAGCTTTGATATGCCTAGAAAATGACCTCGTCGGGGCAGGTGTCCCAACGCGTCATGAAGAATTTCCTGGGATCTGGAGCTTGTGTGATGTCCTCCCTCCCCTGGCGGGAGGGAGTTAGAGGGAGGGGGACCGGCCCACCCCCACCGGCACTCTGATGTTTGAGAAGAGATTGGTCGTGGAAGTGGACGGGGGACAGCATGGCGAGGAGGCGATTGCCAGGAGGGACGAAGAACGTACCACATGGTTGAACGGCAAGGGCTACCGGCTGGTGCGGTTCCGGAACAACGACATCCCAGGGGACTTGGAAGGCGTGTTGGAGAGCATAGTCGAAGACTCGCCTGCGGAGAGCGGAAGCCCTGCGTGGGGACGGCGACACACCCTCCACCCTATCCCTCTCCCGTCAAGGGAGAGGGTAATCCTCGATCCACCCTGTAACAGGTTGGCCCCAAGGTGTTTCTTGAGCACCCGCCGGGTGAAGGAGTTGCCCTTTCCAGCATGATTGATAGATGGTGGATTAGGGGAATCGTGAATGTTGGCACGAGCCAAAGGCCAACGCCGTTCCCTGTTTGGTGCTTGGAGCTTTGATATTGTTTGTGATTTGGTGCTTGGGATTTGGCATTTCGCCCCCCCGGCCTCCCCCCATGCGTTGACACAAAGCCATTGTGAGCGCTAGGATTGCCCTGCCAGACTATCCTATACCTGTAAGCCCGCGAATACCGACAATCCTACAACCAGGGGGCGAGGTCGCCTACAGGTCTCGATGCAGCGGACGTCAGGGGAAGGAGCGTGGCCGGGCTATTGCTGTGTGGGCAACGTGAGCTTGTAGCCATAGCCCCGGATGGTGATGATGCGGCAGGGGCTGCGAGGGTCGGGCTCAACCCTCTGCCGGATGCGGTAGATGCACTGCTCGATCTGCTCGTCGGTGGCGAACTCCTCGCCCCAGGCAGAGGCCAGTTCGTCCTTGCTGCAGGCCTTCTCCGCCCTGCGGTACAGGTGCAGCAGCAACTGGAAATCACGGTAGGAAAGGGGGGACTCCAGCTTGTTCCCATCCACCCACACCTCCCAGGCCTCTTCGTCAACCCTGATAGCTGGCGGGGCAGCAGCTTCCAGTTCCTCGGCGTCCAGTTCCACCGTGGCCTGGGACTGCCTGAACCTCAACACCACAGCGCCCCTGGCCAGCTCGATGACGTCGTTGTTGCCCAGGGGCTGCTCGGCCATCTTCTCCAGGGCCTTGCCGTTCAGCCGGGTGCCGTTGGTGCTGCCCAGGTCGCGCACCCGGAAGGAGCCGTCGTGGTAGCGGATCCCGGCATGCTGCCTGGACACCACCGGGTTGTCGAAGGCGATCCTGTCCGGCCCCGGCTGCCCCCGGCCGAGGATGACCCCTTCGGCCTTCAGTTGCAGCGTCGTGCCGGCCTGCTCACCCTTCTCGACTATGAGGACGGCGTTTTCCTGTACGCTCATCGCCCGTCAACCGTCGCTTGCGTCCCGGAGCGGCACTTCGAGACCATCACCGTTTCTTTCAAGTCTTGCCCTCCACAGCATTGGGCGCATAAGATGTGGAAGGAATTGTAAGCTCCTTGTAAGCAAAACACAAGGTAAACATCAGGACAAAGGCCAGAACAGGGGATATCATACAACCGGGAGCGCCAATGGCAAGATGCACACTGTGCTGCCGCTCGGCCCTTGAAACTTGGAATTTATTTGTGTTTTGGCGCTTGAGATCTGGGATTTCTCACAACGGAGGTTGGAGATGAAGATGCCGGTGGAGACCCTGGAGAGGTTGAGCTTCCGCTGCAAGAGGATCGCCGCCCTGGAGATGAACCTGGAGCAGCTAAGGCGGGAGAACGAGACCACGCGTCGCGAGTGGTGGGCCGAGGTCGAGAGGGACCGCAGCGAGTACAACACCATGCAGTACGAGCCCGACCAGTTCCTGGAGTCGAACCTGGCCCTGGCCCGGCTCAAGCTGGTGGCCTCCTTCAAGGACAACGGCGAGGCCGTCCCGCCCGGTCACGGCTTTCGTGACGAGGAGATCAACGTCCTCAAGGAGTTCGAGAGATACATAGTCTACGACCGGCTGTCCGAGGAGGAGATCAGGGACTTCGTCCGCAACGGGAACGATGACGAGAAGGGCGTGGTCAAGCTGGCCAGGCACGCCGCCGAGAGCGGCTACGACCAGATGTACCGGCTCATGCAGCAGGTCGAGCTTCCCAACGACCTGGCCCTGGCCTTCCAGAGGGTGTACCAGGACCGCATCAGGAAAATGGAGACGGCAGCCGCCGAGATCAAGCTGAGCCAGACTTTCAGGGATATCGGAGCGGCCGCAAGGTCACCCGAGTCGGCCCCCGCCGCGCCCGCTGAAGCGAAGGAGCCGGCGAGGACCATCACCGCGACAGAGGCGAGGCTCCTGGAGCGGACATACATACAGCAGGTGGAGGCACGGCTTAAGCGCTCGACCAGGGAGTACGACTGGAAGCAGGTGACCAGGTTCGACAGCCTGGACCAGATAGCCTCCGAGCTGAAGGCACTGAAGCCGGCGTCGCCCGAGGCCGTCAGGGAAGGCCTGCCCAACGGCCTGGGGGTGAAGGCGGTCATCGAGAAGGGCGGCTTCATCTTCAGGAAGCCTGTGCTGGTCCTGGAGGCGAGGGTGATCAGCAACTACAGGGAGCTGCACCTCAGGGGTTTCGACACTGCCATATCCTACGGTGAGCTCATGCGGCATGTGGAGGTGGTGGTGGCCAGGGCCAAGGGCTGTCCCTACGTGCTGGCCCTGGCTTCCCCGGCGGGTTGGGATGCCGAGTCGATAGACTATGTCAGGGAAGGCAAGTCGCTTTCGCACGCCCTGTCCCTGGCGTTGATCGGCCTGAAGGACCGCGTGGTGCACTACAACGCCGCCGACGGCCTTGTGAAGGAACTGCTGCCCTATCTGGAGGTGAAATAGGACAGGTTACACGGTTGCGGTTGCGCGGCTCGTCGGGGTACACGTGGGACGGTTGCGGTTGCGCTGCTCGTATCGGTACACGGTTCACGGCAGCGGGTCCGGTGGCTGGGACACCACAACCGTATGACGATCAACGAGACCAGCCGCGCAACCGATCAACGACAACCCGCCAGGGGCTGGGCGGAAGGGAATACGCAACCGATTGACGATCAACGAGACCAGCCGCGCAACCGATCGACGAAACACGAGACCAGCCGCGCAACCGATCAACGACAACCCGCGGGGGCTTGGTGGAAGGGAAGACGCAACCGTATGACGATCAACGAGACCAGCCGCGCAACCGATCAACGACAACCCGCCAGGGGCTTGGCGGAAGGGAATACGCAACCGATTGACGATCAACGAAACCAGCCGCGCAACCGATCGACGAAACACGAGACCAGCCGCGCAACCGATCAACGA
>Ga0180431_10003324_pt1 | contig 20811 bp, 14 predicted proteins | sample SS_ome_11_FD_132459 | JGI IMG/M metagenome (GOLD analysis project Ga0180431, IMG submission 132459) | Hypersaline lake sediment archaeal communities from the Salton Sea, California, USA - SS_1_MS_1 metaG | ecosystem: Environmental > Aquatic > Non-marine Saline and Alkaline > Hypersaline >...
ACCATTCACACCGTCTTCTCGCGCCTCGTCGATCCGCAGGCGGAGTTCAGCGTCGCCGGACTTCGCGCCATTCTCGGACGGCTTGACTATGTGCTGTGGACGGAAAGCCTCGACGTGCAGGCCCGCGCGTTGTGCGCGCTGATAGGTATCGAAGGGATTCCAAGGCGCCAAAGGGTCTACCCTGACGAGGTCTTCCTTGGAAACGTTACGCGCGCCGACATCGCCGCCCGAAACCCGATCAGCGTAGCGATCGCGGAAGAGATGCGCGAACACGGGACCGGCGCGCTCGGCAACCCCTTCTCCAGGCAGCGCACGGACTGGTCCGAAACGCGCGCTCAGATTGGCGGTCGACTGGCCGACCCTGTCGCGCTCGCCTATTTCGCGGCGTTCGACTTCATGCGCGACAGGCATATGCTCCACGCCTATTCCGTCGTTATGGAGACTCGCGATGATCCGGGGAGGGAGATGTTTGGAACGTACCTCGCCGATCACGAAATAGACCTGACCGGGCACCGTCCGTCGATCCGTGAACAAGTCGAGTTGGCCGTGTTCCTGATAGATGCCAAGAGGTCGCGAGAGGCCGCACAACTCCTCCGGGCACTCGCGGAAGAGGTTCCCGACGATTTCCCGGTGCAGTTCACCCTCGCCAAGGCGCTGCAGCGAGACGATGCGGCTGCAGCCCGGGCGGCGTGTGAACGCGCCATTGCGCTCAACCCCACCAATCAGAACGCCAGGGCGCTCATGGTTGCGCTGGAAGTGCAGTGAGCGAAGAGCGCGGGCCGGTTCTGGCCGGACTTCACATTCCCAAGACCGGCGGAACGACGCTTCGCCACCATGTCGAAACGAGGCTTGGCAAGAGCGAATGCTACGCCAGCTCGCATTTGCACGCCTCCCGGCGGGTACTCCGGGGCGATCCTCTTCTTCCTCTCTACAAGCGCAAGCGTCTTCACGCCGTTCGCTTCTATCTTGGGCACGCGCCGAGGCTAGAAGAGATCTTCCTACTCGACTGTACTGCCCTTCGTGTCTTCACGATGTTGCGTGATCCAGTCGACCATCTCGTCAGCCGGTACAAGCACACCCTCCGGCACTCAAACGATGCATCGGAGATTCCGAGCTTCGCGACATTCGTGGCGGAGGCTCCTGCCGATCAGATGGCGCGGAAGATACGGAGCACGTTTGGCCGTCTTGTTGATCCGGTGCCACCGCTCAGCGAAGCCGGCCTCCACACGATTCTGGCCAAGCTGGACTACGTCCTCTGGACCGACAGCCTCGATCACCAGGTTGCGGAGCTGTGCTCTTTGGTTGGTGCCGAGGGCGTGCCGGAGCGGCGGCGCATTTATCGCGACGATGTCGACCTCGACGGCATGACTCGGGCCGATATCGAGGCGCTCAGCCCGATCGACACAGCGCTCGCGTCTGCAATGCGAGAACGGGGCGCTTCACGGATCGGCAATCCGTTCGCTTCAGAGCGAACTGATTGGGCGGCGGCGCGAAAGCAGCTTGCACCGCAAATGCAGGACCCGATCCGAGAGGTCTACTTCGCAGTGTTCGACTACATGCGGGCGAACCACATGCTCCACGCCTATTCGCTGTCGGCGGAGGCGCGAGATGATCCAGCAAGCCTGATTTTCGCCCGCTATGTTGCCGAGCGCAACATCGATCTCTCGGCCCGTCAGCCGACGATCCGCGATCAAGTCGGTTTGGCCGTGTTCCTGATCGACACAAAGAGAGGGACGGAGGCGACCGCCCTGTTGCGCGGCCTTGCAGAGGAGGCACCCGACGACTTCCTCGTGCAGTTCAATCTTGCCAGGGCGCTGGGGAGACGCGAGTTGTCCACGGCGCTGGCGGCCTGCAAGCGCGCGCTTGCACTCTATCCGACGAACCAGAATGCGCGCGACCTGTTGTCAAGACTGGCCGGGGACGATCAGCTCGGGTAGCCGAGTTGCTCTATCGCGGAGCCAAACCGGCTGGCGAATTCTGCATTGAGATCGTCGTCGAACTCGGTGCGCCACAAGGCGGGCGTGGTGTGCTGGACGTGATCGTTAGACTTGAACTTCTTGTCAAACAAAGAGTGTCGGCGGGCGACGGCAAGGCAGCTGGGAACGACCTCCTCGCTGAATCCGAGGAACCTGAAGATGCGGCCGAACTGTACATAGTCACGGTCGACGATCAGATCGTCCAGGCGAACGACGAGAATGCGCTCGTCCGCCTGGTCGATCGCAAGCATCCGTTTGATGGTTCCGCCACTCGAGTTGTCCATCTCGAAGATGAACCGCTCGCGCTCGGTCGGCAGCGAAGCGATCGCCTCACGGTAGCTGCGGCCATTATAGATGCGTCGCGGCACGTCGAGCCAGGGCTCGCGAGCCCATACGTGGTACCGCGCAGCGCTGATGACGATGTCTCGAGGATCGCGAATGGAGATGACGCACCGAGACCGTTTGCCGAGGAGACCGGCTTCGAGGAACGATGAGTGGTCGTCGAAGCAGATGTCCCACGCATCGGGTTCCCGGTCCTTTGATCGTCGCCAGAACCGGAGGGCGTGCTTCTTGGCAACCTCGCGAAACACCTTTCGCATTAGCGACGTGCCGGTCTTGTGGAAGGTGCCGACAAGCACCGGGTGGGCAAGCATTGTTCCTAGCAACTCGCTCTATTGGAGACCGGCTGTTCGCCGATCAGATTACTTCCGGTTTCGGGAGGGCAACAAAGCGGAAGCTAGTTTCTGCGTCGCCGCACATCAGGGGTATCCCAGAACCTCATAGTCAATGGCATACGCAGTTCGCACGAGTTGCTGCATCTCCGGGGATCGAAAGCTCGCCTGATCGGGAACCGCCCCGCTCGCGGCGAGGATGTCGGCAGGCAGCCGGTGTGCTCCCTCCCGGAACTCGCCGTATCGCGTTGTGGTCCGCCTGGCTGGATTGTAGTCGATGCCGAAACGTCCGTTAAGGCTGGTGACGGCGTCGTCGAAGCGCGAGAGGTCGTACATCTCGTCCGCTCGATTGCCCGATGAAGCCCAGCGGAAAGAAACCTGGGTGTTCCAATGCGGGTCGAGGTCCGGCTCCACACGCGGCCGTGTCGTTATGGCCTCGGCGACGAATGCGAGATACTCGGCGAAAGTCGGCGCCTGGTAGTGGCGTCGTGCAGCTTCGTCGGTGGTGCCGCGCATCCGGAGGTAGAGCGACTTCGCCGCGATTCCCAATGTATCGAAGTTGACGAGTTGCCGACTGCCGCCAAGAACGAACTTGTTGGCAAAGGCGCTGATCGATCGCGCCATCGGGTCGCGGCACAAGACGACGGTGTGGTACCCGGCCGGCAGCTTCAGCAGCTTTCTGTCCGCAAAGACGTATCCGTTGCGTCGAACCCAATGGTTGAAGTCGCGGCTCGTCGCGTACGCTTTGGGATCGTGGCCCAGGAGACCGAAGACGAACCAGGCGAGCAAAGTCTGACAGGCAACCTTCGGAATCCAACTGACGATCAGCTTGTGATCATGGCTGACAAGCGCACGTCTCACATGCCCGATCCTTCACACAATGCTCCCTCATGCGCCGTCGGACCAGTTCGCATCGGATGTCGTCCTAGGATAGCCTGCTTCGGGCGGCAAGGCGTTCCGGCGGCCGGAGTGGAGGCAATCCGACAGTGCATGTTCTCGTCACGGGCGCTGCGGGTTTCATCGGGTTCCACGTCGCTGCGGCGTTGCTCAGTCGCGGGGACGAAGTCGTCGGCCTCGACAGCCTCACCGACTACTACGATCCGGCGCTGAAGCGAGCGCGTCTCGCCGAGCTCGAACGGCTGGCGGGCCGGGCCGGTGCGAGGTTCCGTTTCATCCGCGCCGATCTTGCGGATCGGGATGCGGTCGAAGCCGCGTTTGCCGAGGGGCCGTTTGACCGCGTCGTTCACTTCGCCGCGCAGGCCGGCGTCCGCTACTCGCTCGAGCGCCCGGAGGCATATGTCACCAGCAATCTCGTCGGCTTCGCCAATCTTCTCGACGCGTGCCGCTTGGCGGCTACACCCCACCTTGTGTTTGCGTCCTCAAGCAGCGTCTACGGTGGCAGCGAGGCGATGCCTTATAGCGAGCATCAGGCCGCGGTTCATCCGATCCAACTCTACGCTGCCACGAAGCGGGCCAACGAGTTAATGGCGCACAGCTACGCTCATCTTTATGGGCTTCCGGCCACCGCGCTGCGGCTCTTCACGGTCTACGGCCCATGGGGCCGGCCGGACATGGCGTTGTTCGAGTTCACCCGCGCGATCATCGAGGGCGACGCCATCAGCCTCTCCAATCACGGTGTGCATGAACGCGACTTCACCTTCATCGACGACGCCGTCGCGAGCGTCCTCAAGGTGGTCGACGGCATCGCGATGGCCGACCAGGACTGGCAGGCGAGCGCCCCAGATCCTGCAACGGCGTTCGCGCCGTTCGAAGTCTTCAATATCGCCAGCGGCAAGCCGGTTCGGCTGCTCGACCTGGTTGCGGCAGTGGAGCGGGCGGTCGGCAAGTCCGCCCGCAAGGAGCTCATCGAGCGTTCGCCGGCGGACATGATCGCCACGCACGCCGATATCACTCGGCTCGTGACCCGTTTCGGGGAGCCCCCGCTGACTCCCCTGGATGAGGGCGTGACCCGGTTCGTTGCATGGTACCGCACGTATCGCGGCTTGTGAGCTTGGGCGACACGCGTCTCGGGGGTGCCTTCATCTGCGTCCCGCGACGCGTTATCACCGACGGGTGGCCGACGCGGGCGGTGCGTTGCTCAGCCACGATCGACGGTGCGGAGGTCCATGACCGAGCGTGTGCCACCCCCTCCAGCCGCGTCTGGCGGCGCGGCAAAGGGCAAGGCGAGAATCAAGGAACGGCTCGGCGAAGCGGATAAACTCGGCAAGGCCGGGGATGTCTCGGCCGCGTTGGCGATCCTAGAAGACCTGGTGGCGGAGTCGGACGGCGCGGCTCCCCCGATCGTGTTTCTCAAGCTGTCCAAGCTACACCGTCAGCAGGGAGATTTCGGCGCCGCGGAGGCAGCCAATGCCCGTGGCCGAGCGGTTCATCCCGCCCATATCGGTCTTGCCATCGCGGCCGCCCAACTTGCCGTGGGGCAGGAGAATTGGTCCGAGGCCGCGCGGCGATGGGCTGAGGCGGTCGAGCTCGGCGCGAACGAGCCGGCAGCGCCCGCTTATCTCGGCCTTGCCCGCGCGAGCCGGCGCGCTGGCGACATCGATGCTGCCGTTGCGGCGGTGGAAGCCGGAATTGCACTCTTTCCCGAGGACCCCGCACTGGCGCAGGAGGAAAGCGCAATCTTCAGATTGCGCGATCGCCGCGACGCGAAGGCGGCGCTGGCCGATCCACACTTGCCGATCCCGATCGAAACCGTTCTGGAGATGGCCGAGGAAGTCGCTGAGCGCGACCAGTGGACGGAAGTCGCCACGCTTCTGCGGCCGGTCATTGAACGCCATGGCGACGAAGCGCCGACGGCGGTTTTTCGATTATTGGCCGGCGCTCGCCGCCGCCTCGGCGAGTCGGCTCTGGCGGAGGAAACGATCCAGTACGGCATCGCGGCGCGTCCCGATGAGCCGAGTCTCGCCGTCGAGTATGCCCGAATCGCAATGAGCGAGCAGGACTGGGCCGATGCGGTCGCTCGATGGGGCAGTCTGATCGAACGTTTCGGAGGGCGGCTGCCGCCAGCCGCCTGGGTGGATGCGAGCGTTTCGGCGACCAAGGCCGGCGACAACGGATTGGCAGAGAGCGTCAGCTTCCGCGGATGCGAACTCTACCCCGAGGACCAATCACTCGCCGTCGAGCACGCCCGTGTCGCTATGCTTCGGTTCGACTGGCCGACCGCAGCAACACGCTGGCGGGCGGTAATCGAGCGTCACGGCATGGAGTTTGCGCGCCAATCCGACCAGCTTGTGGCGCGCGCGGCCGCGTCACTCATCGAAGGAGGCGAGTGCGAACTGGCGATCGAGTTGATGGGTCGAGTTCGGTCGCAGCGCGGCGACAGGCAGCTGTTCCTTGCTGCTGAGGGAATCGCGCTGCTGCGGCTCGGCCGCTTCGACGAGGCCCGAAGACACTGGTCTGCATTCTGGCAGTTGGCCGAAAGGGGGTCGGAGCACTTCGGGCATCATCAGCGACTGCGCTATCTGCGACCGCTTGATGGCAACGCGGTCTTCGAGGAGGCTTCACCAAACCGCCTGACCGACAATGGCACCGTCCCGGCCCGTATGTGCGTCTACACAGCGCTGTTCGGCGGCTACGACCGCCTGGTCCCACCCACCTACAGTTCCCCCGGCATTGACTTCATCTGCTTCTCCGACCGCCCCTTGGACTGCGAGGGATGGCAGGTCAGGATCGTCGACGCCGACAGCGGCGGCCCCGCACTTGCCTCGCGGGACTTCAAAACTCGCCCGCATCGTCATCTGACCGAGTACGCCGCATCGATCTATGTCGATGCGAATGTTCTCCTTGTTGGCGATCTCGGCCTGTTCGTTCGCCGCTGGCTCGCGGGCAGGTCGTTCGTTGCCTGGCCGCATCCCGAACGTTCCGACGCCTACAATGAAATCGAGGCAATCCTTGCGCATCTTCGCCACCCTCCGCTGACGATGGTGGCGCTCTATGAGCGCCTTCGTGGCGAGGGCATGCCGAACGGGCAGGGTCTGGTCGAGGCGACGTTTCTGTGGCGGGACCACCGTGACGCGGACGTCGCTGCACTCATGGACGCCTGGTGGGACGAGGTTAGAAAGACCAATGGGCGCGATCAGCCGCCGCTTGCCTATCTGATGTGGAAGACCGGACTACGACCGCAGACGCTGCCGGAGCGGCTGGGCACATGCGGCTTCAACGACTTCTACGTGAAGTTGCCTCATCTGGCGACGCCGCTGGAGATGGAGCGTCGCGGCGCGTTTGTCGCAAGTCCTGCCGGACCGAAGCATCCGGGCGGGTCGTCGCGGAGACCGGTCGGGGCAAGCCGGACGCTCGCGTTCGTCTATCGTGACGGCGATGTACAAACCGCGACGATGATGCGCGGACAGCAACTGGCGGCGCTCGCCTCACAGTCGGTGTCCGAGCCTTGGCGGGTCGCCTATGTCGAGGCCGAGCAGGCCGCTGCCATCGGCGACGCGGTGATGGTGTTGACGCGCAGCTTCCTGCGCCATGCCGGGCCGGACGAACTCGCCGCGATGAAGGCGCGGGGCAACATCATATGCGTCGACAATGTCGACCACCCGGCGCGCGGGAAGCTGCACGAGCACGTCGACGTCTATGTCGCCGCTTCGATCACGCAGTATGCGCACTATCTGAAGACGATCGATGACCGGGCAATTCATCTGATCACGCATCATGCCGATCCTGCGATCGGATCGCCGGTGCTGCCGGGCGACGGAGCGCGTATCGGTTACTTCGGCGAATTGGTGAATGCCCGCCATATGGAGGCGCTGGAGGGAGACGTCGACTTCTTCCAGACCAACAATGTCACCGTACGTGATCGCACCTGGATCGACCGCCTCGCCGACTACAATGTGCACTACGCCGTGCGGCGAGAACGGCCCGGCGATGTCTTCAAGCCCTTCACCAAGGGCTTCACCGCGGCTCGCACCGGCGCCAACATCATCGTTCCGCTCGATGAAGGCGATGTGCGCTATTACCTCGGAGCCGACTATCCTTACGTTCTTGCCGACGACTCGCTGGAAGATGTGAGAGAAATGGTCGCGAAGGTGCGGGAAGGATTCGGCGGTCCGGAATGGGATGAGGGCATCGAGGTGATGCGGTCGGTGCGTGCCCGCTCGTCGCCCGAACACATTGCCGGCGAGATCAACGCGTTGCTCGCGAGGTTGGCATGAGCGTCGGCGTCGATGGACCGATCCTGGCCGGTCTTCACATCGACAAGACCGGGGGCACCAGTGTCCAGGCGCATGCAGCGGCGATGCTCGGCGACGGCGTCGGCTACTCGGTCAGCGGTGCGCTTGCCAATGCAACGCGCGTGATGCGCGGCGACCCGCTCTTCGCCGAGTACCCGCCGGAGCGTGTCGCGCGGATCCGCCTCCTCTTCGGACATGTCCTGAAGCTCGAGGACGCCTTCGTCTTCCCGGAAGAGCGCCTCCGCCTGTTCACTATCGTCCGTGATCCGTTCGAGCGCTTCGTCAGCCGCTACAAGCATTATCTGCGACGCGACCGCTCGACCCATCACAAGAACTCGGCGCGCGCGTTCTTCGAGGCGACGCGGACCGACAGCGCCGCGGCGGCGCTGTTCTCCTCGTTCGGGCGCTTCACCGAATCCGAGGTGCGAGACGAGGCGGCACTCGCAGAGGTCCTTGCCAATCTCGACTACGTGCTGTGGACCGGGTCGCTCGACCATCAGGGATCGGAGCTGTTCGCGCTGCTCGGCGTGCCGCCCATGTCGGAACGCCACCGCGTCTATCCCGAAACGCCCGACCTTGACGACCTCACGCGCGCCGATGTCGCGGCAGCCAATCCGCTCGACAGCTGGATCGCCGAGGTGATGCAACGCGAGGGTGCCGGTGGCCTTGGGAATCCGTTTGGGCGGGAGCGCGTCGGGCGGGAGCGGGCAAGGCAGCAGATCGCCGAGAGTGGTTCAGACTCGGTGGAGGCGGCGTATGTCCGGACCTTCGACTTCATGCATCGGAACGCCCTCCTGCCGGCGGCGAAAATGGCGTTCGAGCGCAGGGCCCTTGTGGCCTCCTCGGAGCGACTGGGGCGCTTTCTTGCGGATCGATCCATCGACTTGTCGCCGCCCTGGTCGGCCGACGAGGAGGCGGCCGTTGGCGAAGTCCTGGTGCAGGTGGGCGCATTCGAGGAGGCGGCGACGTTGCTCGCCGAGACCGTCGAGCGTCACCCTGATCACTTCCTCGCGCAGCTCACGCTGGCTCGCGCCTACAAGAAGTTCGACAAGGCAAAGTCGCGCAACGCGACCGAGCGTGCGGTGGCGCTCAACGGTACCAATGAAGAGGCGAGGCACCTCCTCTACAAGCTGACGCGAAGCAAGAAGGAACGTGAGGCGGCGCGTGCGCTAGCCGAAGAGCGGTAGCGCCAGGCGTACCATCTCGGCCGCTTCGTCGACGGCGATGACGTGAAGCTCCGCCGTGCTATCGCGGTCGTGGAAGGCGCCCGGCTGCTCGTCGGCGGCCCGGTTGGCCGTGCTATCGAACCTGATGCCGGCCCATGCAAACCGGCTAAGGATGCGCGCGCGGATCGCCGCGGAGTGCTCGCCGATGCCGCCGCCGAACAGGATCGCGTCGACGCCGCCGAGCGCACCGAGATAGGCGCCCAGATACTTCGCGACGCGATAGCAAAAGATCTCGATCGCCTCGTCCGCCTCAGTGGTATCGGCGGCGAACAGCTCGCGCATGTCGCCGCTACCGGCGAGACCAAGGAGCCCTGACTCCTTGTTGAGCAGGCGGTCGAGATCATCGGCGGACATGCCGCGCTCGCGCATCAGATGGATGATGATGCCGGGGTCAACGTCACCGCTTCGCGTGGCCATGACAAGGCCCTCGAGCGGGGTGAAGCCCATCGAGGTGTCGATCGGGATGCCGTCGCGGCACGCCGCGACCGAGCAGCCGGAGCCGAGCTGGATGGTGATCACCCGCGTCCCGAGGCCGCCGCGCTGCAGCTCGCTGGCCCAGCTGCGCAGCATCGACTGATGGGCGATGCCGTGAAAGCCGTAGCGCCGGATTCCGAGCTCGTCCGAGAACGCCCGCGGTAGCGCATAACGTGACGCCTCCGGCGGCAAGTCCGCGAAGAAGCCGGTATCGGGAACGACGATTTGCGTGGCGTCGGGCATCGCCTCGCGGGCGATGCCCAGCCACTCCCGGCCGCGCGGATTGTGCAGCGGTGCCAGCGGCGTTGCGCGCTCGATCGCGGCAACCGCCTTGCCCTCGGCCACACTCGGCCCCGTCAGATCGCGGCCACCATGGACAATGCGATGGACGACCGCGCCGGGCGGCGCCGCAGCCGTTCCGACGAAGCCACGGAGATCCTCGGCGCTCGCATTGGCGATTTCGAGCGTGCGATGTCCCGTCCGCTCGATGTCTGCCTCGCCGACCGTGAAGAGGTCGAGCTTGACCGTCGACGAGCCGGCGTTGACGGCAAGAATGATCTCCGGGGTTTCGCCCTCAGCCATTCAACTCCGACGGCCAGCGCCAGTTGCGGATTTCGGGAAGGTCCTGGCCCTCTTCGACGACATAGGCCGCATGGGCGGCGAGCTTCTCTTCCATCAGAGCGCGGAGGTCGACAGCGCGCTCGGCAAGTCCCGGGACGCGCTGGATGACATCGAGCACGAGGTGGAAGCGGTCGACATCGTTGACGACGACCATGTCGAACGGCGTCGTCGTCGTGCCTTCCTCCTTGTAGCCGCGGACATGGAGATTCCTGTGGCCGTTGCGGCGATAGGTCAGCCGGTGAATGAGCCAGGGATAACCGTGATAGGCGAAGAGAATCTGGCGGTCGGTGGTGAAGAGCGCATCGAACGTCTCGTCGGAGAGCCCATGCGGATGCTCGCTCTCCGGCTGCAGCTTCATCAGATCGACGACATTGACAAAGCGGATGCGAAGATCGGGCAGGTGTTCGCGGAGGATCGAGATCGCCGCCAGCATCTCCATCGTCGGCACGTCTCCGGCAGCCGCCAGTACGACGTCCGGCAGGCCATGATGATCGTTCGAGGCCCAGTTCCAGATGCCGATACCGGCCTCGCAATGCTTCTCGGCCTCCTCGATCGTGAGCCATTGCGGGTCGGGCTGTTTCCCTGCGACGACGACGTTCACGAGGTTCCTTGTCTGGAGGCATTGGTCCATCGTCACCAACAATGTGTTGGCGTCCGGCGGCAGATAGACGCGCACAAAGTCCGGCTTCTTGTTGACGACGTGGTCGATGAAACCGGGGTCCTGATGGCTGATGCCGTTGTGGTCCTGCCGCCAGGCATGGGACGTCAGGAGATAGTTGATCGACGGGATCGGTTCACGCCACGGGATGTCGGAGCATGAGTGCAGCCACTTGGCGTGCTGGTTGAACATTGAATCGATGATGTGAACGAACGCCTCATAGGTCGAGAACAGGCCGTGGCGACCGGTGAGCACATAGCCTTCGAGCCAGCCCTGGCAGGTGTGCTCGGAGAGGATCTCCATCACACGGCCATCGGGCGCGAGGTCTTCATCCGTCGGGAGCGTCTCGGCAAGCCAGGTGCGTTTGGTGACTTCGAACAGTGCGCCCAGGCGGTTCGATTTCGCCTCGTCAGGCGCCATGACCCGAAAGTTCCGGTCGTCGCTATTGAGCTTCATGACGTCGCGGAGATACCGGCCTAGAACACGGGTCGCCTCGTCGTCGACAGCGCCAGGTGCCGGGATGTGAACGCGATGATCGCGGTAGTCCGGGCGCTTCAGATCCTTCACCAGTCGGCCGCCATTGGCGTGAGGGTTGGCGCCCATGCGCCGATCGCCCGAAGGAACGGCCTTCAACACCTCCGGCCGGACGGTGCCGTTGTCGTCGAAGAGCTCCTCGGCCCGATAGGATCTGAGCCATTCCTCGAGGATTTCGAGGTGCTCGGCATTGTCGCGGACGCCGGCGAGCGGCACCTGATGCGAGCGCCAGGTGCCTTCGGTGGGCAAGCCGTCCACCTCTTCCGGGCCGGTCCACCCCTTCGGGCTGCGGAAGACGATCATCGGCCATTGCGGCCGCTCGGCCGATGCGGCCGCACCGGCGTCGCGCTTGATCCGTTCGAGGTCGTCGAAGACATGATCGAACATCGCGGCAAGGTCCCGATGGGCGATCGCCGGATCGTCGCTCTCAACGAAATGCGGCTTGTAGCCGTAGCCGCGCATCAGCGCCTCGAGTTCGCTGTTGCCGATGCGGGCGAGCACCGTCGGGTTGGCGATCTTGTAGCCGTTGAGGTGGAGGATCGGCAGCACCGCCCCGTCGCTCGCCGGATTGAGGAACTTGTTCGAGTGCCACGCCGTCGCAAGGGGGCCGGTCTCGGCCTCGCCGTCGCCGACGATGCAGGCGACCGTCAGGTCCGGGTTGTCAAATGCGGCGCCGAAAGCGTGCGAGAGCGAGTAGCCGAGTTCGCCGCCTTCGTGGATCGAACCGGGCGTCTCGGGAGCGGTGTGGCTCGGAATGCCGCCGGGGAAGGAGAACTGCTTGAAGAGTTTCTGCATCCCCGGTTCGTCGCGGGTGACATGCGGAAACAGCTCGGAATAGCTGCCTTCGAGATAGGTCGAGGCAACCATAGCCGGTCCGCCATGGCCCGGCCCTGTGATGAAGATCATGTCGAGGTCGCGGTCGCGGATGATGCGATTGAGGTGCGCGTAAAGGAAGTTCAGTCCCGGCGTCGTTCCCCAGTGACCGAGAAGGCGTGGCTTGATGTCGCCGGCTTCCAGCGGCCGTTTAAGCATCGGGTTGTCCATCAGGTAAATCTGCCCGACGGAGAGGTAGTTGGCGGCGCGCCAGAAGGCGTCGACTGCGGCAAGATCGTCGTCGGAAATGGCCATCTTCTTGCACCTCGCTATGGAGCGTTCATCATTCTGCGAAATCGGCGGTCTAGGCCGTATGCGGTGCTATCGGAGCGCGGTGTCAAACCTGTAACGCAAACGGCGTGCCGACATTACGGCGGTCGTAGCGCACAAAGAACGGGCGGACTTTGACATGGACCCACATCTCGGCCCCTGGCTGCGGCGGATCGACATTGCCTACTTCACAATGGAGATTGCGCTCGACGTCGACATGCACACCTATTCCGGCGGTCTCGGCGTGCTTGCCGGAGATACCGCGCGGTCGGCGGCCGATCTCACTCTCCCGATCGTCTTCGTCTCTTTGATCTCTCACAAGGGCTACAACCGACAGTCCCTCGACAAGGGCAAGCAGGTCGACGGCGTCGACCCGTGGGAGCCCGAGCGCTGGTGCCGGCCGCTGGACGCGATGGTCGCGATCCACCTCGAGAACCGCCGTGTATGGATACGCCCGTGGCTCTATGTTTGTTCCAGCCCAGCCGGAAACACTGTGCCGGTTGTGCTGCTGGACACCGACCTCGAGCAGAACGATCCGATCGACCGCTCGCTTACCGACAGCCTCTATGGCGGGGATGCCCGCTACCGGCTCATGCAGGAAGCGATCCTCGGCATCGGCGGCACGCGGATGCTGCGGGCGCTAGGATTCGAGATCGGCACCTACCACCTGAATGAGGGGCACGCGGCGCTGCTGTCGGTCGAGTTGCTGAGACGGTTCCCCCGGGCTGCCAATCATCACCGCGACGGCGCGCCATTGTTCGACGAGGATCGCGTGCTCGATCGCTGCATCTTCACGACGCATACCCCGGTGGAGGCAGGACATGATCGCTTCCCCTACACGCTGGTGCAATCGGTGCTCGACGGGTTCATCGACCTGGCCGAGCTGAAGCGCCATGCCGGCGAGGACGACTGCAACCTCACACGGCTTGCCTTCAATCTTTCGGGTTTCGTCAACGGCGTGGCGCGCAGCCACGCCAGCACCACGCGGCAGATGTTCCCGGGCTATTCGGTCGACGCCATCACCAACGGCATTCATGCCGGCACCTGGGCGCATCCGGCGATGGCGGAGTTGTTCGAGCACGAGATGCCGGACTGGCGTTCCGAACCGGACGCCCTTGTCGCCGCCGATCAGATCGACGATCAGCCTCTCGCCGACGCCAAACGGGCGGCCAAGGACCAGCTGGTCACGCTGGTGAAGCAGGCGACCGGCGTCGCCCTCGATCCCGAATTGCCGATCATCGGGTTCGCGCGGCGGATGACCGGCTACAAGCGGCCGGCACTCATTCTCTCCGACATCGAGCGGCTAAAGGCGATCGCGGGCGAGCAGCCCTTCCAGATCGTCTGGGCGGGCAAGGCGCATCCCGCCGATGCCGACGGCAAGAAGATCATCTCGTCGATCGTTGTCGCCGGCGACAGGCTCGCGAACGTCATCCCGTCGGCATTCCTGCAGAACTACGACATGAAGATTGCCGGCGCCCTCGTCGCCGGCGCCGATATCTGGCTGAACACGCCGCGTCCTCCGATGGAGGCGTCCGGCACGTCGGGCATGAAGGCGGCGCTCAACGGCACGCTCAACTTCTCCGTCCTCGACGGCTGGTGGGTCGAGGCGTGGATCGAGGACGTTACAGGGTGGTCGATCGGCGACACGAAACCCGGTTCCGATGCAGACCACGCCGCCAGCCTTTACGACAAGCTGGAGAACAAGATCCTGCCGCTCTACCGCAACGATCCGGAGCGGTGGCTGTGGACGATGAAGCAATCCATTTCGAAGGTCGGCTCACGCTTCAACAGCCAGCGGATGATGCGCCGCTACACCACCGACGCCTATCTGCGCTGAGGTCAGGCGACAGCTGCGACCTTCGCCGCAAGTGACTTGTGCAGATTGTCGAACGCCGTGTTGAACTTCTCGATGCCCTCCTCTTCGAGGCGGGCGAGAACACCGGGAAGATCGACGCCGCTCGCGGCGAGTTTCGCCGCAACTTCGGCAAGGTCCGGGCCGGCGCTGACGCCGGTCAGCGTGAGCTCGGCCGTGCCGTGCTCGCGGAACGCAGCAAGGGTCTCGCGCGGCATCGTGTTGACTGTGTCGGCAGCGACCAGCGGTTCGACATATTTGACGTCGGAGTAGGCCTTGTCTTTGGTGCCGGTCGAGGCCCATAGCAGACGCTGCGGCGCTGCGCCCTGCTCGGCGAGCGCCTTCCAGCGCGGCGTCTCGATCATCTCGGCGAAATGCCGATAGGCGATGCGGGCCAGAGCAATGGCCGTCTCGCCGCGAAGCGCCTTGGCGTCGTCATCTGCGCGCGCGTCGAGCGCCGGATCGACCATCGAGTCGATGCGGCTCAGGAAGAAGCTCGCCACCGAGTGCGGGTGCGGTCCGGTGGCCGCGCCCCCAGAGATGCGGTCCTCGAGCCCGGCGACGAAGGCTTCGGTGACTTCGCGGTAGCGGATCGGATCGAACAACAGCGTCACGTTTATGTTGATGCCGCGTGCGATCAGAGCGCGGATCGCGTCGAGCCCCTCGCGGGTGCCCGGCACCTTGATCATCACATTGGCGCGGTCGACGGCGGTCCACAGTCGAACCGCCTCGGCGATCGTGCCCTCGGTATCGCGGGCAAGGTGCGGCGAGACCTCGAGGCTGACATAGCCGTCGCGCCGCGCGCTCGCCTGGTGAAGCGGGGCAAACAGATCGGCCGCACGGCGGATGTCGTCTTCGATCAGCCGCTCGTAAATCGTCTCAAGGCCGGCGCCGCCGGCAGCCATCGTCGCGATGTCGCCGTCATAGGCGTCGGACGTCTTGAGCGCGCGCTCGAAGATGACCGGGTTCGAGGTCTGACCGCCGATGCAGTCATCCTCGATCAGTGTCGCGAGGGAGCCGTCGAGCAACATCGGACGATCGATGTCGTCGAGCCAGACGGATTGGCCGAGGTCGCGGAGGCGGCAGAGAGAGCTTGTCATGCCCTCACTGACGCATGGCCTTGCTGTCATGGTCAACCGTTGCGAGCGCTCGCGAACCTGTGACCGGGAGGCGCTCGATGTTGGGCGGTCGATGGAACCTCGAATGCTTCTACGTGTTTGCAGGGAGCGGGGTTGAGGGATGCGCAAACGCGAATGGAGGAATTTCATGCTTAAACGTTTCACCAATCCGGCCGTCGGCCTTGGCGCCGTTCTCATGGTCGGCGCTTCGGCGACCGCCTTCGCCCAGATGGAAGGCGACGAGATGCTCGTGACGCCCGACCGCGCGACTCATGTCGCGCATCTGAGCGGCGACAATGAAGTGCCTGCGGTCGATGTCGCCGGCACCGGTACAGCCTGGATCAGGTTTGATCCGCAGGCCGGGACGCTTCGTTGGACGGTCGAGTACTCCGACCTCACCGGCGACGTCACCGGCGCGCACTTCCACGGGCCGGCGGGGCCGGACGAAAATGCCGGCGTCGTGCTCGACCTGACCCAGGGAGATGATGACGTCGAGCAGGCGCTGATGAGCCCGATCGAGGGCGAGGCGGAGCTTACCGACGATCAACTCGAGCAGCTCGCCAACGGCCTTTGGTATGTGAACATCCACACCGAGGCCAATCCGGGCGGTGAGATCCGTGGCCAGGTCGAGGTCTATCTCGACGGTGGCGACGGCATGATGGAAGACGATGACGGCATGGAAGGCGACGAGGCCATGGATGCCGACGAAGCCCAGGCCGGTGAGGAAGCCGTTGAAGACAGCGGCGGCATGTAGGCCGGCGTTGGCGTCGTCCCCTGAGGCGCACGCTTCCTGACGTGATTGGCGCCCCGCAAGGCCTTGGCCTGCGGGGCGTTTCACGTTGCGCTGCCCATCCTGAATGCTTTGGGCCGCTAGCGTCGGTTGAAGGTTGCGACCCGGTAGACATACCAGAGAACAAACAGCGCAAGGACGGCAACCGAGACCGGCTCTATCCAGGTGGAAACGCGGTCGTACTGCGACTCCAGCACGACACCCGCGCCGAGAAGCAGGGCGGTCCAGCCCAGCGTGCCGACGAGCGTGTAGGCGAGGAACGGGACAAGCGGCATTCCGGAGATGCCGGCGGGAATGGAAATGAAAGTGCGGACGCCGGGCACCATGCGGCCGATCAACACGGCGATGCCGCCGTGGCGGCGGAACCAGTCGACGGCGCGATCGATCTCGTCGGGCGACATCGCACACCAGCGGCCATAGCGCGCTGACCAGGCCTTCAGCCGCCGCGCCCCGAGTCTGGCGCCGATCCAGTACCATAATGTGGCGCCGGCGACCGAACCGACCGAGCCGGCCAACAGCGCGCCGACGAGGTTCATCTCGCCGCGCGCGGCGGTGAAGCCGGCAAACGGCATGATGAGTTCGGACGGAATCGGCGGGAAGACGTTCTCGACGAACATCAGCGCCGCGACCGCCAGAAGTCCCGCCGAAGCCAGCACATCGGTAATCCACTCGACCACGAGCGAACCTCACTCCGCCACGGCCAACAGATCACCGCGGCCTTTCGTCCCAAGGGATGGCGTAAGGCGCGATCCGTTGGAAGGGCTGGCTGTCCTCCGCTTCCCGTATCGGACGACCCCGGCCGGCTCGCTGATGCTTTGACCGGCGGTCACATCTGAGTACAAGCGAAGCGCGATGGCTTTACCGCGCTCGCTGCCAAGGCATAACCGCCAGCTCAATCCGCTCCGGCGCCAGCGCCTGTGGGTGCAGGTCCTGATAGGGATGGGGCTTGGCATCTTCGTCGGCATCCTGCTCGGCCCCGGCGTCAGCCTCGTCGATACGCGGTCCTCGCTCCTCATCGGCAATTGGCTGGCCCTGCCGGGACAGCTCTTCCTCGTAGCGATTCAGTTCGTCGTCGTGCCGCTGGTCGTTGCCTCGGTAATCCGCGGCATAGCGGGCGGCGAGCGCCGCGAAGGCTTCGGCCGGATGAGTTCGATGACGTTGATGTTCTTCCTGATCACGACGCTCGTTGCGGCCGTGATCGGGCTGGCCATTGCGCATCTCATCGGGCCGGGTCGGCTGATCGACGGCGGGCTCGTCACCGCCGCGCTGTCCGACCCATCGGTGGATACCGAGGCGGCGGTGGCGGTGGAGATGCCGGGGCTCGCCGACCTGCCGGAGTTGCTTCTCAGCCTCTTTCCGCAGGATCCGCTGTCGACCTTCGTCTCCGGCAACATGTTGCAGATCGTCATCGCGGCGGTGATCTTCGGCGTTGCGCTGACGCGGCTGAAACGCAGCGAGTCGGCGGCGATCCTCGAACTGCTCGCCTCGATCCAGGCGGTGTCGATGGTGATCGTTCGCTTCGTGCTGCAGTTCGCGCCGATCGCCGTGTTCGGGCTGATGGCGTCGATCACCGCGCGCATCGGCTTCCAGGCGCTTGTCGGCACCGGTGCCTATCTCCTCACAGTCATCCTCGGCCTCGCCATACTCCTGGCGATCTACGTCGCGATCGCCGCCGCGGTCGGGCAGGCACCGCGCGCGTTCCTGAGGAAATGTCGCGACGCGATGCTGCTGGCCTTCTCGACCTCGTCATCGGCCGCGGTCATGCCGCTGACCATGACCACCGCGGAGAAGGGGCTTCGCGTCCATACCTCGGTCACGCGTTTCGTGGTGCCGCTGGGAGCGACCATCAACATGGCCGGCACCGCCCTCTATCAGGGCGTCGCGACGGTGTTCCTGGCGCAGGTGTTCGGTGTCGAACTCGGCCTCGCCGGGGCCGCGCTCGTCGTGGTGATGGCGACCGGCTCCTCGATCGGCTCGCCCGGCACGCCGGGTGTCGGCATCGTCGTCTTGGCAACGATCCTTACGAGCGTCGGCATTCCGGCCGCGGGCATCGCCATCATTCTGGGCGTCGACCGTCTTCTCGATATGAGCCGGACGTCGGTGAACGTTCTTGGCGACCTCGTAGCCTGCGTCGTCATCGACAAGGCGACGGAGGGCCGGCGGGCGGAGTTGATCGAAAAGGACACCGAACCGGCAGGGGCCACGCCGCCGCCGACAGGCGGCTGACGCGGACAGGGGCGTCCGGCGGAGAAACCAAACGTCACGGCTCGACACAGAAAAGGGGCGACCGAAACGGCCGCCCCAGAACGTCGCGCCGACGGTGACGATCGACGCGGTTGCCGGGCCTAGAGGTCCATGCAGTTGGCGTAGTAGGTGACGGTCGCCGGCCAGTCGGCGAAGACGCCGAGCACGCCGACATCCTGCGCGAGGACGTCAAGGAGGTTCATCATGTCACCGTCATTGTCGGTGACTTCGGCAATCGACTGGTAGTACCAGCCGCCGCCGGTCGACAACGGGCCGGAGCGCTCAAGCGTCCAGGTGATGATGTCGAGCCCGGCCTCCTTGGCGGCGACGGTGTAGGGCGAGGGGACGATCTCGCCGTCCTCGACCATCACCAGCATCCACATCGGCGGGGCGATTATTTCGACGCCATCAGCGACAAGCTCGTCCATGGTCGGCGTGAAGGTCGCCGGGTCCATGAAGTCGAAGCCTTCGTAGCCCGGACGCTCGTAGCGGTCGTCGAGATAGACGGCCTGGGTGCCGAACTCCGGAGCGTTCTCGATCCAGTAGAGAACGTCGCCAATGTTGAAGGATTGCGGCCAAACGCGCGACGGATCGATACCCGCGGCGATGTACTCGTCGATCAGCTGCTGGGCGTACATTTCCTGGGTGTACTCGCCCTCAAACGGCATCTCGACGCTGGGCTCCTTCAGCTCCGGCGTGAAGTCGGCGCCGAGCTGATCGAACAACGCAATCGACTCAGCGTGGGTCATCAGCGTGCCGCCGGCGAGCGCGTAGAGATCGGTCCGGAAGTTGGCGGTGCCGTCCAGATACTCCTCGACGGTGGTCGCATTCGGATTGGCAGCGTCCATCTTGCCGGTGAGCATGCGGAACTCGTCGAGCGTGATGTCGGACGTGCAGCACATCGCAGTCGCCGGGGTGCCCGCGTCCGGATCGGCCGGCTGGAAGGGCTGCGAGCACTTCGCCGCCAGCTCCGGAATGGCGAGGATGTCGGTGGTCGTGTGGAGATCGCACTGCGAATGGCGGCAGACGAGCTGACGGTCGGCGGTGAAGGTGACGTCGCACTCGAGAATGCCGGCGCCCATCCGCGCTGCAGCCTCGTAGGACTCCCGCGTGTGCTCGGGGAACTGAAGCGGAGCACCACGGTGGCCGATCGAGAAATTGGTGGGGGCGAATGGGCCGCCCTGACAGGCCTCCAGAGTGTCCTTCAGTTCGCCGTCATCCATGTTCTGGATGAGAAAGAAGGGCCGCGGGCCAAGCTGAACGCTGGTGTCCTGCGCATGGGCTGTGCTGACGCCCAGCACCGTCACGGCAGCGACAGCCGCGGCGACCGCCAGCTTCGCCGCGCCTTTGATAAGTCGGATCATTGTTGCCTCCAGAAGGGGATGGCCCGCCGAACGGGGCCGACCTCGAAGGCTAGGCGGGAAGCGGTGACGCCGTTCCGACGCTTGCGTGACCGATCGTTGGCATTTGTGTGAAGAGTCGCGCCGGCGTCTCGGTGCGCCCGGTGCGGGACCGCTTGATTGGGTGTCTCGCCGAGCCGCTCGAGGTGACGGTCGATCGAACCAGGCGAGGATTGCTCGGCCAAGTTCAGCCGGTTGTCGCTGCCCCTCCGAATCGTCGCCGTTCGCTCTGTCAAGGAATCGCCGGAGGTCCTGTCACATTATCCACAAGCTTGCTTGATTCCTGTTATGAAACTGTCGCAAATGCCGCAACGGACGGGGGTTCGCTTGGCTTTTCGGCTTGTGAAGAAGCATGGCGTCGGCGCCTCGATGCGTGCGGCGTTGGCGGAAGATCTCGACGAGGCGCATGCCATGCTCGCGGCGGAGGATCTGCCGCTGGAACGGCGTGTCCATCAGGTCCGGCGCAAGCTGAAACGCGATCGGTCGCTTGTGCGGACTTTCGAGCCGGTCGTGCCGGAGCTCGCCAGTCAGATTCGGGTCGATCTCCGCGACGCCGGACGCCACCTCGCCGCACTGCGCGAGGCCCATGCACTCGCCGCTGCCGCCGCCGATCTTGCACGCGATCTCGATGCAGCCGGCGGGGCGGTGCTCACGCAGGCAGTAGCACAGCCGAAGCCGGACCAACGCGAAGCCGAGGCCATCGCCCAGGCGCTCGAGCGGATCGCCGCCGCCCGTGCGCTCGTCGGCTATCTCCCGATTGTCCGGGGCCGGAAGCTGTTCAACCAGGCGCTTGCCGATGCGCATCGGCGGTCGCGCGGCTTGCAGCGGAAGGCCGCGCGGTCGGGCAAGACGGCCGACCTCCACGAATGGCGGAAGGCACTGAAGGACATCGTCCATCTTACCTCGTTCGGC
>Ga0180431_10003325_pt1 | contig 20799 bp, 9 predicted proteins | sample SS_ome_11_FD_132459 | JGI IMG/M metagenome (GOLD analysis project Ga0180431, IMG submission 132459) | Hypersaline lake sediment archaeal communities from the Salton Sea, California, USA - SS_1_MS_1 metaG | ecosystem: Environmental > Aquatic > Non-marine Saline and Alkaline > Hypersaline >...
GGCAGCACGCACGTCTCGGTCGGCAACGAGGCCAAGGTCTACGCCGGCGGGACGCTGCACCTGAAGGACGGTGGGACGCTCGGCTCGGCCGTCAGGATCCTCGATCAGGGCACGCTGAAGACCACCGGCGACATGGACATGCCCGACAACGTTGACCTCGACCTGAACAGCACGCTGCACGTGGCCGGCGGAACGCTGACCGTTGGCGCCGGCATATCGGTGCTGCTGCAGGACGACTTCAACGACAACAGCATCGACCCGGCCAAGTGGAACGTCGTCCTGCCACGCGGCGGCTCGTCCGTCACCGAAACCGGTGGGCGCATGAGGTTCAACGATCGCGGCTATCTGAACACGGCCCAGCAGTTCGACCCGACCGCCAGCGGCGGTCTGAAGATTACGGGCGTGTGGCAGATAGGCACCGACGACTTCCTGCAACTCCTGACCCGCAGCGATGGCACCCCGGGCGGCAGCTACAGCGAAACCAACAACGGCGTCGAACTGTATGTACACAGCCGCAACAACACGTTCCAGATCCGCGGCAGGGGCGGCGCCACGGTCACAGGTGCCGTCAATGGAACACTTCCCGGGGGCATGGCTGACGGCAAGACCTTCTACTTCGAGCTCATTGATGACGGAGCCAACCTCTGGGCGACGCTCACCGAGGCGGGCAACCCCACCAATACCGCCACAGCCACGGCGACCTGTGTCGTCGACATGCCCACTGACCTGATCGTTTTCCACAACCGGGAAGGAGGAGGAGGGCGTGTCTCGTTCCTGGACGACGTGCTCATCACCTCCGGCGGCGCGCCCATACTGGACTACGGCAACCTCGTCGTGGATGCCGGTGCAACGCTGGTGAACGCCGCCGGCGGGACACTCAGCTTCAACGACGTCAGCGGCGGCGGGACGATCCAGAGCGACATTGAGATCCGCGGCACCGCATCCCCCGGCGACAGCCCCGGGGACCTGACCGTCACGGGCGACCTGACCATGGCCGACCGGTCAAGCCTTGCGTGGGAACTCGGCCCCGGCGGCGGGGACACGCTGGACGTCGGCGGGGCCCTGACCTTCGCCGGCGACTGGTCGCTGGTCCTGAAGGACCTCGGCGGCGCCGCCGACCTGCTCGACAAGTTCTACCTCTTTGCCGGCTTCACCGGTCACAGCGGCATCATCGTCCCGACGGTCGATCCCGGCATGGTCGGGCCGAACTGGGACGTCTCGGGCCTGATCTTCGACGTCGATGGCGGGGGGCTGTACATGACCGGCTTGAGCGTCACGCCCGGCGTCACGGTCATTCCCGAGCCGATGACGATGCTGGCCGTGGGGCTGGGCATTGCCTCCCTGGGCGGGTACGTGCGGAAGCGGAGAAGGGCGTAGGGTCAACGGCAGGGGATAGGGTGTAGGGTGCAGGGCGCAGAAGGCAGGGCGGTCGGTTCGCCCAGAGAGAGCTAACGCCCCCGGGTTCGGCCCGGGGGGTGTCCACCAGAGCGGAAGAGTCCAACGCCTCCGGGTTCGGCCCGGGGGCGTGTGTTTTTTCGCATTTTTGGGGTTGCGGAAAATCAGGTTGGGGTGTATAATCTTACTAGTGGTTGGCGGTTGTATTGCGCGATCCACACCCGCCGGCGCCAAGGGTGGAGGCCCGACGTGGCGGCGGCGGAACAACCGTGTCGGAATCGCGCAAAGCCGGCAACGAACGGAGGTTCGGCCAAGGCGCCGTGTGGGAAAGTGCCCGCCGGCCGGAGGTCGGCCGAGTCGCAAAAAGGAGATACCGAGGATGGCCAGCACCTGCAAGACAAGGCGCATATCTATCATCGTCGCGGCGGTCCTTCTGCTGACGGCCCAGTGGGCCCTGGCCGGCTCGCGGGGCGAGGTCCGGCTGAAGTACTACAACAGGTCACCGGCCAAGAGCGTGTACCTGTGGCACAACGGCAGCTACTACGGCAACGTCTACACCGGGCAGTTCAACCTGAAGGTCGACACCGACTACGCCGGAACGTGGGGCGAGGGCGAAGCCGTCGTCGAGATGGCCGACGCCCGGCCCCATGACGTGATCGGCTCGTTCTGCGCCGACCTGGCCCAGAGGATACCCGACCGCTACACGGTCTACGACGTGATGATGCCCGAGGCGGCGCCGATCGGCGGGGCCAATGCCTACACCTTCCCGGACGGCATGGGCTCGACCAAGGCCTCCCACCTGCGCCACCTGTTCGACAACCACCACGCCGACGCCGACACGAGCAGCACGACGGCCGCGGCGTTCCAGTTGGCCATCTGGGAGATCATCAACGAGAACAGCGGGACGTACGAGCTGTCTTACTACGACGGCGATCGCGGGTCGTTCTACGCCAAGAACAGCTCCAGCGTGGCCCTGGCCAACGACTGGCTGGACGAGGTGGTGGCCGAGACGGGCGTCCCGGACATCGCCCTGCGTATCCTGACCGACCCGTGCAAGCAGGACTACGCGGTGATCCTGCCGGACGTGCCCGAGCCGCCCAGCAACGGGGCCATTCCCGAGCCGATGACTATGCTTGCGCTGATCGCGGGCCTCGGCGGCACGGGCGGGTACCTCCGCAGGCGGCGTCTGCCCATGGCCTCGTAGGGGCCGACAACATTTCATCCGGCCGTGGCGGCCGGCATGCGGGCGTCACAGGCGGTCCCCCGCGGTCGGCGTCCGCTGAAGTGCCCGAGCACCCGTCGACGAGAGGGCACGGCTGCGCGCCCATTGGGCGGCCCGGCGGCACGGTCCGGTCATCTCCCCGACCGAGAAAAGTTTGCACTTTTCTCTTGCATCAAGCCCCCATTTGCGGTATCCTTTCGACGCGCGAGCAGAGTGTACTGCTTGGGCACCCGGTGTGTTGTCCGCACCGAGTTTACGGCATACAGGAGTATGCGAGGATAGTTGTCCGGCAAACGGAGGCCGGCAAGGCCAACCGGGCGGAGAAGCATCCGCCGGGGCCTGCAAGAAGAGAGGTGTTGAGGATGTCTGTTACGCGAAAGACCAACGTGGCTCGGGCTACGCGCCTGATCGTCAGCGCGCTGCTGGCGTGCATCGTACCGTTGGCCGCGGTTGCGGCCCCGAACATCGACGGGCGGATCGATCCGACCGAAGGCTACACTGAACACGATATCGACTTCATCCTCGAAGGCGGCGACGTGGTCGAGGGCGGCCGACTGCTCATTCACGTGGATGACGCCACCGGAGACGTCTCCATCGCACTGGAGCAGCCCACGGACCTCGTGGACAACAGCTACGGTGCAAACGCGGTGGGCTGGGGCGCCATGGCGGAAACCGGCAAGAACCACAAGTTCAGGGACCTGGTCGGCAGCGACAAGGCACTGTTCCTGTTCAGTGACGGCGAAATCGATGCGGTGCAGCTTGACTTCCTCTACGAGACGGCCAAGGGAAGCGGCGTGTACGACGCAGGGGTCGAGCCCGGCAAGGACAGCTATGTTGCGCCACCCGAGCTCATGTCGAACATTGAGGCGTCCTCGTCGCTGGACTACAACATCAACACGCTGGGATACGACCTGACGGAGGACTCTCCTGAAACCGTCAGTGATGAGAGCTACGAGCTTGTGCCCGGTTCAGCTTATACCGGATGGCTCTTCGAGGTGATCTACGAGATGAGGATCGACGGTGAGGTCTTCGAGGACGCCGGCGGGTTCCGCGCGGAAATGCTGGACGTGAGCATCGTCCACGATTCACCCAACAAGCTCGGCAAGAACGCCGTGGAGACGGAGATCGAGTACACCCCCAGCAACGGCCCGACAGGCCCCGTTCCCGAGCCGGCGACCATGCTGGCCGTCTGCCTGGGCGCCGGCGGACTGGGAGGGTATCTCCGCAGGCGGCGCTGAGCCGCGGTCCCCTCGTCCGGGGCCGCCAACATCTCACGGATTACTTCTGACCGTTCGCGGCCAGGGCCTTTCCTGCCAGCGCCGCGGCCTTGTCCGCGGAGGCCGTCAGCTTGCCCCCACGCGCCTTGATGCGGTCGGCGGCGGCCAGGGCGGCCCGGAGATGCCAGCGCGATATCTCGTGTGCGGGGGCCTTGGCCTCGACCATGCCCGCGTGATACTGGACCTCAGGAGAGCCGGGCATGCCCTTGAGCGCACGCCGGATGTCGCGGCGGGCCTCGCCCGTCCGCCCCAGGAGAAACAGTATCCAGCCTCGCGTGTCGCGATAGGCCGGGTCGTTCGGCTCGGCCTCGACTGCGGCCGATGCCCACTGAAGCGCCTCGGTGAGCTGTGCCATGTCGGTGGGGTGGAGTTGCGAGACGATAAAGGCCGCGTTGTTGCCCGCCTGGGGGTCCTTCGTCGCCTGCCAGACCTTGCGGTACAGGGCCAGGGCTTCCTCGAAGCGCCCGAGGCGCTCGGTGACGACGGCTTGGGCGAGCACCAGCAGCGGGTCATCCCCGGCCGCCTGGACGGCCCTGCCGTAGAGTGCCGCCGCCTCGGCGAACGCGCCCTCGTCACGCCGAAGCGACCCGCGGATCCGAAGCCACAACGCGCACGTCTCGGGGCGCAGCAGGGCCAGGACCTTCCGATGGGACGCGGCGTCGGGATGGGTCTGCATGACCAGGGCGGCGGCCCACTGGCACGTCGGGCGCGCCTCCAGGACCCCCAGCGCCCAGGTCCTGCCCAGGTGCGCCATGCCCCAGTCGGCGGCGAGGGTTGCCTTGAGCAGTGCGGCGGCCTCGGCGCGGGCGCCGGGCCGAGCCCGGGCGGCGACCAGTTCGCCCCCCGCGGCCGGGCCCACGTTGGCCGACCGGGCCAAGGCGTCGAGGTCCGCCAGGTTGCGTTTCGCCCGTCCGGCCAGGGCCGCCAGAAGCCGGTATCGCGCCGGGACGCCGGCGGGGGGCTTGCGTTTGGGCGCCGGCAGGCCGATCTCGTCGACCCGCCGGACCCACACGTCCCGGGCGTCCCGGGCGTTCATCGCGGTCGAAACGACCACCCCCAGCAGCGCGTCGACCGGCCCCGCGGCGCCCGGATCGGGGAGCATCTCCGCCGCCAGCTCAGGCCGGTCGTCAACGCTCAGCAGGAGGCCGAAATGCCGCCAATGCCTCGATGGGCTGCTTTCGGCCCGCTCGCGGGCGAACTTGGCCGCGCCGAGGCAATCGTCCGCCTCGAGCATCGCCCGAAGGGCCAGCCGATACGCCGACTCGGGCACGGCCCGGATGCGGGCGGTGCGCTTGACGAAGTCGTGGAAGGCCTTGACCGCCCTGGCGGCCCGGCCGCAGAGAATCTGCGACCGCATCAGCCGCTGGAGCACGACGGGGTCGTTGGGCTTGGCCTCGGCCAGCCGCTCGAGAATCGCCAGCCGCGCCTGGGCGCCGTCGGCCTGGTCGGCCAGAAGCAGTTGTGCCGCGACGTGCTGGTCGCAGTGGACGGGGACCTTATCGAGGATCTTTTTGGCCCTCTCGGCCGACCCGACCGCCACCAGCGCCCGGCCGACCGTCAGTCGCAGGCTCAGGTTGTCGCTATAGCCCTTGGCATCCAGCTTGGCAAAGCACTCTTCGGCGCGGGCGACGAGGCCCCACCGGGCCAGCAGGCGTCCGCGTTCGAACAGGGCGCGGGCCTTTCCGGTGCGCCCGAGGGCTTCCAGACGCTGAAGCGCCTCAAGGGCCTGCTCGGGCCGCTCGAGGTCGTCGTAGGTCATGGCCAGGGCCACGTGGAGCTTGGGATTGGCCGGCTGCAAGGCGATGGCCTTGGCCAGCAGGTCGGGCGTTTCGGCGCGCCGTCCGGCCGCACTGAGCACGCTGGCCCGAAGCAGGTATGTCCTGGCGTCGCGGGGCAGGAGCCTCTGGACCCGGTCGCACAAGGTCAATGCCTCAGCGAACCCGCCCAGGTCCATCATCTGGGCGGCGATGCGGCGAAGGGCGGGTGTGTCCTTGTCGGCGGTGGCGATATGGCCCAGGCTGACCAGGGCGGCCAGGGCCTGGTCCCCCCGACCGGCGTCAGCCAGGATGTCCGCCCGGGCCTGGAGGACGCCCCGGTGCCACGTCTTGTCCCGCCCGAGGGTGTTGAGTTCGGCCAGGGCCTGGTCGAGCCGGCCCGCCGAGGCCAGCACTCGCGCCTTGAGCAGGCGGGCGCGTTTGCGGGAGTAGTCGGGCGCCTTGCCGTCGTCGGCCAGCGCGCCGTACGTCCGCGCCGCCATGGCGAAGTCGCCCCGCCGAGAGTGCAGCCAACCTATCGCCAGTTGCACCATGTCGTTCCGCGACCGGGGCACCCTGCCCAGGGCCTGGGCGACCTGCGGGGGGTCCAGGTCGGCCGCGAGCAGCCCGGCCAAGCTCAGGTAAGCCGGCAACTGCTGCGGCGCCGCCCGGACGGCCTGTGCCCACTGGGCCCGGCACTTGGCCTTGTGCCCCATGGTCAGGTAGGTCTGCCCGAGCAGAAACAACAGGTCCGAGTCGTTGGGGTTGTTCCGCAGTGCCGCCTCGCACACGTCGGCGCACCACTGGGGCCGGCCCGTCTTCAGGTAGGTCATCGCCAGGGCAAGCCCCGCCTGCGTCCTCCGGTCGATCTGCTGGATCATGTCCTCGGCCGATATCGACCGGCGCTTCACCAGCCGAACACGCAGCCGAAGAAGATTCGCCTCGACGTCGTTGGCGTCGAGGTCGGCCAAGGCCTTCTCGCACTGGGGGATGTCTCCGGCGTCGAACCACAACTGCGCCAGGGCCATGCGGTACCCGCCGTTCTGCGGGTCCAGGCCCATGGCGGTGCGGAGATGGTCGACCGCCTGCATGGGTCGGCCTGTGGCCAGGCACAGCCGGCTCATTTCGTAATGGACGTGGGGCCGGTTGGCCTTCCGCGCCAGTTCGTCGACGAAGGCCTTTTCGGCCTCGGCGATGCGGCCGATCTCCCTCAAGGCCTTGGCCACGGCCAGCCGGTCGGCCGGCGAGACGGGTCTCAGCCCGGCGGTCCGCTGGAAGGCCTGGGCGGCCTGGGCCTTCTCGCCGAGGCGCTCGTACCCCTCGCCGACCGTGTACATCATCTCCGGGCGGTCTCCATGGCTGCTCCGGGCCTCTTCCAGCACGCGGTGGGCCAGCGCCAGGGGGGGCGACGGCAGCCCCGCGGCGGCCTGGACCAGCAGCCTGACCGCCGACGGCTCGTGCGGGTGGGCGCGGTAGTAGGCCCTGGCGTCGTCGAAGGCCTCGGCGTAGAAGCCCCCGCGCACGAGGCGTTCGGCCAAGTGACGCCGGGCGCCGCCGTGGTCAGCGTTCAGATCCGCCGTGGCCCGCAGGGCCCTCATGGCCACCTGCGTGCGCCCGCAGTGCATGGCGGCCATGGCGAACGCATAGTGGGCGTCGGCCCACTTGGGGAAGTCCGCCTTGAGGGCGAACAGCTCGCGTTCGGCGTCCTCGAACTTCCGCCGGCCCATGAGGACCCCGGCGCGAACGAGCCTGGCCCGGCCCTGGCGCGGGTTGTCCTCGATGATCGCGTTGGCGATGCGTTCGGCGGTGGGATAGTCCTTCAGCATGTACGCCGCTTCGGCTCGGGCCAGCCTGACCAGCAACTCGTCGGGGTGGCTGCGGAGCAGGCGGTCGAGTTCCCCGCAGAACTGCTTGAGCTTGTCGGGACAGACCTCCTGCCCGGCGGTCATGCTCGATCGCAGGTCGTACAGCGCCAGGCTCATTCCCGCCAGCGCCGGGGGGCTGTCCAGGGCCAGGATCGCCTTGCGCGCCTCGGCCAGAGAGTCGCGGTCGCCCTGCTCGATGCACATGTCCACCAGCACCTGCGCCGCTATCGGACGCGACGGGTCCTCTCTCACCACCGCCAGCAGGGTCGTGATGGCCCGGGCGTTGGCCTTGCGGGCCTGGGTGTCGGCTTCGGCACCGGCCTCCCGGCGGGCGTTGACCATCAACTTGCTCAGGCGGGCCTTCTCGGCCCGGTCGGCCTCCGTGCCCAGCCGATCGCTCACCGCACGCCACGCCAGCGCGATCGACCGGTGGTCCCGGCCCAGCCGCTCGCGAAGGTCCAGGGCGCTTGCGGGGTCCGTGGCCTTGGCACGAAGGATGATATCGTTGGCCTGTAGGAACCCGTCGATGACCTCTCGCAGCGCGTCGACCGGGGAGCCGGCCTCCTGGCGGCTGAGGCCCTGCGCCGCCGGGGCCGCGTAGCTGCCGGCCAGGCCCAGAACCGGACCGATCTGCGACGGCTCGAGGCGGGCCGCGGCGCGAAACGCCGAACGCGCGTCCTCGTAGCGGCCCATCTGCATGCAGGCGCGCCCCAGCACGTTGTGCCCGCGCCAGTCCTCGGGCTCCTGGCCGATGTACCGCTCGGCGACGGTGACGGCCTTGCGGTAGTTCTTGGCCTGCATGGCCACCAGCGCCTTGTTCAGCAGCCGAAGGCCCGTGTTCTGACGCACGTACCAGAAAATCCCGGCCCCCGCGGCGCCAAGGCCCAGCACCGCCAGCGTGGTGATCACGATGAGCTTCTTCATCTGTCGGCTGCTCCTGTATTGGATGCGCCCTCACGCGAGGCGGCCCGGCCCGGCGAATCGCATGGTTCGGCACCGCGCACGGCCACCGAGACGGCCGCGCGCTTCGTGCCCGCGCCACTGGAATTATCGACACAAAACCGGCCCCACATCGGCGGCTTTGGGGGCCTTTTTTCCGCCCGGTGTCTTCACTGGGCGAAGAGGGCTTTGTGGGCATAACGCCGCCGGATACAATCGCCATGAGGTGATGCCGAAAGGAACGCCATGAGACTCCCTGCCCCCATCGCGACGTGGATCCTCGTGTGCTTGAACGTCCCGGCCGCGACCGCGGCGACAAGGAAGGCGCCGGCGGCGGCGAAGCCGACCGTCGTTGTCGCCGAGGGAGAACGGTTCACCGTCGGCGACGCCAAGGGCTGGCGGGTCACGCACCAGGAGCGCAGCTACGGCAGCCATATCTATGGGGGCATGTGGTCGACGTTCGGGGGCCTGCTGGGCGCCCCGGCCGACAGCGTGGGATCGGTGGCACGCCAGGAGGTGATTATCCCTAAGGCGGGCTCCTTCCGGGTCTGGAGCAAGTACCAGTCCCCCCCCTACCACAACTACGCCCACCGCGTCGAGGTCTTCCAGAACGGAAAGAAGCTCTTCAGCCACGATTACGGCAAGGCCGACAGCCCCAGGCTCTGGAGCTTCTCCGGGGCGTACCGGCTCAAGCCCGTCGCCCAGGTCTGGTGGCCGTGGGGACTGGACCACGACTGCGCCGAGGCCCCGCCCGGGCCCGTGGCCCTGAAGGCCGGCCGCGCGGAAATCCGGCTGACCGCGCTGGCCGGCGCCAAGCCCGCCGGCGACCGCTACGTCGACTTCGTCCTGCTGACGACGGACCACCGCGACACGTGCGACGGCTTCCAGAAGCACGGGCAGGCCAAGAGCCCCTTCATGTTCGAGGCCCTCGACGCGGCGCCGATCTTCATGCGGTTCCGCAACACGACCGACCGGGCGGCGAGGGTCGACCTCCACACGAACTTCGGGCACCACACGTGGCACTGCGCCCCGGCCAGGGGGTCCTTCCCCGCAGAGCCGGTCGCCCCGGGCACATGGAGCCCGTGGTTCACCATCAACCGCGTGGTGCGGCTGGTCACCGACGAAGGGCTCAGGATCACCGTCAAGGGCGCCGGGAAGATCCCGGTCGAGTTCGCGCTGGGGCCCGGCGGCAAGCGAACCCTCGGTCGGCTCGACGTGCCCAGCGGCGAGAGCGTCAACTTTCCGCTGGAGATCACGTGGGACCGGAGCAAGCGGCTTCGGCTGTCGCGCGACATCGCCGCGGAACTCATCCGCGAATCGAAGACGCAGTGGCGCAAGGCCTGCCCGCACAAGCCCAGGCACATCGCCTTCTTCGGCGCCTTCAGCCGGGGAAACGTGCCGTGGGCCATGCGGTTCAAGGACGCCCTGGGCTACAACACCCAACTGCCCGACCCGTACGAGCACCTGGCCGTCGACGGGTACTTCCAGCACGTCCGGAACCCCGCGGCGATACGCAAGCACGCCGAAAGCCTCGGGGCCAAACGCACCCGGCACCGCGTGGCCAGCTTCGGCGACGAGATCCACATCGGCACGATCAACTTCAAGGACCCGAAGTACACCCCGATGTTCCGCCGGTGGCTCGAGAAGAAAGGCCTGCGGGCGAAAGACCTCGGCGACATCGAGCCGGGCGAAGCCGGCTTCAACGCCAATCCGCGCCTGGCGTGGTACTCGCGCGTCTTCAGCGCCCACCAGCGGTTCGCCCATTACCGCGCGATGACCCGCCTGGCCGAGCAGGCCTACGGCCCGCAGGTGCTGACCGGGGCGAACTTCTCCCCACACCACGGGGTGGCGTACTACGGCAGCAACCTGCAGTGGATCGACGCCTTCAAGCACAACGCGATGACGATGTTCTGGACGGAGGACTACATCTTCTCGATGGGCGAGCCGCCGCAGATCTTCGCCTTCCTCTTCGCCCGGGCCCACTGCGCCGTGAAATACAACGCCCAGCCCATTCACATGTACGTCATGCCGCACGCCCCGGCCCAGGACGCACGGAACTTCAGGCGAAACATGCTCTACGCCGTCGGCGCCGGGGCAAAGCACGTCGACAACTTCTGGGTCGCCCCCCAGGAGCAGTACTCCGAGAACTACGTCAGTTGGGGATACACCGACACGTTCCGGGCGATCTTCGAGTCGATCCACGACACGGCCGCCGTCGAGGGGCTGTTGGTCGGCTCGAAGCGGCGGCCGGCACGCGTGGCGATCGTCACCGGCAAGGCCGTCGACATCAACGAGGACGCCACGAAGGTGGACCGCTCGCTGGATCCGTTCGTCGCGCAGTGCGGCAACGCGCCGGCGAAGATCACCCAGACGATCTGCCGAAAGGACATCCAGGCGCTGTTCCTGGCGCTTCGCCATGCCCAGTGCCGCGTGGACCTGATCACCGAGGATGATATCGTTGAGGCCGGCGTGCTGAAGGACTATGACGTCGTCCACTTCGCCGGCGAGTGGATCGACGACCGCGCGGTGCCGAAGCTCGACGCCTGGGTCAAGGGCGGCGGCGTGCTGTACGCCTCATCCGGGCTGGGCCGCCGCAACCCGTTCAACGAAGACCACACCGCCATGCTGGACCTGCTGGGGATACGGAAGGTCGCCACGACGAAGTCGCTCTATCACGTCCGCCCGATGATCGAGCTGCCCCTGGCCCGGCCGATCGATCGGATTGCGCTGAATGGCCGGACGATCGACGCGATGGGCATGAAGCAGGCCATCACGCCGGGACGGGCCCAGGTCCTCGGCCGGTGGCGCGACGGCACGGCGGCCGTCACCGTACGGTCATACGGCAGGGGCAAGGCCTTCGCCGTCGGCACGCTGGGGGGCTTGTCCTACCTGAAGACGGGCCTGCGGCCCGGCCCGGCCGCTCGCGGGGGCATCGCCCACATCACCAATCCCGTCGGCTTCGCCCCCGCCGCGACCGAGCTGGTGCGCCTTGGCATAGACGCCGTCCCCATCAAGCGCCAGGTCGCCTGCGCCAACCCGCACGTGGAGGCCCTCGTTCGCGACAACACCGCCGGGACGCTGCTGACGCTTGTCAACTGGACCAACGAACCGAAGGTGACCACCCAGGTCGCCCTGAGACTGCCGCACAGGCCCAAGAGTGTCAGATCCATCAGCCAGGCAAAGCCCCTGGCATTCGACTACCGTGACGGCACACTGCACCTGACCGCATCCGTCACCGAGGCGGACTTCATCACGATCACCAAGTAGCTGCACGGGGCAACTCGGGGCCCCATGGAAGCATCTGTCCTTCCCATGAGCCGGTTGCGTTGTGGGCGTAGCACGGGCATCTTGCCCGTGAATACAGAGACCAGCGACTCGTTTCCACGGCGTTTTGTCCATGGGCAAGATGCCCATGCTACCTTGTAGGCCCACAACGCAACCGGCTCCCTTCCCATAGGCCAGCGGCGCGTACCTGGAAGGGAAACGAATCACAATGGCGGCGGCGGCCGAAAACAGATACTATCGCGCGCACGAACCGGGCCTCGACGACGATCTCAACTGCGAGGAGAGGCCGGAATCATCGCAGAACAGCCAAGCGTCGTCCCCAGGCGATGGACCCAGTGAAGGGACATCCCATGATCAGGACGAAAAGATGGCCCATCGTGGTCGCGATGGCCTTTCTGGTGCAGCACTCGCACGCGGCGGCGCTTCCCAAAGCCAAGCCGATCGAGAAAGACGGTCAACTGGTCTTGTTCGATCCGGGCCGGCACGACCCCGGGCTGATCAGGCACTACACCGCGCGTTGGCAGAAAGGCAGCGACCTCGTCCCGGTCGCCCGGCGCGCTGTCAAAGGCAACGAGCGATACGTCGAGATCTCGTACAAGGGCAAGACGGGCGCCGCCTGCTCCACGATCTTCCTCGAGAAGATGCCCCAGTGCCGCCCGGGCGCCAGACACGCGGGCCTGAAGCTGATCCTCGACTGCGATCGCGACGACTACCCCCGCATCAGCGTCGCAGCCCACTTCTCGGACCACACGCAACTGACCCGGAACCTGACGCTGGATCGAGGCCGGCACGAATACGTCTTCAACAGCGGCTTTCGCCGGGCGGATTTCCCGCCGAAATGGGAGCGGCTGGAATGGGTATGGCTCAGCGCAAAAGCCGACGGGAAAGGCAACGACCTGGTCTTCCGCCTCGGCCGCATCGTGATGCGCTCCGAGAAGCGCAAGGCCGAGATGCGAAAGCCGCCCGTCGCCGGGCGACTGCTGACGCCCGAGCCGAAGCACGTTCTCTGGGGTAAAGGCGCGCTGAAGGCGCGTGCGTGTGACCGACTGATGCTGCCGGACGGCGCCTCGCGGCGAACCCGGACGACCGCGCGGCTGTTCGCGGAGCGATTTTCCGGCTACACGGGGCGGCATCTCAGGACGGCCGGCTTCACCGGCGACCTGCCGGCCAGGGGTGTTGTCCTGCGCATCGGGAGGTTTGCAGCGCTCAAGGGCAAGCCTGAGAAGCTCAAGCCGCAAGGCTACGGCCTGACGGTTGAGCCGGACCGCGTCGTGATAACCGGCGCGGACGAGGCGGGCCTGTTCCACGGGATCGTCACGTTCTTCCAGTTGCTCACCGGCTCCATGCGGATCACGGAAGACATGCCGGTCCCGTGCGTCGAGATTCTCGACTGGCCGGACACGCCGAACCGCCTGGCGAGGCTGGAGCACACGCACAACTTCCGGAACTACCCGGTCCGCGAAAACCGAGGCATCGAGTACCTCATGGAATGGACCGATCGCTTCGTCGCCGGCAACAAGCTCAACGTGCTGTTTCTGGACATCTCGGCCCTCGTCAAGCACAAGCGGCGGCCGGAGTTCAACGGCACCGAGCGCATCTACTCGCTGGACGACTTGCGACGGTTCAGTGCGTTCTGCCGCGACCGCTTCGTGGACCTGTGCCCGGCGTGGCAGATCGGCGGGCACGCAAGCTGGTGGATGCTGGTGGGCTACCACCCGGAGCTGCGCGAAAAGGGCTGGTACAGCCAGGCGGACGTCACCCACCCCCGCCACGACGCCATCATGTTCGACTGCATGCTCGACGTTATCGAGGCCATCAAGCCGAAGTACGTGTCCCCCAAGAGCGACGAGTGGTGGCACACGCGGCGAGCGGGCGAGACGCCGGACAAACTGCTTCACGGCAGAACGAGGGCCGAGGCCTTCCTCGACGTGCACGTCAAGCTCAACACCTGGCTCAAGGCGCGCGGCATCCGGATGATGATGTTCCACGACATGCTCACGCCGTACCACAACGGGAAACGTTACGGCCTGTACAAGATCATCGACCGGTTCCCGAAGGACGTCATCATCCATCTTTAGGACGCGGGAAACACCGAGAAGGACCTCCGATGGTTCACCGAACGCGGCTTCGAGGTCTGGACGAACGGGACGGGTTTTGTTCCGTTGGGCCCGAAGACGCGCAAGCTGGTCCGCGGCTACGGCAAGGGGCTGTACTCCTTCGGCGCCTACCGGGGCGGCCTGCTGGACAAGTTCACGCACCTCCACTCGATGGGAAGCCTGATCCACAGCGCCGACTACGCCTGGAACCTGTCACGGCGGGAAGGGGAGCACCTGGACCACGCCCGCCTCATCGCCCTTCGTCATCTCCTCGCCGTGCGACCCAATCCCCGCGCCGGCCAGGCGGTCGTGCCGATCGACATCGCGAAGCGCCTGACGCATTCGTTCGCCGCCTTCATGAAGGACGTCAAGCCGAAGGCGCACGGCAGACACGACCGGCCGATAGACATCGCGGCCGGGACGCGCGACGTCGGCCATCTGCCGATGCTCCTGGCCGGCAGCCCGGAGCGCAACTGCATCGTCCTCCGCAAGGGCGCCGAGCCGGTCACGCTGCCCGTGGGCCGACGCTGCTCCTCGCTGATCTTCCTGCACACCGGTTACGTGAACGACCCGGCGGACCCGGCCGTCAGAGGCGCGAGGGTGCGCCGGTGGATGTACGGCTGGCCGTGCGGGCAGTACGTGATCCGCTACGACGACCGCAAGGAGATTATCGCACCGGTTCGGCTGACGCTGAACGTCAAACGCTTCGACACGAGTTCGATCAACCGGGCGACCAACGACAACCGCCACGTCCTGGCCCTGACCGACCGCAGCGGCAGCGACGTGCACCTGTATCAGTGGGAATGGATCAATCCCAGGCCGACCCACCGCATCGTCGAGGTCGTCGCCCGCCACGACAACGAACTGGACGTCTCGCTGATCCTCTTCGCCCTGTCGACGAGGGAAGTCCGATCTGCCGCGAGCACCCGACCGTCATCTGCTGCCGTACTATCGCTCCCTGACCCGGGCGGGCGTGTCTGCCGGGGGCATTCCCGGCCGCCAGGACAGGCAGTTCAGGATGATCTGGCAGTAGGCGGCGTTTTTGAAGTCGGCCGCCCGGTGGCCCGGCTGGAGGTAGAAGACCCATCCCCTGCCGGCCGGCTTGTACCACCCGGAGCGGTCCTGCATGATCGTCCTGCCCGCCGCGTCCCGGGCGAGAAAGCCGAACAGGACCGTCTTGGCGCGCCCGTCGGTGAAATGCTGGTTCAGGAACACCTCGGTGTTCTTCATGTCCAGCGCGGGGTAGCTGCCCGCCAGGGACGGTGCGTCGGACGAGACGTACTCGACCGTCCGATCGTAGGTCACGTTGTGCGACGTGATGTAGTGGCGAGGCTGGAGGTTCACCAGCGTGTGCGTGGTGTTTCCGAGCACCTTCCACGGGTATTTCGGGTGGTTCCGCGGGGCAATGTGGATTCCGGTCAGGCGCAGCCAGTCGGGGTTCCTCACCCTGGCTGAGGCGATGCCGTGATGCAGGATGACCAGCCGCCCGCCGCCGGTGGCATAGGCGACCAGCGCCTTTTCGACGGGCCTGGTCATGCGGCCGTGGATGTACATGAACACCGCCGCGTAATCGCGCAGGTCCCGCGGCAGGGCTTTGGGCTCGACGTACTTGACGTGGTACCGGCCCTTTTCCCGCAGCGCCTCGGCCAGCGTGTCCATCGGTTCCTTATCGTCGGCCACGATCAGCACGCGCCCACCGGGCCGCACCCGCCCCCGGCTCACCGGGCCCGACGTAACCGCCAGGGCCAGTGCGATCAGTATCCCACACAGGACCGCGCCCTCTGCCGCTGTACGCATTCGGTCTGTCATATCTGTCTCCCCTCGCTTTGCCGCGAAGGCTCCGTCTCTCGTCGCGGCAATTGTCCTACTTCTTGTCGAGCAGGTCGATCATGCCTTTGCCGAAGGCCTTGCCCATGCGGGTGTAGATCCGGGCGCTGCCGAGGTAGTGGTAGCCGCGCTCGGAGCCGACGTTGTAGAACGTCACCCAGTCGGGACCTCGCCACACGTTCTTCTTGACCAGTTCCTCGACGTCGGGCTCCCAGAACTCGCAGGTCTTGACGAAGGTTACGCTGCCCTTGAACTCGGGCAGCTTGGCCACGGCGGCCTGGGCGAGCTGGAAATCGCCCCGCTTGCCCCCGGTGCCGAGTTCCCCGATGACCACCGGCAGGTTCGCCGCCTTCAGGTCCTTCCGCACGTCCTTGATCAGCGTCGCCAGCCGCTTGGTGTACGTGGCGTACTTCTCGGCCCGCTGCGAGCCGTCGATCATGTCGTTGAAGCCCTGGAAGAAGACCAGCCCGGCCAGCTCGAACCCGCGCTTCGCGTCGTACTTGGGGAAGTACTTCTTCAGGTCGCCGGTGACGTCCTTCGTGTGGGCGATCATGTCCCTGTAGGCCTTGCCGTAGCGCGCCTTGACGTCGGCCGGCGTGGTCTCGGGCTTTCTCTTGCGGGCGCGTTCGAGTTCGGCTTGGAGGACCTCGTCGGCGGGCGGCTCGGCGCTGGGGGGCAGGAAGTCCTTCTTGACGCTTCGCCCGCCCCAGCAGGTCTTGATCAGCAGGACCTGCTCGTCGAGGTGCTCGCCGATCACCTCCCCGAAGCCCAGTTCCGGGCCGAGCACCTTCTCGCTGGCGCCGTAGCCCGGCTTGAGGTTGCCGTAGCGCTGCTTGTCTGTCGTCCAGATCCATACGTCGCTGCGCTCGTACCAGAAGCCGTAGCGGTCCTTCCAGTGCTGGTAGCCCTTGGCGGTTTCCTTGTTGTAGATGAGGTATTCCAGCGTGCGCAGGGCGGCGTGGCCCTGCATGTTGGACTGCCCGGCGAGGATGAAGACCTTGACCGGCCCGTCCTTTGCCGCCGGCCAGGGGTCCCTGTTGAACGCGGATTCGGGGCCCTTGGCGGCCGGCCCCGCGGCGGCAAAGACGCCCAGTATCACCGAAGCCGTCATCCATCGGGTGCGTGTCATCATCAGAATGCTCCTTTCCGGAGAAGGTCCAGACGGCAAGCGAGAAACTCACGTTCAGCCCGCATCGTAGCCGCCGGGCGGGCGTATGTCGACCCGGTGGCTCGACCGGCCGGCGTCGTTGTCGCTATCCGGGAAAGTCCGGATGGTCTTGTACGCCGAGAGGGCGTAGAATTCAGATGAAGAAAGCCTGTTGCAGGCCGCGCACATCGGGCGAGAAAAACTCCCGTTGACAGTGGATGTGTATGGCCGATGCAGTACAATCAGAGACAGGTTGTCGCTATATTACCTGCCGTGGCGTGTTTGAAGCCGCTCATGTGCCCCCTCGAACGGGCAACGGCTGGAGAAGCATGATGATGTGCACGCGTTCGTCGCCAAGACGGGGTCTGTCCAAGGGTTTCACGCTGCTCGAACTGCTCACGGTGATCGGGATCATCATCATGCTGATAGCGATCCTGGCCCCGGGGGTAATCAGGGCGGTGCAGTACACCACGGCGGCCCGGTGTGCGGCGAATCTGCGCGAGATTTCCAAGGCCATCGCGCTGTTCCGCACCGACAACCGCGAGAACAATCTGATATCCGGCGTCTGGCAGGCCACCCTGAAACCGTACGTCGAGGGCAAGGACGATATCTTCGTCTGCACCGAGTTTGCCGAGGACGCCCAGGAGGTCACGGAGATCGCCCTGACCAACCTGGTTTTCTTCCGCACGCGGAAGAATGCAAACACGTACTGGGACATCGAGTTGACCGAAAACCCGTACGTGGTCAAGCTCTCGGATCCGCAGTACCAGGAGGCCCGCGACCTGGGGTGGTTCTGCAACAACGACTCCGGGCCGCCCGACCCCTGCGGGCACGGGGCCAACCACTTCCACAACGTCCGTGACCAGTGGCCGTACGCGCCGACCCCGGACGGGGTGTACTGGCTGTGCATCGAGGACCATGGCGGCGACTGGGATTTCAAGGACATCATGGTCAAGATCACCGACAACCACGACGGCACGATCAAGCTGGAGATGACCGCCGGCAACGTCGGACACCACAACACGCTGCGATCGAAGAACGATGATTTCGGTGCCGTGCATATCGCCAAGAACACCACCGTGCCGCTCGAGGTCCTCGTCCCCACCGGGGAATGCACGACCAGCTACGGCATGCACGCCGGGGCCGAGAAGATCCGCTACGACGGCACGAAGGTGCTCGTCATGGACTACCACTGGACGGTGGCCAGGCCGACGGACGTGTGGGACTACTCGGCTGGGGTCCCGTCGTTCGCGCGGCACATGGGCAAGATGAACGTGCTGTTCGGGGGCGGCGAGGTCATCCTGATGCGCCCCGAGGAAGTCGACCCCGCCGATCCCATCATCCGAGACAGCCGCTGGCACTACACGCCTGACACCGGCTGGTAGTGTGCGAGCATACCCAGGGCGGCGCTTCGCTCTGCCCTGGGCTGTTGAATGCGAGCCCCTTGGGCTCGAACGGCGCAGACCCAGCGACGACTCGCTGGTGCTACTTGCGTCAATAGGATACCCCCCTTCCCCAAATCCCATAGTCTGTGTAATTTCGCTCTTGCGTTCGTGCGGTTGAAGCAGCTTCTGTCCAGCGGGGCTTGTCTGAACGCGGGGAGAAGATACAATCATCGGAGGACAAGCTCCGGCCCGGGTCTGCCGGGCCCGGGCGCGAGGACCTCACGTGACGCAGCGGATACCCGAGCCGCTCTGCTGGATGGTCTGCCTGCTTGCCTTGTGCCTGTTCGGCCGGGCGGGACTGGCCCAGCAAGACCTCCAGGCCCACGGGGGGCGGTGGACGGTCCGCGACGGGGCCGTCTGGGTTGACGGCGGGCGGGGACCGAAGCTGGTCGCCGCCGGAACCGACTTCGCCGACGGGCAGGCGGGCGTCGAGGTCTACTTCGACAGCGCCCGCGGGGGCAACGCCGGGCTGATCGTCCGCACCAGCCAGGCCGGAATCGGCGCCGACAGGTTCATCGGGTATGAGATCGCCCTGGACCCGCAGCGCCAGGTGCTGAGGCTCGGGCGCCATCGGCACAACTTCTCGCTCATGCGCGACGTCAAGGTTTCGGTTCCGCTGAAGCAGTGGATCCCGCTGGTGGTCCGGCTGACCGGCGACCGGATCGAGGTGGAGGTGGCCGGACGGAAGGTGGCCTCCGAGCGCGACGGTCGCGGCGCGTTGCCGGCCGGGGCGGTGGGACTGCGGCCGTGGACGCGTCCGGCCGGGTTCCGCAGCCTCTGGTACGCCGGCAAGGACGGGAAGAAGCGCCCGATCGCGCTGCGCCAGGACCGGATTGTCGCCGGCAAGGCGCCGTCGCACAAGCCGCCGTCGGGCAAGCCGTCCCCGACCCGAACGTCCGGCAAGGCCGCCGCCGCGCTCAGGGCCAGGCTCGTCAAGGCCGCCGGGCACCTGGTCTTCGTCAAGCGCCACCACTTCAGGCGCCCGTTCGGCATCGGCACGATCATCGCATGGGACATCCACACGCCGGGCGGGGGGATATACACGTGCGACCTGAGCAGGCCCGGCGGCGGCGAGAAGGAACTGTTCCGCAACGACGACGGGGTCGTGTTCGACTTCAGCCTGTCGTTCGACGCGAAGAAGATCCTGTTCGCCTGGCGAAACTGCAAGACAGGCGACTCGTTCCACATCCACGAGATCGGCATCGACGGCAAGGGCCTCAGGCAGATCACCACCGGGCGGTTCCACGACATTCACCCGTTCTACCTGCCGGGGGGGCGGATCGGCTTCGTCTCGACGCGCGTCAAGGCCCACACGCTCTGCCAGCCCGGCGCCGCCTGCGCGCTGTTCGTCATGGACCTGCCTACCGGACAGGCAGGCGCCGACGGCCGGAACATGCAGCGGATCCATTTCGGCACGCTGGCCGACCACTCGCCCTACGTCATGAACGACGGGTCCATCCTCTTTACCCGCTGGGAATACCAGGACAAGAGCCTGACCTTCCCCCAGGGCCTCTGGACGCTCAACCCCGACGGGACCAGGCTGCAGTTGTACTACGGCAATACGATCTACGAGCCCGCGGTGACCTGGCAGGCGCGGGAGATTCCCGGCACGTCGGCCGTCCTGTGCACCCTCGCGCCGCACCACGGGAACCCGATCGGGGCCATCGGGATCATCGACCGGACCAAGGGGCTGGAGAACCCCGCCGCCATCCGCAACATCACCCCGGAGATCCCCTACCGCCCCGAGCTGGACCGCCAGGGCGTCGGCGACAGGCAGTTTGCCTGGTCCTACCGCGATCCGTACCCGCTGGGGCGGGACCTGTTCCTGGCCTCGTACGGCGGGCTGCACACCACCGGCCCGCGGCGGTTCAAGATCGTCGCCCTGGACGCTCAAGGCCACAAGGCGCTCGTGCATGAAGACGCGAGGCTCTCGTGCTTCAATCCCGTGCCGCTGGCGGCCCGAACGCCCCCGCGCCGAAAGCCCCTCCTGCCCCCGTCCGACCGGAAGACCGGCACGTTCTTCCTGACCAACGTCTACGAGGGCCTGACGGGCGTCACGCACGGGCAGGTCAAGGCCATCCGCGTGATGCGGGTCTACCCCAAGCACTGCAACATGCGCGGCCGCCGGGCGTACGACATGGACCCGCTTCAGAGCCGGGCGACCTACTATGCCAAGCAGTGTGTCGGCACGGTGCCGGTGGACGCCAACGGCTCGGCGTGCTTCAAGGCCCCGGCGGGCGTGGAGTTGTATTTCCAGGCCCTCGACGCCGACGGCAAGGAACTCCAGCGGATGGGCACGGTCACGCAGATCATGCCGGGCGAGCGGCAAAGCTGCCTCGGCTGCCACGAGGACGCGTTCAAGGCCCCCCCGAGCGGGCCGGCCCTGGCCAGGCTGCTGAGCCGAAAGCCCGCCGACATCACGCCCCCGCCCTGGGGCGCCGGCCCGGTCGACTTCGTGCGACACGTCCAGCCCGTCTTCGACAAGTACTGCGTCAAATGCCACAGCGGACCGGACCCCAAGGGCGGCCTGGACCTCTCGGGCGACAA